>Ga0255055_10001140_pt1 | contig 19998 bp, 15 predicted proteins | sample JV7_2_27_MG_FD_188633 | JGI IMG/M metagenome (GOLD analysis project Ga0255055, IMG submission 188633) | Seawater microbial communities from Jervis Inlet, British Columbia, Canada - JV7_2_27 | ecosystem: Environmental > Aquatic > Marine > Inlet | place: Canada: British Columbia | collected...
GATAATGCTCCTTTTTGGCCTGCTCCGAATAATGATCCGCCCAACGCTGATGTTTTTTGGGGCCAGAACGCTTCATAATTAAAAAAGCGTGTCCACAGCTTCGGATACCTTGCGTATCCCCGAAACTTTAATCCCGTCAATATCGGGAATACGCTTTAAGTTGCTGTCCGGAACCAGACAGCGTTTAAATCCCATTTTTTTGGCTTCGGCTATCCGGGTATCTACCTGGCCGACGGCCCTGACTTCACCGGTGAGGCCGACCTCTCCAATCACCACCGTGCCGTCTGAAATAGGCTTGTCTAAAAAGCTTGAAGCAATTGCCGACACAATCGCCATATCGACTGCCGGTTCGATTACCTTAACCCCGCCGGCCACGTTCATAAAAATATCATACCCCATCAGGTGCATCCCGAGTTGTTTCTCCATAACCGCTGCCAGCAGAGCGACCCGGTTGGGGTCCAAACCCAGTATGGTCCGTCGGGGAGTGCCGAAACTGGTGCTGCTGGCCAGGGCTTGAAGCTCAACCAGAATCGGACGCGTGCCTTCCATGCTGGCGGTAACTGCTGAGCCGGATGCATTTGCAGGCCGTTCGGATAAAAAAACCGCCGACGGATTGGCCACTTCGTCCAGACCTTGATCTTTCATTTCGAAGACACCGATTTCGTTAGTGGAACCAAACCTGTTTTTAACCGCACGCAAAATTCGAAAGATGTGGTTGCGGTCCCCTTCAAAATACAAAACCGTATCGACCATATGCTCTAAAAGCTTGGGTCCCGCAATAGCGCCGTCCTTGGTTACATGACCCACCAGCAAGGTCGGAATACCGGTTTTTTTCGCCATCATCATCAGTCGCACCGTGGATTCTCTTACCTGGCTGACGCTCCCGGGGGCCGAGGTCAATTCAGCGTTGTACATAGTTTGAATCGAATCAATAACCAGGACTCGTGGCTGCACGGATTGGATCATCGCCAGAATGGGTTCAATTTCAACTTCGGAGGCCACCAATAATTCTGCAGAAATGGTATCCAGCCGTTGGCTGCGCAATCGAATCTGGCGGTTGGACTCCTCACCGGATATATACAGAACTTTATGGCCTTGATTCGCCAGCCCGTAAAGTACCTGCAGCATCAAGGTCGATTTGCCGATGCCGGGATCACCACCGATCAACACCAGGGTTCCGGGCACCAGGCCGCCGCCGAGTACCCTGTCAAATTCCTGTATATCTGTTAAGAGGCGATTTTCTTTATCCAACTCAATAGAATCGATTGCGACCGGTGCGCTTTGCTGTTTTGTCAGTGCGCGGCCGCCATATCGAAAAGCGCCGGCCGTTGCTCTTTCCTCCACTATGGAATCCCAGGTGCCGCAATCCGGACACTTACCCATCCATTTGGGGGTTTGGTAGCCGCAGGTTTGACAGCAGTAGATAATTTTTGCGCTTTTTTTCACGATAGAAATATACCGGCAAATGTGTTATATTTAATGAAAAATCAGAACCTATCTCAAAAATAGTAGATAAGGTTCCCCGCTAAAGCGGGGTAACAAAGCCCTTGGGCTTTAGTCCGCCTGAGGCGGATTGAGATAGGTTCTAAATAACACGGGATATTAATGCAATCAAGCGGGTTCTATCCTGCTAAATGAACGCGAATATTTGTGATTTGAAATCTGACCTGGAGGTTTTAATATGCGACATATCATTAAATCAGGCACGCAATGGATAATTTTCGCCGTCGGCCTGCTGGTCGTCGGAATTTTCGTTTTAGCCGAATCCCGGGCCGCTGTTGAACCTGATAACAAGCCATTTTCATCTGTTCAAAAACGGTTGATTAGCGATGGCTTTGATTCTGCAAAAATTAACAAGCTGTACAGGCGGCCTCAGGTGTTTTTCGAAGCAGATGGTGTCACATTGCTTTTCACTTACCAAGAAGCCCAAGTGGATTACGGCCAATTTGCAAATAAATGGTCCATCCGCAAAGCCAAGCAATACATAAAAAAATATGATACCGAACTTACACGCATGGAAAAATTATACGGCGTCGATAAAAGTATCATCACCGCAATTTTGCTGGTTGAAACCGGCCTGGGCGCCTCGCTGGGAACAAGATCGACTTTAAACACGCTTTCGACCATAGCAGCTTTGATGGATCCGTCGGTGCGCGACATGTTCTGGGATTTGATTCCGGATTCAAAGAAAATTTCCAGGAAAAAATTTGAAAAAAGGGTGGCCGCTCGATCAAAGTGGGCTTATAAAGAACTTAAGGCCTTTTTACAATATACAAACCGCGAAGGATTTGATCCGGCATCAATTCCCGGCTCGTTTGCCGGTGCGGTGGGCGTTGCCCAGTTTATGCCAACCAGCATAATGGCCTACGGCCAAGACGGTGACAACGATGGGATGGTTGACATGCTCAATCACGCCGACTCCATGGCCAGTATTGCCAATTTTCTCAAAAGTCATGGCTGGCGTCCAGGGCAAAGCCGCAAAAAAGCCGAAAAAATTATTTTCCACTACAACCACAGCACCTATTACGTAAACACGATTTTAAAAATCTCCAGCCGCTTGAAAAGTTAATACATTAATTTTCATGAGGAGCCCCTTAGTATCATAAAATTAGACGCTTCATCCCGCAAAGCGGGGCAAGATTAAGGTAACATGACTTTAAAGTTGCTCGGCATATTTTTGGCTTTATGTATTCCGTTTTTTATAGCGACCGTATGGGCCATAATTGATGTGGCCCAGAAGGATTTTGGCACCCCGGGCAACAAAGCCATTTGGTGGGTGATCGCATCGGTACCCTTTGTCGGCTTCATTGTGTATTTAATATTCGGGTTTCGTAAGGGGAAGAAAATAAATTAACAAAGAACCACCGGCAACGGGCAACTAACGATTTGATTATCCTCTGAATTATGAATTGACATTTACCCGGTTTCTTATATATTGAGGCCACATTAAATGAGTTGACGGTCCCATCGTCTAGTGGTTAGGACGTCGGCCTCTCACGCCGGTAACGGGGGTTCGAATCCCCCTGGGATCACCAATATTATCTGTTAGTTATAATTTTCACCATTGCCGACTGTGGAGTTGACGGCTCCACAGACGGCTTTTTCATTCTGGAAGGTCTGGTACAGCGAATTTTGTTATATATGGTTTGAACTCCAAGACCTCACCCTTACCACGTGTTAGATCTTCCAAAGCCTCTCTTACCCTCTCCAAACCGAGACTTCTCAAGTAGCGCTCAGTCGTTCCTGGGCTTTTATGACGCATAATTGGCTGGATCACAGCCACGCCATATCCAAGATGCCACAGGATGGAAGCCGTAAGGTGCCGAATAGCGTGAAAACCGAAATGTTCCACACCAGCGTGATCACAAAGCCTGCGCATAAAGTGCAAACGGTACTTGAACGGTTTGCCGTAATGCTCTTGGCAGATTCCCGCTTCATCCAAACATAGGAAAACATTCGGCTGATCTTTAACTGGGCGATGCTCCCACCACCACCGAAGCGACTTGCGCAACTCCTTGGTCATGGGAAGCCAGTCGTATTCATAGGTTCCATCCATCCGTTTTCGCGTCCATAGCCGGGCCCTATTGTTTCCGAAATCGATATCAGCCCATTCAAGCCTGAAGATTTCCCCGCGCCTGGCAGCCAGGTACAAAATTGCGAGTAGCATAACCCTATCCTGGCCTTCGGCAACGTCATACACTTTCCAGAAGTCCTCTTCCGGCGGTACATACCGTGGCTGCCTCTTTTCAGGCATTCGATCTACCAGACAAGGGTTCGGCCCTTGTAAAGGTGGTTTCATGTATTTCATCCCCCAGTTCCAGGCTGCTACAAGATTTTTTCGATCCTTGTTTGCTGCGTACCCTGATCTCACCTCCTTTTGTTTGACAATGTAGGCCATTACATCGGCCGGTTTTAGTTCCAAAACAGACATAGCGGGAGAGACTTCCACAAAGAAGTGACGGAAAACAGACCTTTTTTCATTATACGTCTTGGTTGTAAATCGGGCTTTGGCTACATCGAGGTAGGCCTGTGCCCAATCATTCAAACAAGTCGTGTCCATCTTCTTGTCCCATTCGCTGACGGGTTTTCGCCTCATTTTGGCTTCCCAGGTCAACGCTTCCTTCTTCGTCAGAAATACCTTCTCCCGTCTCTGCCCCTCCTTCCGCACTTGGGCGATCCATTTCTGTCCTCTTTTGAACGGCATCGACAACACTCCTTTCAAAGAACAGATACTGGCGTCCCAAGCGCACTCCACCTAATTCTGAATAATGTTTTCTTACTGTCTTTACATCCATTCTCAAATGGTTTGCAAGCTCCTTGGCACTCATTGGTTTTCCAAGATCATTTTCCAAAATTTTCATATTAGGACACCCCAATCTGTAATGATATGCAGGGACACCTTGATGGTGTATGCCGCATCGTCGGTGCACAATGTTTACCGGCGACCTTGTGGAGCCAGGGGTGCATAGGCTCCGGTTATGGCTGATGAATCCTCAGCCTACCATTTTAAGGAGATGGCGCTCCAGGTGCCGCAATGATTACAACTGCCTCACTGAGACATCGGGATCAAAACCTTGGTTTAAAACCCATTGCAGCTTCATATTCTTTGATCATAATTTCCCTTAAGATTCCTTCGTGTTCATCTGCTACAATTACGCTGTCATAGACCGACAAGCCGAGAATGCCTCGTTCCATTAAGCTCATTAAAATTGCGTTCATGATATGACTGTCCAAGTTTTGCAGCCAGATGCCTGCATCGGTGAACAAATACTTTTCAATAGGCTTATGAGCCTGCTTGAACATCTCTACCAGCGTTTTAAGTGGCTGATCGAATGTCGGCAGAGGTATTTTCCTGTTATATAGCTCCTCCCTTATCGCTCCATAGGCTTCCTGGTCATTTGCAGCGTTTATGGCAACAAGTCCGACGGTCTTGAATACGTCTCGAAGTTCCTTCCCTCCGCAGACGGCATAAGGGTCTTTTGGATAATTCATTCCTTCCGTATGATACAGCATTAAGATGTGATAAGCAGAATAATCTAGTTCAACAGTTTCCCTACCGTTGATGAGTATAAAGGGCCTCATGTGCTTTGGCATTAGTTGATGAAGCGCCCCATAGGCTCGGCCGTTATATTTGAATGACCCACGACTAAAAATTCGATGCAACGATTCAGCATTTAGTCGGAATAACAACCTTTCAACCCCGATTTCTTTCAGCTGGAAAGTTTGGTCCAAGATTTTTTTTGTCAGCGAACCACTTTCGCAGCAGGCAATCGACACACATTGGGTTTTCAGGTATTCCAGAAATGCAAAGTTGGCCACCCTATATTCTTGTAAATCCATAACAGTATTAGAATTACCGCAATCAGTATCAGTAATGGATGGATGTAGATAGTTATAGTATTGTAGTTTAGTAATATATTTGGGTATGTGTATTGGTGGTAGGTGGTACGGATATCTAGTTACAAGTACGGGATGAATGTAAGGATTTATTGTTGGTAGAGTTAGTGCTAAGTTCACATCGAGCAGGTCAGTTCGTCCAGTAAGAATGTTGTTGAGAAGCCACACTATGAGAAACCGATTGCTAACTTCGCAGTCACTAGGAAGGTTAACTGTGATCTCATGTCCCTTAAGGAAATGATTATAGTTTTGAAGCTGTTCCCGAAGTTTACGGATTTGTGGTGTTTCTCGATAACCGATTTCCCTTTTATTGTTATCACGTAAGATTATTAATTCTTCCGGCTCAGGTGGTAAAACAAAGTGTTCGTCCATTAAACCAGAACGTAAGAACAGGTTCCATAGCTTCCTTGTTCCCCACATCCTTGTTTGTCGCCGAACTCCAGTTTTGCGGTCTTGCCAGCCCTTTTGTTGATTGATATAGCCAAGCCGGTACAGGGCATCGATCAGAGGAATCAAACGATCGCGTTTCATAAACAGTTGCCCGTATCTGGCATTACGGACATAGGAATTTTTCCTCCTTGAATATCGAACAGGTACTCCCATAAGGTATGATACCCAAAGATTCAGCAGCACTGTTTTAAGAGCGTCTTTCGATCTTGTTTTGCTGGAAATCTTTATCAGACCTGAAACTTCACTAAAGACCTTATCGACGACGCCACGAAATTCTGGCGAGTTAGACCAATAAACATTCAGGTACAGGGCTTCTTTAAGCCAATCTGCCTCCGGTGACTTTTCAACTTCGATGAGCCAATCGGATGTATCCTCGTACTTGTCTGATGGAATTTCATCTATCCAATCCTCTAGGGAAACATAAACCAAAACACTATACCTCCTTAGTACTATCTATACTACTATTCTATAACGGTCATTTTTTCTGTTTTATCAATGTCTTCTGTTCCATTGAGCTTCTCAGTCGTGTTTTGCAAAATGCAATCCGCTATGCCAATAACTCATGAGTTTTCGTTATAAAGTTGGTGTTATACACACCATATATTTTCCCAAAAAAATTATCATAGCTCCGATAACGCTTTATCAACATCTTTGCCCAGCTTTACAAAATTTACAATGAGAATATCCTCCCACTCTTCGTTATCTTTGTGCTGAATACCTTTTACTTTTCCGCCTTTATCACCAGCGGTGAAAATCGTTTCATTTCCGTCTATGATCATGCTCAGTCGTTTTTCGCCTCCAAAATTTAGCGAACTGACAACCCTTTTCCCAAAGCGATTCACAATTTTGAAAATTACATAATTATAGTACCTAAAAGTTCCTTCCATGCCCATAAATTTTTTACACAGCTCTGATGCTAGTTCACGTTTGAATCCTGAGTCTACCAACTTTCTGAAAAGTGCAATGCCATATACGTCATTTCTGGTGAAACCCGCCCTAGTGCCTTTACCAAGGGCTGGTAAGCTAGGCTCAATGAAGCCTCTTACCATCCAATCACGCAGCCTTTCTCTTGGTATATCCAGAGCCTTTACAATGTCCAAGGTTGAATATTTGGCCGCTGCTTGTAAATCCGACAATTCCATTGGCACAAAGTCACCCTCTTATAGGTTGGTGTAATATCAACCATACAACCAGGGTCTAAATCTGTCAAGGATAATTTTAAAAAAAATAAGGCACCTGGGATTTCTCCCAGGCGCCAAGAATTATGTTAATAATTTTACCTACGGACTATGATCATAATTTCTTGAATTATGGTAATCGCAGTCGATGTAATCATTGGTTTCGTCGTCGAGATTCTTTTCCATTTCTCGCTTTAGCTTTTCCCACTCTCTGCGCTCATCGGCCAATTCCTCCGCAAGAGCACCAGCGAGAGCCAGATCTTCTATATCAATATCAAAATCATCAAAAAATTCCATTGTTTCACCTCCTTTGATCAGTGCCCACAAAGTGAACAGATTATTTTGAATTCCTTTCCATTTATGACGGTCACGTCGTTTCCAAGGTTCCAGCCAAACGACACATAGTGTCCGCAATCCAGTTTATATTTCTTTCCAGCTAAGGCCCTTTTGAGTATGTCTCTGAGCAGTTCAGGCTCGCTGTATTGACGTTTTTGTTCCTTCGTCATCTAAACCTCCTTCCAATAGCAGTTTATCTCGGCACCTCCTACATATCGAATGGGTGATCTGCTGCGCTGAATCCGCTGTCATTTCACATTCCTTCCTTCCGAGGCACTTGCCACACCACGAACAAATTATTTTCAGATTCATAGATGGTCTCCCTTCCAAACAAAAAAGCCTCTCTCGCTAGCCGAAAGTGGCCAGGAAGAGGGGCAATTAAAGAAGTTAACGTGTTGTTGGCTACGAAATTACCGAGCTTTTAACTGCTCAATCAAAACCGAAGCATCGACCATCGATAGATGCTGGACCACCGTGCCGTATGCCTCCAGACAATATTTATCTAGATCGGCCTTATTCTTGTCCAGCTCATCAGCTAAGCGCAGGATGTATTTGTATTGCTTTCCAGACAATCTTCCTTTCCCATTACCGTTGCTGGTGCTATGGGCAGAATTGCCATTACCACCATTCCCGGCGTTGGCCTGGGAATCATCTGATAGTTGATTCTTGTTGTCAGAAATTGGTTTAATACCATTCCGCTGCTTCAGATGTGAGACTTCCTCAGCGCTACAGTATTCTACGCCAAACCCTGCAAATCTTAATGAACGTGCAATAGCCCTTGTCTCCGCAAGCTCCAGGATGGCAGGAGCAATCTCCTTATCCCTTTCGGTGTTTGCCATTCCAAGCCCTTGAAAGCTTCCTTTGTTGGTAGTACTGATGGCGCTTACGACCGCAATTTTTCCATCATATTTGATGATATTTGTGGTGATGGATAGTTTGTGATTTTCTCCGTGAGCCAGCCGCAACCGGCCTCCTACTTTTGGATAGAGATTATTGTCAATCTTTGCGATCTCATCTCCTCTAAACTGGTTTGCAATAGAATTGTCTCCCATTTTTAATTCCTCCTTAAAATTAGATTTAGGACATAAAAAAAGGCCGCCGAGAATCGACTGCCTTTCACAAATTTTATTAAGTCCGATAAAAGCTAATGGATAAGCCCATTAGCCGTAATTGAACAACATTACAAACATCAATGCAATCAAGAGCAAACAGGCGAGTTGGAATCTATAATGGAACTGCTTGTTAGCTTGATTCCAAAGCCTGTATTGCTGATCTTTCAATAAATTGATCCTTGTCATTTTTATCACCTCCCGGATGAACTTATTATTGGGTCAAATCAAATCCTTTATCAATTGGCTTTCCTTTTCAATTTCATTTGAGTCCGCTTAACCTTGACATCGCCCGATATATCTTGAATCTTGGTTTGGATGATGATTCGGTCATTTCTGATCTCTGCTACCTTACCACCGCGATTCCCAATGCACATATCCTCTGTGATTATATGTCCTTTTCCATTAGCTTCCTGAACGAGTGCAACTTGTTGGCGCTCGGCTAAAACGATTCCAGAAAGTTCAAGCTGGCTTATACTGAGCTTCTCCAAAACAGGATTGGAAATACAATCGGACTGATGGACTGTTGGAACCGCTTTGCTGAGGCCTTCGCTGAAAATTGGCTGAAAAGGATCTGGCTTTCCGTTGCTCGGATCGTAGACTGGTGGTATCGGTATAAAGGCAGCGCTATTACCAGGTTCCTGATCATGAATCTTAAACACCAAGACTTGCGCTTCTTCTGCAACTGAAAATGAAACGACCATAAATGCAAAGAATGTTAAAATGATGAAATAAACGATCTTTTTCATTGTAAACCTCCTGCTAGTTTGGAATTTAAAACAGAAAAGGCACAGCCAATGAATGACCGTGCCCGACCTAACCATAGTTGAAGGGGAGATATCCCCTGGTGGGTGTACCCCACCCGGTTATTAAAAACTACAAGCTTATATGGAAGTACCACCTCCTTTCATATTTGGATTTGGTGCGCGATTAATCTCTGTCGCGCCTAAAGCTCAGAACATATTCAGGCTTCATTTGCTCATAGAAGTTTTGAAAATAGAGACACTATGGGGGGGGCTATATTTATTAGATCATTATCAATCCCATTCAGAAAGTACCGGGTCCATCAGGCGGTAAATTTCAGGATTTTTACATTGTCAACTATGATGGAGAGCCAGCGAGGAATTTACTTAGGGGTAAATCGAAATAATTGTGAATGAATTCATTTTCATTTTGCAGGAAATAATATGTGGGGAGAGCATTAGAACATGGCAACCACGATAGATCCTATAAAATTGTCTTCAAAACGGGATACCTTAGAAAAAGGCATAGGAATGTATGGGTGGTAGAGAAAACTCCTTAATTTGAGCGTCTGAGAGCTTTCTAAAGGGACATGCTAGGATAGATATAGTACTATATTAGTCTAGTAATAAAAAACCAAGAATCAAAATAGTATAATAATATCTATACTAATACTATACTACTATTTTAGCGCATAAGAAGGCTATAGGGGAGAAATCAACTAAATCTCTAACAATGATCAAAGGAATATAAATATGAAATTGTCTGAAATAATCACGACCTGGCATAAACTATCGTCTGGTGATACTGTTGACCAATCGAATGTTTTCTTTCGCTTCGTAGCTCTGTGGATCGCTTTCAATGGTATTTATGGCGCTCGGTACGATAAAGAACCTGCTGAGGCTTCAAAAATTAGTGAGTTCGCTGGGGAACCCGATATGTTTAAAAGACATACAGATTTGCTTGCATCTGACAAAAATTACTATCAGGCAGTCGAATATTTGGCAGCTAAGGGCGTCATGGATTTAAGCAATCCAGGAGATATCTATGAAATCAAAAAGCATAAGAATCTCAGGCAGGTCATGCGTTGCGTCTATCAGATAAGGAATAATCTTTTCCACAGTGGGAAAGTGCCTGGCAATCCGAGGGATGAAAATCTAGTAGATGCTGCCTTTACCATAGTTTCAAAGCTCATTGAACCATGGTGTAACCCTGAATGGATAGACTCTTGGGCTGAACCGGGTCTTTCTGCATATGAACTAAGTGATTAACTGTAATAATTCGGATTTGATCTTACATATTTCAATTTAAGGTTCTATATAAATCTGACAATCTTAAGGTTTGCAGTAGGATGCCAATATCTGCTAAACCAAGCTCCTCTGTATCACTGTGATAAATAGCAGTTTTTTGAAAGGCGGCACGGAGCGCCGTCCACTGCATGCCGTTATGCCGTGTTTATACTTCTTCTATCGACTTTTGAATTCCTTAAGTCGGGTACACTCAATAAGCCGATCCAGAGTCTTAGCCGTAAACACCTTTCCCCTGGTCGCAATGATCATCTTTTTCATGTCCTCCCTTCGGACCCCAAAGCCACGGCCGCCGATACACGCAATAACCTCGTATTTCGGATTGTCTATTGAGCGTCCGGCAAGGCTCAATTCTCCGAGATGTTGAATGCGTGTCACTTTGTCACGGGCCGTGCCGTCATCCTCCGTGATTTTCGCTTCAATAATGGCCTGTGGGTTGAACTCGCTGGGAATAATAAAGTCCGGCGTTTGATCGAAACCTTCAATGCGCTCTGCGCGTTTGGTTTTTCGAAAGCTAATCTCTGCCTTTGCGAGAACATCCTCAATTGCTGATTCCAAACTGTCGCCGATGAGTTCGCTCACAGAGTCTCGATGCCCGGCAAAAGGCCTTCCAAGGAATCGTTCATACAGCAGCATGGCGTAGGGGACGCCTATTCGGGCCAGATTCTTGATACTATCAATGCCCTGTTTCGTATCGGCCTTGCCCAGGCGATGTAACTGGTCGTCGTTCACCCTGGGGACACCGAGCGACAGCAATTGGCACGCTGTTTGAACCATCGCTTTGAGCCGTTCTTTTGTAACACCGCTGGTGCTGAGTTCCGTTTCCGGCGCCATTCGCACTTTCCTGTCCAGCGACCGCACGAAGCCCTGGGTAACCGATACACCGGTTCTCTGAGTCGTGATATAACCCCACTCCGGAGGAGTGAAGCCAAGCATTGAACGAAGAACCACGATCGAGATCGGTTCAGAAACCGTCACTAGAAACACTTTTTCTGGATCGAGTTTTGAAAAGCCCGTGGTTGCAGCCTTCAGGGCTTCGTATCCACGCTCAAAGACAGGATAGTCGACAAAACCCGCTCCCTTAGGCATTACAAGGAATTCTGACTCCAGACATGAAAACACTGCATTAACATAGATTTCAGGGTCCTGGAGAATCTCCTCCAGGGAAATCTCAAAAGGAAACGTCGGCATATTCGGCCCCATATTTTGCAACGCTTTCGTGCGTGGCGAACAAAGGCATATCGTTTGTCGTTGCTGCTTTCTCGTACACTATGAACCTTTCTACTTCGGCCCATCCTCCAAAGCGTTGGAGCCAATCGGCCACTTTCGCGATGCGTGATGTCGTTGGTTTGTTCTTATTCCACCCGAGTCGCAAAGACCAAATAGCGAGACGGATCAGATGCCCGTAAGTGATACATCTGATGTCACCAAGAGTCGGCTTGACATTGCCGGCCCTGAGGTAGTCGAGGTCCTCTTCCACTATCCTGGCTACTTCCTCCGGAGTCTCTGCCAGCCATTTTCGTTGCATCACTCCTGTTGAACGGCAGACAAATACGGTGTCGATGATGGAGGAACCTGTTCCGTTTATGTGTATGGATGCGCCCATTTCCGCCGGAGAAGGAAGCGACGCAGAACAGGTCAAACCTGCATCTAGGACTGCGACCGCGACAGGGTAGTACACCTCGATACTGTTGTGATGGTAGGTGAACGCTAGGGGCGCTCCAGGTTTTAGGGCTTTCGACATGCGTTGAAAGACAGCAGAAAGCCCCACTGTAAAATGATCCATCCCTCGGCCCATGTCTACGTTGCCGGTTAATTCATCGGGAGTTCGGGTTGAATCAGCACTGAATGCCTGGGATGTCTGACCGATCAATCGACGAAGCCAGACATAGCAGAAGTCCATGAGTTCCGCATACTGGACATTGCCAAAATAGGGAGGATCGGTAAAGACAGCATCTAATGAAGCATCCGATAGGTTGGAAGCAGCGGCGTCCTGGACAGAGATATTGACCATTCGTACATGGCCGGGGCCGGAACCGCTCTGATGGTCTCCAATCCATTCCCCTTTAACCGGGATCACTTTCTTGCTGCGTCCATGGTGCATCACTTCGAATGGATTGTCGCAATAGGCCTTTGCCTTTTTGAATTTTTCTATGATGTTTGCCCAGCCTCCACTACCGATGCACAGGTATCGGCCTGGCTCCATAATACCCAAAAAATTCGACTCACACCGAATCAACCCTACCGGGAATCCATGCACGGAAAAGATGTCGAGTGATTTCAACGCTCTCGTGTCATAGCGGCATAACATATTCTGGTAACGAAGCAAGTCAGACAAGTTGGTGGCAAGTGCATTGCGCACTCGTTCATTTTCCGTTTTAGCGATAATACGCGCGGAGAGTTCCAGGCAGACAAGCTGACGGAGATTGAACATTTCCCGGTAGCGTCTGTATCCCCAGCGGTGCAACCGATTGGTTTCATCCCCGCTTGGTATCTCGTCATCTGGAACATACTTCGAACGCATCCTTGCCCACCTTCTTTCCGCCTCGGTGACCCGTTCCATGTCCTGGGAATCAGGCTTCTTGAAGAACCTTCCAGCATGGCCAGGTTTGCACCTTGGGCAGTGGTATTCCATGGCGAAAAGACGATGGCGTGGCGGGCCAAGCTCGGCGTCTGGAAACAGGTTTTCAACTGCACACGCGGGACATTTGCAGCGGCTGCGCTTTGCCGGTCCGTTAAGAACTAAATTGGCAGAGCAATGGCTGCATTGTCCGGGATTATTTCTGCTGGCGGTTTGTGTCAATTCCCCGCAATTAGGACACACAAAGACATTTTTGGGATGCCTGGAATCAGCAGCAATGAGATAACCGGGAAACAAATCTATATCTTCTCCGCATTTCCGGCATATTCTGACTTTTACCCAAAGAAAATATTTCACGGGCGCATCTTCTGAGCCGCACGACACACAACGAGTCCGATAAAGATTTCCAATCTCCTTTTCAAGTGTTGCTCTCAGGGATTTGGCAGCTTCTGCATAAGCACAAAGATCAAGATGTTCGATTTCCTGTTTGACGATCCAATAAGACATTGGGTTTATATCAAAGCCTGTGACCTTGCATCCAATGCGGTTAGCTTCAAGAATTGGGGTTCCACCACCCATAAACGGATCTGCGACGTGGAGTCCTGGGAAGTTGTTTGATTTATAAAACACTTCACGTAGCGGCTTGTCCGAGAACTCGGACAGAAGCAGGCCACGAAACAGTGTGCCCGGCCGCCGAGCAAACCACTTGTGTACAGCAATGACAGGACGGTAATTCTGCTGAATCTGCTTTTCTCTAAGGGAGAGATCAGCGATAAACTGTATGTCAAAGTGTTTTTCTATCATTTTGTTGTATTACCGAACTCTGCTAAAAGTGCAGATATTATCATTGAGAAAGGTATATAAGAAGCTACTGTCAAGTCAAGCAAATCTTGGTTCTTAAACATAGTCAAGCCATCATAGCTTAACAAAAGCTAAAAGAAATAACTACTATACCATCATACTGCTTGTCATCCTATGTCGCATTCAAATTCCAATGTCGCCCTATTGTTTTCTTAACAATTTTGCAAGAAGTAGGAACGAGTTTCACTGCCTACTTTATGGATCTAAGCGAAACAAGCTGGTGTAATTTGATTTATCTATTTGTAATTACGCCTATTTTACACTTATCAACATGCCTATTACAAAGATGTTTACAGATTTTTTACAGCGTTGTCAAAAATTGTGTAATTGAGACTATAATAGTATAATATGTTGTAATCATTATGTAATAAGTCGGTATCAAACTTCTCTTGAATAACAAAAAGAGTTTAATTCCATCGAATTTTCCGATATGGGGGAGGTTTTCTTAGGTTTCGGCATAATAAACGATAATTAATGGGGGGTTTCGGGGAGTTTTTTTCGAAATGAAATTAATGATACAGGTCTGAATGGTACAAGAGTGTAATGCTGTAATACTTTGTAATTACTATAGTATAACACTATACTATATTAAATTACAGTTATTCAGATCGGTGTAATTACACTTTTGCGGGTCCCTCCAACACACACTTTTTGTTCCTGGCTGATGAACTTAAATAAGCGCTAATTTTTTATAGGAAGAAAATGATTTGACAATGATCACGATCAGGATTTACTTGACTTGACAGTCGTCAAATATGATATCTTTATAATTAACAAAAGTGAAATACTCCCAATTTATTCAATCTTTTAATCCCAAAGACATAGCTTAACATTTAGCGAGCCTTCTTAAACTAGATGGCTCGTAAAGGTACCTTTGGGAAATTGGCATCATTTAGAGGTCCTAACTATCATTATGCTACCGATCTGCTGGCTGCACATCTCCGACATTCATGTACGCGAAAGAGATTCGTGGTCGCAGGACGTCGTGCTCACGGCAATGTGCGAACACATCACACGGCAGTGCGATAAAGGAATAACGCCGGATTTCATACTCGCGACGGGGGACCTCGCCTTCTCGGGTAAGGTTGATGAGTATGCTTTGGTGGCAGATTTCTTCGACGCCCTCAGTAAGGCATCAGGCGTATCGAAAGAGCGGATTTTCTGCATCCCCGGCAATCATGATATTGATCGCGACCGCCTGAAGACTTGCTTCTCGGGCACTCGCATGTTCCTAAAAGATCAGAACCGGATCGACGGCCTGCTTGAGGCTGGAGAGGACATGGATACCCTGCTCAAGCGACAGGAAAATTACCGAGACTTCCTGAATTCATACTTCTCAGAACAGGACAGAACATGGACGGATGACGGGCTGGCTTACGTATCCCGCCTAACGATCCAAGATGTCAGGTTGGCAATTGTCGGAATGGACTCAGCATGGTTCGCTGAGGGTGGCTTGGGGGATCACGGCAAGTTGCTTATAGGCGAACGGCAAGTTATCAACGTCCTCAACTTGGCGCAAGAAGACCATGACCAACCGCATATCATCGTCGGTATGGCCCATCACCCCTTCCATCTGTTGCAAGAATTTGATCGTTTACGAGTCCAGAACCGCATTGAAAGGACATGTCAATTCTTCCATTGCGGCCACTTACACGAGCCGGAAACGCGGACCTACGGTTTAAGGGGGACGGGTTGCCTTAAGCTTGCTGCGGGCGCCTCGTTTGAAACGCGTGAGCATCACAATACCTATTCCATTATCATGCTCGACTTGCTACACGCGCTGCGCACAGTTAAGACCATCCGGTATAACCCTAACAACGGAGTTTTCTCGTCTGCATCGTCTGAGGAATACCCCATTGAAGTAATAATAACGGACATATGCAGCTTGGACGAACTCGCAAACGCAATGAAAAACTACCGGGAGGCTCTTTCACCATGGGCCCATTATCTATCCGCGTTGCTGCTGGACCAAAAGGCAGAGCTTCCGATCCCAACCCAAAACAATCAAACGTTCGGATCTTTTGCCGTATTGGAAACTCAGCCTGACTGTGAGCTGAAACTCAAGACGGTCGCCTTCATGGCATTCAGGAACGCACTACGTTTTCTTTACAAGCGCATTCCGCTCGCCGAAATATTCGAACGTTATGGTGAAGCAATCGAACAGTATGGAGCCGCCCTGGCGGAACTCTGTAGTGCGTACCCCGCATTCAAGGACAGACTCGCTGCGCAGGAAAACGACGCGCAGATATTGGCGGATGCCCGGCTAGGAGAGCCATTCTTCTACACAGGCGACCTTTTGACCGAGCTTGCTACAGAGGGGGACTGGGATCTTTTACGCAAGCGTGCCCAGCGTCATGTGGATTCACCTAACTTATCCGGTTCTATCCAAGCGAAACGCATGCTCGCGCTGAGCTACGCCAATTCACACGAAGCTGCTGACAAAAAGACCGCAATCGACCTCTATCAATCACTGGCCGAAGAAGAGTCAGCTGAGATCAGTGATTTCGGCAATCTGGCAAACTTGCTAATAGAGGCGGGAAACATTGACGAGGCTAAGGATGCTGTGCTCGGCGGGATCGAAAAGTTTCCAGCGAATCAGGCGGATTATTTTGCTCAGATCGGGCATAAAATTGTGGAGGCGACGGGAGACAGGAATTTTCGAAAACAGTTAGAGGCAATCATAGCCGAAAGAGGCAAACGTGACTGAAAAACATGCAACATTTCCGGCAGGGATTGATTTTGAAAACGTTCTGCGCATAATTTCCAAACAGATATACGAAACGCCCCTCGCATTCATCAGGGAAAATGTTCAGAACGCCGTCGACGCAATCCGTATTCAGGCACATCGCGACGGCGTTGAGCCGGGCGATGAGCGATACGTAATCGACATTACCGTCGAGGACAAGAAGATTATCGTACGCGACAACGGTATAGGGATGACCGGCAGCGACCTAAAGAATTTTTACTGGACAATCGGCGCGAGCGGAAAACGAACAAAAGAAGCTATGGATGCCGGTTGCGTCGGTACGTTTGGGATTGGTGGCTTTGCTAACTTCGGTGTGTGCGATACGCTGGAAGTAATCTCACAGACCGAAGATGCTTCACACGGAACGCTCACACGGCTTTCTGAAGAGGATATACGTGCGGCCGGTACCACCATACCTTCGGTGAGCGTCGAAAATTCAGACGCGGCGGCACCTAAGGGTACGATAGTAATCGGATATCTACGCAAAGCGCCAAATGTCGATGAACTTCTCAACTATCTGAAAGATTTTGTGCGATTCGTGCCGACCCTGATCAAATTTAACGACCAGAAGGTTTCGCAGACTCGGTTCTCAGCTATTGAGGACCAAGATAACCTAACGGAAATTGGCAGCGGCTTGAAGGAATGGCAAGAAGGCGACCTGGTGATAACAGGACGCCTTTACGAGGACCGGGGTCACACTCTTGTGGCAGCGATAGATGGCCTAAGCATAGATGGTGAATTTGTAAGCCTCATCGGCCGTATCAGGCTCGAAAACGGCCCGATAGATGTGTTCAAGCGCGGCTTTAAGCTTTGCGCAACCCAGATCGGTAGTATAATTGGCGTATCAGGACGACTGGATTGCGACCGTTTTGTCCCAACAGCAGGCCGTGACTCACTCGACGCTAACACAACCAGTCTGCTGGGCCGCATAGTCCTTTTGCTAGAGAAGGTCGCGGTCGAGGTGGTTCTGGAGACACCAGAACGAATCGCGCAGCATACCCGAATTTTTCGCTATATTATCAAACGCAAACTTATTAGCCAGCTTGGAAATGTTAAGGTTAATCTCGCCGATGGTTCTGAGAGCACCCTTGGCAACATACGCCGAAAAGCTGAGCAGGGCAGTGTCGGCGTATTTTTCGGTATTGCGCAAAAGCAGGCACTGAATCAGATTATGCAAGTGCGTGGACATCTCGTTGTACTCCTGTCCTCCGACCGGTTTCGGCGCGACGCGGAGCGCCAGTATCTAGAACAGTATTGCTCGGCAAAGCCCTTCGATGGAATTATCGATTGTATGGAGCACTACAAGGACCTGAATCGATTTGAAAAAATCTTCCTAAGCGAATTAGAACTGAGTATCTCTAAATCGTATGAAGTCAGAAACTTCCGCCTTATCCCCGGCAAACTCACTGAAGACATCCCTGTTTTCGTGAAAGAGCGCAGTAGCGGCCAGCCACTTGATATTTTCGTTGATGTGCGGCACCAGGAAATAGCAAAGCTGGAAGACCTTGGTTATACGCAAATACTCTATTCCCTGATCGGAACATTTTGCTGCGAGTATCTCGGGCCATCTCTTAAAAAATGGAGCCCGCGGTTCTTTGGAGATGGTGCCCTCAATCTCGAACTTCTTGCCAAACGACGTTCAGAGCTCTGGATATTGCTCAAAGATGATATTGGTGTTGTACGCAAAGGCGGACAGCGCCAGGTCGTTACGCGCTCGGATGTGCAGGTTGTAAACGTCGGCGGTGGGAGCGGCGAGAAGGTTCAGGCGGAACCTCCATCGGACAAGCCGTTTCCACGCATTCTCAATTTTATAGATGACCAGGGCACCACGGGACTTGGCGGCTTCTACATACGTCTACCAGATCCCGCCTTCAGTGCCTATGGCGACCTGCTGCCGGAATGCGATAGTCGCGGCGTTGTCTGGGCCGGGAATAAAATCTCGTATGTAGCGTCAGATGCAGTCAGCGTAGCATTTCAGTATGAAATCCGCCTTGATGAGGTTGTAGCCGCCGATCTAAATGGCACAACTCGCGCTGAGGGAGCGATTCAGCTTGAGCAGCCTTTCCAGGAAATTTATGGGGGTATCTACTTTCCCATTCCAACTCCGCTGGAGCCTTTTCTTGTGCCTCGCGGTACTGCAGAAATCCGACTAGAATTACATTGCGACTGGATAGATATGCGCACGGCCAAACACTGGACACCGAAAGAGTCAGATCCGAGTTGATATGACTTTCAAGCAATAGGATGAATGAATCATAAAGACGGCTCTTTTGACGGCTTTTGACGGCTCTAAACGGATTTTGATGGTGTAAATTACTGAAAAAATTAGGTGGAATGCGCTACTACTCGGCCTCTCACGCCGGTAACGGGGGTTCGAATCCCCCTGGGATCACCAGATAAAAAAGGGCTAATCTGATTTGGATTAGCTCCTTTTTTTAGCTCTTTTTTCAAATTATCAGTTACTTACTGCGGCGCGACCCTCCCTCCAATTAAGCCCATGTTTCATTACTATCCAGGAACTAAATGGCTGTCATTGGGGAGCCTTGGATGTAATTTTCTTTGTCATGGATGTCAAAACTGGGAAATCGCCCATGCAGATGTGGAAAGAGAGTTCTTTTCTGCCCGTTACATCAATCCGGAGAGGCTGGTCCAGCTCGCTTTAGAACAAGACTGCAAGGACATTTCTTGGACATATAACGAACCCACCCTATGGTTGGAATATACCTTGGATTCGGCAAAGATACTCGAAGCAACCGCATGTTTTTTAGCCTCGAGCAGTAGAGGCCGTCGCTTTCCCTTTTCCCATAGCCCTAATCAGCCAGGCGGCGAAAACCCCGGCCAGGAATCCGAACAGGTGCCCGGACCAGCTAATCCCCGGAATTCTAACCAGAAGGGTGAGGAGCAGCCCTCCGTAGAGGAAGAGGACGACCCCGGACAGGAGCAGGGCTTTCAACTCTTTGCGAAATATCCCGCCAGAGATCATGAATCCAATCAGGCCGAATATTAGCCCGCTGGCCCCGATGTGAAGGGTGTCCCGGCCGGCGAAGGCCCAGACCGCGCCGCCGCCGACCAAGGTAATAATGACCAAGGCCAGAATGGTCAGCTTTTTAAAAAAAACCAGCGCTAAGAGGAGCAGGAAAAACAGGGCGAAACTGTTAGCCAAGAGATGAAAAATGTCGCCGTGCAGAAAAGGCCAGAACAGTATCCCGGCCAGGCCTTCCGCCTCGCGGGGTTGGATACCGAAAGACCTGATGTCCACGGACCAGAACTGGTTTAAGATAATCCCCAGGAA
>Ga0255055_10001141_pt1 | contig 19997 bp, 36 predicted proteins | sample JV7_2_27_MG_FD_188633 | JGI IMG/M metagenome (GOLD analysis project Ga0255055, IMG submission 188633) | Seawater microbial communities from Jervis Inlet, British Columbia, Canada - JV7_2_27 | ecosystem: Environmental > Aquatic > Marine > Inlet | place: Canada: British Columbia | collected...
AGGCCCAATGCGTAATGACTTATATCCTCGATTTGAGAAGGCGCCATGAGCGGTTCTCCCCCGAACCATGATAAGGAGCATTTCTGTAATCCAGTTTTATGAACATTCTTAATCCAATTTTGTACTCCTCGCACAATAGTTGGGCTCATAGGGGGATATTTCCTTTCCCTAAACACGCGATGATCTTCGTAACAGTAAGCGCAATCTAAATTGCAGTCCTCGATGGGTAGAATAGCTAGCCTTAAAAGTTTGTGAGTGATAGCGCGTTCTAATTGAGCCGGCGTCATGTATTTTTGTTCCATAATTTATCCTGTATTTGAATTGAAAAAGGGGCCGAAGCCCCCGTTTATTTACCGCTTTAACATGAACAATTCACGCCGCATGCAGTCTGGAGAGGGTCACTAATCAACTCCAGTTTTGTGTAGTCTACGTTTACGCTCTTCACTTGATCTAACAAGCTTTGATGCGCGGAAGTTTGTAATGAAGCATTCATCGAGCCTAACGGTGTGGCTTGAGAGCTTCCTAATATCGCCGAGCCTGCCGTAATGGCTGTAGTGAGCAAGACGATTTTTGTTTTTTTCTTCATAATTTATCCTCGTATTTTTAACATGAACAATTCACGCCACATCCGGTTTGTAATGGGTCAGTTAGCATGTCTAGCTTTTCATAGTTAACGTTTACGCCCTTCACTTGATCTAACAACCCTTGGCTCGCTGTAATTTGTAGTGAACCATCCATTGTACCTACTGGGGTAGCTTGAGCTGTGCTCCCTAAAATCGCTGAACCAGCTGTGATTACTGTGGCTATTACTAACGCTTTTTTCTTATTGTTCATAATTTTTCCTATATATTATTGTGGCAAAATTGCCGTTTATCCTACGTAATGTAGAATTCAGTTAATGATTCCGCCTTCGACGACCGACCCATTAAATTCAAATACTTCACAGTGCTTCTTACAAATTAACTGACCATGAATAATACTGGCGTCCAGAGTGACTTTGGACTCTCCCCCGTTGCGAGGGTCGTTTACGATGACGTCTGATTGAACTTCAGTGTTTTTTAAATTTATCGTGTCTGCTGATATTTCAACGCTATCAATGTGAGAATTAGTAAACTTAGTACTTCCCGTGATCGCTCCTTTCCCGAAATACGAGTCCTGCACTTTTACACTACCGAACTGGGCAAATGAGCTGATATGAGAGTTGTCCGAAACTTTTAGTGAACCTAAATTAGTTAAGTTCTCGATTGATGAGTTCGTTATTTCTAAGCTCCCAGTGTGCGTCAAGTTCTTTAGTTGACGGTCTCTAATCTCTAAATGACCCTTACTGCCCGTCAAGAACGTTTTAATTGCTACTAAATCGTTCTTTAAAAGTTTGACTGGACCAAAAGCGTGACTGGTTCCCTGCGTAACTACTGCGGCTACCAAAATAACTGCACTGGCGTTAAAAACAGTGCTTAATTTATCTGCTAATGACATGTTGTTCTCCTTCTGTGTTTAAATTTTTAAGTAATCTGTGAATTTCAAATAAACTGTTTAGGTTTTCATTTTTTAATTCTCGTCTCTGCCATAGTCTGTCTAGTAACATTTCTAAGTTAGCTGTAGCGTCCAAAAGTTGCTGATTCATCTCAATTCTCTCCAATTGTTTATGAGTGAGTGGTGTTTTAAAGTGACTTCTATGTTGGGAGCGTGTTCTAAATCCCCGCCTAATCGATTTAAAGCGTTAAAGGCTTGCTCTTGAGGCAAATACTCAAGTAAATCCTGAAAACTGCTTAAATCGTTATTTACGGCGCTTAAAACACTGGTATCGAGATAAGTTATTGTGTCTTTGTCGTTGTTGCGGTTGTGAAGATATATCCGCGTCTTATTTTTCATGTTGTTTGTCCTTATTTCTTGTATTCGATAATCTCTAGTCGTACAGGTTTCCCAGGCCTATAGACCAATACGTATATGGGCGGATCGTGAACTTGTGGTTTGCCTGATTGCGTGATATATCTAAATACATCTGTGAAATTTTTTTTCATTGTTTGTCCTTATATTTTTATCTTCGTGGACGGTCAATCCCCATTGGCCGTTTTATCTCCAACAACTACAAGCCAATTTCCTGTAATATTTCTCGCTTTAAAAGAGGGTCGTTCAAGCTCAACTGTTCTTTGGTTAATGCTAAGTACTTATTCTGAACTGACGCAATATGAAGACGATTGTTGTAAATCCATTCGCGCCTTATATCCAAACTCTTAGCTACCTGAGTTGTGCTCATTGTAGTGTTCTGTAATGTGTGAGCTACTAAATAACACGTGATGAGTCTCTTTCCTCGCCGCCCATTATTAGTAATTCCCTGAGTAGATTGCCTGCGCACTTCCTCCCTACAAACACTCGCTGCCTCTTTCTTTAACTGCAATACATCGAGAAATGTTAACCGCTCAGGACAACCAATCAATTGCTCTAAACACTTGAGCTTCACATCGCGCTCTCTGGCCCATTTATGAAACTCTAGCAACCGATCTGTATTAGCAAATACACGCGACATGCATGTCATCACTAACGTTGTATGGCTTGTTAACTGGTCAAGTACTCCAACTCTTTTTAATCTGTCTAGCGCAGACTCTTTAAAGTTAAGACACACTCCATTATCAACTATGATGTCCGTACAATTCTCGTCATCTAAAACTCTTAATTGATAATTTTTGGAGAATTTATCATTTCTTAACAACGAAACTCTAACGTATCCAATCTTTCGATCTGTGCTGTAACTCATTTTGTTTATCCTTGACTTGGGGTTATATTGCCTTAAACAATTGTTAAGATCAAGCCTTTTTTAAAAACTTTTTTAACAATTCTTCAATGATTTCGGACTTATATAGTATTATACTGTCCTCTTTATTGATAACGCCTCGCTTTTTCGCACGCTTTAACTTCGCAACCTCGTGTTTTGTGCGATCGTAAATGTCTTTTACTGAGTGTGCGGAAAGTTCAACGTTGTCTAGTTGTATTTTTCTCATATCAATCTTCATCCTTAATTATTAACTTCTGTTTGTGATGGGTGTATAATAAGCCAAAACCAATCAGGAATCAAACACCTTGGCAAGAAAACGCACACCCGCAATTAAAAGCAGCGTCCTTACTAAAGAGGACTTATCATTATTAAACCCTAAGCAATTACGACGCTTGAACGCCATTACTAACACGTATTTGATGTCTCTTGAAGGTGTCGAAGTGGCCAAACCAGGACAGGCTGAGTGTCAAAGAGCTTTGTTATTGAGTGCGGCAGGCTATTCTTTAGAGCAAATCTTAACCGATATCGGCTATACATCGAGTTCTTGGGAGAGCTTTCTGCAGTTTAAAGATATAGCTTTAGTCAATCAAGCCATGTCAATTTTGTATAAAGCCCACTTGGATGATGAATTGAATCGTGCTGTCGACAATCCCGAGGTCAATTTAAGAGCAATTCAAGTGAAAATGAAGCATAACTCTGAATATTTTAATGATGACGTGTTCAAAACTAGTGAAGATTACGCAAATTTACCGACTCAAGAGAAAGTTAAGCGGGTTATTAATATGATGGCTAAGGGGGATGTCAGTGTGAGTCAATCTCAGAAGTTGTTAGAAGCCATTTCAAAGCTAGAAGAGCTATCCCAATTACCCAAATTAGAAGAGCAATTGGAACAGCTTAAGAATGACGCTAATCTGATTTCTTGATTAACTCTTGTTCTTTTTCTATCGCAAATCTTACTGCATTGAGATTACAGATTAATTGCGCGGTTACTAAAGAGTCTTTAGCCAGTTCAGCTGCTTTAGTTCCATTAAAAAGAGCTAACTTATCGCCCAAGATTATGCACTCCCAAGAGCGGCGGAAATCAATCCACCCTCTTGAGAGACCGCCAATCTCAGCTACAAAATCTAAGATAGAACGATGCGTACTGTGCTCTAGCTCATCAATCGACTTGAATAAGGGCTGGGCTTTGTCTGTTAAGTCTTGTGCCTTGTCCTTAAATACGCTGATTGATCTCGAGTAATGGTCTATTTGACGCTTGCTCGGTATATAATATTCTTCATCTTTCATAATTAATGCCATAAATAATGTGCGAGTAATGTAGCCAATACTACACCGATAAACCGACCGACATAGCGACTTCTTTTTCTTTTGCGTTTTTGCATATCCATCCACTCGTCATGCATGATGTGGTCAGGCTTTTCTGGTCCGAAATGATTAAACATAATTTTCATCCTTTTTTCTTGTTGTTGTAAAAATATTTATCTGGGTTTTCTACTAGCTCCAATATGTCTTCTTCTTTCCATACTGTGCATCTTTTTAAAAGCTGAAAAGGCGCTGGAAATTTACCAGACTTGACACCTCTCCACCATGCAGATTGACCGATGGGTACTATTTCTAATACCTGCTTCAGGCGTAATAGTTTCTGCATATTAGTCCTCCTCTAAATCTAAATTCTCTATAATTCTCTTTACATCAGATATTTTTAAGTTAATCCTGGGCTGTTTCGTGCCATTGTCATATTTATTCGACCAATACCCATCTTTATGTAGAGATGTGAACAAGTCTTTAACCAAGGCCAGGTGGATTTGAGAGTCAGAACTCAACGCTAAATGATGAGGCGCATATTTAGATGTTACTTCACCAATTAATGTAAGAGAGCCCCGAGTCTTTAAAAAAAGTTGACCAAATTCATTGTTCAATTTTACCTTTACCATCTTATATTTCCTTATAATGACAATTAACTCACCAAAACCCACCAAATCGATGGGCTTTAATTAATTAATCTACTTTCATTGTCTCTAAATCCCGTCCTGTTATCTCTTTCCAGAACTTAACAGCTGTCTCATGAGAGTCTTCACACGCCCGTTTGTCTGATTCCAACTCTACCTTTTGAGTAGGTGTTATCTTCTCGCCAGTCTGTGCCTGTACTCTCTCTTCATATTTGTTTAAATGATCGTAAACAAAATGTACGATAGCCATCGACGCTCCAAAATAAGCATGCTCATGATACTTGTTCAAAATGCTACCTACATATAAATCTACTGTCTTCATTAACTCTTCTCTGGTTACTTGTATTTTTGGTTTAATCATTGGGTTCTCCTAATCAAATATTAATTCACGTAAATGTGTATCATCCGCTTCTTCAGAAAGCAATTCTTCTAATTCCACGCGCTCGTATTCTAGTTGATATACTCTGTATTCGTTCATTTGTTTATCCTTGGCTATTTCAATCATATGTCGTAATTAATACTCTGCAACTCATCTTTTAATTTAAGCCACAACATCACGCATTCGTGATTCTTCATCAAAAATCCCACTACATCTTCACATTTATCCAAGTGCACTCCATATCTTAAAGCTGCTTCGTGTAGTTCTCTTATGGATTTCATTATGGACTCAGAGGGCTTATCTACTGCAATCTGCTGTAATAACTTACCTATGCAGGTTTCTTCATTCTTTGTGTAATTCTTCATTTCCTTCATCCTTTATTGTGTCATGTTGTGTCTTAACGTGTACTATCTTAAATTCTGTGCTCTAAAATGTCAACTGTTTACTTCTAAGGAATTCTTAAGCTTTATTCGTAAATTTTAAGGCCATTGATATGACTGGGCTAAATGAAGTGGGGTAATGCAAATTACACGCGCGCAACATCGAGAAATATTCATTCGTGATTTTGACCGCGAGTCTGTCTAATCAAGTAGTTACAGCATTTAACTCACTAAAATGCGTAAAATATGACCACATTGAGTTCGGTAACTCTAACCGTGATAACTATACTTATCACGGGTAAGGTAAATATTTGTACAGATTGATCATTTTCTGCACAAATTGTGGATAAGTATATGATATTCAACTGTCTTAGAAAGTTAACTTGCGTGTTTATTTTAAACACCTGAACTTTTCGCACAGTTTTGTGTCTTTTTAAATCTTAAATCTTCTTAAGAATTCTGTCTGATTCAAACCTGACTGTTGGATGTTTGTTAAGAAATCCTTAATTTTAGACCCCCGAGCCCCCCTTAGTGAGCTAGTACCTTCGACTCCCGATCCACTTAAAAAAAATATGCCCAAATTTATCTAAATGGGATTTATATGAGTTGAGCTGCTTAATACAGGCCGTATTTGCTGATTCCGGATATTAGAGCTATATTAAAGTGTCATGATATACATACCTCCATGTGTATAAATATAGAGATAGATGACAGGGTAAGAGCTTATCCTTTTACCCTTGAGTCTTACTTCAAAAATACTTGCCCTTTAATAGCCCTTTAGTATAATGAACCGACAACAGCGTTGGTCTAGTAAGAGATAAAAGGGTTAGAGTTGCTGCTCCAGCCCTGGAGTCTCAATCCCGCGGTATTTTGTGTTCTTTTTTCGATTTAAGGTCTATCTGACTGGCATAATCTTTTAACTTTTTCCCCCCATCTTTATAATCGGTAAAAATTGCCTCACATTGATAGCAGAATTTGTGATAAGTTTTGATGAGGTCGGGCAGGTCTGGGTGTGCTAATTCGGCCTGATTGAGGAGATGAAAGAAGTAGGTTAGATCGGTGGTAATTTGTGTAAAGACGCGTTTACATCCCAGGTAGGTATTTGGTTCAATTGGGTCTTCAGTGGTCATGATAGATTATAATTCCACGGGCTTGAGGGTGGTGGGGTGATATGATACACTATGGGACATCAGTTGGTACTCTTTTATTAGCTGATGTTTGTGATAAGACCAGGGCGGCCACCATGCATCATCTTCTTTGTTGTTAGCTAGCCAGTGTTAATGTCGTCCTGGTGATTTAGTTCTGCCTCAATACCTTCCCAATGACGGATATCTTCACGTCTTTTCCGCGAGTGGATTTCTGCGTCAAGGTCTTCAGTGAGGGCTTCTTTTACTTCTGGGGTCATCTTGGTCTCTCCATATCGGACTGTAGCGATCAATTCGTTAATCAGCTCGAGGTAGAGTTTACCTGTTATTAGTAGAGAAGTTAATTGGGTATCTACTTCAGACAGATGATTATGGTTTAAATGTGATTCGGCGGGTGTATCATCGATCTCTTTAACTGCGGACTGGATTAAGTCTTTCAACTTGGGCGCGTGGATTTTTAAGATTTCCCTTTTAATAGCCTGTAGTGGATCTAGTCCGTCCGTAAGATCGTCAAATGTTAGTGGAGAGGGATTATCAAACTTGATGTGGATATCATTCATTTCACTTCCTTTGTGTTGTGCAGGTGGAAGTGGTGGGGTAACTAAGCCAAGGATGAAGGAGTCGCTACCCCAAAACCACTATACCTTATAGATTATTGGTTGTCTTTATCTTGAGGCCCAAATAATTCTTTAAATATTGAGCGCTGATTAGATAAATTGAATTTTAAGTTGGCCAGGTGGGCTTCTGTGTTTTCGATATCGCTAATGAGGACGGATATTTTTTTACCTAGACTAGAAATTCGCTCGTATTCTTTAGCTAGCTCGGCTAGTTGAGCATGCATTTGGGATATGTACATATTAACTCCTTGTAATTCTATTCATAAATTAACGCTATCTCTGGCCTTAAGTCAATCTTCAGGGAGCTTCTTTCAAAATCAATTCAGAGCGCATATACTTAAGATATTCTTAAATACGGACTTACTTAAAATGACTCGACTCGAAAGAATCCGAAGTAGGGCAGGTGGAAGTAATTATGGGAAGTATAAAGGGAAGAACATGCAGTTCGCAGGTCCCTCAGGAGGAGCACCGGCGCGCACGTATCCAGTCACTAACTCAGAAGGCAAATTAGACCCTGGTAGAGTTCGAGCAGCATTAGCTTATGCGCACAATGCACCTAACCCAGCAGGCATACGTAAAGGTGTGGCTAGAATCGTCAAGAAAGACGGTGATGCCAGTTTAGCCAAACGTATATTAGCAAAAACCAAAAAACGGTAGAGGAAAAGATATGTCTTTAGCACGAAGAGTGATAGAAAAACGACGACGACGTACGATTGGTGGAGACGGAGCACAAACCCGAGGTCATAATGATACTGGGGAAAGATTAGAGTCCGCCAATGGTCGCGATCAAAGATATTCAACTGATGGTCATCGTATGAGCGATAAAGCTTCTGAGATGCACCAAAAGCATATGGTTGAGCATAAAGAATCTCCGCCCCGTGAGCATAAAAGAAAACGTCGTATTATTCATGGCGGAACTCACGGCAATGACTATATGCCACCTGAGACTCGTGGCGAATTATAATTGCTAACGGTCAAAGCATTACGTAGAGAAATAGGGAAAGTTCAAGCGATGATTCAAGCAAAGAATCGTCGCGTCGAAGTAATTGTGGTGGAAAGTGAATGTTTAAAAAAGCAAAGATTGCGGGACTTCGCACAAGAATATGGTTCAAAAAGTGCATGGATTTATGTCATCGAACCATACAAATATACAAAGCGAAGAAAACGCACCAAGAAACAAGTCTCCCGTATAAGCGAATATTTGTCTGCTTTAGAGGAGGGGTTCGGGCGCAGTGGCAACGTTTCTTAGATTATCGCTTTACACATGTTTTTATGTTGTCAGATGTAATTGAACAGCCCTATGGTGTGGGTTTGTTGCAGACTGAGTTTTTGTATTCTCATATAAATACTCGGCATTTACCAGTAGCTTCAATAGAAGCTTATTTGGCAGAGTTAAAAAAAGCGGGAGTTTTGATTGTGGAAGTTAAGCCAGGTTCACGCAGAAAGACAATTGGTAAGTTATGGCCGGGGATGTTGCCCTATAATTGCGTTTCATTGGTTAAGCATTATTTAGGAATTAAAAAACGTTCTGTCTTAACTCCCCGACAGTTATATAAGCATCTTTTAATTAATAATTCTTTAGGAGGGTAATATGGGTTCCGATGATAGTGCAATGATGGCAGCTCAGCGTAAACAACAAGAAGAGTTAGACCGCATGACAGAAGAAGAAAAGCGGAAAAATAAAATGGCCCAAAGCAAAAATATTAGAAATATGAAGACTGCCATGGGTAGTTCTACTGGGTTCAATCAAGGTAGTGATACATTAGGATGAAAGAGCTCAGCAAATCACAGTTAATGGCACGTTATAATAGTGCTAGGAGCCAATCAGATAAGTGGATGAGTCAGTTGCAGCAGTCTTATCAATTGGTAATGCCTAACAAAGCAGAATTTAACATTCAACGTCGGATTGAAGGAGGACCACGAACTCAAAGGGTTTTTGATTCTACTGCCATTACTGGATTAAAAAGGTTTGCGGCTAACATTCAACAAATGTTAATGCCTAATACTACCTATTGGGCTAAGTTCAAACCAGGCCCCAAGATATTGGAAGGAAGTGGTATTAGTGAACAAGAAGCTCAAATTGAATGTAATCATTGGCAAGAAAGGTTTTTTACAGCTTTAAATAAATCTAATTTTTCAAATGCAGTTTATCAGTCAATTATGGAGATGGGGATTAGTACGGGAGTTTTATTAATCCAGCCTGGCACTAAAGAAGACCCCTTTATTTTTAAAGGCGTACCATTGCATCAGGTGTCCGTGGAAGCAGGTGCACACGACACGGTCCAAAATGTGTTCAGGAAATATAGATTACATGCACGTGCAATTCCTGAAACTTGGCCAAATGGCAATTATACGCCTTCTCAATTAGAAATGTTTGATCAAGCTGCTAATGATGAGATAGAGTTGATAGAAGGCTGTGTGTATGAGCCTAAGCTACAAGGAAATAAAAAGTATTGCTTTTTTGTTGCCATGGAAGGCGACGACAACTTTATCGTAAAAGAATATAGGGCTTGGTCGCCTTGGGTCGTGTTTCGCTGGAATGTATACGCCGCCGAAACCTTCGGACGGGGCCCTATCCTAGATTTATTACCGTTCATTAGAGAACTGAATCAATTAGCTCAATTTGATTTACAAGCTGCCAGTTATAATGCCAATCCTATCTTTTTGGTAGCAGCTGGTTCAGAAGTTAATCCGTATACGGCTCGTATTTCTCCGGGGTCAATTATACCTGTTCAGCAAATTGCTCCAGGCGTTACGCCTATTCAACAGCTTCAGATTCAAGGAACTCCTACTTATAGCCAACTTACTCGCGCAGAGCTAGTTCAAGCTGTAAATGATGCACTCAATACTAATCCGGTTGTCCCTAACAACGCCGCTGACAAAACTGCTACTGAAATCCAAGCACGGCAAGCAGAGTGGTTAAGACAGAATCAGGCGATGGCAGGAAGGTTAGAAAGAGAATTATGCCGGCAGGTAGTAGATAAGTGTTGGCGAATTTTGCATTCATTTGGGCTGGTTCCTGTCCCAGAAATCAATGATAAAGATATCTCTGTTGAGTTTGAGTCAGCTATTAAGGATATGCAAGGGCTACAAGAAGCACAAAAAGCGGCTCAAGCTACCCAGATGATGGCACAAGTGCTAGGCCCTCAGGGAGCAACGGCCGCGATTGCCCATGCTTACAAAACAGACGATGTGGGAACATGGCTGTTAAAGAAACTTAATGTAGATCCTGAAATAATTAGAAGTGATATTTCACGTCAACAACAAATGCAATATATGCAGCAACAAGCTCAAGTTCAGCAACAACAGAGCCAAGCTGCCGAAGCTCAAGCTAAACAAATTCAAGACCAAGCTGAAGCGTCCGATCAAAACACAGCAGAAGGACAAACTTAGTGACTAATGTTTTAGATAATTATTTTAGTGAAGATGATAAGCATAATAAACGAGTTAATAAACAATACACCCAAGCATACGAAAGAATAGCTAGATGCGCGTATGAAGTGTTTTATCAATCACCACATGGACAAGAATTAAGAGAATGGTTAGAAAATGTGTTGAAGTATTTATGTGGAGATACCCAAAACTTTGCGTATATACAAGGCCAGCAAGACATGATTCGAACTTTGTTAGGATATGCCGAAACTATTAAACGTGAAAATGAGGGAAATAAATGAGTGAAGAAGCAATTGGACAAGTAGGAGAACATACCGCGTTAAATGATGACCCGGGTGTGTCGTTAACTGATTTGGTGGAAAGTCCTAGTGACCCTATGGGCGGCAGTAATAGGAATGTTCACAATGATTCTGGACCCATGGAAGACTGGTATTATTCTCAACAAGACGGCCAGCCGGTCCTTGGTCGAGGAGATAAGCCCGAATGGTTTAATAATAAAACTTTTAAATCGGTAGAAGAGCAAGCTAAAGCCTATCCTGAGCTAAGAAAGCTCTATAATAATAAATTAAAAGGATTATCAGGAGCTCCAGAAGATGGTTATCAATACGAAATGCCTCAAGAGTATGCTGAAAAAGATTGGAAATATAACACTGAAGATCCTGGTTACCAAGACTTCTTGCATGTGGCCCGGGAAAATGGGTTATCACAGGAGCTGGTAAGTGAATTAACCGATATGTTAGTAGAAAATACTAATAGACAGGAAGAATATAGCTCTCAAAAACAAGATGAATTCATTAGTAGTGAGATGAATAAGCTTACTCTTGGAGATACAGATGCTTTCGAGACAGCCATTAAAATGGCAGCCAACAATCCTAATGTCGATAGAGGGGAATTAAATATCTTGCTGGATAATTTAAATAATGCGGAAGCTATTCGCGCATTCACTTCTTTAATGAATGAACATAATTATAGTTATGTGCCTGGACCTGAAGTAGGAGGTCAACGCGATCCTGCGGAACGCCAGACGGAATTAAGAGATAGATTGTCTAAGTTAAGTACATTAAGAGGCACTGCTAAAGAGCACTATAAAGCTAAATTATATAGAGATTATGAAGATGAATACCCAGGAGATCGTAGCTTTGGTTAAAGAAAAAAGTACCGTTAAGAAAAAATCCACTACTAAAAAAGAGGCTAGAAGTCCTTTGTTCGAGCAAGCTATTCAAGCTTTAAACGAAAGAGAAGAAAATGAGTATATGCCTTATTTTATTTTAAATCCCGAAGATAAATCTCAGAATGTGTTTGCCAATTTGTTTATTGCTCAACATTGTAGAAATGCGTATGCGGGTCTTTTTGTCAGATTAGATCCCAAAAGTGGAATACAGTTGTCAGATAAACAAAGACAGTGGACTACTGTCTTTAGACGCAAAGGATATGCGTGTGTGGTTCATCATAATATTGCGAGCTTTAAACGTTGTGTAGAAGATTATAAGCATACAGCAGGTGTTCAAGGATTTAATTATTTTTATAGTAAATATGAGAGGTCGTATCAATGAGAGGTATAGTAAAATGGTTTTCCAATGCCAAGGGATATGGATTTATAGTTGATGAAAACGGACAAGAAGATGTATATGTCCATTTTACTGACATTAAAATGAATGGTTTTAAAAGTCTAAATGTTAACCAAGAAGTTGAGTTTAGGTTAGTTAAAACTGAACGTGGCGCAGCTGCCAAAGACGTGATTGTAACTTAAGCAAATCTTAAGCTATACTTGATGCAAAGGACGCGTAAGCCCAACCTTAATTAAATTTAAGGATCGGATAAAGAGACTCAGACGTTGTGACTAACTCTTAGAGAAGATCGAAACGATAATCTTTTAGGAGACACAACTATGCCAGCTTTATTAAGTAACGTCGCGATTCAACAATTTCACGACACTTTTACCAATGCGTATCAAGCAGCATCTCAATTAGCAGATACTTGCCAGACTGTCAGTGGAGCTCGAGGCTCAGCATACAACTGGCCTTTGCAGGGTGATGCGGCTATGGAATTACGTAACGCTTACCAATCTTTAATTCCAGTAGCTAGTAATGATTACGCGCAAGTACAAACTAGTTTTGAGAATTATATCCTTAACTTGCCTGTTGATATATTTCAGCAAGCTGAATTAATAATTGACACTTTGAGCCAGTTAGGTATTGTTCACGCTAAAGCAGCGGGCAGACGGGAAGATCAATTTTTATTAGATGCCCAATATGCTGCTGATGCTGGATTTTTACCCCCAATTCCTAATCCTCCTCCTCAAGGTAATAAGCTTCCAGACCAGGAGCCTCCTGGATTAGTTGCAGGTGATGTAGGTAGTAGTGTGGCCCTTACTCCAGTTAACTTAAATGTTGATAAGATTATTGCAGCTGCCACAATTCTTGATCAGAACAACGTTCCACATGAGGATAGATATCTCATCGTTAACGCTAATATGATCGCTGGATTATTCGCGGATGGAGATAAGCCTACAAATATTCTTTACAACAATACTAAGAATTTAATGCAGGGCGGAATTGATACCTTCATGGGCTTTAAGATAATAACTCTTGGAAATCGTACTGAAGGTGGCGTTCAGTTAAGACCTACTTTAGCAGGGGCTCAATTAGCACCTCCTCTAGCTGGTGTGAATGCAACAGCTTTAGCATGGCACAGAAACTCTTTGGGTTCTGTTTATGCTTTAAATCCTATCACTGAAGTTGAATGGTCGCCTACTCATCAGTCTTGGTTGACAATTTCTCGTTTAAGAATGGGCGCTTCTAACTTGCTAGGTAAAGGTTTAGTGTATATCGATTGTAATGACGCAGCTGGCCCAACCTAACCATTAATTTGAGCCCCTTCGGGGGCTTTTAAAAAGGAGAAATTCAATGGCTTTTGAAAGTGAAAATTTAATTCAAATCAGTGCCGGTGAGGGTAGCGCCGATCAGTTAGGGGGGCAAAAGCTTTTTTGTTATGAAAGCAGTACGGATGAGCTTAATGATGATCCAGGTGGAATGTTAGATACTGGCTATTTTAATAGTTTAGCTACAAATGTCAGGTTTGGTTCTTATCTTATTCTAACCTACCAAGGAATTACCGGGGTTTATAGAGTTATTAGTGATAATCCAGAGACAGATGTAGTGGATTTAACGTTAGCTTTCCCTAACCCTCCTGTGCCTTTATATGAAACACTAGGACAAGGTCCGTTAGAGTTTGTTACATCTGGGACTGATACTGATGTGGTTCCTTTTGCAGAATCGATAGTGGGTGCTTTTGCTAGTTATTCTTTGAACTCAGAAGTGCTTGATGCTTTACCAGGTTTGGCTCATTCAGGCATTGAATTCGTCGAGTGCCAAGCGGGTCAGATTGAAATAAAATGGTCTCGTCCAGTGAATGCGGGACAAACTGTAAAAGTGTGGTTGCAAGTACATACTGCTACCCCAAGCCCATAGGAGAAATAAATGGCAACATACACCCCTCAAAACTTTGCAATGATAGCTGGAGATGAAATGTCAGCTAACAACAATATTCCGGTGGCTTTTGGGTATTATGCAGAAACAGAAGTCCCTGGTGATATATTAACAGCACCACCTAATGGCGTAGATTTTTTTGGTTTAAGGAGATCGCCTGCGGCGTTAGCTGCCAATCCTTTAACCCCAGCTGAAAAGTTATTACCTAGCGCAAGTTTGTTATTACCACGCGGCACTATTATTTTAATTAATGGTAAAGATAATGGAGCTCCAGCGAATTTGCCATGGGTGCTATACGTCGTCATAACTTCTGATGCTGGAGAAGACACCGCATACAACATCGTTTACGGATTCAACGTATAAGGAGAAAAAGATGCCGGCACCCAGTATATCGCCCGATCCGCAATATGTTCCTGCCAATTTTGCATGGGGGAACTTATTAGATTTAAACAGCAATATTCCTCGCATTTGTGGCTATGCTTTGCCGCCGACTCATTCCGCCGCGGATGTATTAGCCCCGGGCTATTTTGGCCCCGATCAATCTACTTCTCGGCCCACCGTGACTGGACTACGAAGCGCTACTGTAGGAGTTGTGTTGGATGGAACTGACTCAGAAAACCAAGGCCAACCGGGATTAGGAGCAACGTTGCCGTTTGGTTCTTTAATTTTTTGGGCTCAACAAACACCAGCAGGTACAGCTAAAGGTTTTGCGGTTAGAATAGATTTAAATAATTCTGGGTACGGCAAATATCCTCCTTTAACTGAAGTTATTACTAATGGAGGAGTGTTTTAATGGTCGCTTATGCAGATTCTCAAAACTTAGTACAAGTCACGCCGGGAGAAATAAGTCCGGACCAAGCTCTTCCTAATTTTTATTATACGGATAAAGATAAAGAAAAATTTTTATTACGATGGGCTTATCTTGATTTTCCAGACCTGACAGGATTTTGGGATTCAGTAGGCTCTTCATTGGAAGAAGGATCTTATATAACGTGCTTAGGTTCGGCTGGTACTCTGGGCGAGTTAGGTCTTAATGTTGCCACGGTGCGCGTAGTGCTTAAGGAAAAAGCTGAACCAGAATACAAGTATCCTTACCGGATTAAGTGCGAAATAGGACCTAATTCTTTATACAGTAACCAATCATTTGGACCCGGGTCGGCCTTTAGAAGTAACATTTCAGGAGCCAACTTGGTTTATAAAGGAATTATAGAAGCTCCCTTAGTGGCAGGTCCGAGCACCACAATTACATTAGGGAATGAAGGAATTGAAGCTGATTGTTGGTGTTGGGCGACAATTACTAAAAACCCAACTGCTCCAGACTATGCAGCTCCCCTTGTTATTTCTTGGGTTACTCCCGGAGCTAATGAGATCACCTTACATTTTGCATCCGGAAATCAGCCAGGAGGCGCCGGAACTGCGTTTGTGTATTTAGAAGCATACAAACCTCTCGTGGAGTTTTAGGAGATAACATGGCCGAAGCACAGATTGAATGTTTAAGCAGACTCACAGCAGGAGATATCGGCAAAGACCAAGCCATCATAGATTATTTTTATTATGATGAAAAGATAAACTTTACAGATATTATCTCTGATGGTTTTTTTGATAAGTTGTGGTATAAATTTAAACCTAATTCTAGAATTAGTTGTTATTGTTTGGCAAACAACACTCCTCCTACTCCGCCTACTAGGAAGCGGATGGAGTTGGTGGTAGCTGGGTTTGAAGAATACAGTCCTCCGCGGTCTTATAAAAAAGTAAAATTAGTGTTAGGTCCGGATACGATGGGGACAAATGACCCCATAACCAATGTTTGGAATAATTATAAAGTAGTGTTTGAGGGTTTTGTGACGTGGGTTACCCCTCCTTTACCTAACCCGAACCCCGGGGTTAATGTGATTAATGTTAACAATCCCCTTATTGATTTTGACGCACAAGATAAAATTATTTTTTCCCAACCTAACCCGGGAGATGTACTTCAAAGTCATATGGTAAGAGCAGTTACGCTTCAATCATCTAATATTGTATATGCTCTTTGGGCGCCTCTTGCGTTACCTGGACCACCTGTGACAGTCTCAACCGATCCACCACAATTTTTAACATGTGAAATGTATATAAAAATATTTAAAAATATCTTGCTTCCAAACATTTAATAACTTCTATTAGGAGATAGTTATGCCATATGTATCAAAATTATTGACCCGCATCACTCCAGGCGAAGTGGGAAGAAACCAAGCCGTTATTGATTACTTTTATTATGATCCTGAAACCACCATTGAAGAAATGTTAAGTAAAGGATTTTTTGATAAAGCCGGATACTTATTTTATAAAGAGGGAGCGAATCGTAATCGCACTTATGAACGCATACATTTATGGGCTAAAAGAGGAACTGGTATCGATCCCTCAATTCCTGATAGATATTCATGCCTCGTGTCTGATGTTACCGTCACTTCACCGCCAGGAGCCACTCCCACCGAATTTGAGGTAACGGTATCTTTGGGTCCAGAAACCACTCCACAAGTAGATACTACTCTCGCCCCTCTGCCAGGACCAATCGCGTGGCAACATTATTTTATCAAATACCAAGGTCTCGTTAGATTTAATAGTTTTGGTACGGCAGGTGTTGGAAATGAAACATATTTCTATATTCCTAGTAAATACCTATATGAGAACAGTGATTTCGTAACATGCAATTTAATTGGAACCTCACCAGGACAACCGGCTCCATTTCCTGGAGACAATATAATTGGCGCCTATTGTGAACCAGGACCGAGCCCAGAATTTCCTTATAAAGTTGTGTTATTTCAAACTTTGCCTACATCTAATACTGGACAAAGAATGTGGTTAACGATTCGCGGGACTAACTGTCAATTCTCATAATTTAAGGAGGCATTATGGCTACAAAATTAGACATTATAAATCAAGCCTTAGCCTACCTTGGGAATCCCGTCATCACTACATTAAATATTGCTGACCCTGTAGTTAATGCAATGTCTCAAATATACGATGCGGAAAAGTTAAATTTACTTTCTTTTCATCCTTGGCGTTTTGCTACTAAATGGGCAGAGTTGGTTCCTTCACCACAAGGTCCTTCTTATCCCAAATGGTCTTTTTCCTATGAATTGCCTCAGGATTACATTACCGCTTACAATACTTATTTCTGGGGAGATTATGAGATAGTAGGTCAAAAAGTCTACACCAATAATAACCCGCCTTGGTTATGGGGATATATTTATGATGTTAGTGAAATTCTGTTCCCCGGATATTTTACATTAGCATTGAGTCATCAGATCGCTGCTAAGTCGGCCACCTTATTAACAGAAAACCCAGAGATAGCTAAGTATTGGCAAGACCAAGCTACTGTCCAGAACATGAGAGCTCAAAATAGAGATGCCAGTGCTGTATCAGCGGTATCGATTCAAGATAATCCATTACTAGCGACACATTACTATAGGGGATTCTAGATGCCCTTTAATATTACTTTTCATGATTTCACCCACGGGCAACTTGACCAGTCTTTAAAGTCCAGAAGTGATTTAGAGGTTTATAATAAAGGAGCGCTTGAGTTAAAGAATATTGTAGTCAGGCCTGGTGGGGCTGCTAAAAGTAGATTTGGTACTCAGTACATTAGTGAATCTGTAGCCACAGCCCCAGGTGCGACGGTTTTAATTGAACCCGATCCAACTGTGACTGTTCCAGTTCCTGGCTATCAAATGTTCGATTTTGCACCCTCCGACGATGTAAAGTTGCTTGTTATTTTAGGTGCGGGAGATGGAGGAGCTACCCCAGGAATAAGTCAAAGATTCCAGTTTTATGTGGTAAGGAATGTAAGTGGAGCGGGTCCAGCAGCTGGAACGTTTACTACCGTCGCTCTTCCGGCAAACACTTTCATTGATAATAACCAAGTGAGCAGAGTTAAATATAGAGTTGCTCAAAATCAAACGACTATGGTTATAGTGACGGCTACTCAACCGCCTTTAGTATTAAGTTGGGCCGGAACTACGATTGAAGGAGAAAATTTAAACTACCGTAGATTTCCGCAACACGATTTTACCCGTAATGGTTATGTAGAGAGCACATTTGGGATAAGGACAGATAATACTTCCCCAGCCCTTCCAGGAACCCCAATATTTTTAAAGCCAACTCCGGCAGCTGCTACGTTAGGTGGTAGTATCACTGATGACTTTCCAGCCCTGATTATTGATCCCTTAGTAGCAACACCTAATTTTGCCGGTTTTTATTTCGATGGCGTAACCCCAGACAACCATTATGTGGGTGGTGTCATTCAAATGGCAGGACCTATAGACGACCCTACAGCCCCTATTGGATATGCTATTATTGTCAGCACTACCGCGCCGGCAGCCGCCCCTTATCCAGCGTGCAGTAATACCGTATGCCGAATCCGGATTATCACCCCTGTAGATGCAAGTTGGCGTGTCACTAATAATGGACCTTTCCCAGCTGGTCAAGGAGTTAAGGGAGATCAATGTGTTTTAACTGAGCCTGCCTACAGTTCTCCTGTGACGCCTGTCACTCCCACCAGTTTTCCTGGCAGAGGACATCCTCGAACTGTCAGTTTTTATGAATCCAGGTTATGTTTTGCGGGCTCACCCTCATTACCTCAGTCAATATTCATGAGTCAGATAGGAAATTTCGAAAATTTTGATGTAGGCACAGGTGAACCTGATGAGGCGATTGCGTATACGATAGCTTCTGGCGCACAAGACCAAGTTATAAACATGGTTTCTGGACGTTCTTTACAAGTATTTACTACTACTAACGAGTTTTCGGCGCCGGTCTGGTCTGAGCAAGGGCTAACTCCAACTACAGTCACTATTAGAAGACAAACCTCTATCGGAAGTTCTAATTGCATTCCCGCTATTTTAGACAATATGACCATGTATTCTAAGCGAGGTGGTCGCGGCATCATGGCTTTTGAATCTATAAACTCGGGGGGTAATACTTATAACTCTCAAGATGCCAGTATGTTTAGTTCCGAGTTAATTAACAATCCCACGCATATGACATCTTATGTGGAAAGTGAGGCTTATGACGCGAATATATTATTCGTCATTAACAAGCCCAACGAAGATGAGCCGGGCTACATGGTTTTATATGAATCCTTGCGTGAACAAAATGTTTCGGCATGGACGTCAGCGGACACTCAAGGCGAGTTCGTCAATGTAGAGGCGGTAGGAGATGCAGTTTACATTATGACCAAACGTGTTAATGGAGTAGGCACGGAAAAATTTGTATTAGAAAAGTTGAATTGGCGTTTTTGCATGGACGCAGCTATTCAAAAAGATGCTATAAATCCCGCGGGTGGAATTCAGCCAGCCTTTCCTGTGCCTACATACTTCTGGGGCAAGGAGGTTGATATCATTGCTTGGGTAGGAGAAGACTCTAGAGCTCCATCGGCCGTGTGGATAGGTGAAGAAACTGTTCCGAACACTGGCTTTTTTGGGCCGACTATTCCGGGGTGGGATCCAGCAGACCTGCCACCTGGCGCACTTTACGAATACTGGATTGGCTTAAAGTACGAGCAGCGTTTACAAACTATGCCAGTTGATGTAAAAACTCAAATTGGCAGTATGTTATTTTTAAAGAAAAAAATATTCAAGTGCTATATTGAGTACATTGATTCTTATCCATTCTTTGTGAATGGGGTAGAAGCGGATTTAAGGAGTTTAGCTTTTGGTACGGGCCAGTTTCCTCCTGGATATCAGCCCGGGATTCAGCTTAATGCGCCAGAGCCTCCTTACTCAGGGATATGGATGCGACCTACGATGCAAAAATTAAATTTACCACCGAGCGCATCTGGTCCTGCTTATAGAGGTTTTGTACGAGAAGCTACAATCCTAGTTACATTAGACAGACCG
>Ga0255055_10001142_pt1 | contig 19996 bp, 15 predicted proteins | sample JV7_2_27_MG_FD_188633 | JGI IMG/M metagenome (GOLD analysis project Ga0255055, IMG submission 188633) | Seawater microbial communities from Jervis Inlet, British Columbia, Canada - JV7_2_27 | ecosystem: Environmental > Aquatic > Marine > Inlet | place: Canada: British Columbia | collected...
AATGTAATGTTCACATCGAACGAGGGCCGGTTATCCACCAGAAGATCACTGTTGCGGTCATATAACCGACCTCTGGGGGGATCGATACTTTGCAGCCGGATGCTGTTGTTTAACGATAATCGTCGGTACTCATCACCCATGATGACCTGCAGATAAATCAGCCGTATGAAAAGTACCACAAAGGCTGCCAGAGCGCATATAATCACGCCGGTAATGCGCTGCTTGTACCAATCCGTATCTGCTGTTTTTAAATATCTATCCATAAGCCTTCGGCTGCGGTGCCGCGCCATTTAATTGAATGTCAAAGCGTTTGGATATCGCTAACAGGTAAAATAGAAATAGGGGGCCGGTCGTCAAAGCCCAGAAAAACTGCAGGGCGATATTTTTGAGAGCGGCTGCCGGCAGTTGCCAACCCGGCCCCGCAAACCCAAGGGTCCCGATAATCAACATGTTTTGGATCAAAACCGCAACGACAACTACCAATGATAAAAGAAATTTATTGCTTACCCGCAGGAATTTTATAATCCAGCGCACACCCACAAACAGCCAGAAATAAAAGGTCAGGTACAGTCCAAATGGACTTCCGGAAAAAATATCCATAATCAACCCGAGAATTAAAACAAACGGCAGGCTTTCGCGCAGCGGCAGACAAATACTGATAAAGATGACAAAGGGGATGAGAAGATCGTACATTCCAGCGAATACATTAAAATAGGTTAAAAGAGTGGTTTGAACGATCATCAAAAAAAGACAGGTGCCGATATAAAAGCCATATCTCATTGCTGACTCGCAAATGCTTGTGTTTTGGGATGCAGGATGACCAATACCTCTTCAAGTTTTTCATAATCCACGAAAGGTGTAACCGTAATTTCATAAAAAATATCGGAACTGCGCTCACTTAAATCCGATACCCGGCCGATGCGCAGTCCCTTTGGATATACGCCGTCCAGCCCGGATGCGACCACGGTATCACCGATCTGAACATCGTGCTTGCGCAGAACAAATTCAAATCGGCATTGGTCTGCCGATGCACCCTTAATGATTCCGCGCGCCCGTGAGCGTTGCACCAATGCATCAACCGCGCTGTTACGATCGATGATCAACATCACTTTAGAGTAATGGCCGGAAACTTCAATAACCTGACCGGCAATGCCGGTGGGTAAAACAACCGGCAGCCCCTTCTGCACACCATCCGAACTGCCTTTATCGATGATCACCGTTTTAAACCATCCGGATGGATCTTTTCCGATAACCTCGGCAGCCACAACTCGATTGGTCGGCGCTTTTTGAAAGTTCAGCAAGTTCCTCAGACGCGCATTGGCCAGTTCAATCTCATGCCATTCATTATTTTTTTCAATGGACTGATTTAATGCTTTTTTTAGGGTTTCGTTTTCATGGGCAACCGATGCCAGGAAAAAATAATGTCCCCAGATGCTCCGGGTAAAACGCACCGACCGGGTGATAAGCTCCTGGAATGGCGCCACGAAAGATAAACCCACACGGCCCAAACCAAAGGTTGACTGGCTCTTGCTGGTGATTGAAAGGAGGATAACATTGACGGTAATCAGAACGATACCGCCAACGATCAGAACCATCTTTTTGGAGAACATAACGCTTCGTTCACTATCCGGGATGTTTTCGGAGATGCGGGATCAGTTGACCATAACTTCTTTGAGGATTTCAAGGTTGTCGAGCGCTTTCCCCGAACCCAACGCCACGGTTGATAATGGGTCCTCGGTCACCGTAACCGGCAAACTGGTTTCCTCCCGGATGAGTTTATCCAGATTCTTAAGCAGGGCCCCACCTCCGGTTAAAATAATACCGCGATCAACAATGTCAGCGGATAATTCGGGCGGTGTCTGCTCCAGGGCAATTTTCACCGTCTCAACGATGGCATCAATTTGTTCAGAAATTGCAATTCGGATTTCCTCCGAGTCTATCGATAAAATCTTGGGAATTCCGGAAGCAAGATCGCGGCCTTTAACTTCAATGGTCTCCAGGTTCTGAGAATCCGGATAAGCATTGCCGATTGAAGTTTTTATGGTTTCAGCCGAACGCTCACCGATCAGTAGATTATATTTTCGCTTGATATACTGAATAATGGCCGAATCCATCTTATCACCGGCCACCCGAACCGACCGGCTATAGACAATTCCTTTAAGCGAAATCACGGCGACCTCAGTCGTACCGCCGCCGATATCCACTACCATGTTACAGGTCGGTTCGGTGATGGGGAGCCCGGCTCCGATCGCTGCCGCCATGGGTTCTTCAATCAGAAACACCTCACGGGCCCCTGCGGATTCGGCAGATTCTCTAACAGCGCGTTTTTCAACCTGAGTAATTCCGGAGGGCACAGCGATAATAATCCGCGGCCGTACAAAGGTTCTGCGATTATGCACTTTGTGGATAAAGTGACGCAGCATGGCCTCGGTCACTTCAAAATCAGCGATGACACCGTCGCGCATCGGGCGGATGGCTAAAATATTACCGGGTGTTTTACCCAGCATGTTTTTGGCCTCAGACCCGACCGCCAAAACGCGGTTCTTGGATCGATTACCCGTGCTGACAGCCACCACCGATGGTTCACTGAGTACGATGCCGTCCCCTTTAACATAGACAAGGGTGTTGGCAGTGCCCAAATCGATGGCCAGGTCAGTTGAAAACACACCTAAAATCCGGTCAAAAAATATGTTCATTCGAAAAAGCCTCTCTGGAAAGAATGTATATAAAAATTCAAGGGATGGCTATCAGATTTATTGTAGCATGACAAGCAAAAATAATCATTAAAAAATAATTGCATTCATAACCGTGTCGTGCAATTTAGGCCTGAATTTCTTAATGCGTTCATTGTCACGCGTGGGGTGCACTCGATTGGTCAGCAAAATGACAATCACCGACCGCTCAAGATCCATCCAGAAAGAGGTACCGGTAAATCCCAGATGCCCGATGCTGTTTTGCGAAAAACCCCGTCCGCAACTGGAGCCGGTTAAGCTCGGCATATCAAACCCCAGCGCTTTGTCGGTTCCGGGCAGTCGTTTGAAAAATTGATGCAGCAGATCCTGCTGAAACAACCCGGCGCCTTTTCGGCCGTGATAGGTAAAAAGCAACTCAATTAAGAGGCGGTTGATATCGTCAGCAGCCCCAAAAAGGCCTGCATGCCCTTCAATACCGCCGACCGCATACGCATTTTCGTCATGCACCTGGCCTTCTATAACTTTTCGGCGCCAGGGACAATTCTCGGTGGCTGCAAAGGGTCCCCTGTGGTCTTCAACGTTATTGGAGATAAAAAAAAGATGGCTGATCCCCAGGGGTCGATAAATCTCATCGGCAACAAAATGATCAAGCCGCCGGCCGGCAACGCCTTCAACGACCCATGCCAGAATCATGAATCCCAGGTCACTGTAAAAAACTGTTTTCCCGACGGGGTTGACGAGCGTCTCCTGCAGCAGATGCTTTCGCAGCGCTATTCTGCGTGAATCCTTTGCAATGCCGTTTAAAGCCTTATAGTAGGGCCGGTAGTCGGGAAGCCCCGAATTATGATAAAGCAAATGCTTGAGCTTTACCCTGGCCTTATCGGTGCGCTCAAATTCAGGCAATAATTGGCCGAGGTACTGCTCCAAATTGATTTGGTTTTGCTGCACAAGCCGCATCACGGCCAGAGTGGTGGCCAGGGGCTTGGTCAGGGATGCCAGATCAAAAATCGTTTCGGGGGTCACGGGCGCCTGGGAGGAAAGATGCGCTACTCCGTACGCGTTAAAAAAAAGGGGCTCTCCTTTCTTCGAGACGAGTAAAACGCTGCCGGGAAAAATCTCTTCAGCAATGGCCTTTCGCATCAATCTGTCGACCGATTCCATAGGCATAACATTTCTTTTCTATCTGTTGCTGGCCGCTGGTCTCTGGCTACTAGTTGGGTTTCAGATATCTGTCACCAGGTTCAACGTTCAACGGTTCAGAGGTTAAATAACAGAAGACAGAGAACGGGGGTCATATGACAGATGAAAACCGAAGGTCAGCCCTCTGTGGCTGCCAACAACCATTGACCGCAAGCCTGCCGCAAGCAACCAGAACCCTGAACCTCTGAACCTCTGAACCCTGAACCCCTGAACCTTTGGAATTAAACCGTTGCCGGTTGCGCAAATGAAAGAAGTTGTTTATCGGTGTCCAGAGTGGCCTCGATGCCGAAAGGAATGGTCAGGTTTTGCTCCCCATGGCCCATATCAAAGCCTGCAAGAATCGGCACAGGAATGTCCCGGAAATGCTCCTGGAAAATTTTATAAATTCCGTCCAGGGACCCGCAGTTCTCAAAGCTGCCGAGAACCAGGCCGCTAATACCCTCAAAACATCCGGCAAGTTTCATTTGAAACAGCATACGATCGATCCGGTAATGGGCTTCACCCCGATCTTCTAAAAGCAAAATGTGATTTTTAAACCCGGGTTCAAAGGGTGTCCCCAGCAGGTGGCATAAGGTCGTCAGATTGCCACCAACGACCGGGCCATTAGCCCTGCCGGCCCTGATGGCAACTCCGGCGGCGGGTGAGAACTCAAGATGCGTATCGGATGAAATGGCTGCCGACAGGGTGTTGCGGGTCAATTCCGGCACCTTTGCCAGCGTAGTGACCACCGGACCGTGAAACGTCACCAGCCCGCAGCGGGTGGTGATCGCGTTCAGCAACGAGGTGATATCACTGTAACCCATAAAAATTTTGGGATGGGTACGGATGACATCAAAATCCAGCAAAGGCAAAATTCGCAGAGAGCCAAACCCGCCCCTGGCGCAAACGATGGCATTGATGGCGGGATCTTTGAAAAGTCGATTGACGAGCTGAGCACGATGCGCATCGGGGCCGGCCAGATACCCGGCTTTTTCAAATATCTCATCGGGCACCCGGGTTTGAAATCCCATCGATTCCAACGTGCTTAATCCTTGCGAAAAAAGCTTGCGCTCAAAGGGGCCGGCCGGAGCCGCAACAGCAATGGTGTCTCCGGGCTTTAAACGGGGAGGACGTATGGGTGTAACGTTTTCAGGATTCATAGCAGCTATTGGTGTCAGGTTTCGGGTGTCAGGTGTCAGCAGTTAAATTTAGGAATTGCGAATTCAGGAATTTAGGAATTAAAGGTATTCTGTCATTCTAATTCCTAAATCCCTCAATTCCTCAATCATTGAATCCTGAAACCTGACACCTGACACCTCTCTTAGGTTGACATAAGGTAACTTGAGTGCTAATTAATACCCCCTGTGTCGGGGCGTAGCGCAGTCTGGTAGCGCACTTGAATGGGGTTCAAGGGGTCGGAGGTTCAAATCCTCTCGCCCCGACCAGAAATTATATTTAATATTAACAGGTTATAAACTTTTTTTCAATCCAGAATCTTTTAAATAAGCGTCATTTTTGACATCGTGACGATTTCGTGACAAAGCGGTTAACCCATTTTACAGGTTAACCCTTGAAAGTAGGAAAAAACGGCTGGATAAAAAAAAGAAGGCCGCTATCAAGAGTTTTGGGGGACAGGGGTATTATCGTTGATGATAAGTTTGAGCCGCTTCGGCCATAGCGAGCAGGTTGTCCGTAGATGTACCCGGAGCAACTGCACATCCCGGAGCCAGGATTTGAATCCCGTCGTCAATACATTTTCGGCATTCTCGCCGCACCGTCTCGGGATCCTTCATATACAGTACTTCAGCAACATCCGCTCCGCCCATCAGGACCATCTCCGGACCGCACACCTCACGCGCCAGTTGTGCGCTCGCCTTGGGCTCCAGGCTGAGAATCTCCGCGCCGGTTTGGCCCATATACGCTACAATTGAATCTACATTACCGCAAATATGCAGGATTTTTGGAACCGCAATGGCATCGAACTGTTTCTGCTGGTAGGGCAACTCGATTTCACGATAGGTATTTGCCCGTATCAGCAGTGGTGATGCCGTCATGTCCTCGCACGCAATGATATCGGCACCCGCTTCAACAAGTGCTCTGGCCAGCGTGGTACCGGCTTTCTCGGCGACATCAAGAAAGGGCTTGATTTTTTCAGGCGCCCTGACGGTGGCTTTCAACAGGGGAACGAGATCCAGCAAGGCACCGGCAATCGTGAACGGACCGATGATTCCGGCCACAATGGGCACCTCACCCTTTAATTGCGCCTTCAGTATCCTTACGGCCTTCAACAACTCCGGAATCGTTCCCCGATTGAGAAAATCATCGGGGAACTCCGGCGTATCGTCCAATTGGTAAGGCGGTGGATGATCGATACCGGGTATCCCTGGTTGCCCGTCAAAATCTGAGCCGGGTTTTATCGTGCATCCCAGGGCCTCGGCCTCGGTGGTTTGGGAAAACGGCACTCTTACGGCATCGAAACCCAGCACAGTATGAGCGGCCAGGGCTTGTTTGGCCATGGCTTCCCCTTTTTCATGCCCTTCGGGCCAGAAGGCGTCGACTTTCTCCATCTGTTCGTACGTCACGGTAGAATTGGCACCGAAACAGGGTATCCGGTCGGCTTCTCCATGGTTTAGAACTGCCATTATCCTTTCTCTGGCATTCATTTCTCATTCTCCTTCTCGCAGGCGGTGACACCCGGCTACCCGCGGTTGTCAGGTTTATTATAATTTCATACCGTTACACATTATATTGTCTCCTGTTAGGAAATCTGGCAAACGGAACATATTTATGACAACCGCTATAGGATGACAGAATAGGTCCCCTGGATCAATGCCTCCGGCTCCCCACCAGGGAATAATCCAACCCCATATCACTGACTTCCTTTTTAATCCCTTGATACAGCTCGATGTACTCATCTGTGGGGGTAACCGTTTTCAAGTCGTAACATTGGCTGATCTTCTGGCCTTTTGGTGCTTCTTTTATTTTATCCTCGTATTTGGGCAGGATCTTTTTAACCAGTGCGTTGGCATCCTTGCGGCTCATGCCCGAAAGCGCGGCGGCGTGGGCTGCTTCGGCGGCAATACGACCCTCCATACCGGTGCAGCGCTCAGGATACATGTTGCGCGCCGATGCCGCCGGCGACAATGCCGCTCCGGAAACCGAAGCGGTAACGCCATGGTTAATCAATTCATAGCAGGCGAAATCAGTACAAGGTCCGGCAGCGATAAACGTATTGGCAAAATGCAGCATGTGTGTGTTGCGGGCCATGGCCTGGTGGCACATGGCGGTCAGCCAGAGCATGGCTCGGGTGGTGTTGCAGGTTTCATGGATATCAATGGGGAAGAAGTTGGTATATTCAGTCATGAAGGATAGCCGGCCTAAAAAGAGATGGGCAACCATATTGATGGCGCTGCCTTCCGGTCCACCGGCATATCCGCCCATCAGCGGGCCCATCAACCCACCCAAAGGGTAGGTGGTGCGCAGGAGAAAGGGAACTTTTTTCATGCGATCGTAATCCACCTTCATCTCGGCAATTGCGCCCATTAGCATGCCGTCGCGATCAAGGGCCCCGAATTCGCGCCGGGCCGCGGCGATCATGGCATCGGCCTTTTCAGCGGCCGACACCTGGGTGTACATGCCCTTGCCCGGGTGCCCCACACGAATGGCCGCCTCACGGCGTTTGCCCACGTCCCAGATGGCCGCCTCCACTTCCGCGGGCGAACCGGAACGCACTTCTATCCCACCCAGGGTATGCAGGATGGAGCCGCCCGAAAAGCAGTCCGCCAGGTCTTCTTTGGCTGTACTCATGGCCGCTTGCAAGAAAATCTCTTCCGGATAGGGGTTCCCCACCAGGGTGAAGTTGCAAAACGGCGGACGCGAGTCTTCTACCTTGCGGGGATACTGTGTGCGTTGATCACGGCCCTCGCCCCAGGTAATACGATCGGTAGCTGTGTTCAAGGCCACTTCCAACTCGTCACGCGTAATTTTGATGACGCGTTCGGTATCGATGCAGTAGATCCCCACGGTGAGGAAATATTCGATGGCAGCCTCAAAAAGCCGGTCGACCATTGCATCGTCGGAGGGGATGACCTCCTCGGGATTAAATTTCAGATCATATTTATCAACCATTTTTTTGGATGTTCGCACCACGCGCATGTCAAATTCGCGCTCTTTTACCAGTTCACCGTTCTCGCTTCGGCGCACGACTTCCCAGAAATCTATCATTTTTATCGCTCCTTTTTCCCATTTATCAGGATTTTGGGTTCAAGGTTCAAGTCACACTATTCTACCAGCCGGTCGGCCTCGGCAATGGCCTCACTCGTCGTCCGACCGTAACCATCCGATCCGATCTCCTCTGCCCATGACCGCACCACCGGCGCACCCCCCACCATCACTTTGAACTGGTCGCGGATACCCCGTTCACCCAGCTGCTTGATCAGTTCGGGCATATAGATCATGGTCGTGGTCATCAGGGCCGATGCGGCGATGATATCGGCGTTTTCCTTCTGGGCCGTTTCGATGAATTTCCGCACCGGCACATCCCGCCCCAGGTCAATCACCTCGTAACCGGAGACCGATAAAAATAGTTTGATAATGTTCTTCCCGATGTCGTGTACGTCCCCTTGGATCACTCCTATTACAACTTTACCCCGGGTTTGCGTCTGCGACTTGAGTTCCGCTATTTTGGGTTTCAACACCTCGACCGCAGCGTTCATGGCTTCTTCGGCCAAGAGCAGCTCGGTTAGAAAGACTTCCCCTTTTTCAAACTGGTCTCCTAACACCGCCATTCCCTGGCTGAAGCCTTTTTCTAAAGCTTCCAGCGGACTCATGTCTTGATCCAGCGCAGTTTGAGCCAGTGCGGTTGCTTTCTCGGGATCGCCGTCAATAATTGCTTCCTTCATCTGTTGTAAAAGCGCTGCCATAATCCTTGTCTCCTTTTTTTGGGTACGATCCGTTATCCTGGCTTGTGCGCCCCTATTTCCTTTGCGCCGGGCAAAACAAACCGATTATCGCAAGTTTTTATCGTAATTGATCATAGATCTAAAACCATGTCAACCTTTTTTTGGCTTTTTTAAAAAAATAATTGAGTTTGCCAGGCTTGGTAAATGGCAGTCAGTTTCACTTCCGAATTCTTCAGGCCGATAAATATCAAAAAAACTTTAAAATAAGCATCTTATAGACTTAACATTAGACAAAATCGCATATATTAGTTCGTATAATTGGCAGAAAGAAAGCAACCAAAAACCGCAAGAATCAGGACGGATATAAAAAATAAAGATTGCTTTCTTTATCGAAAGTCATATAATGGTTATACTTATTCGATTCAAAATAGTTTTGATTCAACACCAATGGGTACCGCTATGAAGCCGTTTGCCGCATCGCCACCTTTGGAACCATTAAGAAACCACGCCATCAGCCGCGAACAAATCGCGCGACTGCGCCGAAGTCTCGATGCCAAAGCGCGCGACTTGCTGTTGTTCGACCTGGCCACCCAGACCGGTATGCGCTTAAAGGATCTGTTGCGTTTGAAGGTGGGCGATATCCACGGATTATCCGTCGGCAAGGCGATCCCGGCCACCCACTCTCTAACCTATCTGGACCAATCCGTGATCGTCACCGAGACGTTGGACCGTACGATAAAAAAATATATGGCTACGGATGGAGAACGGCCGGATGACTACCTGTTTCAATCCCGCAAAAGAGCCCGGCCCCTCAATCTGCCCAGTGCCTCAAGCATGATTAGCGGCTGGTTTCAGGCGGCGGGAATCGATGGGTTTACCGGTGCCCGGGGGCTCAACAGGATTTGGCAGCTGTACTATAAAGATACGGTCGAAAGAACCAAACCGATGGCAGACAGAGATCCGATTCGTACCCTGGAACCGATCAAAACAGCCACCCTGCAGGAGGTCGTCTACCAGCGGCTGTTAAAAGCCATTATCGCGGGCCACATCCCGCCGGGTGAACAGCTCGTCCTGAGCAAGATCGCCGCGCAGTTTGGGGTCAGTCCCATGCCGGTGCGCGAGGCTTTGAACCGGATGGCCGAGGCGGGGGTTATCACCTTGCAGAAAAAGAAAAGTGCGGTAATCAACACCTTGTCCAAGGAGGATTTGAAGGAAATTCAGCAGATTCGCCTAAATCTAGAGACCATGGCAGTGGAACAGGCCAGCCGATCGATAGACAATGAGACTTTGGATTATCTGCAGGTGCTGCATCAGGCGTATCTCGAAGCGTTGCGTGTCTTCAGAGTGGAGGAGGTTCTGCGGCTCAATCGCGAGTTTCATTTCACTATCTATTCCGTCACCGGCATGCGGCGGCTACTGAACATCATCAATGGCTTGTGGGATCAGATCAGCCCTTATTACCATATCCTTTTGCGTAAAAAGGAGCACCTCTATACGGAAAAACACGCCGACACCCATGGCCAACTGTTGGAGAGACTGAAGCAAAGGGACGCTGAAGGCAGTGTTCAGGCCCTGCGCGCCGATCTGCAAAACGCGGCGGAGTTAATCATCACCGAATTTCAAAAGCATCGCGGGCTCGAAAACGATATCATTTAATCTCACCGGTTTTCATATAATGGGTGATCCTGCCAGCTTTGTAAGCTTGATTAAATGCCGCAACCACATCCGGATCAAATTGGGAACCGACACCTTCATTGATTATTTTAACGATCACACCGTCCGCCATTTTTTGGCGGTAAGCGCGATCGGAAGCCATGGCATCGTAGACATCGGCCACAGATAAAATGCGGGCCAAAAATGGAATATCCTGTTGCTTGATCCCATCGGGATAACCGCTACCGTCAAAACGTTCGTGATGGCAGCGAATAATCTGCCTTTCTTTCTCCCACAAACCCAGCTGCTCGAGAATATTTGCCCCGATGACGGGATGATCCTTGATTTTTTCAAACTCATCGTCGGTCAATCGGCCGGGTTTAAGAAGGATGTCATCCCGGATCCCGATTTTACCGATGTCATGCAGATGACCGGCAAAATTGAGAATCTCCAGCTCTTCTTTAGAGCACTCGAGTTGTTTTCCCAGAACAAGGGACAGACCGGTAACACGGCTGGAGTGTTGCCGGGTATATAAGTCCCTGGCCTCCACCGCTTTTACAAATGCGTACAGGGTGGCAAAAAGATTTTCATAGATATTTTCGTAAAGGGCCAGATTTTCAATGGCCTGGGCTGCGCTCTGGGCCAAAAATGAAAGATAATAAAGATCTTTTTCGGCAAAGCGCTTTGGCCCCTGATTCACGATGGCAGTAATCACGCCAAAAACCTTATCCCGGATTCTTAAAGGCACCACCATCGCCGAGCTGATTTCAGCCGGCAAACCGTTGCTTCCGGTGTTTTCAGAAATCAACAGCGGGATCTGATCTGCGACCACTTCCATTATCAGGGATGATTTTAAGGGTTTCTGTTCGGCAACCGCCGATTTCTGCGGTTTCTTATCGCCGTTTTTGTCATTCGGGGAAGCAGCCGAACCGGCCAAGACCGCAGCGGATGATGACACTTTGACCGGTTCCTGAACCGCCTCATTAATCACATAAAAACCGGTAGTATCAGCGCGGGAAATATACAGAGCGATATCAACGGCCCGCTTGAATACATCGGCGCTGGAACTGATGGCGGAAAATTTTTTCATTATTTTGTTCAGGATGTTCAATTCTTTAACTTTGACCAGTAACTCCTGGTTTAGCTTCTGCAGACGCTGCTTGCCTTCAACTTCCTTTTTTAAAAGAACATTTTCCACAAACATTTTGCGCTGCAGCAGCACGCGCTGGACGCACAACTCCATCTGTTTTAAATTAACCGGCTTGATCAAAAAATCGACCACGCCGTTTTTGATGGTCTGGATGGTGTTTTCCAGTGAGGGATAACCGGTCATAACGATCACCGGCATGGTATTATCGTGGGTTCGAATTCTTTCGGCAAGTTCCAGCCCGTTCATTTCGGGCATATTAATATCGGTAAAACAGCAGTCTATGGTTTCGCCCGCCAGAATTTTAAGCGCCTCAGGGCCCGTTCTGGCGGTCAGGGTCTGATAGCCTTTGCGCTTAAAGTATTCGCTTGAAACGCTTAAAATACTCTCTTCATCATCGACAAACAGGATGGTTTCTTTTTTTTCACTATCCATTGGCAAAAACCGGCAGCAGTCGGACACCGTCTGTTATTTTTTAAAATTTGAAACGCTCATTTTAGGTTGGGTTTAATTTCAAAAGACAGCAGCCATGTTTGACTGCCAAAGCCGCTATGTGTGATATCGACTCTTTGGGCAAAAACTTTAGCCAACAACAGGAGCAATGGGCCGATAGATATTGCCTTATTTTTAGATTCATGACAGAAGACAGCGGAAGAATTGACGATTGAATATTGACTATTGATGATTGGTGGATGTCGCTGCGCTCCGCCATTTGAAACTATTAAAATTGATAGGATTCCTTAAATAGTCAATCGTCAATATTCAATCGTCAATCCCAAGGCTTCTGGTAAACTTTTTTTGCCGGAAAAAGCACCAAAAAATTACAATTCTGTTACGAATATGCCTGCAGAAGCGTCAAGACCCCTCAAGATCTGTTTTTTAAGTTACCGGTGCAACCCGCATTGCGGCGGTCAGGGCGTTTATCTGAAAAATCTAAGTCGCGCCCTGAAGGATCTCGGGCATCAGGTAGAGGTCGTTGTCGGTCCACCGCAGCCGCACCTTGATGATGACATTCCGTTTTATCAACTTCCGTCTCTGGATCTGTATAACCCGGATGATCTGTTCAGGATGCCGTCTTTAAAAGAGCTTTCCCGGCCCATCAATCTAATCGAGTGGATGGGGGTTTCGACCATGGGATTCCCCGAGCCCTTTACCTTTGGATTGCGAGCCCGTCGATTCCTGCGAAACAAGCGCCATCAATACGATATCGTCCACGACAACCAGGGATTGTCCTACGCTCTACTGACCGTAAAAAAATGGCTGCCTACCATCGCTACCATCCACCATCCCATCACCGTCGATCGCAAAATCGCCGTAAGATCCGCTCCGACCATATGGAGAAAAATGCAACAATGGCGCTGGTATTCGTTTATCGGCATGCAAAAACGTGTTGCCAGAATGCTTTCCCACATCGTTACCGTATCCAAAACATCCGGCAATGATATCTCCCGCGATTTTAATATTTCCCCGGACCGATTCAGAATCATACCCAACGGGGTTCGCACCGATCTGTTTTATCCGATTCCCGAAATTCCCCGGGAAAAAAACCGGCTGATCGTCACCAACAGCGCCGATATGCCCTTAAAAGGACTTTATTACCTGTTGCGGGCGGTTTCAAAAGTCGCTCAAACACACCCGGTCCAACTAACGGTTGTGGGAACACCCCAAAAAAATGGCTACAGCCAGGAATTGATTCAAAAACTGGGCATCGGGAATCTAATCACATTCACCGGCCGAATCACCGGCGAGCAGTTCGTGCGCGAATACGCAAAGGCAACGGCTGCGGTTGTGCCGTCGGTGTATGAAGGATTTGGATTGCCCGTCGGCGAAGCCATGGCATGCGCGGTGCCGGTGATCAGCACCACCGGCGGGGCGCTGCCCGAGGTCGTGGGTGATGCCGGTCTTCTGGTGCCGCCGGCTGACGATCAGGCCCTGGCCCATGCGATTTTGACGATCCTGGAACAACCGCAACTGGCTCAAAAATTGGGTCGGGAGGGCTATCAAAGGGTTCATCAACAGTTTACCTGGTTCAAGGCGGCCCAAAAGACCGTCGCGGTATATCGGGAGGCCATTCGTGATCACCGTTGATTTCAAGCAGCTCAAAATCAGGCCCGGTTACCGCATACTGGATATCGGCTGTGGAACGGGACGCCACACTTCGGCAGTCTTTCAGTTTAGAAAAATTAACGTTATTGGCGCTGACCACAATATAAATGATCTTTGCGAAACCAGAAACAGGATTCAATTGCATGAAAAGCTGGGTGAACACGGCGGCGGACGGTGGGGGTTGGCTGCGGCCGATATCGCCCGCCTGCCGTTTAAAGACGATGTGTTCGATCTGGTTATTTGCTCCGAAGTACTGGAGCACGTTGCCCGGGATGACATCGCTGCCAGTGAACTCATCCGGGTTTTAAAGCCGGGGCATAACCTGGTTGTCAGCGTTCCCCGTTACCTGCCGGAACGCATATGCTGGGCGCTATCCAAAGATTATACGGCCTCAAATAACGGCCATATCAGAATTTACCGCAAAAGAAAGCTAATCCGATATTTGGAAAGTCTCGGCCTAAAACGCTGGGCGCTGCATTATGCCCACAGCCTGCATACCCCCTACTGGTGGCTGAAATGCCTGGTGGGACCCGACCGTGAAGACGCAGCAATGGTGAACCTATACCATCGTTTTTTATCCTGGGATATCATGAAAAAACCGAAATGGGTCGCTTGGGTGGATAGATTGCTCAATCCGGTTCTGGGAAAAAGCCTGGTGGTTTATTTTAGAAAAGAAAGCCGGCACGAATTGAGGAATTCAGGAATTGAGGGATTGGGGGATTTCAAACCGGCACAGGGGGGATCTCTCCGCCCTCAAGTCGCTGCAACACCCCGAGGGTATCGACCATGTTAATCTCCCGAAAAAGGCCGGAAGCAAGCGCCAGCCGGTAGATTCGCAACGGCGCCTGACCGCCTTTTTGCGGATCGGGTAAAATGGGGTCAAAGCTTGAATAGTGAATTAAGCTGACTGAATTTTGCCTGTAGCTTTTGATCCTTTTTTAATTTGGCTTTGACTGACCTTACTGTGTGACTGACCGCTGAGTAGCTGATGCCAAACATATTGCCGATTTGTTCGTTTCTCAGGTAGCCGGTTCGCCAGATAAAGTAGAGCAGCAAGTCCCGCTTATCCTTGTCGGCTCCAGACAACCGCCCGGCTTGTATAAAATCTTTTACATCACATTTGAGCTTCCGTTGGGCTTTGACAAAAAAGCTTTCTAAATCAATGGTAGTTGACAATTGTTTTTGTTGAGGTACAGCCGAGTCAAGCTTAGCAGGTAAATATTTTTTACGAATTTTTTCGACAAATTGCGTTGAACCTAAAATAAGTCCATGTCTTAAATCTTCAAACAGACGCTTTTCTTCCTGTGCATATTTTTGAATTTTCTCACGGTAGCTCTTATGTCTGTCTGGTTCACCTTCAAATTGAGATAATATCAAATCTGTGGATAACCACTTTGGGGTCTTACGATCATAAGCATATACCCGGTAGCTGCTCCAACGGTAATCGGCCAGACGCATTACAATCCCGGCTCTCAGTGGATTGCGATGGATATAGCAGGAGAGCTGTAACAGGTAGGCGTCATTTTGCACGATAATGCTTTTGTAGCGACCTTGAAACAAATGCCCGCTTCTAAAATGCCGCCGATTGAAGCGCTGGGTGTAAGTTGTGCCAAACCAATGCATGGCTTTTTTCAGATTCGCCCGGCGGGTTCTGAGCAAAAGGTGGTAATGATTGCTCATCAAAACATAGGCAAAAATGTCAATCTCAAAACGCTGCGACATCTCCTCGATGGTATCTAAAAACCGTTGACGATCTCGCTGGTCAACAAAAATGTCGCCGCGCTCGTTGCCACGCGATAACAGATGATATAAGGCTCCTTCATATTCAATTCGCCAGGCTCTGCTCATAAAAATCAATTATCAATTAAAGATTATAGATGTCAATGATAATTCACTATTCAAGCTTTGACCCCTATTTCTGAAAGCCAAAAAAAAAAGTCAGGCGACTTTATTTTTTTCGTTGAAGTACACCCAGGGTCTTTATCATGGGCAGGGGATCAAATTGTCCGGAAGCGCACGCCAGATTATAAATTCGGTGGGGCGCCTGCCCGCCTTCCGCCGGGTCTTCAAAAATATCGTGGATGAGAAGATATCCCCCCGGCATAATGTGCGGCGCCCAGCAGGTATAGTCCGCTAAGGTCGCTTCAGCCGTGTGACCCCCATCGATAAACACCATGTTCAATGGTGTCGCCCACAGGCGGGCCGCCACATCCGAGCGGCTGATCATGGCCACGACCGTATCTTCAATACCGGCTTTTTGCAGTGTCTTGCGAAATTCGTGAAACGTATCGACCCGGCCGGTTTCAGGATCAAAAAGCCCGGGATCAAAATACGCCTGACCGGGTTGTTGTTCTTCAGACCCTCGATGATGATCGATGGAGAACAGGATGCCATTGTTCGTTTTGCAGGCAATGCCGATATAGATCGTTGATTTGCCGCAATAGCTGCCGATCTCCAGACACGGACCCGCTCGACTGGCCTCAAGCGCAATCTCGTAAAGACAGCGCCCTTCATCTTCGTTGAGAAAACCTTTGGTTGCAGATAGAAGCTGCGGGTCGATATTCATCGTCACCCTCTGGTCTCCGGTTACTGGCTACTTGCCGCTGGCTTCTGGCCACTGGCCTCAAATAGGTTTCAGGTGTCAGCCGCCAGGTTCAACGTTCAACGTTCAGAGGTTACATAACAGCAGAAACTGAAACGTTGAACCTCTGAACACCGAAAGCCTTGAACCCAGAACCCTGAACCTTTGAACCCCTGAGCCAGCGGCCAGAAACCAGCTAATGCTCACGATCAAAGCTGCTGACGAGAACGTCTCTGGGCTTGGCGCCGTCTGAAGGGCCGACGATACCCTCTTTTTCCATCTTTTCGATAATCCGGGCCGCCCGATTATACCCGATTCGCAAATGGCGCTGAATCATGGAAATAGAGGCTTGCCCGGTCTTGGTGATCAGGGCCACCGCATCGTCATAACGCTCGTCATAATCATCATCGTCGGATTCCGTGGATTGGATGGTGGATATTTCGGTAACTTCTTCGTCGTATTGCGGTTTTTCCTGGTTCCTTAAAAATGCAGTGATCTGAGTCAACTCGTTTTCTGAAATATAGGCGCCGTGAATGCGCTGCAGCTTTGAGGTGCCGGGCGGCAAAAACAACATATCCCCGTTGCCGAGCAGATTTTCCGCACCAATGGTATCGATAATGGTTCGAGAATCGGTTCGCGAAGAAACCTGAAAGGTCAGACGGGTCGGAAAATTGGCTTTTATAATGCCGGTTAATACATCCACAGAAGGCCGCTGGGTCGCTAAAATCAGATGGATTCCGGCAGCCCGGGCCATCTGGGCCAGCCGGGTTAGCGCCACCTCAACATCCCGCGAGGCAAGCATCATCAAGTCGGCTAGCTCATCAATGACAATCACGATATAAGGCAGCGTTTCGGGTGCTTCCTTATCGGCCGGCTTTTTCGCTTTGGCCACCTTGTTGTTGTATTGTTTGATATTGCGAGCGCTCATTTCGGAAAGCAGTTCGTAACGTTTTTCCATTTCGCGTACCGCCCAAAAAAGCGCACTGGTGGCTTTCTTTGCATCGGTGACCACCGGGGTGATCAGATGGGGGATCCCGTCATAACTGGCAAGCTCGATGCGTTTGGGATCGACCATAATAATTTTGACTTCATCCGGTTTGGATTTGTAAAGCAGGCTGCAAATCATCGCATTTAAGGCGACACTTTTCCCGGCGCCGGTAGCACCGGCAATTAACAGATGCGGCATTTTTTCCAGTTCTGCAACCACCGGCTGGCCGACAATATCTTTGCCCAGACAAAGGGTCAGCTTCGATTTTGATTTTGCGAATACGCTGGATGCAATAACCTCTTTGAATTTGACCATCTGGCGATTGGCGTTCGGAATCTCAATACCAATGACCGCTTTGCCGGGAATCGGAGCCACAATCCGGATACTGATTGCCCGCATGGCCAGCGCCAGGTCGTCTGTCAGGGTGACAATTTTATTGATCTTTACGCCAGGGGCCGGCTCGTATTCGAAGGTGGTAACCACCGGTCCGGGGGCGACCTCAACCACCCTTCCGTGCACCCCGAAATCTTCCAGCTTCTTCTCAAGCAGCTGGGATTGCATACGCAAATTTTCATCATCCGCAGAACCGATCCGAAATTCCGGTTCCTCCAGAAAATTAATCGACGGCAGCTGGAAGCCTTTTCCGGTCTTCATAAACTTGAATTCTTCCTGCTTGGGTGCTGGAACCGGCTTGATGGGTTTGACCGTTGAGGCTTTTATTTTTATTTTTTTGGCCTTTTTGCGGGTGGTTTCGCGGTCTATTTTGGCGAATTTCTTTGATCGTTCCCGGCGCTCTTTCAATTTAAGATATACGGTCTTCACACGGTCCACTATAGCGGATATCCAATCCCAGCATCGCAGAGAGAAGGCAATCAATGAAAAGCCGGTGGACAGTATGAACCCGATGACCCACAGCAGGATCAATATGATTAGTGCACCGCTGAAATTGGTGTATTTTGTTAAAAATGATTTAAACGGAATGCCGACCAGACCGCCGGCTGAAAATTGGCTGCCGAACATAACATAGGTGTTTTGCTGCAGGGCCAACAGACTGCCGGTAGTGACCACCAGCAGAATACCACCGATCAGGGTTGAAATTTTGGCCTTCAGCGGGCGATCCCCAAAAAAATGTATGCTGGTCAACAGCAGCAACAGCGGGATCCAAAATGCCCCTATCCCAAAGAGCCCGATTAAAGCGCCCGATACATGCGCACCGAGCACACCGAACAAATTGTGAATCGAACCCCCGGCTTTGGCGTTATGAATCGAGGGATCATTCGGGCTAAATGACAACAGACTGATCAGGGTAAAAATGACCAGGAAAAAACAAAATATGCCGATGATTTCTTTGCGCATAAGCGTATATCAGGTTGCGGGTTACGGGTTGCCGGTCGCTTTTTAGGTTTCAGGTGTCGGGTGTCAGGTGTCAGCAGCTAAATTTAGGAATTGCGAATTTAGGAATTCAGGAATTAAAGGTATTCTGTCATTCTAATTCCTAAATCCCTCAATTCCTGAATTCCTCAATCATTGAATCCTGACACCTGAACACTGAAACCTGACACCTTGCCTGCTGGCGAGCAGCCAGCAGCTGATCAAACTTCCATAATAAACGGAAGTATAACTGGCCGGCGTCCGATGGTAAAGAAAAAATATTGTCGCAACGCGGTTTTAATCTTTGAGCGGATTTTATCCACCCGATTGGCAACCTCCGGCGCTACCTCTTCTACAATCTCCAGGACCACACATTGGGCATCCTCCAGCAGGTGACCGCTTTCAGTTTCAAAGACAAACCCCCGGGAAACAATCTCGGGTCCGTAGACAATCACACCGGTTTCTTCATCAAACGCCATCGTCACGGCAACCAAGCCCTCTTCTGACAGCACCCGACGTTCTTTTAAAACGCTGCGGCCGACGTCGCCGACACCCTTACCATCGATGAGTACCCGTCCGGTGGGAATCCGCCCATTAACCCGGCCGCCTTTTTTATCGAATTCGATAATCTGCCCGTTCTCCGCCAGTAATATGTTTTCTTGCGGGATACCCACTTCTTTGGCCAGCCGTGAATGTAAAATGAGATGCCGGTATTCCCCATGGACCGGGATAAAGTACCGGGGCTGGGTCAATTTAATCATCAGTTTCAGTTCTTCGCGAAACGCATGGCCGGATACATGAATATCGGATATTTTCTCGTAGATAACGTCAGCGCCCTTACGGTACAAATTATTAATAATCTTGGCAATCGCCTTTTCATTGCCGGGAATGAATTTAGAGGATAGCACCACCGTATCCCCCTTTTTTATTTTTATTTGCTTGTGGGTACCGGCTGACATTCGCGCCAGGGCGGACATCGGTTCGCCCTGGGTGCCGGTGGTAATGATGATGATTTCTTCATCATCATGGTCGGCGACCTCATCAATTTGGATGATCTGGTTATCGCTGGTGTCCAGGTATCCCAGATCCCTTGCAATACCAACACTGTTTTCAATGCTTTTGCCGTTGAATATGATCTTTTTAGCGTTCGTTTTGGCGATATCCAGGATGACCTGGATGCGGGCGATATTGGAAGCAAACAGTGCCACAATGACACGACCGCTACTTCCGGTTATGAGCCGCATCAGGGTCTCACCGATCTCTTTGTCGGAAATCGGATACCCTTCCCGTTCTACATTGGTGGAATCGGACAACAGAGCCAAAACCCCCTCTTCACCGAATTTGGCAAATTTGTTCACATCCGTCGGCATTCCATCA
>Ga0255055_10001144_pt1 | contig 19973 bp, 17 predicted proteins | sample JV7_2_27_MG_FD_188633 | JGI IMG/M metagenome (GOLD analysis project Ga0255055, IMG submission 188633) | Seawater microbial communities from Jervis Inlet, British Columbia, Canada - JV7_2_27 | ecosystem: Environmental > Aquatic > Marine > Inlet | place: Canada: British Columbia | collected...
ATTGCTGGTGCTATACAACAACATGCTGCAGAGTCTATTTAATTCACAAATTCTGACATTGGGCATTACGTTACTGGCGCTGATGGGCATGTTTCTGCTTCTTTTTCGATCTTTGAAAGTTGCCTTGATTGCGATATTTCCCAATCTGCTTTCTATCGTGATGGTTTTGGGCGTGATGGGATGGCTCAATATTCCCCTCGATATGATGACGATCACCATTGCAGCAATCAGTGTCGGGATAGCAGTCGACGACACCATTCACTATATTCACAGGTTCAAACATGAATTCAAGATCGATGGGAGATATTTGCAAACTATGTATCGCTGTCACGCAAGTATCGGTTATGCCATTTACTATACCTCGCTGACAATTATCATCGGGTTTTCGATTCTAGTTTTATCCAATTTCATTCCAAGTATTTATTTTGGCTTGCTGACAGGATTGGCGATGTTTACAGCTTTAATTGCCGCTCTGACGTTGCTTCCGGAATTGATAATTTTCTTTAAACCCTTTGGACCCGAGACCGGAGAGAAACCGAATTGAGAACGGCCTCTGACCATCCAAAACGTAATTACTGGCATTAAGAATCTGAGGGGGGGTCCGGTCTAATGAACCGTCGCCCACAAGCCTACTTGTTTATAAGTTTCATCAGCCTGGCGGTGGTTACCGGTTGTGCCCACCCCAAGCAAACCAGCACTTTAAGCCCGTCATCGCCCACGATGACGACCTCGAATTCTCAACTTGAGATATCATCCACTAACGCTAATGGTGAAAGCCCATCCGAGGTTGAGGAAAAAGATTCTTCTTTTGACGAGTTTGAAGAAGAATTCAAAGATGATTTGATACCGGTCGCCGACCCTCTGGAACCCTGGAACCGGCTCATGTATCATTTTAACGACAAATTATATTTTTGGTTTTTTAAACCACTCGCCAGGGGATACAAATTCGTCGTACCCGAATTTGCCCGAAACGGCGTTAATAATTTTTTTCGCAACCTCTACACCCCCATCCGTTTCACCAATTCCCTTCTTCAAGGAAAGGGCACGGATGCCGGAAACGAGTTTGCCAGTTTTTTTGTCAACAGCACGTGGGGGATACTTGGTTTTGGTGCACCGGCCCAGAGTAAACTCAAAATTGAATTGAGCGATGAGGATTTAGGGCAGACATTTGGTGCCTATGGAATTGGGAACGGATTTTACATTGTATGGCCTATTATCGGTCCCTCCACCTTGCGGGATACGGTCGGTTCTGTGGGTGACAGGTTTTTAAATCCCGTCTCCTATCTTGATTCCACCGAGGCCTCTATTGCCATCAGCTTTTATGACAGATTGAATGAAACCTCATTTCGAATCGGCGAGTACGAGGCTATCAAAGCAGCGGCTATAAACCCCTACGAGGCCATTCGAAACGGCTATATACAATTTCGAAACGCCAAGATCGCGGAATAATAACTTTCACCCAGCCCAATCCTTCCCACGGGTTGTTGGCCGGTCGGAACTTTTTGAAAAAAATGTCAACCATGTTCTACCGGGGATTAAATTTTGTGGTTCCGGGGCAACATTTTTTGGCTGAAAAATATTGGTTGAATCTATGGGTTAATTGTCCCATAATATCCCCGCTATTAATAATTATGGATATAAAATCCTCAGGCAACCACATCTAAACCGGCCCAGGCGAAGGGCAATTTTCTGCCGACAAGATGCTTACCCGTATCCAAGAAAGTGGATTTGGGTATACGATTTTAAGATAAGATAGGAGGCCCGCCATGACTGAAGAAAAAAAAGATTTTATAATCAAGGATCGCAGGATTTTTGCCGGGGAAAACCAGGATCAAAAGGATGATGAGCAACAGAAAGAAACTCCGGATGAAACTGCTGAAGATCAACCTGGAACCCAGGAACCCAAGGAAGTACCCACGGCTGACGAGGGCGAGCCGGATACCCCGCTGCCGGAGATAAATTTTTCAACGTTTATCTTTTCTCTAAACGCCTCTGCCCTGGTACATCTGGGTGCAATTGAGGATCCTGCTTCGGGACAAAAAGTTAAAAATTTACCTCTGGCTAAACAAACGATTGATATATTGAATATGATGGAAGAAAAAACACGGGGCAATCTCAACAACGATGAAGAAAACATCATGAGAAATATCCTCTATGATCTGAGGATTGCCTATGTCAAAGAAACGGGCTAAGGGCTCGCTCAAAAATAACTTCACATTTCTTCTTCATACGATTATGAAGATTTATTCCCCTGCGAAAATAAATCTGTTTCTGCACATTACCGGAAAAAGACCCGACGGATATCACGACCTTGTAACGCTGATGTGTTGCATCGGGCTCTATGATACGGTTGCACTAAAGATTGGGACTCCCAAAACGGTCATATCATGCAGCGATCCTCTAGTTCCCCAAGATAAATCCAATTTAGCCTACCGTGCTGCAGACCAGTTCTATAAATATTTATCGAGGCATCCTGAAAAAAAGAATGAACATTTAGAGATTCATATAGACAAACGCATACCGGTATCCGCCGGCCTCGGCGGTGGGAGCAGCAACGCAGCCGCGGTTCTTTTAGGTTTGAACCAGTATTACGGGCATCCGTTTACGCAAACCGAATTGTTGGCCATGGGGCCATCAATTGGCGCGGATGTTCCTTTTTTTATCTTTCATCATCCGGCTATCGCATCCGGTATCGGTGAGCGTCTTGAACCTTACCCGGGCCTGCAAGCCTATCATATTTTACTGGTGCACCCCGGCTTCCAGGTTTCAACTGCAGCGGTTTACAATAATCTTGATTTGGGATTGACAAATTGCAAAAAAAAACTTAGAAAACTCCTTTTGGGGAAACAAGCTTTTAAGGCTTCCGATCATTTATGCAATGATCTGGAAACTGTAACTGTAAAGAATTATCCTGAAATTGCCCTGGTAAAAGAAAGTCTGATGCACCAGGGGGCATCAGGGGCATTGATGTCAGGAAGCGGGCCTACGGTGTTCGGCCTTTTTTCTGATGCTATTCAAGCCCGAAACGCCTGTGAGGCGCTCGCACAACATCAGAATTGGCGCCTTTTTTTGGCGGATATCATCTTTGATCAAGAATACAGGATAATGGTTACCTGACATTTTGAAAACCGGCAGGTTTGTGGCAAGCTATCCGTAAACCTTGCTTTTTCATATGGGGCGTCGTCAAATGGCTAAGACACGGGATTTTGGGTCCCGCATTTGGAGGTTCGAATCCTCCCGCCCCAGCCATGTTTTACCTTCTTTAGAACTGGCTCCCGTCAAACCGACGAGGCCTTTGTTTATTTGATGGCAGGAAATATAGAGTGGTGCTATGGAAAATCAAATGAAGGATTTTGCTGTATTTTCAGGCAACTCAAACCCGGTTCTGGCTCAAAAAATATGTAAATATCTCAGCGTGTCGCTTGGCCGTGCCAAGGTAAAAACCTTCAGTGACGGTGAAATACTCGTTGAAATTAACGAAAATGTCAGATCCAGGAACGTTTATGTTATCCAATCGACCTGTTCGCCGGTGAACGACAATCTGGTTGAACTGCTTTTGATGATAGACGCTTTTAAACGGTCGTCGGCCAGGAGAATAACTGCTGTTATACCGTATTACGGTTACGCTCGCCAGGATAAGAAGGTAGCCCCCCGGGTTCCCATCAGCGCCAAACTGGTTGCGGATTTGTTGACTGTCGCCGGCTCAACCAGGGTTATTACCATGGATCTGCACGCCGGGCAGATTCAGGGGTTTTTCAGCATACCGGTGGATAACCTTTTTGCGGCGCCGGTAACGATTAAATATATTCAAGAAAATTTTAATGACAACCTCGTAATAGTTTCACCTGATGCCGGCGGCGTTGAAAGAGCCAGGGCGTTCGCCAAGCGTCTCGTTGCGGATCTGGCCATCATTGATAAAAGAAGATCGGCACCCAACAAAGCCAAGGCAATGGCGGTGGTCGGTGACGTGCAGGGGAAAACGGCTGTGATTATGGATGATATGGTCGACACAGCCGGTACGCTGAGTCAAGCTGCATCGGCGATTATCAATGCCGGCGCCAGGGAGGTCATTGCCGCCTGCGCCCACCCTGTGCTTTCGGGCCCGGCGGTTGATAGGATAATGGAATCCGAACTAAAAAGTGTGGTTGTTACCGATACGATTCCCCTGACCGATAAGGCTCAAAAATGCGGTAAAATCAAGGTGCTTACAATTTCAGAGCTGGTTGGTGAAGCCATGGTTAGAAGTTATCGTGGTGATTCGGTAACCTCACTGTTTGTATAATACCACGGGTTAATTCGGATATTGTAGTATCAGAAATCCGTGTTATCCGTGTCATCAGTGGTTAATCATGTCCTTGTCATTGGATAACACAAGGAGCTCATTATCGCTCAAAAATAAATCTCACGGAGGAAATATCATTGGAACAAATTGAATTAAAAGCAAATGTTAGAAAAAATACGGGAAAAGGCCCTGCCCGGGTATTGCGGCGTGATGGCAGAATGCCTGCGGTGCTTTACGGCCCGGACCAAGTTCCGATGCTGCTTAGCATTAATGTGAAGGAACTGGAAACGATTTCAAAAAATTACAATCTCAGTCAGGTGCCTTTGAATCTGGTTATCGAAGATGGCAAATCCGTCACGAAAAAAGTCATGATCAAGGAATTGCAGACCCATCCGGTTTCTCTGAATTATCTCCATGCTGATCTCTATGAAATCGAAATGGATCGTAAGATCAAAGTCAACGTCCCGGTGGTTACCAAAGGCAAGGCAAAGGGCGTTGAGCTTGGCGGTATCCTCCAGATTGTAAGGCGTGAATTGGAGGTTTTGTGTTTGCCGGCGGAAATTCCGGAAACCATTGAAATTGATATTACCGATCTTGATATCGGTGATTCAGTTCATATAGATGAGATACCGCTTGAGGGGGAAATCGAAATTCCGGCAACGTTGAATTTTACGGTTTTAACCGTTCTAACTCCCAAGGTTGAGGTCGAAGAGGTGGAAGAAGAAGAGGAGTTGGAAGAAGAGGCTGAAGTCGAGGGCGAAGAAGAGGCTCCCGAAGAGGCTGAAGAAGAATAACCCGTGCAACGGCCCGGAAAGTCCGCCGGGTTAAAAAAAAGATGGTATGCCGGAAAAAAACATCAGTTTGATCATCGGCCTCGGAAATCCCGGGATGGATTACGCCAATTCCCGCCACAATACCGGGTTTATGGTGATTGAGGAGGTCGCAAGCACTTTTGCGGTTTCGCTTGGCAGGAAAAAATTTGATATTCTTTTTGGACGGGGCTCGATTGAAGAACATGATGTCATGCTGGCAAAGCCGATGACTTTCATGAACAACAGCGGACCGCCGGTCAAACAACTTGCCGGTTACTTCAGAATCTCAAGCCAGGATTTGTTGGTCATCCATGACGACATCGATCTGGCTTTTGGTAGATTAAAAATAAAAGAGAAAGGAGGGCACGGAGGGCACAAGGGTGTAAAATCGTTGATGGACGCGTTTGGCAAAGGTGATTTTGCGCGTCTTCGCATCGGTGTCGGGCGTTCAGAGGGGGCGGTTAGTGTTAGCGATCATGTTCTGGGACGTTACTCAGTGGAAGAGACAAAGATGCTGAAGGGGATACTGGCTCGAGCCCAAGAAGCCGTCGTTACCATCCTTAACAGGGGAATTAAGGATGGAATGAATCGCTTCAACGACAAAAGATTTGAGGTGACAAGTTAAACATTCAGATTTCAGATGGAGGAAAGAATGAACTATACATTACCGTTGATTTGTACGCTGGTCGGTATTGCCGGGGTGATCTTTGCGATCATCCTTGCCAGTATTGTCAGAAATGCTCCGGCAGGCAATGAAAAAATGAACGAAATAGCAGCTGCCATCAAAGCGGGGGCCGTAGCCTACTTGAACCGTCAGCTCAAAAGCATGGGTGCTGCCGGCATTATACTTTTTATCATCGTTGGGTTCGCTCTGAGTTGGAAAACCGCCATAGGTTTTTTGATTGGAGCGGCAGCCTCATTTGTTGCCGGATATATTGGGATGCGGGTATCGGTGCTTGCCAATGTGCGGACGGCCGAAGCCGCAAAAAGCGGCCTGGCCAGTGGGCTGGCCATGGCTTTTAAAGGCGGTTCGGTGACCGGGATGATCGTTGCCGGTCTGGCGCTGACATCTGTGGCCGGGTGTTTTACGGTTCTGCTGGCAATGGGCACACCCGCTCGGGATGCTGTCATTGCGCTGGTTGCGCTGGGTTTTGGCGGAAGTCTGATATCCATATTCGCCCGTCTCGGCGGTGGCATTTTTACCAAGGGTGCGGATGTGGGGGCCGATTTGGTTGGAAAGGTGGAGGCCGGAATTCCTGAAGACGACCCCAGAAATCCGGCGGTTATTGCCGACAATGTCGGGGATAACGTGGGAGACTGTGCCGGTATGGCCGCCGATCTTTTCGAAACTTATGCCATAACAGCTGTAGCCGCAATGCTTCTTGGAAATCTACTGTATGCCGATTATCCCATTGCCACCCAATTTCCGCTTGTGCTCGGTGCGATATCCATCGTGGCATCGATTATAGCGATTTTCTTTGTTCGCCTCGGCGCCAAAGAGTATATTATGGGGGCTCTGTACAAGGGTATGTTCGGTTCCGCGATTCTGGCAGCCATCGCTTTTGCGTTTGCCTGTAACAAGTTGTTTATTGGTGTTCCCGGACTTGCCCCGATGTCTATTTATTATGCCGCCCTGGTCGGTCTGGTTCTTACCGTCTTAATCGTTATCATCACCGAATACTACACCGGTATCCGCAAGCCCGTTAAAATGGTTGCCAATGCTTCCACCACGGGCCACGCCACCAATATTATTGCCGGGCTGGCCGTCAGCATGGAAGCCACGGCCCTGCCGGTGCTTGCCATTTGCATCAGTATCGGTCTGGCTCATTATTTTGCAGGATTATACGGTATTGCCATGGCGGCCATGTCGATGCTTTCCATGACCGGTATGGTGATTGCCATAGATGCTTACGGTCCGATTACCGACAACGCCGGCGGGATTGCCGAAATGGCGGAAATGGATGACAGTGTCCGCGCTGTCACCGATCCGCTGGACGCGGTCGGCAACACCACCAAAGCGGTTACCAAGGGCTATGCTATCGGTTCCGCCGGGTTGGCGGCCCTGGTGCTTTTCGCGGCCTATACCCAGGAGTTTGCGCTGCACGGCGGCGGGATCGAACTGAGATTTGATTTGAGCAATGTGAACGTGATCATCGGTCTGTTTATCGGCGGGCTGATGCCCTTTCTTTTTGCCTCGTTTGCGATGCGGGCGGTTGGTAAGGCCGGTGCTGCAGTCGTTGACGAGGTCCGTCGTCAGTTCAAAGAAATCCCGGGCATTATGGAGGGAACCGCAAAACCGGATTATGCCCGCTGCGTGGATATCGTGACCAAGTTTGCCCTGAAAGAGATGCTCGTACCGGCCCTGCTGCCGGTGATCGTCCCCATATTGGTCGGTGTGATCCTGGGTAAAATTGCTTTGGGTGGGGTACTTATCGGTAGTATCATCACCGGCCTGTTTTTGGCCATTGCCATGACCACCGGTGGTGCTGCTTGGGATAATGCCAAAAAATACATTGAGGATGGTAACCTGGGTGGTAAAGGCAGCGATGCCCACAAGGCCGCCGTTACCGGTGACACCGTAGGTGATCCCTATAAGGATACAGCCGGACCGGCGATTAACCCGATGATCAAAATTCTAAATGTGGTAGCATTACTACTGGTTCCCTTTTTGTTGTAGTCTATAAAGGTTGCTATGCGATTAATAAGGATTGGCGTGCAATAACGCCAATCCTTTATTTTATGACAAACTTGCTGAAACCTAATCCTTTTGGCTTCGAGACGGCGATTCTTCCATCCCAATTGTCTCCTACGATAGTGGTCCTCAATATAGTTTTCCGATTTAGAAAATCGAATTTATATTTATCCCAAAGCGTGAGACTGAACCCCTTATCGGAAATAAAATGCCCTTCGCCCGGGCCCTTACAACCGTGAGGGCCATTGGAATATACTTTTGACAATTACGGTAAGTTATGTTATATGATAAAGGTTTGGGGCATTAACATTTTTTATATTATCTTTTTCGTATTTTGCATATTATCTTCCAAGGCGAGGATGTCTATTTATCTCGATAGATTTAAACGTCGTTCAAAAGACGCCGTTATTATCGCGGTTGATACGATGTAAGTCGAAAAATCATTTCAGTTTACGCAGCATCCTACTGATGGGGTCAAAATGAGTATTAAAAAAGATAACGGGAAACCTCGAAAACAAACTATAAAATCAAAAATACGAACATTTCAAGTTGGAGATCTGGCGGTTTATCCGGCTCATGGCGTAGGAAAGATACAAGCGATTGAAACCAGGGTTATAAACGGGGAAGAACATGATTTTTATATCATGAATGTTCTCGAAAACAACATGCTGATAATGATTCCAACCAACAACGTTGAATCGGTTGGTTTAAGAGATATCATCGATAAAAAAGAGGTTGCCAAAATATATAAAGTGATCAAGACCAAAAAAGAATCGCTTAACGACAATCAAACCTGGAATCGCCGCTACAGGGAATACATGGATAAAATCAAGACCGGCTCACTTTATGACGTCGCCGAGGTTTTCAGAGATCTTTCGTTGCTGAAGTTAACCAAAGATTTATCCTTTGGTGAACGAAAGCTTTTCGACACCGCCCAGACGTTGCTCGTAAGAGAACTTTCGACCGCCAAAAAAACAGATGAAAATAAGATTATTTCTGAACTCGAATCTTTTTTCGCTGTTGAAAATCCGGATAATACGGACAGCTCCGATAATTAGCCTTCCTTTATAAAATGCCTGCTGCTGGTGCTTTTACAATTATTGTCAATGCCTCCGACGCTGGCAAACGCCTTGATGTGCTTCTTTCGTCACAGCTTTCTGCGAGTTCCCGTTCTTACATCGCGAATTTAGTTCTTGATAAAAAGATCCGTGTTAACGGGACGCTTAAAAAACCCGGCTATCGCGTAAAAACAGGCGATGAGATCCGCGGCAAAATCCTGCCTGTCGAAACAGTTTCTTTTGCGCCTGAACCCATTGAAATTGATTTCCTTTACGAAGACCGGGATCTAATCATCATTAACAAGCAACCGGGACTGGTTGTTCATCCCGCACCGGGGCATTACTCGGGCACTCTGGTAAACGCGCTTCTCTATCATCGTCCTGGAATCTGCTGTGTCGGCGACGAGCTCAGGCCTGGAATCGTCCACCGACTTGACAAGGATACCTCCGGCGCTCTGGTAGTCGCCAAAAACACGGCTGCCCATGACCATCTGAAAGCGCAGTTTAAATCCAGAAAAGTGCAAAAAACATATCTGGCACTTGTCTATGGAGAAATGAATAATGATACGGGTATGATTTCGGCGCCCATCGGCAGACATCCGGTTCATCGAAAGCGGATGTCAACCAAAAGCAGAAAAAGCCGGCCGGCCGAGACGCACTGGAAGGTCAATGATCGTTTTGGGGGCCTAACATTGCTTGAACTTAGTTTGAAGACCGGGCGCACCCATCAGATCCGCGTACACTGTGCAGCCATCAACCATCCGATTGTTGGCGATCCGGTATATAGCGGAGGCAGGGTCAAAAATAATCTCCCCAAAACGTTGTGCGGGATTATAAAAGCTGCTTCGAGACAGATGCTGCATGCCTGGCGACTGGGGTTGTCTCATCCAACCTCGAACAACATGGTCACTTTTGAGGCTCCGCTCCCGCCGGACTTCACGGAACTGACAAAGCGCTTAAAATACATCCGTGATTCTGAATAAAGCAAGCTGAATATCTTCCTTGCATTTTATTATTAATTATTGAATAAAGGCATGTCTTCTAGAAGCTATCTCAAAAATGCAGATTACGTTCAAGGACAAGGCGCGGGCCGACGAAAAAGCGGAGCATACACTGGGGAGTATTTGAGCATTTTGAGGAGGTCAGCAACACCGTAATTGGGCGTTAGATGTATTTTTGAGATAGCTTCTAGTACGTAACCGCAACTGACACTTAATCTGGAATTTTGCGAAGGACAGGAGGAATGAGTGATGCTAAGCGAGGTACTTCGTTGGATTGGAGATGAAGCACTATTGAATGAATTGGTGCAGGGTTTTCCTGTTGTTGGGCTGCTGGCCATCATGGCGGTCTGCATTCTTTTGCTGTCTAAGGGTGCCGACTGGATGATCGACGGCGTGGTGCATCTGGCACGCCGGACGGGTTTGCCCAGAATTGTCATCGGGGCCACGATTATTTCTCTGGGGACCACCATGCCGGAAGCGTTTGTGTCGGTTATGGCTGCCTGGATGGGCAATCCGGGTCTGGCTCTGGGCAACGGTGTGGGGTCCATTATCGCCGACACGGGCTTAATTTTTGGTTTGACGTGTATTTTGACCGTTGTACCGGTCAACCGCTTCATACTCAATCGAACCGGTTGGGTGCAGGTGGGAGCCGCAACCCTGCTGGTACTTATATCGCTAATAGCACTGAGTGTAATGGAAGGCCAACCGATACTGCATAGATGGGTTGGCATATTATTTCTCATATTATTGGCAGGTTATATGTATATCACTTATGTCTGGGCCAAGCAGGGTGCGGATATGGCTGATGAAGGCGAGGAGGCCGACCATTCCGAGCTCATGAGATTGGGAAAGTGCTGGCTGATGATCCTAGGAGGACTATTTTTTGTTATTTTGGGGGCCAGAATCCTGGTACCGGCGGCGGCGGAAATCGCGCATCGGATGGGCGTCCCAGAGGATGTAATTGCCGCCACCATGGTGGCATTTGGCACTTCTTTACCGGAACTCATGACAGCCATAGCCGCTGTGCGCAAGCGCCATCCGGAAATTATGGTGGGAAATGTCGTGGGTGCGGATGTCCTGAACTGTCTTTTTGTAATTGGTGCCGCAGCGGCAGCCAGGCCGCTGGCGATCCCGCAAAACTTTTTCACCTTCCATTTTCCGGCCATGATACTTATTCTTTATCCTTTCCGGTTTTTTATATTTCAGAATAAGGACGGTCGTTTCCGGAGATGGCAGGGAGCTTGGTTGTTGGGTGTATATCTTATTTATTTAGTGCTGCAGTACGCCTTCAATATCGGCACGGTTGCAGGATAGAAACGGGCGCTCTGATTAGCGTATTGTCCTGACTGCTTTAATATTTCGTTTAGGAGTGATGGGTGCCATTCTGAGGTATAACGTTGGATAAACTGCGATTTTATCCCACCCGACTCCCGGAGGATACAACGGCCGATTTATTTAATAAAACTTGACATCTGTGTCTTTTTCATACTAAATGCCTATGGTAACATTTTCCGGTGGTCATTGAGTGTGCGTGTATAGGGGAGAAAGGGGGTGAATTGCTGTAAGATCGCCTTTCGAGAGTCCTGGGCAAGTTTGAAATATTAGTGCCCTTGGAAGGTAACTTCTCTGTCACTTTTTGAGTCTCAAATTCAATCTCGAACAGGAAAGAGCTGATTTTTTCAGTGTGCCTTGACGCGTTGCCCTTTCGAAATCGATTGCCCAATGCTTTCCCAAGGGTATTGTTGTATTCAGCCATTAAACTAAAATGTTTTTTAATCCTTATTTCATTTATTTGAAAGGAGACGGATCCTATGAATGAGGTAAATCAAAAAGTAACTTCTACCAAACCTGTGTTGCAAAACGAAGACTGGTGGGCTTGCTTTCTCGGCTGGTTTATCTTGCTTCTGGCCATTATCGGTGTCCATGAATTGGAAAGCGGCAAGTGGGCTGTCAGTCTACTTCCCTCTTTTCCAAAAATTAAGACATGGACCAGCCTGGGGGCAGCCTTTCCCAAGGGTTTCGCTGGAACCTTCGGGACCACCCTTGTTGTGTTTATCTTTATAACCGTGATTACGATGATTAGCGGCGCTTTTATGAAGTTTGATCTGAAGAGATACATTCCCGGCTTTCTCGTGATTTTCGCTTTGACATTCGTATCCATGGTTATTTCCAAGCAGGCCTTTATCAAAAAATGGGGCATATCCTATGTTCTTTTTGGTCTGGTTTTCGGCCTTATCATCAGCAACGTTTTCAAGGTGCCTAAAATTCTGCGGGCAGCCGGCCAGACCGAATTCTTTGTCAAAATCGGTCTGGTATGCATGGGGGCCACGATCATGTTCTCGGTGGTACTCAAAGCCGGTGTCATCGGTGTGGCCCAGGCCGTGCTGGTGGCCAGTGTAGTCTGGTTTGGTACCTACTGGATTTGCCGGAAGTTTAAGGTATCCCAACGCTTCAGCAGCATTATCGCCACGGCCAACTCCATCTGCGGTGTATCCGCCACCATTGCCGCTGGAGGTGCCATCCAGGGGGATCCCAAAGAGGTGAGCTACATGGTGGCCTGGGTGCTGGTTTGTGCGGTGGTGTTGATTCTGGTTATGCCACCGATTGCGGTGATGTTGGATCTTCCAACCCAATGGGCCGGCGCCTGGCTTGGCGGTGTTATTGACAACACCGGGGCGGTCATCGCTGCCGGTGAGATCCTGCGAAATGCCCAGGGTGAACCGAGCAAAGCGGCGGTGGATGCGGCTGCGATGGTCAAGATGGCCCAGAACGTGATGATCGGTCTGGTGGCCTTCTTGATGGCCATCTGGGCGACCATGTCCCTTGATCGCAAGGATGATCCGACAGCGGAAAAACCGTCATTAATGGAAGTCTGGTATCGCTTCCCCAAGTTTGTTATCGGGTTCATGGTAGCATCTCTGGTTGTCTCATTTTTTGTTGAGCCGATTTGGGGAACCAAAGCCGCCAAGGCGGCCGGCAAGGCTGCCAAATCCTACCGCAGTTGGTTTTTCGCCCTGTGTTTTGTGTCCATCGGACTGGAAACCGATTTTAAGGAACTGGTGACTGTGGGCGGGGGCCGACCGGCTATTGCTTACTGGCTTTCCCAGACCGCCAATGCCTTTTGGACGCTGTTTATTTCCTGGATCCTGTGGTCCGGTACCTTTTTCACACCGGTTATTTTACCGGATTAAACATACATAAATACAAGAGAGGGCGCACCCCAAGGGGTTCGCCCTCTCTTACCCAACAGATAACGACTACCGCCATACAACCAATTAAATTTAAAAACCACAATTCTTCGCTTCAGTAATCTAGCATATACTGCTCGAGTTTCTATCTTAGACCATATTTGCATTTAAAATAGGTTTTTTGCCATACAAATCGTGTGCTTCGCACCCGTTTACAAGTGCACCGATTAAAGCACTGGTGTGCTTTTGCCTTTCTCCGCTTCTGGCTGAGAAATTCAAGCCACCCGCTCTGCGGATGGTCGTTGACTTCAAAACCATAGATTAGGTTCAAGGGCAAGGCGTCCCGCGGATTAAAAGCGGAGCGTACACGACAGTACGTGAGCATTTTAATCCGCGGGACAACACAGCCATTGGGCCTAAGATGTGGATTTGAAACCACTTCGAGGACTAGTAGCGTTATTGACACCATCGGCGGTTCGGTGTTATGCCATAGCCAGAGGAAATGCGATCATGGAAAAGTATGATATGATAGTGGCTGCCGAGCAGCAATTCGCGAGAGAGGTTACTCTGGGAGTCATTGTCGGAAGACCGTTGACCCTTTGGCATTCGGTCATTCCCGGGATGTTTATTATTGATTTTCTGCGTCGGGGCAGTGCCATTAAACAGTACACCCGGCGTTTTATGTTTCCGAGAAAACTGGCCCTTGATGCTGCCCGGGCTGAGATTCACGGCCAGGACAAAACTGTTGCATCTGCTGACTTGGAAGATAATATCAACAAATGGCTGCACGCGCTGGACCTTTATACCCCGGAATTGCACCAAGCCCATACAGTAGTTATCGATGTGCTCAGCGCTCATTATTTAAAACTGCTCGAGGCCGAAGGGGATACGTATCTGCTTCTGATAAAAAATGCCTATCAAAACCGAGAAGGCTTCCAAACTTTTTTGGATCAAATCAGCGCTGCTGAAAAGGAAGTCGAACGTGAGATAATAAATAAATTCACTGAGAACCAAAAACTTGAAGAAAAACTGTTGGCCGAACAGAATCAGGTTGAAATGCGTCGTCAAAAAATAATGGATGATATGTTTTAATGACGTTATTACATAAGATCTGGTCGTTTGAATAAGAATGACTAACCACTGATTGCACGGATCACGCTGATTATTGGCTCTATCATTGTCCGTGTTAATCTGTGTTATCCGTGGTAAAAAACAATGGAGATAATTTGTCTGTCAGTCTGAAACAGAAATATGAGCGCATACTCGCCCGGGAACGCGCTCTGGCCAATTCCGTTGCCCGCTCGGTGGTGGCACCAAGACCGTTTGGTGTATGGGACTTTATGATACCGGTGATCTTTATTTTAAATTTTATGAAAAATAAACAAGTCCGAGAGTTGTTCATCCAGAATTATATTTTTACAAAACAATTGGCCCTGCAGGCGGCGTTTGATATTTTAAGGAAAGAGATGAGCAGAGAAGAGGTATCGGCCCGGATCGAGTCTAAGACCGGCGAGATTTTGGCTTCAGAGGCCCAGGAAATTTATTCAAACGAAATTCGCCGGGAACAACTGAAAGAAATTGATTTGCTTATCGATCACTATCGCAAGCTAATGGAATCCGATGGTGACGATTATATCTCATTTGTGTCCAACGCTTATCAGAACGGCCACAGCTATTCTGTTTTCCTGGAGCAATTGATGGCAGCCGAAAAAAAAGTCTCAGAGGCAGCTCAACAGACCCTGGGTAATAAGGCAGACAGTGCGGCGCTATCCAGAATAGAAGCAGCCACAGCTCGCCTAAGGATGGCGGAGGTCGAAAAGATTTTCGGGACCCAGGGCAGCCATTAGAATGCTTGATAGCGAAGATCAGCGCAGGATCTATCAACACGCCTATTTACCCGAACACCTTCCCGGCTATGTCGAAGCCGTTTCCGGGGCAAAGCCCTATCTTCATGACGACTATCTTTGTTTTTTTCATAAAAAACACCTCATTTTTGTCGGCTACCCCGTGGGAAAACAATCTGCTGATCCTGCCCGTATTTATGATACCGTTTGTGAGCGTTATATGCCCGTTACGGTGGCCGTCATCGCCCCTGAGATCTGGCTGCCGGCTGACACCTGTGAGCAACATCCACCGGACCAATATTACCGGTTAGGCTTGCCTTTGAAATCCCTGGACTCCGGCCTGGCTTATATGATCAGGCGTGCCAAAAAGGAGCTTCAAATCACCTCCGGTGAATTCGGCAAAGAACATCGGAAATTGGTAAATTCTTTTCTTGCGGCCCACGATTTAACGTCGGCACAAAAATATGTATTCAGGCACATCCACCCTTATTTAAAAAAGTCTAAAAGCACCCGTCTTATTGAGGCCAGAAAGGGAAATCGACTGGTGGCGTTCACCATCGCCGACATGGGTTCGGCCGATTATGCCTTCTACATGTTTAATTTTCGCTCAACAAAGGACAAGATTCCCGGTGCCTCGGATCTGCTTTTTCACGAGATGGTTAAGATATCTCAATCCGAGGGCAAGAAGGCCATAAATCTAGGGCTGGGCATCCATCCCGGCATTTGCCGTTTTAAAGAAAAGTGGGGGGGCATACCGTTTCTATCCTATGCCTCTGCGCTGGTATACCGAAAGTCGATGGATTTAGGTAAGCTCGCTAACAAACTGTAAGTACAATGCCTAAAGTTCGAAATGCCTAAAGTGCCTAAATTTTTTTGCAAGGCAGGCTGCCGATTTGCCCTCCAACTTGTGACCGGCAACTAGAGGACCTTCTCAATTTTTAATAATCGATTTCTTGCAAAAAATTGAGGATTTCGGTGTTGACCCGTTGAGGGTGCTCCAGGGTAAGATAGTGACTGGCGCCTTCTACGATTACCAGTCTGGAATGTGGTATGTTCGCATGCAGCAGATGTGAAACACGGGGTGGTGTCAAAGTGTCCCGGTCACCGACAAGAATCAAGGTGGGGACTTTAATGTGTTTTAATTTGTGACCCGCATCCCAGTTCCAGACACTTCTGATAATTTCGAAATAATTTTGTCTGGGATTTTTGGTAATATCGGCGATGATCCAATCCAGAACATCCCCGGGTGTATCCGGCGAAAGCATATTTCGAACTTGCCGTTCAAGCAATTCGCCATTGTAGCTTGGAAATTTTCGGATGCTTCGGTCGTATTTACGCGGTTGGGTAAAGTCCATCAGAAGGCTCAGTTGCGCCTGGAGAAAATGAAGAATGAACCGAAGCTTCAAACGGGGGTTTTTATGTCCCTGGGTGGCAATCAGAACAAGGGCTTTTATGTTTGCCGCATGATCGAGGCAATATTGCAAGGAGATAATGCCCCCCAGTGACCATCCCACCAGGACCGGTGTCTCAAGACCCAATTTTTTCAAATAAATTTCTAAATCTTTACTGAATCCTTCAACTGAATGTGCCCGCTCGAGCGGAGTGGATTGCCCGTGGCCCCGTACATCCGGAGCATAGGTGCGATAATTCCGGGAAAGGGCTGGAATCTGCCATCGCCACCACTCATTTGTAGCCCAGGCACTGTGAAGCAGAACCAATGGCCGTCCAGATCCTTTGACCGTGTAGTATAGTCTCCCGTTTTCAACTTGGACAAAAGGCACTCTTATTCTCCATGGTTTTCGGGTGAGGGTAGCCAATCACAATCAAAGACAAATGCCTTTTAAGGCCTTTCTGTATTTGGAAAAATCCTTTGCGCCTCATCTATCCAGGTTTGCCGGGAAATTTCCCTGACTCTTTTAAACCATTGGCGTCGATCGCTTTTGCTTCCCCTCCGCATCGTTGTAACTGCTGCCTGAATGACCTCCATTTCCGCTTTCTGGAGGATGTCGATGAAAGTCAAATATTTTCCTTTTGTCTGGTAGCTTGCTGCTGTCATCCCGTCATAGTCGGACTTATCTGAATTTAATAGATCCAGGTAATGATCGAGGAGGAGTTCGATTTCGTGCTGTTGTTTACGGCGGATCTTTTCTGTGTAAAAACCTTTCTTGTCTTTGTCCAAAAAGCTTTTGGTTTTTTTCTCTATGGTACCGATTTCTGTGGACCGATCGCTGCCCTCAAAGATTGCTCTGGCACCATCAAATGCCAGTTGCTTTGTGAATAGGAGGTTTTTACGAGTAATCCAGAGATTTTTTTTGAATCGAAAATAGTCCAGCAAAAAGAAGGGGAGCAGGAGTATCCGCCAGCCGGCTTTAATCCTACTATTCTCTAACAGATGCCTTGCTACTTTATCTGCCTTTTTTACCTCGTAATTCCAGATTACCCGGGAGTAGGCCATAGGTGAAAATTAATGGAAGGGAAAGGCAATGTCAATGGGGTGCATTGCAGAAATTTTTTTCCGGTAATAAACGCCGTCTTCGCTAAAGATTCGACGGGACAGGTTAGAAAGCCAAAGGCAAGCGCCTGAAATGAACTTAACCCGCCATAGTTCTTTGGCGGGTTAATTCGCCAAAAATCTCTGGCGGACAATCGAGCCTTAGACGGGTTTATGAGATGACTTCTAGTGTACCGTTTCGGGATTATAACACAGCCGGCAACAAGACAGACAGCGTCCGGATTCAGACTGCGCATCTTTTTCGCTGATTACGAGATCAGATTCTTCAAATGACCGAATACGCTCATCCACCGGGAGCTCAGGCATCTTGGCCCGGGCTGTTTTTGTTACGCCCGGCACATGGTCAAAAAGAGATTCGGGTATGTGCTTTTTTCGCAACGATTTCGGATCCGATGCGATTTTATCTCCCATGAGGTATTGATGTATGGCCCGCGCGGCTCGCCGCCCCCCACCGATGGCTTCCACGACCAAAGAGGCCCCCGTGGCCGAATCACCGGCGGTAAAAATGTGGGGGATGGTGGATTGGAGGGTTTCAGGGTCGGCTTCAATAGTATTCCAGCGCGTTACTTTAAGATCTTTTAGATCTTGCATTCCCTCCTGAAAAGAAACATCCGGTCCTTGTCCGATAGCGGTAATCAGCATATCAATATCCATACGAGTCTCAGAGTCTTCAATCGGAACCGGTCGACGGCGTCCACTTGCATCCGGTTTGCCCAATTTCATTTTCAGAAATTCAAGCTGCCGTACCCGGCCTTTTTCGTCACCGATAACCCGGGTGGGAGCGGCCAAAAAATGAAACTGAACGCTTTCGTGTTCTGCGGCTACAATTTCAACTTCGTTGGCAGGCATTTCTTTGCGGGTTCGACGGTAGACGATGGATACTTCCGCCGCACCCAAACGTACCAGTGTGCGGACACAGTCGATAGCTGTGTTACCGCCGCCGATTACGGCACACCTTCGGCCAATTGTGAAGGGATAAATTTCCTGATCGGATTGCTGATTAACGGCAAATTTTGTGAGAAAATCAATTCCGGTGTAACAGCCTTTTAGATCCTCCCCTTCGATTTTTAAGCTGTAGTCATTCCAGGCCCCCACTCCGAGGAATACGGCATCGTAGCCCTCGGACGTCAGCGATCGCAAGTCAAAATCTTTTCCGAACCGGACGTTGGTGCGGTATTCTATCCCCAGGTTTAATATACCATCAACTTCCCACTGGAGGACTTCCTTTGGCAATCGATACTCCGGGATTCCGTAACGAATCATACCCCCGAGCTTTGGCATCATTTCGAATATGGTGACCTGATGCCCCAGGCGCCGCAGAAAATAGGCACAGGTCAAACCGGCAGGCCCCCCGCCGACAATTGCTACTTTTTTACCGGTATCGGGAGCGCAGGTTATCGAAAAGTGGTTGCCGGATTTCATCTCGTAATCGGCGGCAAATCGTTTTAGTTGATTGATTGACACCGGTTCATCTTCGATGCCCCGGCGGCAATATTCTTCACAGGGATGCGGGCACACCCGGCCGCAGGCCAATAGCAGCGGGTTGCGCTTGCGCATGGTATTCATGGCACCGGCATAGTCTCCGGACCTGATTTGGGATACGTACATGGGGATATCGATTTCAGCCGGACAGGTTTGTTGGCAGGGCGCCAGGGCGTCGTCCTTCTGATTAAAGTGCAGCAGTCGTTGGGACATGGTTTTAACGGTCAAGATATTTTTCGGGCATGCCTTTTCACAGGCACCGCAGCCCACACATTTACTCTCATCCACAATGGGGTATCCATCGGGTCCCATATGGATAGCATCAAAGATGCATGATTTGATGCAGTCACCCAGACCCAGGCATCCGATGCTGCACACGCGTTTTCCGCCGAATATGTTTGCCAGAGCACCGCAGCTATGTATGCCCAAATAATGGAATTTATCATCGGCCCGATAACCGCCCTGGCAAGTATTTAAAGATCTCAGGGGTTCCGCACTACCGGGATCCATCCCCATCACAGCAGCGACATTGGCGGCCGACTCGGGTCCGCCGACCATACATACGCTGGGCGCGGCTCTTCCATCCACGACCGCAACCGCTGCAGCGGCACATCCAGCATAGCCACATCCGCCGCAATTAGCACCGGCCATAAAACCTTCGACCTCGGCGATGCGGGGATCTTCCCAAACATAAAAAACTTTGGATGCGATACTCAAAGCAGAAGCACAGGCGCCACCTAAACCGAGCATTAACAAAAAAGCCTCAATCACAATTGCCTCCTAAACCATTCCTTTGAAGGCAAAAAATGTCAATGACAGAATCCCGGCAGTCACTAGAGCAATGGACGTATCCTGAAGCGGTTTTGGCACCCGGGCCAGAAGGATTCGTTCCCGCACCCCTGCAAATAGAATCAATGCCAAACCGAAACCGACGGCATAGGCGAAAGAGGCCACCAGAGCCTGCATGAAATTATACTCCTCATTTACATTGATAAGACATACTCCCATAACTGCACAGTTGGTGGTAATCAGGGGTAGAAAAATACCCAATCCGGCGTATAGTGCGGGGATGCTCTTTTTTAAGAACATTTCAACAAATTGC
>Ga0255055_10001146_pt1 | contig 19950 bp, 15 predicted proteins | sample JV7_2_27_MG_FD_188633 | JGI IMG/M metagenome (GOLD analysis project Ga0255055, IMG submission 188633) | Seawater microbial communities from Jervis Inlet, British Columbia, Canada - JV7_2_27 | ecosystem: Environmental > Aquatic > Marine > Inlet | place: Canada: British Columbia | collected...
AAATAGCGGTATACACTTAAGAATAGAGAGTGATAATAACTTGATCGAAGCAAATACCTTAAGTTACAGTTATTTTGGTATATTTCTTGATGTCTGCTTTAACAATACATTATCAGGAAATCTTGTCGAAAATAATATTCAGGGTATTTGCCTAGGAGGTAGTTATCTTAATACTATATCATTCAATATTATTGAGAATAATGATATTGGAATTCTTATCGAAGAAGCTGGAAATAATAATTCTTTAATCGGAAATATTGTTTCTGGAAACCTTAACAACGGTATAAGTATAGAAGCAGAATGTGACAATAATATTATTTCGGGGAATATAATAAATGATAATTCAGGAGATGGTATAACGATTAATATGTGCAGTTATAACTTGATCATAAAGAATTTTATATTCGATAATGGAATGATTGGATTACGAGTTCAAGGGTATGGCACGTCTAATCAAGTATATGAAAACTTTTTCGCTGGAAACTTAGAAGGAAATGCATTTGATGAAGCAGAAGGTACCAATTGGGACAATGGAACAATTGGTAATTATTGGGACGACTATACTGGCGTTGATGATAATGACGATGGCATAGGTGATACTCCCTATTATGTTCCTGGTGAATCTGGTAGCATCGACAGATATCCGATATTTGATGATGGAACAGGGATTAAAAATCCTATTGAATACTTAGAAATAGTCATTTCGATACTCGAGGAGTTGGAGGTCCCATGTCAAGCGAGATGTTTCATTAATATTGCTATTAATAAACTATATAAAGCAATAGATTGGTTTGAAGAGGGTGAATTCTACAAAGCGTTCAATCAAATCAAAATCGCAGTGAAAAAACTGACGGACGCTCAAGAATTTGGTGCGGAAACTCAAGAAATTATTGATGCATTGATCGAGTTGGTACAGTTTATGGCAGATAAGGCAATAAACGAAGCTACTGAGATGGTAGGAGCTGATAACAAGTTTGTTATTAGAGCTCAAGAGCATTATTCTACAGCATTAGTGAAACTTTCAAATGGGAAATACCATAAAGCAGTGAAATTCTTCAAAAGAGCGTATAAAAACGCAATGAAAGCTCGTTGTCAATGGATTGATGAGGGATATATTGATGATCTTGTCGATCATCTTGACGATATCCGAGATTTAATTTTATCAACAACGGACCCGGATGCGTTGAATGCTCTTTACAACGCTGAAACAAAAATGCTAATTGCCATTGAGAAAGCCAACAATACTTTACTTGAAGCTTCGTTTTACAGATTAGAGAAAGTAATTAACTTTCTATTCGAAGCGGAGGATTACGGAGTAGAAACACTTCCAATCATTTGCTTAATCATGGAAAGTATTGACGATGTTGTGTATCTTAAAATCGTAGATGCTGAAAACACGTTGTTTGGTATACCAAATGATGATATTGAAAAAGCGTGGATAAAGTATTACAAAGCTAAAGAACTATGGGAAGAAATGCTATATCATAAAGCTATAGATAAATATGTAAGAGCAATCGAACTAGTTATAGAAGCGTTACTTTAGAAAAATTAATAATTTAACTCTTTTTTTTATTTACTTTTTAAATTTTTTATAAAATCTATGATATAATCTCGATCTTTTTTGTTAATGTTATACAAGTTGTACACAAGTTGATCGGAGCTTTTTTGAAGATTACTTGTTAATGTCATCTTTTCTCTTGCATGGATTAGTATACTTTTTATGATATCAATTAAGTTATTAGCATTTTGCTTTTCATTTTTAGTTAAAGGCATTTTTATTGGTAATGCTTTCAGTTTTTCTATTAAAATTCGTGGAAACAATTTTTTATACGAGCCAAAAGATTTGATAAAATAATAAGATAACAGTTGAGAGTTTAAAAGACCTAACAGATATTCGTTATTAAATTCTGAAATTGAAGAGGATTTTATTTTCAAGTTATAATACGACTGAGAGGTTATAGCATTGTCATCGTATGTAGCACAAATCATATTTTCTTGGCTTATTTGCCGAGTTACGATTCGATTCTTATATATCTCCAAATTTTTATAGTTTATACCCTTTTTGGTCGTGTCCAAATATTTTAATTCGTTTACAATATACCTATTCATTGAATAAATAAACGGTTTGAAATTAGCTTCAAGGTCGTGCGGAATCTCGTCTACTATTATATTCTCAATATTCTCCCGATCGAGATCAGACCTACACTCCGGACATATCAAAATTTTACTTGGAAGGGGGTAATATTTTTGACATTGATCACAAAAAATAATCTCACCCTCTTTACCTAATTCAACCCCCCTGCTTAATTTAATATTAAAATCCGAACTTTCGATTAGATCTTCAAGTTTGGGAAAATTTCTATTGAGATGATCAAGAATTCTGATATCATTTTCATTTAAATTGATTAGAAATTCATAATCCCATTGTTCTATCAAATTCTGAAGAATTTTTTTATCAGCTTGAGGTTGACTTAATGGGAATTTCACGATTATTTGATTATTTTTTCTTTTTATTTCATCTGATTCTTTTTCTAAAGCAAGAATAATATTTGAAACAACGGGTTCATCGAATTGTGGGCCGCTATAACAGATTTCCCTGATTCTAGTTGACTCGTATATAAGCTTCCTTAGAATCTTACGATTTGACAGCGCAAGAAGAGAATCCGGGATAATGTATCCAAGCAACCCGTTTTCTTTTAATATTCTAATTCCTAATTCAATAAAGATCTGATAATAATCGTATTGACCCTTGTTTGTCTCCAAGTCGAGTTTTTCGATTAAATTTCTATAATCTTGCGGAATGGCTCGAATGAACAAATAAGGAGGATTTCCTACTACATAGTCGTATTTCCTGCTAAAATTGGATTGAATCGTATCTTTATTGAAAATATTAAATATGGGTATTTTGTAATCTTTATTTTTTTCTAAAATTTTATTAAAGTGATCAAAGAGTGTGAAATAAATGTTGATTTGGCATAATATACAAGCAATCGGATTTATGTCAATACCAGAGATATTAATTTTAATTTTGGTGATAATTTCTTTCGCTTGTTTAGGAGTTATCTCTGAATTCTCTTTTAATTTAATTTGCGTTCTTAATTTTTCTAAAAGAACTTTTACTGCTCCAATTAGAAAACTCCCAGAACCACAACTCAAATCTATTAATTTCTTATTTTCAATATCTTGCTGGGCTGTATACCCAACACTCTTTAATATGTAATCAACTATTTGAATGGGCGTGAAAAATTCGCCCGTTGTTTTCCTTTGGGAATGAGGAACATCTTTTTCGTATAACTTAGCTATGATATCCAAATCAAGGCTTTGATCATCCTCTTGTTCCACAAGATAAAATTCTTTAGAATTAATTTTAGATAAGTTTTTAACCATTTTGAAAACGAAATCGTTTACTTCATTATATTTTACATTGATTTCATACCGTTTCATTAAGTTTGAAATTAAATCCCTTTTAATTAGGAAATCTGTAAAATCGCTCATAAAACTCGTTTAAGGATAATATAAATCAAATAATATTTTATCTAACTATATTTCTATTTAACCAGAATAAAGTTTTATATTTAATTAAGAGTTCTTGAAGATTATGGAAATCAGTAGAAGAGAGCTAATTAGCTTTGAAGAAAGAAAGTTTCCAGAAAATATTTGTTTTCGCCCAATTGGCATGGTTCATTCTCCGTTTACTAAATTATCTGGAATCCCTATTCAACCAACTATGTCAAATGCGACAGGAAAGATAGAGATATTTAAAAATTATCAGGACGCCTTAAAAGACTTAGAAGGGTTTTCACACATTTTTTGTTTATACTTTTTTGACATGGTAAAGCTACCCGTCCCACTTCAGTCTAAGCCCTTTCTGAAAGACGAAATAAAGGGAGTTTTTGCAATACGCACGCCCTTTAGGCCAAATCCTATTGGTTTATCTCTATTGGAGATTATTGAGATTAAGGATAATATTATAAATGTCAATAATTTAGATATTTTAGATAAAACGCCCGTAATAGATATCAAACCATACGTTTCTCAATTTGATAATCGAGAAACACATAAAATCGGATGGTTAGAAGGCAATATTAGGAGAAAATTAAGTTAAAAGATATATTTTATTCACAAAATATCATGTAAAACTTCTTATAAGGTGCTAGACCAATATATGCTTATATAGTACTTTAGTCAATATAATTTGACAAAAAAATAATCGAAATTCATTACTTAAGATTTCTAATAGAATAGATGATTGCAAGCTTATTTATTAGTTTTTTTGTTATAATCTTCGTATTTGGCATAGTGTATGTATTATTAAATAGAAGGAAATATGAAGTTGAAGTAGGATTTCTTATTATATTTATTATATACTTCATAAACGAAATCACCTACTTTATTTCGTTTAATTTATCAGCGGAGAATTTTTTCAATATCCCCTTAGCATTGATAATTTGGTATATTTCAATTATTACAAGACATTTTTCAGTAGGAATGTTTGCTATAATTCATAATTTCGAGTTAAACAAAGACAGTAGAGTAAGATTTTTACCAGTCCTGATTTATATTTTTATAGGAGGAATTAGTTTGAGTCTACTCTTCGTTCCCGATTCTTTTACGGTCATCCAGAAAGATTTTGAATATTTCTACTTATTTAATAATATTGGATTACTAACCTCAATTATCCTATTCAATTTTTGTATCGTATTGTTTTCTTGGATTATACAAATAAAAGGATATCATAAGTTTGCTGACAAGAAATTAGGTAAATTTTATTATATCTTTATGCTTCTTTTTAGCTTAAACATTTTTCTTTACAGTTTATATCTTATTACACTAAATATCTACTTTAACTTACTTCATTCAATAGTGTATCTTATTGGTATTGGATATTTTGTCTTTATTATCATCAAAAAACCTAATTTATTTGCGGTTTTTACAAATAAAATATACGATTTAATTATCTTCCATAAGTCAGGGATTTTACTTTATTCTTTTAACTTTCAGACAAGAGAAGAAGTTGATGAGAGTCTATTAAAAGGAAGTATTCTTATTGGGATAAGTCATATTTTGGCCAACCTATCTAATTTAGAAGCTCAAGTAACTCATATAAAAATGAAAGATCGCGCTGTAGTTTTTAATTTTAATACTCAATTAGGTTATGCTGCCTTGTTAATAGCAAAGCACAGGAATAAGATACTCGAAAAATCCATTGACAACTTTATGAATGAATTCTCCACAATTAATAAAGACAGTTTAAAAAACTTAACCGGTCTAATTGATGTATCCACATTTAAAAATGCTAAAGGTTTAATTAACCAGTATTTTAGTCATTTTTTTACTGAGAAATAATTAAAAACAAAAGTGTCTTCTAATTAAAGGAACAAGTAATTTTTTTGACCTCAAGAAGTAGGATAATATTAGTTGATTTATTTTAATATGAATTATATAACACTTCTATCGTTAATTATTGGTTATTTTTTTATATTTTCTTTAGGTCTTGTTGTAACAATTCACATTTTTAGAAATCGAAAGAACTATGGAACACCACTTATAGGTGTATTAACTGCAGCTACAGTTTTTAGTTTAGGAGTTATACATGCTACATTTTACATACTTTCAGTAGTTTTTTTCATCTCAGAACAGATTAATATTTTATTTTTGAAATTCTCAATTTTAGCTTGGTTTATTTCACTAATAATAACTTCGCTTCTCTTCTCGTTCTTTAGAGAGTATAAAAAAATCAAACCCTTTCCGTTTATATTCTACACCCTCCTTCTTGGTTTATTAATTGGTGGTTTACTAACTTCTGATTCTATAGCATTAAATCTTAGTACATCACTTCCCTCATCAATTATTTTCATTGATCCTTCTCTAATTAATTATTACTTTAATATTGTTATTGGAACAATAACGATCGGATTCCAAATACTAATTATCTCTCATTATCTTTATATAGCAATAATAATAAATATTAGATCAAAAAAAAAAGAAGAAACATTGCCGATATTACTAAATGCTATTATTTTTTCAATACCGATTACTCTGAATATACTTTATATCTTATTCCAACAAACTCTCTTTAGAGAATTATTCATTGTTGTTCTATGGATAGCATATATTGGCCTTAGTATAATGTTTGTTAAAAAACCTGATATGTTTTTTGTTATACCAAATAGAATATATTCCATTAATATTTACCATAAATCTGGTATACAGCTATACTCCTATAATTTTGAAAATCAATCTGATTCTAATACCGCGTCCACAATCTGGAGTAATATCCTTATAGGTTTAAATCACATTCTTAGCGAGTTTTTAGATAAAAAAGACAAAATTAATGTGATTCAAACCAAGGAAGCTGATATAGTTGTTAAATATGAAGAAGATAGCGGCTACGCTTTAATTGTTATAACCAACAGAAAAAATAGTATAGTAGAAGATCTAATGAAAAATTTTTCGAACGAGTTTAAACTAAAGTATAAGAATGAACTAAGTGAGATTCTAGACATCAACAAAATTATCAATGTCTCGGAATTCAGCGACTTGAAAGATTTAATCGAAAAAATTTTTCAATTGTATCTTTAGTACTTCATCCTAATCAAAATTACTAAATCTTAGACACCTAAACCTTTTTTAATGAATGTTTCTATAGAACTTCATAAGATGGAACAAATAAAAATTCATGATAAGGAGTGGGAGAAAGACTGGAAGAATATAGTAGATATCTTCGATACTATTGATCATCTCGAGCAATTATTTAAAAATTTGGATGTCTCATACCTAAGAGAAATTCAACAAAAAGTGTTGCTTTTAAATCTTGAGAAATATACTTGGTCCCTCCAAAATTACATCATAGAGAAATATTCACGCGTGTAGTTAATAAGTAATCGGTATTTTAAGGCATAATTTTAACTCTTCCTAGTGAGTATTATAATCAATTTAAAATAGTATTGAAAATTTAATTCTCTATTAAATTCTAAATTAGTATTAAGTTGGTTTATATGAGTACACGATTTAGTAAAGGTCAAAAATGGAGTTTTTCTTTAGGTAACGGTGTAGAATGGTTTATAAATGCAGCTTTCAACCTGTGGGTATTTACTTTTTATTTCGCTGCGGTAGGTATGGATGTTGGTTTAATCAGAACGGCTTTTATTATTTGGACAATTTGGAACGCGATAAACGACCCGTTAATTGGTTACCTTTCTGATAGAACCAATAGCAGATGGGGGCGTAGACGAATATATATAATGGTAGGTATAATTCCTGTTTTAGCCTTGGAGATCTTAATTTGGTTGCCTCCTTTTAGTGGAATGATGGCGCAATTCTTTTATCTTTTGATTATGTTATTGTTATACGATACTGCTTATACGCTTATAGCTCTTCCTACAGATTCTCTATTTCCAGAATTATATACAACGGTAGAAGAAAGAACCCAAGTCAACACAATACGTCAAATTTTAGCCGCTGTCGGCTTAATTTTAGCCGCTCTTGTCCCAGGTATTTTTATTGGAGATCAAGCCACAAGAGATGGGTATTTGATGAATGGTATTGTAACTACTATAATCGTTGGTGTATCAATGTTTATCTTCCTTAAATGGGGGGCTGTTGAAAGAGAAGAATTTAAACAAGACTACAAGTCAGGGTTTAGTTACTTCCAAGCGTTAAAAATTACTATTAAAAATAAAGGATTTGTGCTCTATATTATAATGTTCTTCTTTTATGAGTATATCCTATTATTGTTAGCCACTATCGTTCCATTATTCTCAACAGAAGTCCTTGGAACTACTACAGCGTTTCAAACATCAATCCTTATGGGTTTATTGTATATCATTGGAATATTTTCAATGTTCTTATGGAAAAAACTTGATGTTAAATTGGGGGGAAGGCTTGGCTATGGAATTTCAATGATCTCATATGTGTTAGCGACTATACCGATGTTATTTATTTCTTCATATGAGATAGCAATAGTCGTTGTAATTTTAATGGGTATCGGTTTTGGAGGAATGCTATATTTTATTTGGTATATCGTTGCGGATGTTATTGACGAAGACGAGTTAAAAACTGGTGTCAGAAGGGAAGGAATGTTTTTTGGGATTGCTAATTTCTTTATGCGACTTTCGATGGTCCTTTCTATTGTTACAATAAGTATAGTTTTTACAGAAACAGGTTGGGAAGAGTACATACCCAATATACCCGATGTTGCCGTTGGATTAAGATTTTTATTTGTAGTTGTTCCCGCGATTGCTATAGGAATTTCATTAATTGCTCTCTATTTTTATCCATTTACGAAGAACAAAGTTTTGGAAATGAAGGAAAAACTTGCTGAATTACACGAAAATAAAATGAGAAAAGTAAAATCTACTTAAAATAACCTCTTTTTTTTTATATTTGTTGAAGGGCTTGTTCTAAATCTTTTTTGATGTCATCTGGATCTTCTAAACCGATCGAAAATCTGAAATGAGTATCTGACATATTCATCCTACGCTTCTCCCAAGAAGCCAGATCAATTCCAGTCATTACTGATGTGTATTCTATTAATGAGGTAGTATCACCTAGAGATACTCCAACTTTAATTAGTTTTAGCAGATCTATGAATTTATAACATTCCTCAATTGTTTCTAATTCAAAACCAATCATACCTCCAAATGCTCTCATCTGTTTTTTAGCTAAAGAGTGATTTGGATGAGATTCCAAACCGGGATATATCACTTTTGCTACTTTTAGATGTGATTCTAGAAATTGTGCGGTTTTCATTGCGTTTGAGCAATGTCGCTCCATCCTCAAGCTAAGCGTTCTACACCCTCTTAAAATTAACCAGGCACTAAATGGATGCATTACAGCACCCTGAGTCTCTAACCAGAAGTATCTTATATTTTGTAATTCGTTTTTTGGCCCAATGATCACGCCACCTAGAGTATCGCCGTGTCCATTGACATATTTCGTTAAGCTTTCTACTACTAAATCAGCTCCAAAATTCAATGGCTTCTGTAGCGCTGGAGACGCAAAAGTATTATCCACGATACATTTTCCGTTTACTTCGTGAATTAGATCGGCGCATCCTTGAATGTCTAATACATCTAAATTTGGATTAGAGGGAGTTTCTACAAAAACCAATTTAGTGTTTTCGTCAATCGCACTTTTTAATTCTGTCAGATTTCTTAGATCGATGATTTTAGTCATTACTCCGATTTGAGAATAGATTTTTGTTAACAATCGATACACTCCTGTGTATTGATTATTATGGATAATAACATTTGGAATATTATCGGGGTTGGTTTGAGGTAGTAATGCTTTTAATCTTTTCGGTTTTGCTCTTTCTACGCGTTGTTGCAGCACACTCGAGCACGCTAAGTGTACGGCAGCCATGCCAGAAGCCACAGAAACAGCTGATTCACCGCCGTGAAGAGTAGCAAGCTTTTGATCTAAAGCATATAATGTAGGATTTTCCGTTCTCGAGTAATTGTAATGGTTCTTTAATAATTCTGTTAATGAAGAATAAGCAAATGATTTTGTGGCGTATATTGGGATTCTTAAGCTCCCAGATGCTGTAGGGTATGGATCTTCACCTGCCCTTCCTTGTTGTGTATCAAATTGCAATTTATCCCATTTTTCTCGTAAGGCTTTATTTTTTTCATCAATTGATTTCTGTTTGTTTTCGTTAGACATTATTCATTCTCTAAAATAATGATGGTGAATATTTTATAATAATAAACCAATGATTTATGAAAAACTTTTTTTCTAAATGACTATACTATAATACAAAAAATATAACTTACAAGTTGTAAAGAAAGTGTCTATTAATGATAAAATAAAAGAACTAGTTATTGAATGGGAGACTGAGAGATTAAAAGAATATTGTCAATCAATCCTAAATAATAACGAAGCAACGGCTTCTAGTTTGTTGAAAATCATTGGAGATATTATGAAATTTGTAGGAAAACAATTCGAAGAGGAAGAAATATTTCTTCCAGAACTCATAGGCTCTGCTGAAACTGTAAAAGTGACGATAGATGAGGTTTTAGATCCTGCAATTAGAGCGGCTGGAGAGGAAAAGGAGACGATGGGAAAAGTTGTTATAGGGACTGTAGAAAGTGATGTGCATAGTATTGGGAAGGATTTGGTCGGATCATTTTTATTTTCGAATGGATTTGAAGTATATAACCTCGGAGTCGAGGTAACAGCTGATCAATTTATTTCAAAAGCAGAAGAAGTAGGCGCGGATATTATCGGATTATCCTCTCTTTTAACAATGTCTATGGACTTTCAGAAGCAGGTTATAGTAGAGCTTAAGAAAAGAGGTGTAAGAGATAAATATAAAGTGATCGTTGGTGGATCTCCTACTTCAGAGGATTGGGCAGAACAAATTGGCGCTGATGGATGGGCTGATGATGCGATTGAAACGATTACTTTAGTAAAGAAATTATTAAATATTTCATAATAAACTAGGAGAAGAAAATAATATGAAGTTAAGAAAGTTAGAAGTTCTTTCCAAAGAGGAAATTGAAACAATAACTAGCTCAGCTCTAAGAATCCTCGAAACAATTGGTATTAAAATAGATGATGAAAAAACTCGTAAGATATGTGAAGAAAAAGGAGCTATTATTGATGAGAAATCATCTTTTGTAAAGTTTCCCGAGAATATCACCAAAGACTTGCTAAAATTAGTACCAGAATCATTTAAATTACATGGTCCTGATGGATCATTTAATTTTGAAGTCAACACTAAAACAACTCAATTTGCCACGATTGGAACTCCAGTAAGAATCTATGATCCATTAGGAAAAAACAAATTAAAGAAGTCAGTTTTAGATGATACAATACAGCAGATCCGTGTAGTAGATAGTCTTAAGAATGTTAATTGCTCCCATATTGATGTATGGCCTAGTGATGTTAAGTTTACAGCTGTTCATGCACATTGTTTGTATCAATGGGCTAAGAATACTAAGAAACCATATGGATTGGGCTGTCTAGGGAAGTTACCAAGCCAAGACATGATGAATATTACATCTCTTATAGTTGGGGGTGAAGAAGAGTTAATTAAACGACCTAGATTAGTTGGCTTTATGAATCCTACCAGTCCTTTACAATTACCTAAACTTATGACAAATGGATTAGAGGTCTTTGCAAAATATAAGCAACCCACAATAGTGGCCCCAGAAGCTCTTGCAGGCACAACTGCTCCCGTCACTTTAGCCGGTTTATTAGCTCAAACATGTGCTGAGATAATTGGTGGTATAATTCTAGCTCAAGTATTCAGTCCAATAAGTCCAGTATTCTTTGGCACGGTTTCATGCGCTACTGATATGCGCTCTGGAAACTCTGCTTTAGGGGCTATAGAATCAAGCTTGATCACCATTGGCATAGCTCAAATTGCGCGTTATTATAACATCCCTTCACGTGGTCCAGGAGGAGTTACTGAATCTAAATGTTTTGATGTACAAAATGGTTTTGAGCGTTTTTCCACTATGTCACTAGCAGCACAAGCTGGAATTAATTATATAACCTGTGCGGGTACTTATGAATCATCTTTAGCAGAAGCGTTAGAATTATTAGTAATTGACGATGAACTTGCTGGTTTAGTAAAACGAGCAATGGAAGGTATTAATGTTAATGAGGATACAATTGCGATTGATATAATCAAAAAAGTGGCGACTAGCGAACAAAAAGGGACGAATTTTCTTGGAGAATCTCATACTAGAAAATATATGCATAAAGAACTTTACATCCCTAAATTAATTGACCGAGGCAGACGATCTACTTGGAAAAAGAAAGGTTCGAAAGATATTATTGAGCGAGCTAGGGAGAAAGTTGATCAAGTGTTAGCTGATTATCAACCCTATGAACTTGCTAAAGACATAGATACTCAATTATTGACTTTTATTAAAGAAATTGAAGCACGCCCCATTGAACTATATATGAAAGCTGAGGGTATTAGTGGTGGCTCTGTGAATATTACTGGTACTGAGATTACACTTGAAAAAAGTTGAAGCTAGAACATTCGACGATTATAAAAAAGCCGAAGGATTAATGGTAGACAGCATAACATTACCTAATGGTATCGAAATAGAAGTAAAGGAGTAAATCACCCTTTTTTTAATCTCTATTTCTTTTTTCAACGAGATTCTTAAAGAAAGCTAATAAATCTATTTTTATCATTATATACATAATAACAATAATTAAGTAAAGAGATGCGATACTTATAACCCAGCTTTCTCCTCCTAATAGGTTACAAATGTTTAATAAGTTAAAGGAAAATATTAGCATCAATCCCAATTTACCTAACCAACACCAAAAAATAGTCTTTAAAAAACTATATTTAATAATTCCAAGGGGTATTGTTATAAAATCATCATTTAAAGGTGTAAGACCAAAAATAAATATCAAAATGGGGGCAGTCTTTGGATGTTCTATTAAAAATTTCTGATATTTCCTTAAATTCTGACTTTGTTCTTCAGAGATAAATGTTGAAGCCCCTCTACCTACAGCATAGCCTCCTATTTCTCCAATCATACATCCTAAACTAGCGATAAAAGCCACAACGATAGGAATGAAAGGATTCATTTGTAAGAAGGGTAGAGAACTATAACATACTACAACTGTGTAAGGAGTAGGAATGGGTAATAAATTTCCAATCAAGCATACTATGAATGTAATTATCAATCCTGAAGTTAAGTCTTGAAAAGGAGGATATTTAGATATATTCTCAATAATTTCTCGATGAGATTTGTTTATTATGAAATCAATTGAGACGATGGTAATGATTATAAGCAAAATTATAAAAATTATGTCAATACGCTTTAGTTTCATTTAAACCAAATCATTTGATATTGCTTATTTTCAAAACTTAGGGTAAAGTGATTAACATAAAAGCAATACTTATAACAACGCTAGCAAAAAGTATAAGAATTATTATCAAACCATTCCTGTGGAGTTTTTTTTTCCTTTTTTTAACGTAATTCCTTCTTTTTTGACTTTGTCTTGATCTGGGTGTACTCATCTTTACGCATCTAAATCTTTAAGTGATTTCTTTATTATGATGTCGTTATTTTCTACTTTTTGTAGTAATTCTATTAGAACTACATTGTTATAAGAAAAAAGCATACGAGGAACAAAATTATCCGCTAAATAGTTCCCATCTTCGATTTCTTCTTTCAAAGGATAAAGTTGTGTTTCTAATACGACAGCACCTTGATAATTTCGTTCATACTCACGATATCCAAATATTTTATTTCCTACTATGACCATTTTCCTTTCGTACCCCTCAGGGATACCAACTTTTTTTAATATGAGTAATATTTTTTCTAGAGATAATGATTCAAGGAGTTCAAGATCTTCTGTTGTACCTTCATAAGCAGGTCCAGTTTGGGCTTGATCGTAATCGATTTCTTCTGCTAATCCTATTATAACTAAGAAGCCGTGCATTTCGTTATCTTGGTCCACAGCGGTAAGTCTAAAACCAAATCCATGTTTATCTCTTATGGACGGAGCCTTCTTTGCTGCCCTAAATTTCATTCTAATAGTAGTATTATAGCCGTGCCATAACCAGACTCTAAAATGCTGGGGGTCTACAAATAGCAGAACAAAATCCTCGTCTAATAAATCTTTTAATTGTACATCAGGATCGATCATTAATTCTTCGAAATCACCAATTTCATCGTTAAATTGATAAACCGTTATAGTTTGACTTTGCCTTGTAGCATTATCTTCTTCTTTTTTTCTATTTCCATTTGTATGCGGTTCATTCGACATTTTATATGATTAAAATTGCTTTTATTCCTTATAAACTAGTTAGGGTTAATAATATATTATTATTTTTGTTAATTATAAAAATTGATGTAGAAATTATATTAGAAATTTGATTTGGTTGAAGAGTAGTTAACAAGATATAAAAATTTCGAGTAATTATATTCTTCAATCTCAATTTATGAGTAATTATAAACTTTAATACTCAATTGAACGCGGGAATTGCCAAGTTTGGTCAAAGGCGCTGGACTCAGAATCCAGTCTCGTAGGGGTTCGGGAGTTCGAATCTCCCTTCCCGCATTTAAAAAAAATCTAGATGCCTTATTCTTTTAAAAACTATTCGAGAGTTTGTATTTTTATATCGCTATATAGCTTTTGGAGATTTATACATAATAGATATCATAAAAATCACTCAGTAACTGCTTTATGTAGTACCATACCTACTTCTCCTAAAGCTAGTAAACAATAAAGAAATGCTCCTGATAATAAATATTTTATGAAATCTACTAACAATTTTTTATTCTTATTACCATTCTTTGCATAAATTTTTTCAAATTTAGCTACTATATTATTAATATCCGTATATTCTTTTACCCCGTTTGAAGAGAACTCAAAGTCATTCTTTTTTAATAATAGGTCTATTTGCGCGGCATACCCTTTTGGATTACTATTTTCAACGATTGATCCATTTATTCCATGTTTAACAAAATCGGTAGCGCCTGATTTCTTGTCAATTATTACAGGAGTGTTGTAGATTAATGCTTCTGCGACACAATTATTAAAAGTATCATATACTGCCGGACTAACGAATAAATCTGCGTTATTATAATACTCCGTCAGTTTCTCTTTACTAACTATTCCTGTAAATTTAACTTTTCTAGACACTTTTTCTTTCCTTGCTAGTAATTGAAGATAGGTTCTGATAAATCCGTCACTTGTGATGATGCATTTAAAATCACTTTTTACATATTTTAAAGCTTTTATTAAAACATCAACTCTTTTTTCAGGGCTTAATCTGCCAACATGTAATATTAAAGGAACCTTCTTCTTCTCCTTAGTCATTTTGTCTTTACTTATGTTTATTGGATTAGGAACTACCAAAATCTTTTCTTTATGAATACCCTTACTACTTAAAATCTCTTTAGCAAAAGTACTTGGAGTAGTTATCCAAGAGCCAATATTATGATATGAAAGCCACCACCAGATTAACTTGTAGCTAATTTTGTACATTACATCAATAAAATTGGATTTATAAGCTACTCGTAAAGCTCTTGAATGATCAAAAATATTGGTTGACTTTAAGTGGTCAGCGTACAATTCCAAATATTGGGGGATTAAAGTATGAACTGTAGTAATTAATGGAATTTTCTTTAATCTACTTAATATTAATGCTGAGAATCCCATTGATAAATGCATATTTGAGTGTATTACATCAAATTCTACCTTTTTAGCAATCTTTAATATTCTTCTTAAAGGCACCGTATATCTCATCAGGTAACCTTCATAAAACCTAAAATCTCGCCCTTTGAATTTATGAACAATAACTCCTTCAATAATTTCATCAGAATTTTTATCTGATAATGCAAAAACATGAATAAGATTACCAGCTTTTTTAAGTCCCTTTGATAATCTCCATACAGTATCTACAACACCGTTTGTACAAGGCATGAATGTGTCTGTGAATATTGCGATGTTCATTTAAATCGTAGATTATTGTATTTTAGATAGTAATATTTTGGATGAAATAAAAAACTTTATAATAACTTTTTTTTTAAGAAATATGTATGGTTATAATAAAGACTGATTGGAATAAATATTCATTTAAAGATTCTTTCTTAAATAAATTATTTTTAAAATCTGTATGGGATGGTTATAAGAAATTATTAAATAATTTACATTTAAAAAATGATATCGAGATTTTGGAATTAGGTTGTGGTACAGGACATAATAGTTATAATTTAACAAAGGAATATAAGGCATGTAAAGTAACTTTAGTGGATTCTAATAAAGGCGCTCTAGCTGCTTCAAAAAAGAGATTTAAGAAATGCAATGTTGAATTGATAAATGATGATGTTATGAAATTAAAAGAGGAAAGCAAGTACGATCTAGTTCACTCACAAGGATTAATTGAGCACTTTCAAGGAACTAATTTAGATAAGGTTATTAGAATCCATGCAAATTATGTAAAAAAAGGAGGCTACTTATTACTTTTTTATCCCACCCCAACAATAACGTATAAGGCGATCAGAAAAGTTGCAGAATTATTGAGAATATGGATTTTCTCTGATGAAATCCCATTAAAAAGTGAATATGTTAAAAATTTAGTAGAAAAGAAAGGATTTAGATTAGTTAATTCAACAAGGATTCTTAAGTATACAATAACAGAAGATGGATTATTATTTAAGAAAATATGAACTAATTAACTTCTAATTCATTTTCACATTTTGGGCAAAATAAAGGTAGTTCTTCTTCACACGGCTCCAAACCGTCACTATTTAGTAATTTTCTCCAACATATTAATTTTCCTTCTTTTTCTACCATATCCCGTCCATGATGTTGAGGTATAATATTTTTAGTTTCACAAGATTTGCAAATGATTGTTTTCGCATCGCTTTCCAAATGTTCTACAGAGATGTCTTTAAACTTCGTCCTATATCTAAATATTGTCATCCCGTTAATTAATACAAGGAGTGATACTCCCATATCTCCTATTCCAACAGCAAGCCACAGCGTCATTAAGCCAATAACTGTTAAAATTGCGAATGCGACCTTGACTATTATTGAAGTCCATATATTCTGTCTTATGATTCTATTAGTTTTTTTAGAAATATCAAAAAAAGTTACAATTTTCTTCAGATCATCGCTCATTATAATAACATCCGCAGTTTCTAAAGTTAAATCCGTAGCAGATGCTCCAATCGCGATTCCAAGGTCTGATAACGCTAGAGCGGGTGCATCGTTAATTCCATCCCCTACCATAGCTACACCCTTATATTTCTGCTTTAATTCTTTTATTTCCTCCAATTTTTGGTCTGGTAGCAATTCTCCATAGGACAAATCAATATCTAAGCACGCACCAATAGTATTGCATACTATTTGATTATCCCCCGAGATCATCACTGACTTAAAACCCCGATTTTTCAATCCATCAACTAAGAGAGGGGCAGAAACTCTTAAAACATCTCGAATTGTGATAATTCCTAAAACTTTGTTATTAGTTCCAACTAATATAGGTATTGTTCCTGATAATTCGATATCTTCAAAGATACCCTCAGGAAGGTCAAATTTAAGTTCTTCAAGATATTTTTTGCTTCCAACATAGTAAGTTTCTCTGTGAATTTCACCCTTAATACCTTTACCTTTAACAATCTTAAAAGAATCAACTGTATATAATGATAAACCCATTTTTTTAGCGTGGTGAACTATAGCTTTTCCAATTGGGTGCTCTGAAAGAACTTCTAAACTTGCAGCTATTTTCATAATCTCGTGTTTATCAATAGTCGATTCAAATATATCAAAAACTCTTAAATTGCCTTCAGTTAGAGTTCCAGTCTTGTCAAAAGCGATTAACTCGATGGATTTCGCCTTTTCTATAAATTTATTCCCCTTAACAAGTATCCCTTCCTTTGCCAATTTCGTAAGAGCCGCAATGTTGGCGAGCGGAGTTGATAAAGTAAGAGCACACGGACAAGAAACAACCAACAAAATGAGTCCTCGGTAAAACCATGTGTTAAAATCTAAATTAAATAATAATGGAGGTATAAACATTACGAGAAGTGAGCTAATTAATATGATAGGGGTGTAATATCTGGCAAACTTCTCAATAAATCTTTCACTTTTACTTTTATTTTGGCGTGCTAATTTAATACTCTCAGCTATTTTTGCGACTACTGTATTTGAACTTTCTCTAATTACTTCTATCTCGATAAAACTGTCGCTATTAATACTCGCGGCGTATATTTCGTCATTCTTATTTTTAAAAACAGGAAGAGACTCTCCTGTTATTGCGCTTTCGTCGAAATAAGATTCTCCTTTTACAATTTTTCCGTCTATTGGCACCTTCATTCCAGGTTTGATACCGACAATGTCTCCAATTTTAACATCTTTAGTAGGAATAAATTTGTACCCATCTTCAGTTTTTAGGAACGCTTCATCTGGCGTTAAATCAAGTAATTCCTTAATTGCGTTTCGGGATTTATCTGTAGTTAATTCCTCCAAATATTCTGCGATTGCGTATAGTAAAATTGCGGTAGCTCCTTCTTGGCCATGCAAAATAAAAAAGGAAGCAACTCCTGCGACTAACATAAGAATATTAGCAGTAATTCTTTTAGCTAGAACATCTTCGATAGCTTCTTTTAATATACCATAACTAGAGAGCAAAATAGATGCAATTGCTAAAATTTGGCTTAATAAAACTGCTTCGGTTAAAAATTCTAAAGTTATTGATATTCCAAGTAATATTAGGGATGGAATAATAAAGTACCAAAATTTTTCTTCAAAAAATGACTCTTCTTCCTCTTCAAGTTCTTCGTCTATACACAATTCATTCGTACATTGAGTAACCATGATGTTCACCATGTAATAAAAATTCGGTATATCTAAAAAGCTTTATATTATATAATAAAAAGAAGCTAAATTCCGTTAAAACTAGTAACTAGACTCCTTCGACTAAGGCTTTATTCTAATTTGGTTGTTTTTAAATTAATTAAGGGTAAGTAATGATAAAACTCAAGTTCTTTTTCCTTTTATTAATTATAAATTGATGTCTTAAATTTGATTACAAAAATGGTTAGGCTATTTAACAACATAAACCAATTTTTGACCTTCTTCTTCTTCTAAACCTAATTCTCTCCGAACTGCATTTCTTATTAAATACCCGCCTACATGGAGTATAGAGTCTTTCAATATTGTGTCTTGATCCATTGAAGCATTGCATGGATAGGAATGATGCGCTTTACTAATTCTTTCGTTTAGGCTTATTTCTCCACCGTTTAAATATTTAGCTTTTAACTGTTGGAGCACAAAATAAGAACTTCCACACGGGGCGCATTGAAGAACACATGTATCTACAACTGATTTACCATCTTCGGATAATAGGAATGAGACGATCGGTTTTCCAATTTTGTAGTGATCAATAAATTCTATTATGTAATTTCGCTCCTTAGTGATGTTAAATCCCACTTTATTATTTTCGTCCAATTCTTTACTTAAAGCGCAAAAAGGTTTTGGAAATGCAGCTTGGATTCCATAACTTTCAAACGCTTCTAATACCTGTACTTGTAACCCTGGTTGTACCCATTTAGGATTTTCAACAGGAATAATTACTGCCTTTATATTCTTATCTTTCAAATATTCTGGTAAGCCAGAAAGTAAATCTTGATGAATTCCAACAACCATTATGAAATCAACCTGAGGTAAATATTTCGGTAAATACTCTTCAGGATCTTCAATGAAATCCGGGACATTTTCACCTAATTTATCGTAAAAGTAAATAGTACTAGAGAAATTACCAACATATTCCCTGCATTTATCGCATTTAACATCTTTTTCAAGCAATTCACACGCTTTACAAAATTCATCGTCATTAATTAGATTTCCAACGAATTTTTGTGCAAGCATTTCAGTATCTGGATCAGGTCCATAGAAGACTCCAAGCTTATACTGTTTTTGTTGTTGGTTCATTATTGTATTATTAAAATATAATTTTTTATTTGTTACTGTGATATTTCATAAATAATATAATTTTTGACGCGAACATCTCCACAAATTATGTATACATAAAACTTAGGACTGTAAGTAAAGAAATGGAGAAATTTATCTTTTATCTTTAATATATAGATATTAGTCAAGTGACTTCCATAAAATTATTGTCAATTTATAGAGATGGAGCTTTTTAAAACTCGAAAAGACCTGATTACAGATCTTAGAGAAGATCTTCCAGAATTGGTTGATAAATTTAATCACTTTGTTCTAGTTCCCTTTAAGAGTAAGAAAAATTCAGTAGTAGGCTTAACTTTTAATAGGGATACAGAAAACTTACCTAAAGAAGTAGTTGTTAAAATATTTAACACTAATAACGCGGATAATGAATACAGAACCTTAATGAGATTGAAAAGGCAAAAGCTATTTATTCCTAATGTATTATTTTATAAAAAACCCTATTTAATTCTTGAAAGGATTAAAGGGGTTAATTTTTGCGACTTTATAAAC
>Ga0255055_10001147_pt1 | contig 19945 bp, 30 predicted proteins | sample JV7_2_27_MG_FD_188633 | JGI IMG/M metagenome (GOLD analysis project Ga0255055, IMG submission 188633) | Seawater microbial communities from Jervis Inlet, British Columbia, Canada - JV7_2_27 | ecosystem: Environmental > Aquatic > Marine > Inlet | place: Canada: British Columbia | collected...
GAAGAAGGCCACGAAGAAGAAGGCCACGAAGAAGAAGGCCACGAAGAAGAAGGCCACGAAGAAGAAGGCCACGAAGAAGAAGGCCACGAAGAAGAAGGCCACCAGGAAGAAGCCCGCTGGGCGGAAGCCGAGCAGTGCAGCTGCGCTTGAGAAGCGACTCGAGAAACTCACCCGCAAGGTTGAGTCCATCGCAGCTATCGCGTGCGGTCCAGGAGCGAGCCCGGCCGTCGGGAACCCCTCCCACTCCGTCCACCAGTATCCCGCGATGAACCCCGGCGGGATGACCTATAACCCTCACCACTACTACCCGCGGCACGTCCCCACAGACGCGCATCTTCTCCCCGAGGCGAATCCCGGTGGTTCGTATGAGATGGTGGAGACGTTTGAACGTGGTGCTCCCGCCGAGTTCGTCTACACCCCGCCGCCCCAGGGTTTCGGGGAGGTTCTGACCAACCCGGCCGAGATCGCGGCTACCAAGTCCCGACTGCTCAGCTACTGAGCCTCGCCGTCGACCATGCCCAATCAGAGGGCGCTCGTGCTCACGAGCGTCCTCTCTTTTCGTTTCAGTCTCCCCGCAGTGACCGCCAGCCCCCAGGCCCAGTCCCGCTCGACCGTCCTGTTCGTCGTGCTCTGCGCCGTGGGTGCGAGCGTCGCCTGGAAAGGCTCCGCCGCGCTGGCTGGGTCCACTGTCCCGGCCGCCGCCTGTGCGTGCGCGGAGGGGGCGGACGTGGACGAACTACGTCGTCGCCTGGAGCTTGCTTGGGGCAAGGCCTTCGACGGCGAGCGGCCCGACGACGGGGACCTTGCTGCGTACCAGGACGCCATCGAAGTTCTCGACTGTCTCAGCGCCAACGAAGTAGGCGAGCCTTGACTGGATTTTTTGCCAGCCCCACCGCTCGTCGATAGGCGTGGTCTCCGGCCTCGTCCAGCGGGGTAGAGTGCCCTTGTTGCTCGCGCATCGCGTACCACATGCGGAGCATCTCCGGCTCAGTGGCTAGCCACGTATCGTCGCCGCCCGAGTCGTCGATGTTCGTGTCGCCGGCGTCGTCCGTTATGTAGGCGTAGTAAATCCAGTCGGTGGCCCAGGAGATCGAACAGCAGTCCTCGTCGTCGTCGAGGAGCGGTCGTTGTTCGTACTCGGCGCAGACGACCAACTCCACCCACTGAACCCTGGGCTCCTCGGCGTTTGGCATATCCTCGGGCATCCCGAAGGCGTAGACCGTGCAGTGCGCGTCCGCGTGCCGGCTCGTCACGTCCTGGGCGTGGCGCCAGACCGGATCGAGGGACATGGATAGCAGGTGGGGCGCGGTAGCCCCCTGCCCCCGGTGGGGAGGGTCGCTCACACGGTGAGTGTACCAGCGTGTTAGGCTCTGATCGTGCTGTTCATGCAGATGGTCCCGGAGGACAACCCCTACGTGCCGACTTGGCCGGAGGGCGGAAAGCTGACGAAGACGGCGCAGGAGAAGCGGGACGCGCTCACGCAGGCCTACCGCCAGGACCGGAAGTACCGACGTTCCGAGTTGGCGGCGATACGGAGGTTGCGGGACGAGGGGGCCCTGTTCGTTGTCTCCCACAGCGGGGGCAAGGACTCCCAGGCAACGATGATCGCGGTCCAGAGCCTCGTGCCGGACGACCAGATCATCGTGGTCCACGCCCCGCTGTCCCACATCGAATGGGAGGGCTCGGAGCAGGCGGCGAGGGCCGACACCCCGCGTGGCCGGCCCTTTCTGCTGGCGGACAAATACAACAACGTCGGCGAGGAGGTCTGGCTACTCGAGCGCGTCGTGTCGAAGTGCAAGTGGCCCGACCAGAGCAACCGCTGGTGTACCGGCGAGTGGAAGCGGGGCCCCATTGCTCGGGAGGTAGGCAAGTGGGCCGACGAAAACGGGTACACCAAGATCGTTGAGACGTGGGGTCTACGCGCCGAGGAGTCCCCCAAGCGGGCCCTCCAACTCCCTATCAGCGAGCATCACCGTCACGGCACCCGCTCGCTCAAGCTCAAGGAGGAGCGCGAGTGGTACGTCTGGCTGCCGGTTAAGTGGATGACCACGGAGGAGGTGTTCGACTCTATCCACCAGTCCGGGAAAAAGCCCCTGTGGACCTACGGCCAGGGAATGAGTCGTGCCTCCTGCGCCTTCTGCATCATCGGAGCGAAACCCGACCTTCGGATCGCGGCCCGGCTGGCCCCCGACCTTTACGCGCTCTATGTGGCCGTCGAGAAGTACCTAGCCCATTGCCAACGCGAGAGGTGGGAGGCTTTTGGTCCGCGGCGTAAGGGGTGGATGCACGCCAGGGGGGCCGTCGCCACCAAGAAGGAACACAAGGAACGCAAGAGGCCGGCGCACCCCGACCCAGGCACAATCAAGCGCCGTCCCGGCAACACGTCCTACCCGATTGAGGAGTTCGTGGGCTTGGCTGCCGACCCCAAACTCGTGGAGCGCTACTACAAGGCGATCCTGGCTACGGGCGACCTGAGCGCGATCAAGCTGCCCCAGCAGGTCCAGCGCCCAACGGCCAAACGGCTGACTCAACTGCGCACCATCGCCGACCGGCGGGACGTGCGGGCTCAGATGGAACTCGACGTTCCGGTCGGCGTCTGGGCCTGAACGCCAAAAAAAGACCCGCCGTCTCCGGCGAGCCTTGGCTCAGGGCCAGCCGTCGGCCTAGCCAGCGGCGGCTGGAGCGGGCGACTCTGGAGCGTCGGGTTCAGGCTCCTTCGCAGGCGGCTCCGTCGGTGTCGCCGTTGGGTCGCTCTCGGGGGGCTCGGTCGTGGGGGGCTCGTCTGAGTCTGGCTCGTCCGCAGCTGCGCGGGCGGCCTTGGCCCTCTCCACCCACGCATCGAAGGCGAACGCGTTGACCTCGGCCCAGCCTGGGCTCTGATTCATCCGCGCGAGCCAGGACTCGCAGTGGGGCACGTCGTCGACCTCGAGTCCGGCGAGGCGCAGCATCGACAGTCCCATCGCAATTGAAATGTCGGCGACCGTCATGTCGTGCCCGGTGAGGTAAGGGCGGCCATCGGACAGCTCGTTCTCGTCGAGGTGCGTCACCACCTTGGCGAGCGCTGCGAGCTTCATGTCGCTCGGCTCCTCACCCTGGAACACGAGCGGGTACACGGCCTCGCCGATGGCGCGGTACATGGTCCCCTGGTCCCAGTCGAGGAGACGGTTCACGGTGGCGCGCTGGTAGAGCTTGCGCGGGTAGAACGTCCAGGCGTCGGGGTTCTCGGTCTGCGCCAACTCGGCGAGGTAGAGCATGACGGCCCGCGACTCCCAGAGGGGCCCGAATGGCGTCTCCAGAGTGGGGAGGCAGTGGAGCGGGTTGATCCCCTGGAGGACCTCGACGTGGGCCCCGCCATTGAGGTCCACGTCCACGATCTGGATCTCCGCAGTGGGCTTCGCCACGTCGCCGATCAGGAAAAGGCCCTCGGTGACGACGCTCTTGGTCGAGATGCGGGAGAGGTGGTACAGGACAGCTCGGCAAGGCGCGGAGCCACGGGAGAGGTAAAGCGTGTGCTTGGGCATGTCGCGCAGGGTACTACGCCCGGGCCCCCGATGTGACCCCTAGCGGCGCGGAGCCCAGCCGCTGAGCCTCGGACGGTTGTTGCGCATCCCCCCCAGGATGGAGCGGAGGGGCTCGACCTCGATCCCCCCGATGTTCTGGGGCCGACGGAAACCGGCGCCGCGGAGGATGCCCACGGCGCGCTCGGCTCGGATCCCGCGCTTGCACATGACCAGCACGGGCCTGTCCAGGCCCCCGGCGGCCGTCTGCACCTCGGCGGTACGGTGGGGCAGCTCGTCGATAGGGATCAGGAGGGCGCCGGGGACGTGGCCCGCGTCGGTTTCCTCGGGCGTCCGCACGTCGAGCAGAAGCGCCCCCTGGCTGTAGGGGTCCATGGCCCTAGCTTACACCCTTGGCGTCGACCGGGTTAGTCCACTGGGGCCCAGGCGCCGGTCTTTGCGTCCACGTCGAACTCCTGCCAGTTCTCGCAGGGTAGCAGCTCCATTTGGCCGAAGACGGGGGGCGCCTCGCGGTTGAAGATCTCGGTCATGCCCACGTTCCACCAACCCGAGTCGCGCACCACGAAGTCGCAGGGCTTGTTCTCCGAGACCCAGAGGTCTGCGCGGAAGGTGTTGCGTGCGGCCACGGGGGACTTGTGCGCGTGGAAATACTCCAGGCCAGCCCCCTTGAGAGCGGCGATGGCCTGCCCTCGGCCCCGTGCGTCACTCCCCGCGAGAACGGCGACGGAGCCGAGCCCACTCTGCCAGGGCAGGGCTCGTGAGGCGACGTAGCAGTCGGGCCGCGAGGTGACGCCGGTAAACTTAGTCCCGTCCACGACCCACTCGGGTTCGTTCACATCGGCGAGCGTCCCAAGTTCGGCTCGAGGAGTCAGGGATAGCGCCTGGGCCCCTCGGACCTGGAGGTGGGTGTGGGTGGCGAGGTAGAGGTAGAGGAGCCCGCTGTCGCTCCAGACCTGACCGCGAACCGTGTTGGCCCAGTACCCCATGTCGAGGATCAGGAACGACGAGGAGAGCAGGAACAGGCCGTCGCGCCCCTCTGCCCACAGCCATACCGGACGCGTCCAGGCGACGTATTGCTCGGGTGTGGTGAACTCCGGGCGGTCGCCCGAGCGCAGCCATGCCGGCACCTTGCGTCCCGAGCCCCACTTGAGCGTCTTCGGACGCGGCCGGCCGAAAGGCTCGTAGTCGGGGGCGCAAACCCCAGCGGGCACAGGAGGTATGGCGCTCACGTCAAGGGGAGTCTACCCCAGCGGGCGGGTCTTCACTGTCACGCGCGCCCCGCCGGCGCAGTTCGACGCGGCAGGCCGCGATGCCGTCCAGTCGGGAGGCGAACTTCTCGCCCTCGGTCACGTCGTCCTCGGGGCCCGCAGGCCTGCGCTCCCGCCAACACCAACCTCGCCCCCGGTGACGGTCGTACCAGACGCTGAAACCGAAGGGTGGGTAGGAGCGCGGGAGTGCCATGGGCCGAGAGGGCAAAAAGCGCCGGGGAGGGGGATTCGGGGAGAGGAGAAGAAGGGTTTTCTTTTTCTCGCTTTGCCCAAGCTCTGCAACACCAAGAGCGCACAGACTCACCCGGTCCCTTCCCCCGGCGCGCAGATAGTACCAACGCCGCGTCGCCGGAGGTAGCTCCTCGCACTGGGCCCGCGGAACCGTCGCTGGCCCCTTGCACGCGACTGTGAGCGGACCTCGGCTTCGACCACGGGCCCAGGACCGGGCGAACTCTTGGGATTCCGCTGCTGGATCGCGTCGCGCTGGGGCGAAAAGCGGGACATGGGGGTTCCGGTGTCCACCTCCAGGGCATCCAGCCGTCGGGTTCCGCCTGTGCGACCCCTTGTGGTAGCCTCGCACCCGAGGAAAACCCACCATGCAACACGCACTCGACTACCGTCACAACTACGCCGCCCCCGCCCCCAACCCTCTGTCCGGCGGACAGATGGTGATGATCGGCGCAGCCGCTATCGCCGTCTCAGGTCTCAGCTACTGGGGCTGGCAGGCGATGAAAAAGAAGAAGCAGGACGCGGCAGCTGCTCCCGCCAATGGAGCCGAAGGAAACCCTGGCCTCCGGTCCCACCACTACTATCCCCGCGCCGCCTAGCGGAGCGACCCAACGTGCCCATCTACGTTTTTAAGTGTGACGCCTGCGACGTAACGCAGGAGCACATCCTCAAGTTCGACGAGACACCCGACGCCTGCGACGAAGCGCAAGGCGGCTGCGGGAGCGACGAGTCGAAGTTGGAGAAACAGGTGACGAGTTGCACCACGCGCTTTGAGCGTTCCATTGGATGGGACGGATGGGATCGTGTGGGGCCGGGCATGGTCGGTCGGACGGTGGACGCATCGAAGCACATAGACTCGGTACGCGACGACGGAGTAGCCGCCGTCGGATCCGAACAGAAGAACCCAGGATCACGTAAGGCAGTTTGACGAGATGGCGGACCAGATGAACCTCCAAGGGCTGTTGTTGGTGGGCAGCCCACAGTGTGCCCCTTGCGCGCGAGCAGCTCAGTGGCTGAGCGAGCGGGGCGTCCCGTTTCACAAGGTCAGTGTCATCCAGCCGGACGGCAAGCCCGACGAGCGACTCGCAAAGTGGGTCGTCGCGCAGACGAAGCAAAATACTGTGCCCCAGTTTTTCTACAATGGAGTCTGGGTGAGACAGGGGTTCCAGCTCGTCCAGGAACTGGTCGATCAGGGACGCATCCCCAGCGGCCAGGGGCGCTAGCCTCGTGACGACCCCCACGTCGATGATCGGCGTCATCGCCGAGGAACAGTCTCGGCCCCGCATGTTTGGCGGCCCTGCGAATCAGCCCTGGGTCGACCGATACACGTCCGCCCATGCCGGGCTCGGTGTCGCCTTCGCCTACTACGGCCTCCCGTTGTGGTCTCTTGTGGCCGCGGCGGTCAGTTGGGAGCTGGTCGAGAACGTGCTCAAGGACAAGATGCCTGGGCTGTTCCCGTACAGCAGCCACGACTCGCTCGGCAACAGCATCGTCGACACCTCGGCTGCCATCGCAGCCCACGTCGCCACTCGCATGTCGCTGGACGACCCGAACGTCACGCAGCGAACTCGAGGAGCCGTCGCGGCTGGAGCTGGCGCCGCCGTCGGTGGGATCATCGGCTCCGTGGCCTTCGGCCTCGTGGGCAAGATCGCCGGGACCAGCGAGGCCGGGATGACCAACCGGTTCGGGAGCATCGGCTACCTCGCCGGCGCCGCAGCTGGTGCCGGGATCGGCCTGCTCGGCGAGGACAATACCGTTTCGGAGATCGAGACTGCTATCGCCGCCGGGGGTGGTGCTGTGGGAGGCCCCCTCGGGGCCGTACTCGCGGCCTGGGCCGCCCACGGACGGTGAGATGCCCAAAGAGTTCTCGACTAAAGCGTGGCCCTACGCCGTCGACCTGTTCTCCGGGGCGGGCCTGCTCGGCTTCGCGTTTCAGGTCGAGGGATTCAACGTCGCGGAATACTGCGAGTGGAACCGCGCTGCCGTCGAGACGCTGAACTACAACTACGGGCTCGACCTCTCCCAGTGCGACGCCCAGGCCTGGACGCCCAAGCGCAAGAAGAAGGGCACCATCGATCTCATGTTTGGCGGGCCGCCCTGTCAGCCGTACTCTGCCGCTGGCAAAGGCAAGGGCGCCTGCGACCAACGGGACATGTTCCCCCTCACCTTGAAATGGGCCGAGGACCACCGCCCCCGCTACATGGTCTGGGAGAACTCGGGAACCCAGGGCCCCCAGCACGCCGAGTGGCGCAAGGACTACTGGGCTGCGGTTCGGAAGCTGGGCTACGAGGGTGTGGTCTGGGACCTTTGGGCCGCCGACTACGGCACGCCTCAGTACCGCCGCAGGGCGTTTTTCGTTCTGTGGCGCAAGGGTGACGCCCGCGCCGCCGAGCGCCTCTCCGAGCCGCCTCCGGCTACCCACGCGCGCCCTGACCTCGCCGAAGACCTTGGCCTGCTGCCTTGGGTCTCCGGCCATTCGAGATTGATGGGGGGCTGCTGCGGGCGCTACTCGCGCTACAGTTGCGCCGCGCTCAACAACACCGACGACCACTGCGCCGACTGCATCGACGGGGACCGGTACGTCCAGGCGCGCAACGAGGAGTGGGGCGACCCACCCGAGGTGTGGGTGACGGAGAACGAGCGGGGCCAGATGGAGTTCTACCCGTCTGAGCCGCTCCGCTATCTGGCGGCGCCGGAGTGGAGGGGGCCTCTCCGACCGGACCAGATCAGGGGCATTCTCAAGCGGCGAGACCGAATCCTCAAGCACCTTCCGGCCGACATGAGCGGCGGCTTTGGCCCCCTTCCGAAACGGAGGATGCTGTCCCAAGGCATGGTCGCCAGCATGCAGAAGGGCTGGCCTTACGGGCTCGTCATCTCCCCGGAGGCAGGGCCGACGAAGCCCTCGGATTTACGCGGGCTCCTCCAGGCGCAGCTGCGTGAGGGGACGCCCGGCCTCCGCTTCCTCTCCGTCCGCGAAGCCGCCAAGCTCCAGGACTGCCCCCAGGGCTACGTGTTCCGTGGGTCCGTCGCCCAGCAGTACAAGCAGGTCGGAAACGCGGTGCCGGTGAACCTCGGCCGCGCCGTCGCACGCCACGTCATGTACGGCATGGGTCGGCGCCGGTCCAAGAACGCGATGGCGGACGACCCCCACTCAGGGCTCTGGCCTGCCTTTGGCGACGCGCACCCGTGCTGGAGCGCGTATCGGAACATCATGCGCCTCCAAGGTCACGAGCCGGCGCAGATGGAGTTGACGATCCCGGTTGAGCGCCTGACGCACAAGGTGCGGTAGACTGGCCGCATGAAAGTGCGCACTGAGAGCTTCCGATGTGACCTCTGCGGGAAATTCCGTAGCACCGGCGTCACCGAGACACGGCCCAACACCCCGGACGGCGAGGTCGGCGACGGAGCTACTGAAACGACGGTTTGCGCCCCCTGCGTGTCCAAGGCGAGCCACGTACTGGCCGCGGCCGGCGTAGAAGACGCGAGCTAGGGTAGAATCGGGGCATGCCCAAGCCCCAGGAACTCACACCAGCGGAGCGTGCTGCGATCAACGCAGCTGTCCTCCACCACCTCGGCCCCCGTCTCCACGCTGTCGCAGATGAAGCCGTCGCCGCAGCCATCGGCGGCCGCCTCGATGCCGTAGGCAAGCTGGCCGGCCGAGCCCCCACGTCGAGCCCCCAGATGCTGGGCGAGCTTCTCGGCGGGGACGCTCCCCTCAGTGTCATCGAGCAGTGTGCGGCGGGCGGCCAGGAGTTGACCGTTCTCGCTTTCCCCGAGCAGGGCGAACTTCGCGTCCGGGGCGTGCGTTCGTTCAACCTCCCCTTTGAGGTGCTGGTCACGCGCGTCCGTATCCCCGGGACCGAGCGCAACCTTCTCCCCGGCCAGATCGACGCGGCGGTGTTCTCCGTCGGGCCCACGGCTCACGAGCAACCCCCAACCGCGCCGTCAGGGTGTTACCCGAGCGACTCGCGCTACGCCCAGGCGCCCGTGCCCGTGGCGTTGCCGGAGATCGACCCGGCCGAGGGCTACTACCGCCAGGACTGGGGAGTGATCAGCCGCCACCGTCCGCTCGAGATCACCTTTCGCACTTTTGACTACCCCTGCTGTCTTCCCCACCTGAACTGGGCCCTTTACGGCGAGCACATTGTGGCGGCCGACGCCCCGTTGCTCCCGACGCCCTTGGAGGCAGCGGACGCTGCCTGGAAGCAGGAGCTGGCCGAGAGGGAGGCCGCCGACGCGGCAGACCTACAGGACGCGGAGGACCGTGAGTCCGTCGAGAATCCGCATCCCCGCGCAGAGGAGTGGGCCTGCACAGGCTGCACCCGGCCGTACCCGTACCGGCAACACCCCGACGCCACCGAGGGCGAGCCGAACCGTTGTGTGGACTGTGGACCGCCCGACGGGGCGCCTCAGTAGGAGAGAAGTCGTGCCTTCGCCGGGTTCTCTGCTCGGAGCGGGAACGGGCTCGGCGGCACCTTGATCTCCGGGAATGCGCGAGCCAAGTGCCAGCTCGACGTGCCGTGGTACTGCACGTCGCCGGGCGCCCCCCCTCCCTTGGCGATGGGCTGGAGTTCGATCAGGTCGGTAAACCCCACGTCCTGGACGGTGAGCACCTTGTGCCCCGTGGCCTCCGCGGCCTTGAGCCGGGCCTCGCTCTCGTCGTCCCAGGGTTCGTCCAGCAGCTGCGGCCACCACGGCTTCATCGCTCGCGCCTCGACCACACGAGCCCAGTCGAAGTCGTCCAGGTAGCGCCGCTGATCTACTAGCCGAATCGCCTCGTCCTCAGTGTAGTTCCCGGTGCGAACCCACCGGTCCCAGGACTCGTCGTCGTCGAACGCGGCCATGGGCCCGCTCCCGTATTGGACGGACTCGATGACGGCCGAGTTGGTGTCCGCGCCGACGCGGAGGTGGTCGTAGTCGAGTTCCCACTGGTCGCCGGCCGAGTCGAGGTCTTCGCCTTCAAACTGGCTGCGCACAGACGTGTCGGCGAGCAGGAACGCGGCCTGGGCGATGGCGTCCACATCGGGCACCGCGCGGAGGCCCGACACGTCCAGGGTGAGGACGACCGGGTAGGCCCCGGGATCGCGTGCCTTGGCCTCCGTCCACGCGCCGATGGCGTAGACGCCTGCGATCTCCTCGGAGCCGCTCGTGTGGACGCCGTGGTAGTCCTCGGGCTTGGTCGGGCGCCCCACTACCGACTCAAAGAAGCGGCCACCAGCGACCCCCAGGCCGTGGATGCCCTCGGGAGGCCGGGCCAGCAGGGGGACGTTACGCTCGCGCTTCACTAAGCCCGCTTTTGGAAGGGGTGTTTTTGAGTGCGGCCGTTCAGCCACGCGATGGCCTGCTTGCACATGGCGCAGGAGCAGCACGGGTGGGTGGAGCCCACGGCGATGGCCGCTTCCACCTCGCGGGCGTGGTCGTCTCGTTCTTTTTGGAGCACCGCCTCCTGCTGGGCGCGGATCCACTTATCCATCCTGGGGGCGTGTACCCGCACGGCCTTTCCGCGGGGAGTGCGGCATGGCTCGCCCGGCTGCGCCTTGCAGCGTGGGCAGGGGAACCCCAGTCGGATGGCGGCCTGCTGGACCCGGACCTCCGGGCCCAGGAGCCGCTCGACGCGAAAGGCGTCGGCGTAGAAGACATCGGCCATGGCGGGAGTGTAACACCGCCCAGGCCCGTGATCCGACGCAGATCAGCCCCCTCCGGTACTCTTTCCGAGCTGCCCACACGCCTTCAAAAAAATGGCGGGCGGAACGGGAACCCGAGCCCGCCCACACTGGGGGCGGGTTTCGTCTTGTTTGAGGTAGGGCTCGAGTTTGGGGTCTTCGCGCGGTAGAACAGAGGGGTGGCGAAGCAGCTCCGTGTAGTGGACATGTTCGCCGGCTGGGGTGGCTTCACCGAAGGCATCGAGCAGGCCGGTCACAAGGTCGTCTACGCGGCGAATCACTGGCAAATCGCAGTCGACGCGCATTCCAGCAACCACCCCGGGGTGGGACAGCATGTCTGTCAAGATCTCTCCCAGGCGAACTTCGACCTGCTCCCCGCCTACGACGTGCTCGTTGCGTCACCGGCGTGCCAGGGCCACAGCATGGCCTCCCAGCCGAAGCGGCGGAACTATCACGACGCGATGCGGGCGACAGCCTGGGCCGTCGTGCAGGCAGCCGAGACGACGATGCCCAAGGCGATCATCATCGAGAACGTCCCGTTCTTTATGCGGTGGGGTCCTCCGGGTAGGATGGACGGAAGTCGCTACCGCCAGTGGAAGGAGTCCTTGGAGAACCTGGGCTACCACCTGACCGAGCTGATCGTGGACGCAACCCACCACGGCGTCCCTCAACGTCGCAAGCGGCTTTTCATCGTCGCCACCCTCGACCCCGACGTGTTTGAGTACCGCCGGACTCGGCCCGAGCACTTGCCCGAGCCGGCCTTCGGCCCAGCGATCCAGTGGCGCTCCGGCAAGTGGAAACCGTTTCGTGAGATTGGTGCCGGGCGGCGGAAAGTGATCAAGGCAGGGCTCAAGCGCTTCGGTCCCCGCTTCGTCGGCCAGGACGTGACCGGGCACAAGGGCATCCCCACTACGGAAGCCGTGAGAACCGTGACGTGCCAGGACCAGTGGTTCGTAGTCAAGGAGGGCAGCGTTGCGCGGCCCTTCACGATCCGAGAGACGGCCCGCGCGATGGGGTTCCCAGACGCCTACGAGTGGCCCGACTACGCGACCCGCACGGACTGCATCGTCGGCCTGGGCAACGCCGTGCCCCCGCCTGTCGCCCGCGACCTGATCACCCAGGTGGCCGAGGCTGTCGCTCCATCTCGACGACGCCGCGCGCTCCCGGTGAAGAAGGCAGCGAAGCAACTCGGCGCCGGAAGGAAGAAGCCGGCGAAGAAGAAGCCCGCCAAGAAGAAGCCCGCCAAGAAGAAGCCCGCCAAGAAGAAGACCGCCGCGCCGCCCGAGCCCGTCGTGGTGCTCGACCTCTTGGAGTTGGCCCGACGGGCGCGCGCCGGCAACCCGGTCGCGCCCGCGTGGTAGCTACTCGTGAGGCTTGGCCTTGGACGGGTCGGAGATGGCCTCGGTCAAGGCCCTGGCCTCGTCTCGGCGAGCGTCGTCGTAGGGGCGCAGGCCTTCCATGCTCAGGTGGCGCGACCACAAGGTCGCCTCACGGAAGTCACCATCGACGAGATCGAGCACAGAGGTGGTGGCGGTGTGTCGGAGCCCGTGCGGGGTGACGGGGCTCTCTGCCTTCGCCGACCAGTGAGTCACTCGTCGATTGACGGCACTCAGGTCGAGCTGCCCGCCTCGGTTGGAGGGGTGGGTGCTGACCAGTAGGTAGCCCGGCTGTTTGCCCCGCTGCTGGACGTAGCGCTGGATAGCGACGGCGCACGGCGAGCTTATCGGTCGCCACTCCTGGCGAGTGCGACCCTTCCCGAGAATCAGAACCCGGGGCTTGGCGTCGAGGATGACACCGAGCGGCCACTCGACCCCAACGGCCTCCGCGCGGCGTAGCCCGGTGTCGTGGAGCAACCGCATGAGCACGCGGTCGCGGAGCGCCAACTCGAGCGAGCGGTCGTTATCCGACTCGCGCGCCTTTTCGATGGCGAGGTCGATGGCCGCGAGAATCGAGCCGTAGCCTTCGGGCCCGCAGCCGCGCACGTCGCTGGTTTCCGCACGACGGAGTTTGAGCTGGAGCTTCCACTGCACCAGCCCGCAAATGTTGGCGAGTTCGATGACCGCACGAATCGCGTAGATCCGTCGGTTGATCGTCGCCGGCGCGTATCCGGTCTGGACTGGCTTGGCTGTCTCCGGGTCGTCGCCCTTGCGGAAGAAGCGGACCTTACCGAGATAGGCCTGATAGGAAACCATGGCCTTGTGGGCCTCGGGCGCGGCCGCACGAAGGAGGGTGTTCAGCGCCTCGCCGGGCGTCTCACAGCCCAGGAAGCGCGCGAAGCACCGCAGGTCGCTCGCGTAGTTCTCCCGGGTCAGTTCCGCCTTGTCGAGCAGGAACAGTTCCCAGAGTTGCTGCGCGTCCTCCGGCAACTGGAAAGCATCTCCAGCGCCAGAGGACGGCAGCACTACGCGGAGCTTGTCGAGAGGTCCGCCCATGCTGGTCAGGCGTCCTTGCTTGCGGCGAAGCGTTCAAACTCGGTCTCGGCGGTCTTGCCCCAGGCCAGTTTTTCTTCTTCGGTGGCATAGCGTAAGTCGCTCTCGCTCACGCTCTCGTAGTCGCCCATGATGGTTCCTACCGTTGGGTCGCCGTACACCACGGTCCACTCGTCGTCTTCGTCCCCATCGTTGTCGATGTAGGCCAACCGCCCGGTGCTGACCACGACCACCACGTCCTCGTAGCCGAAAGGCTCCTCTGGGGCCGAGGCCGTCGAGGGCCGTTTCGTGTTTTCGTCTGCCATTGAAGCCTCAGACGATAGCGGGATGGAGACCGTGGTCGGGCATCGCCCGAGCCCAGTTCTCGTATCCAGGCATGCTCAGGAGGCAGTGGAGCGCGAGCAACTCCTCCTCCGCGGGCACATCGTAGTCGTGGACGCAGTAGGCCCGGTTGTCGTCGAGGTCGAAGACACAGCGCGAGCCGTAGTTCTTGATCTCGTCCGGCGCGTTGCGACTCGTGAGCATGTAGAGGTGCCCGGTGTCGGCCCCCCGAGTGACGAAGCGCTGGTGCCGATTGAAGTCCTCTACCTGCTCGGGGTTGAGGAAGGCCTGGAGCACGCGAGTTGCTCTCGTCTTCACCTCGTCGAAGGTGGGAACAGGACAGCCCAGCCGTGGCTTCTTGACGGTCGCCGCCTTGACTGGCGCCTTGTCCTCCTTGGCCACCACGGCGGGAACTCCCCCGTCCGTACCGGTGCGCGCCAGGGCAGTCTCCTCGGGCTCGTCCGCTTTCTCCTGTGCAGCTGCTTCGGATGCGTCGGTCTTCTCTTGCTTCTTCGCCTCCAGATCGACGACCTCGGCCTCCGACTCCTCGGGAGCGCCGGCCTCAAAGCCCCGGAACTCCTCGATCTTGCCGTCGCCGATGCGCATGACGTGAACCTGCTCGCGGTCGGTGCGAAGAACTCGGGTGAGCACGCCGCCCACGTCGGTCAATGGCGCCCGCAGTTCGATGGAGCGTTCGGTCGGGTCGCCCAAGGAGAACGCTGCCTCGCCGATGTTCGCCCAGTCGTCGGGGGTCGCCCAGCGCTTGAGGCGTCGGCGGGTGGTCGAGCTTTTCTTTAGCCCCTCCATTGCCTTGCGCTCCTCGGCGGTGAGGCGAAACCAGATCACCTTGGTGCGGTTTTCGTCAACGGCTTCCAATCGAATGTCGCCGTAGTTCGCGGGGAAGTACCAAATGTCGGGTCGAACGATGATGTTGCTCATTGTGGTTGTGCCGCGTGGTTTCCGGCCGCGGCTGCCGGCAAGGGTTCGTCCACGATGAATTCCATCGGGGAGTTGCATACGTCGCAGTTCAGGGGTTCACCACCGGGCGTGGTCCAGTGGTCGGCGTGTCGGTTGCCACACCCACGCTGGGTGCAGGCGATCAAGCGGCGGGGCGGGTCGGCCTCCTGGTGGACCTCCACCCGTCCGGGCATGACGATGGGAACGCCCTCCCAGGCGGGACGCTGGGGAGGCGCGCCAAAGAGCGGGTCGGCCTCGGCGGATGGTGGCGGTGGCGGCGCGGCGGGAACGGGCCCCGGGGGCGCCTTCGGCTCCGACGCGTCCTCGAGTGCGGTCGTGGCCGCATCGACCAGGGCCTGGAGCCGCTTCTTCTTCTCGGGGTCGTCGGTGCGCTCGATGGCCTTCGTGAGAGAGTCGATCTCCTTCGCTCGGTCCAGCCGACGGTCGGAGAGGCCTTCCTCGGTGCGGGCCGCCGCGATCCCCTCGAAAATGCCGCCCATGCTAGCGACGAGTCCCGCGAGGCCGGGCTCCTCGATCCCCAGGCCAGCGCCGCCGCCCAGGTAGGGCGCACCGATGCGCCCCATCGGGCCCTGGTTGTAGATGGCCCCTCCGAGGGGGGCTCCGTAGCCGAAGTTGGCGTCCCCCTCTCCCGGCTCCCGGTCGCCCGGAGCGTTGACGGGCTCGTCGCCCAGGTCTTCAATGTCCCCCTGCTCGCCCCGGAAACCGACTGGTCCGCAGGCCATACCGCCCCCGTACCGACCCGCGCGCTGGCCGCCCAGGTTCTCGTTGCCGCCGAAGCGGGGAGCACCCGGACGAGCTGCGTCTTCGATGGCCCCTGGGGGCACAAAGTCGGCGACCCGCTTCCGGGCTCGGGCCCTCTGGCGCTCCACCGCTTTGCCGATGGTTGCGAGGCGCATGACCTCAGAGTAGCGGTGTTGCTCGTTGGGGTTTGTAAGAAGCGTCCCGATGGCCATGTTCAGGCCCTCCAGAGCCACTGAGAGGCCCAGGTCGACGCTCGGTGCCTCTCCCTCTCCTGGCGGCAGCGCCTTCACGACGAGACCCCCAGAGCGCCCATGCTGGAGCCTGCGAGCCGGCGGTACTCGGCCACGCGTTCGGTAGCTGTGTCGAGGTTGGCCTGCATGGCCACCGTTTGGACCGACGAGAGGGCTCTGCGGGCTGCATTGAGCCGAGCATCGCTCCCGTCGCCGGGCTTATCGAGAGCTACGGACGCGATGGTGATCACCCGGCGCAGCGCCACCACCTCCCCATTGAGGCCCTCGGCCAACGTCGCCAGGGCGAGCCCGGCCGTCCGGCGTTGTCGCAGGTACTGGCACATGGCGTCCGCACCGGGGTTGCGCTTGAACCCCGCTGCGGTGACGATCCGCTCCATCACCCGGTTGTTCTGGGCGCTCTCGCGGTTGATCAACTCGCGGACTGCACCGCCCACGCCAAGCGCGGTCAGCTCCGTCCACAGTTCATCGAGGGTGAGTTCAACGGGCTTGCCGTCTACATCGACGGTAACTGGATCGGTCATGGTTCTGTCCTCACAGCCGGCGCCGTCTCTGGCGCCTTGGTCAGTTCGTCTCCGTATGCGTTGGCCACCAGGGCGATTGCCTCGGGGTCTCGTTTGCGTAGGTCGTTGGCAAACTGCGAGAGCGCCAGCGCCAATGTTCGGCTCTCTGGACCCTTCTTCTCCAGCAGCCTCTCGATGCTCGTCGCCAGCACGTCGCACAGCGCGGCCTGCCAGTGGTTCTTGAGTTCGACGCCGCGCTTGAGGAACCAGCCCGCCTTGGACAGCTCCTTTTGCTTGCCCTCGCCCGGCTTGCGACCGGACCTCCAAATGTACTGGAAGGCCTGGGTGGTCCACCGGTCGAGGTCGAGGGCGTCGATCAGGTCTGCGACCTGAACCTTCGCCATGCACGAGAACTCCTGGGGTTCCCCCGAGATGCTGTCGCGCTCTGCGGGCAACTGCACTCGGCACTTCACCCAGTAGTAGTCTTCGACCTCGCCGGCCTTGTATTCCTCACTTGTCTTTGCGGTCATGGGGGCCTTTCTTCTCGGGCTTGGGTGGGTGCTGGCTTCCGGGCTGGCCGTACTGGCGCAGGAGCCAGCTCGCTTCGTCGCGGGTCCTGTCTTCCGCGGTCATGCCTCGGTCTCCTCCTTGGGTGGAGCGGCGTCTGCGTCGGCCGCGTGCTCATGCGGTTGCTCCACAGCGGGAGGGGTGACGGGAGCACCAAGGGTGGCCGGCGCAGCTGCGGGGACGGGGAGGTTGGCGAGTCCTCGACGGAGGGTCTCCCGGTCCCGGGCCCGGTCCTGGTCAGATGCCTCGACGAGAGCCTCGACTTCATCGAGCCGCCCGAGGACGGCTTGGTGGTTCAGCTCGGCCTCGCTCTCCAGCGTCTCCACTCGCTGCTTGAGGTCAGCGATTCGGTCGTCACGCTTCTTGAGGGCGTGGGCGACCTCGAGCATCGCCAGCCCCGCGGACGAACTGATCGCAAACGTGGGAATGGGGTGGCCCAGCACCGGGTGGGGAACTTGGCGGACGCAGTTCTGGGCGAGGTCGGCCGCCTTGTCGGAGGTCAGGGGAATGTCCAGGGTGTCGAGACAGAGGAGCCAGATCTCACGGGATCCGAGAGGGGCGCTGTCGGCGTCGATGCCTTTGAGGATGGTGCCGTCGGGGGCGATCTTGGCGAGCTGGAGGAGCGGCTGCTCGACCCAGGTCACAATCTGGGGCTCGTCGATGTTGGGGATGTTTTTGTCGGCCATGATGGGTTCTCTCACTTCGGGGTTGGGGCTGGGTAGCCCAGGTGTTCGCAGATCTGGGAAAGGGCGTCGTGTTCGCTGGTGGCCATGCCGCCGCGGTCGGGCATGTTCGGCGCGTACCACTGGGCGTAGCCTTTGCCGGGGCTAAAGATGCTGGCTACGTGCTCGCTTCCGGCGAGCACGAGCCAGCGGCGGACCTCACCCCGGCTTACCTGTTTCAGTGTCAGGTTCGTCGGGGGTGCCGGCGCGGAGGAGGCGAAGGTGTCCTTGTCCATGGGAACCTCCGGCCACAGGTGTAACTGCGGCATCTCGCTCACGGAAGTGCTGCTCCAAGACGCTTTGAATCGCTCGATCCACAACGTCGAAGTCCAGCGCGACCTCGCGCGAGACACGTTCCACCTCGACCGAGACCTTGAGAATCACGTCCCCGAGTTCTTCGTTGCTGATCCCCGCCAGGGGGATGCGCCGAAGATGCTCGGGCCGCAGGTACGGCCGAGGTGGTTCGCGGTTGTTCCATCCTACTCCGCGTTCTCGGGGTCCTCGGGGTCGTCCTCGACTTCCTCGCCTTCCTCGCCTTCCTCGCCTTCCTCGCCTTCGTCGTCGTCATCCCCAGCGTCGGCGAGCACGGCTCGCTCGACGATGCGGTCGGCCTGGAGGAGCGCCAGGGTCTGGTGGCAAAAGCGGGACAGCTCCCGCACATCCCATAGGATGCTCGTGGCGGTCGTCTCTCCTTCGGAGTCGACCTGGAGCGTGTCGACGCGGACGAAGAAGCCGTCCTCGTCGTTGGGGTCGATGGGGTCGTAGTCCGGGACTGCGACCATCATCTCCTGAGCCTCGTCTTCGTCGCCCACGGCGTTGTAGTGGAGGGCAGTGTGCCAGGGTGCTTCGACCATGCGTTCCTTGATCGGGTCGGCGTAGAAGTCGGCGTCTTGTTCGTCTGTACTCATGGTGTCGTTTCTTCTTTTTGTTGTGGGTTGGGGTTAGGGTTGAGGTTCGTGTTCAGGGTCGGTACGGCTCCAGCGGAGTCGACTTTGGTAGGTAAAGCGGATGGAGGGGCTGGCGGCTCACGGGGCTGCGCCCGAGGCACACGAGGTTCGGGCAGTGGATCTGGAGCAGTCCGGTCACGGTCTCGGCTCGCTCGCGCCCCCACTTCTGCGCAGCGGCTGAGCCCCAGGCGCAGACAACGGTCTTGCACTCCTCGGCAACCTCAAGCAACACCGCGTCCGTGAACGTGTTGGCGGCGTCGGCGAGGTTACGCACGACTTCTTTGGGATCGGAGGCGCGCCAGGAAAAGAGATTGACCACCACGATGCCCTCGTAGCCCCAGTCGCGGGCGAACCCAAGGCACCGACGGATGGTCGCGTCGTTGGCCGAGGCGTCCGCGGTGCTCGGGTTGAACATGCACCAGCCGAGCTTCTCCCCGTCGCCCCAGCTGCGCGTGAGGCTGTAGCGGTGGAGCCCATCCGGGCTGAGCCGGGCGCTGGCCGCGTCGGGGAGTAGAGCTTGTTGTGTCATGGTCAGTTCAACCTTCCATTGACCTTGAGGCCACGGCGGGTGATCTCCTCGACCAGCGCCTTGTGGAGCCGGGCCCAGGGGGTGTCCGCGTCCTTGCCACCAGTCGTGGCGCAGGCGAGCGCGTTGACGGTGAACAAGACGGCGATGCGAGCATCGGTCTTGCCCGCGAGGTCCTTGGCGAGTTCTTCTGCTACCTGTGCGTCGATCATTTTGAAAGGTCCACTGGGTCGAGGTCCGCCTGGGGGACCATGAATGCGGGTTTGGGAATGTCCGTGCGCCAGTAGCGTTCGACCTTGGCCTCGCTGGCGAGCTTGCTCCCCCGGATGGTGAGCACCGGCGGGTTGACGGCGAGGTCGCCGGTGACGAGGTAGAAGCGCTTGTCGGGCTCCTCCTGGGGTCGCAGGATCAGGTGTCCGTTGGACCGCTTGGTGGCACGTACCTCGTAGTTCCCCGCGTCGCCAGGGATGCCCTCCACCCGCGAGGCGATGGCGTGCCAGTAGCGGTTCTTGAGGGCGGCGACCGCCATCTCGCCGCAGGCTCCCAGAATCTCGCGCTCCCAGGGCTTGCCGTCGCAGTAGTAGTCGGAGCGGCCGTGCTTCACAGCTTCGATGCGTCGGCGGATGCCGGCACTCGCAGCGTGATAGACCTCGATCCAGTCGAGCTGGACGATGGCGTGGCCTCCCCTGATCACGACGTTCATACATCCGCCCCGTCCTTGGAAGCGGCGCGTAACTCGTCAGCTGTCGGCTTCGGGGGGGCGCCGTTCTTCTTCATGTCGGCAGCGAGGTGGGCGAGAATCTCGCCGGGCCATTTGAGGTCCCTCGTCTCGTCCATGATCCGGGCTCGCCACTCAGCACTGGTCTCGGTGGTGTTACGCGCGGGCATCGGTGCTCCCCCCTCGCTGTAGCCATCGAGCGATGGCCTTTTCGCAGCTCACGTCGAGCGCGTGGGAACTCTGGTTCGCGGGAAACGCAGGCTCCTCGTGGTAGCCCTCGCGGATTAACTCGATGAAGTTGGTGCGCCACTGGTCGCCGTGGTGGGCCGGGTCCAGGGGGCCGGTCCACAGGTGCGCGAACTCGTGAACGAGAGTCGCAACGACCATCGCGCGGGGCATCGTGGGCCGCACGTAGAGATGGATCTGGCGGGTGGCCATGAGTGCCATTCCGGCGAGCCGATTCTTCTTGCCCGCCTTCCTGAGCTGAACAACGGGAGGGCGCTCCCGGAGGTCGGCGGGGATGATCTCGAGGTCGGTCAGTCGGTCGCACTCAGCCTGCAAGTCCATC
>Ga0255055_10001148_pt1 | contig 19943 bp, 25 predicted proteins | sample JV7_2_27_MG_FD_188633 | JGI IMG/M metagenome (GOLD analysis project Ga0255055, IMG submission 188633) | Seawater microbial communities from Jervis Inlet, British Columbia, Canada - JV7_2_27 | ecosystem: Environmental > Aquatic > Marine > Inlet | place: Canada: British Columbia | collected...
CTTCAACTCTAAGTGCGGGTGCGGATTCAGTCATGCGATCCGTGTCCTTCCCGCCCGCCTCGTCTAAGCTCAGAGCAGCACGACAGCCGGCAGGCGTTTGCGGGTTATCCTTTCCGTTAATTAAGGCCCCTTGCCCCTGGCGGACCAGGAGGGTAAAATCCGAGCCAGGCTTGCGAAGAAGCAGGTGGTCAAGCAATTTACCTGATAAGCCGGTGAAATTATTTGCTCAGCCATCTGTAGTAATTTGATAAAAAAAATGCAAGCTGTTTTCTATCCGCTGTTTATTTATGCAAATGTTAAATGGTACACTTTTACCGGGTGGTCGTTGACTCTGACATAAAAAAACCCCATATCTCTATCTGAGAAATGGGGTTATTTTAATCCAGGGTTACGTTTTGGTCTGAGTTGATACGTTTTTTATGCCACCCGCCGCGTCCTGCCGCACCGGGTTCCGATCAATCTATTTCAACCTCATCATCTTGTTCGGATTTGCCGCTGAGAACCAGATATAAAAAAAACACGAAACCAAAACCTATTAAACCAAAGCCTAGGTAGACCAGATTGTTCAAGGTACTCTCTCCTATAAAAGCGGGGCGCTCTTTGTGAGCGACTTATCCATTCGATACACCCAGGGAAGCTGTTTCCGCATCCCTGGATTTGTATTTTTCGAGTAGATCCTGAATGGCTTCTTCAAGGATATCATTTTGTCGCTTATCGAACCGGGCGGCGAGAATTTTGATTTCCTTGATCAGGTCCGCATCTATGGTGGTGTTATACATTTTTCGTTTGCTCATATTGCTTTATACCTCTATAGAAATATCGGTAACTATACGATTAACTTTAGAAAAAAATGGCGGTTTGTAAGAACCGCCCGGAGGAATCTGGCAGGAAAAAATAGGACGCAAAAGCTGTATCAGAAATGGAGTTTTTAACACCGATTCATGAAAACATATTGCTTTGATGGTCATATTTTCTTAAACCTAAATTGAGATATTTTGCTCCTGACAGCCAAACAAAGGAATTAAAAATGAATGATTTATCAAAATTAATGAAGAAGAAGGCATAAGGATTTTGTGATAAACCGGGTTAAGGTTTCATCATTTTAGCGAAATACAGAGGCAGAAATGGGTGTAATCAAACAGGCTGCAGCCGGAATCGGACTGATCGGTTTTATGGGGCTGCTGGTCGGCTGTGCCGAAGTGGTGGTGCCCGGGACCATGGCCGGGGGAGGCGAATATTATCGATACACCACGAGCAATGTGGCCAAAGAAACTTTAATGGGTGATGTCAGGCAGGTCACCGCGGCCGCGCAGAGCGCCTTAAAGCGGATGGACATCCGGTTGCATTCGGTGGAGCCTTATACGGATGAGACCGTCATGCGCGCGTCAACGGCCGAGCTTGATATCACCATTAAGATTATACCGGTCACCAGCAGCAGCACCCAGGTCGTCGTGGATGCCAAGGAAGATCACATTATTAAAAAAGACAAAGCGACGGCCGATGAAATCTTATCCCAGATCCGGATTGCGCTGGTTCGCAAAGATTCGCCGGAAGATCTATATTCGAAGGTTTTCGTAAAAAATAATTGCAGGCGCCCCATCTACGTTGCCGTACGCTACCTGACCGGAAAAAATGAGCCGGAACACTGGCAAACCCGCGGTTGGTTTAAGCTGTCTTCGGGTCAAAAAAAGCACATCGTTGATACTCACAACCGCTTTATTTATTTTTACGCCGAAACCCGCCTGAAAGACAAACAATACTGGGGCGGGGAGGACTTTCACTGGTTTGAGGGTGAACGTTTCGGCTTTTTTAAGGCCGACATTGGAAATACTTCGCAGGATGTAACCCAGTCGTTTAAGTGCGACTAAAGACAGATATTATATGCTAGATTGCCGATCCATCGCTTTCACCATATGGGCAAAACGGGAGTAAACCATGAAAAATTCTTTAAAGCCCGGCCTGATCTTTAATTTTCAATATAAGGTCCCCGAAAACAAAACGGTGCCTCACCTTTACCCTGAAGCCTCCGAATTCCAGGAAATGCCTAAAGTACTGGCCACCGGGTTTATGGTCGGCCTTTTTGAATGGACCTGTATCCAGGCCATTAATCCCCATATCGACTGGCCCCGTGAACAAACGGTGGGGATTGCTGTTAAACTGAGCCATCTGGCGGCAACACCGCCCGGCCTGACCATTAATGTAAAGGTTAAGCTGGAGGAAGTAGCGGGTCGCAGGCTGGTCTTTTCCATAGTTGCCGATGACGGTATTGACACAATATCTGAGGGCACCCACGACAGGTTCATCATTGACGCAGCGAAATTTAACGCAAAGATAGCTGCCAAAAACGAGGAATTAAGTCCGCAACGGAATCGATAGGTTCTAATTCTCTCGGAAGATCCCACGATTTATCAAAAGAATTTGCTTCATCTTTGCACCTTTTCAAAAAATTTGCCGCCACTTCTCTTTAGTTCACAATTTCAATCCAGCCAAACTTATCGGGTAAATCTCCGTACTGAATGCCCAGCAGGGTATCATAAAGCTTTTGGGTTATGGGTCCGGGCTTTGCGTTTTTGCCGTATTCGTAAACTTTGTCCGCCTTTTTATCCACAATTTTTTTTATGGGCGTAATAATGGCGCCGGTGCCGCAAGCCCCTACTTCTTCGAATGTGGCCAGCTCTGTGGCCTTAATCGGCCGCTGCTCGACTTTCATACCGAAATCCCTGGCGAGGTCCATCAGGCTCAAATTGGTAATTGAAGCCAATATCGAGCTGGATTGAGGGGTGATATACGTGTTGTCCTTGATTGCAAAAAAGTTGGCCGGGCCGCATTCATCGATATACGCTTTTTCCCTGGCATCCAGGAAAATAACGGAAGCAAATCCTTCATTATGCGCCTTTTTCATGGCGCGCAAACCGGCCGCATAATTGCCGCCGGCTTTTACATGACCGGTCCCCAGCGGTGCTGCGCGGTCAAATTCATACGTAATCGTAAAATCAACGGGCTGAAACCCCGCTGATAATAAAGGACCGACGGGAGTAACAAAGACGATGAACAGGTATTCTTTGGCAGGTTTAACGCCCACCTCCGGGCCGGTGCCGATCAGCAGCGGACGAATATATAAAGCCGCACCGGATTCATAGGGCGGCAGGAAACGGTCATTTTTCTGGACGGCCAGATTTAGCACTTCTTTAAAATGGCCGGCCGGCACCTCCGGCATGAGGAGCACCTGCGCAGATCTGTTCAATCGTTTCGAGTTTTCTTCCCAGCGAAACAAGCGGGTTTTGTTATCTCTTCCGCGATAAGCCTTCAGGCCCTCAAATGCCTGCTGCCCGTAATGCAAAGCTGTCGCGGCCATATGGATATCGATAACCTCAGATGAAGTGGCTTCTATTTTGCCCCACGCTCCATTTTTATAATAAGTGCGAATATTGTAGTCCGTCTTCAAATATCCAAATCCTAGATTTTTCCAATCCAATTTTTGCGCCTCCATGCCCGGATCTCCTTTCAAAAGATGATGGCTGAACATACGGCATTCCGATTGCCAGGGTCAACGACCAGCCACATAGTGGGTGGCTTGGATTTTACCGCCATCGGCGGGAAAAGACAGGGGCGCGAAGCGCCCCAATCGTTGTGGGTGGAACCGGGTGCGAGCACTCAGTTTGGAAAACCCACCAAATGGCTCCTAACATTTCTTTACTTAAACTTCAATATCTTGCGTCGGCTCTCGTATCTTATAATTATTCATAACCTAACGACCCATGTTCCATTACGATTGGCTCTTTTTTGTAAACTTTTCAAAAATGGGTTGCGTCATACAGTTTAAACAACCCTGATCACCCGGTTGTCAATCTTGAGAACAAGGAGGCAAGTCATGAAAAAAAAGATCATTATCATCAGCGTTGTATTGATTGGATTTATTTTGGTTCTGGGCAGCAATTCCTGGGCCCAGCGCGAAAGAGGCGGCGACCGCCGTGCGGATCGAGGTGACCACTTTCAGAATCGGAATGGATCCGGAGATCGGGATTTTGACCGGGACCGCATCCGTGATCGCGGCCCTCGCAACCCTTCCAGGCGTCATTTTAATCGCCCGGGGCCCCGCTTCAAATCAAAATTTCACAGGCCTCATCATTATCGCGCGCCATACCGGCACGGGCCTAAATTTCGGCTCTGGCGTCATCGGCCGGTCTACCGGCATGGTCGCCCCGGGCGCTTTTATCGGCGACCGCACCATTCCGTGGTGAAGGAAATCAACAATTATTACAGCAGCGCCGAAAGTTATTCGGAGTCTGAAGACGAATTTACCGCTTCGGCCACCATAACGGACTCCGGGTTCGCATTCTCCGTTGGGGTAAGGGAGACCAACTGATGGCTTGACTTGCAAAATCAGCAAAACACCTTTGACCAACAGGGAGGTTAAAGAAAGGAGCGGGGCAGGCTGAAATCAGCTTGCCCCTTTTTTGTCCGAAAGGTATTATGCGGCCCGGACGTAATACCGATATTCAAAATGCAGGCGGCCGAGATTTGATCTTGAACCGCGGGCGTGATAAAATTATTTGCAGTTTACAGCGCCAAAAATAATACTTGAATCTTGCCCCGCTTCGCGGGATGAAGCGTCTAATTTTATGGTCCCAAGGGGCTCCTCATGAAAATTAATGAGTTCTTCAAATAAATTCAGCTTCAAGACTTTTGTGTGTTTCGGTCTGGTTGTGGCGGCGGCAATGCGATGCAGTTTTTTGCTGGCAGCTGAGGTGGATGTCATCAAGGTTCAATACCGCCGAGCCGCAGAACTGGTGCCGATTGTCCAAACGCTGCTTTCAACTGAGGGAACCGTTACGGTCAGTGAGCGCATCAATTCACTTGTTGTCGTTGGCACGCCGGAAGCCATTCAGCGTGTGCATGCCTACCTGGAGCGTTTCGATCAACCGGTCGAGCAGGTGCGGATACGGATCCGTTTTGATACAAAGGGGGCAGACGCAGAAAGGGCGGTTGCCGTTCGCGGCAGATATTCAACTGACGATCTGAGTATCGCCACCGGCGGCAAAAAAAAAAGACGGGGTCCACATTTCAGTTGCCGATCGCGAGCGCCGCCAAAAAAGCTATTCCGAATCTTTCGTGGTCGCCATGTCCGGCAGCCCGGCTTTTATTATTACGGGCAAAGAAATTCCGTATCAGCGCGGATCACCATTTTTCAGGCGGTATGCGCCGGGTGGCGCTACGACCACATGGCAAAATGTGGAAAGCGGCTTTGAGGTTACACAGACAATTGTGGGCGACATTGTCCACTTAAAGATTCTACCGCGCCTCGCCTATGACGACCGCCAAGATGCGGTGATTCGATTCTTCGCGGCCCAGACGGAGCTGACTGCGCCTCTGGGACAGTGGGTGGAGATCGGCGGTGCCGACGAGCAGCAAAACGAGATTGTCAGAGAAATTCTTTCTCAGCGCGGGAGCGGGGAAAATACCTCCACGTCCATGTTTCTGATGGTAGAACGTCAATGAGTTAACCGGTGCCATTAATTTTCATGCAAAATGCAGGTAATAGGCGTTATTTTAAGTAATCCCAACCTCATTAAAAGATCTCACGAATCCAATCGGCATCCCTCCGCTTACAAAACCTGATAAATTGATCACCGTATATGATGTATTCCCTATAGTGTAATGTTCCACAAATATTTTACTAAAGTCTTCAAGTATATTTTAGTCCAGTTGAGATCTTTAAAGGACACAACACTAGTTAATTGTTCATTTTTAGCTTGCTTAAAGTTCCAATTAGGCATAGAAACCTCCGCGCCGGGATAGTTGAGCGCTTCTGCTTTTCACATGCTCCCCAAACCGGAGAGGTCGGCATGCAAAAATTCAGCAACCGGAATTATCTAAAAGCTTTTTTTCTGGCGTCTTTTGCCGGAACGCTTTGGTCGTTTGGCGCCCTGATCGTGCGCTACATGGAGGCGGCTCAAAGTTATCAGTGGCAATATCTGTTTTTCAGAGCCCTGAGCATCGCCATCGTTATTTTAATCTATCTCATGGCGCGCGAGGGCCTTGCTTTTATAAACCATTTTAAAAAAATCGGGCTGGCGGGTCTGCTCGGGGCCGTCGGACTTGTGACGGCTATGAGCGGTTATATTTTGTCGATCACCCTGACAACAGTAGCCAATACGCTTTTCATGCTGGCCGCCGCACCTTTCATTGCTGCGTTTTTAGGCATTGTGCTCTTAAAAGAAAAGGTGCGATATTCGACCTGGGCAGCGATGATGATTGCCTTGCTTGGCATTGCCGTCATGGTCCTGGAGGGCTTGGAAGCCGGCACTTTTTTGGGGAACCTGCTTGCGTTAATGGCGGCTTCGGGCTTCGCTGTTTTTTCGGTGAGTCTGCGATGGCACAGGGAGACACCGCAATTTGCTACGATAGCGCTGGCAGGTGTACTCTGTGTGTTGTTTGCTTTGCTTGTGTTATTTTCTCGTAACGAAACACCGGCCATGCCGCTTCACAACGTATATCTCAGCATGCTGCACGGTTTTATTGTTGGGTTCGGTTTGATATTATTTTCCATCAGCGCCAAATATTTACCTGCAGCCGAACTGATTTTGTTGTCGCTGGTGGAGGTTGTCGGCGGCATCCTCTGGGTTTACCTTCCCATTTTAGGTGTCCACGAAATACCGAGCCTGCCCACGGTTGCCGGCGGAATCATCGTGCTGAGCGCCATTGTGCTCGATGGTGTGGGTGTGAGACCGCATTCGCAAATATCGCCCGAAGCTTCTTTGTAGATTGCAGACCTGTCTGCCGGTGGTATGGACCACCTGTCTGATCCCCCTGTTTTTTGTGGAGCCTTTTCTTGACTTTTTTTAACTTTCAGTGATATTTTCGGGTTCAGTACAAAATTTTCCTACCACCGGGTCATAACGAAGGCAAACTCAATCAAGGTCAGCCAGAGCATGTCACCCAAAATTACCATAAAAGAGGATTATATTTTAGTCGAACCCAAAGAAGGCACGGATCTACGAGAGATACAGCAGGGGGTTGCCAGGCTGTTCTATGTGGAAGGGATTCCCGAGCAAAACAGAATCTGGGTATTCCGTGAAGGCCCCCTGAATTTATCCCTGGATGATTTGCATAAGCTGCGGGACACCATTGCAGAAAACTACCCCCCAGATGCCATAATAAACAAAACCGCAATCGTTGTCGAATCCGGCCCGCAGTCGAATCTGGCAACCGCATTTACGAAGATCGCCCAGGAGCTACCCCAACAGTTTAAGGTATTTTCGAGTTTAGCGGATGCCGAAGCCTGGGTAAAAAAATAAAGAATCTCCGATTGCGCGGGCTGCCAACTAATTGACAGGCGGCAAATTCAAGGGACGCCCGCCCTGATGCTAAAGAACCGCCCGCGTGCTGCGCTGGCCAGCCTCTCTTTCTTGCGGGCCTCGAAAGAACTGCCTCGATCGAAACCCGCCCCATCGCGCTAGGCTGCAACCGCACACTTATCCCAGACTTCCGGGTGCCGGGTCAACATATCCGTGTTTTTTGCCAAAAAACAGGTGATCCGTTCGGCGATTTTGTCACCGTCTTCTTCCAGGGCAAAATGCCCGGTATCAAGAAGGTGAAACTCAATGTTATTCAGGTCACGCCTGTACGGGTGTGCGCCTTCTTCGGGGAAGATGTAATCGTTTTTGCCCCACACGATCAGTGTCGGCGGCTGATATTCACGAAAGTAAGCCTGCCATTTTGGATACAGCGGCGGATTCGAACCGTAATCATAAAACAGCTGCAGCTGGATATCTTTGTTGCCGGGGCGATCCAGGAGATACTGATCGTTAAACCAGTTTGCGGGTGCGATGACCTCCGGATTCCGGACCCCATTGGTATATTGCCATTTGGTGGCCTCAATGGTCAGCAGACTGTCTCTTAGGGCAGCGGCATTTTCTTTTGACTTATCCTTCCAGTACGCTTTAATAGGATCCCAGAATTCCCGCAACCCTTCTTCATATGCATTGCCGTTTTGAACAATCAGGCCCTCTACTCTTTCGGGATGCTTCACCGCAATGCGATAGCCCACCGGGGCACCGTAGTCCATCATGTAGAGGCTGTACCTGTCCAGGCCCAGCTTCTCCGTGAAGCGCTCGATAACCGCTGCGATGTTGTCGAAGGTGTAGTCATAGGTTTCAACATCCGGCATCGAGCTGCTGCCGAAACCGGGATAGTCCGGAGCCACCAGGTGAAAGCGGTCCGACAGCGTCTGCATCAAATCTCGAAACATGTGTGACGAGGTCGGAAAGCCGTGCAGCAGCAAAATCGTTTTTTCGTCCCTGGGGCCGGCTTCGCGGTAAAAGATGTCCAATCCGTCTATTTTCACAGTCCTGTAAAAAGTCCTGTTTTTATTTTGTGTTTCCATGCCATTATTCTCCATATATTTATAAGGCTCTGATCGAGAGCCAGGTGTGTTCAAATAATTTCTCAGTTGCGTTTACAAACTAGAGGGTAATAATCAATCGTTAAATGTCAAAAACAACCCCGGTCTGACCGGAAATCGTCTGGCGCATAAGGCATTGAAATGTTGCCGACGCGTGACAAACGTATTATCATCTAAAATCAAGTCACATTTTAAGGCGCCATAAACGTGCAACGAAAAGGGATAAACCTGATTATAAGAATGGGATTTTACTCAAAATATGTTCTGCCGCATGTCACCCACTTTCTCTGCAGCGCAAAGCCGATCAGGAGTCAGCGTGAAAAAATTGTGCCCCTGGCCGCCGGGCGTGTTCTGGAAGTTGGGATTGGGTCCGGGCTCAATTTGCCGTTCTACGCTGCAGGCAAAGTGCAGCATTTGTGGGGCCTGGATCCGTCGAAAGAAACGTGGGCTCGGGCGCAGAAGGCCGTGGCCCATGCCGAATTTGATGTAGAATTTATCGAGGCAACTGCGGAAGAAATACCGTTGGACGACGGCAGTGCCGATACCGTACTGGTTACCTATACGCTCTGTTCGATTCCCGAAATTCTACCGGCCTTAGGGGAGATGCATCGGGTGCTCAAGCCGGGCGGCCAGCTTATATTTTGTGAACACGGCAGCGCACCCGACGAGGCGGTACGGCGCTGGCAGAATCGACTGAATCCGATTTGGAAAAGGCTGGGCGGCGGCTGTAATCTGAACCTTCCGATTCCGTCTCTGTTAAAACAGGCCGGTTTCAGAATTCGAGCTATGGACACGATGTATATACCGGGCTGGAAACCCGCTTGCTTCAATTACTGGGGCACGGCCATTTCTTCTTGATCGATCCGATTTTACTTATTTGCAATGCGCCTTCAGTGCAGAGTGATTTTAGATCCCACGCTGTTGAGCACAAATGCGGATGGAAACTCCCGGGAAAACTGCTCCATGGCCTTGCGTCCGGTACAGTGCATCGGTACAATCACCTCTGGCGACAGGGCTTTTAATTCACTGATGGTTTGATCCAATATTTTCTCAAAAAAGACTCCCGAGAGATGAAAGCCGCCCAAAACGGCATGGATCTTCTCGACCCCCGTAAGCTTTTTCGCATAGCCAACTGTATTGACAATCCCCGTATGGCTGCAGCCCGAAATCACCACCAGACCCCTGTCTTTTAAATGCATCACCAATGCCTGATCATCCTTAATCGGATCGGGCTCCAGATTTCCGTCTCTTTCAATCAGGGCATTGGGCATACCTTTTTCAAACGCGGTTGTGCGCTCTATTTCACCGGTGACTAAAAATGTCTCATTCAGGATAAGGGTTGGCGTTTTGTTCTCCAGAAGCTCTACATTTTTACGGACTAAATCTTCCCGCACAAGGGTTCGCGGAAATCTTCTTAACGATCCATCCTTTCCTTCTAAAAACCGCGGATATAAAAAGGCATCCGGATGAACCACCAGCGGTATCTGATGGGACACTTTGTCAAGAATGGGATGCAGCGAGCCGGTATGGTCCATGTGGGCGTGGCTCAGGATGATAGCCTCCAACTCTTCCGGGTCAACGGCCAGTTTGTCCATATTGTGCAGAACGCCGCTGCTGTTATAGCCGGTGTCAAAGAGAATGGTTTGTCTGTCAGCGCCGTGCTGTACTTTGACCAGCAGGCAAAGACCGTGCTCTGCCAGCAGGGTATCGGTGGGGATTTCTGCCCCTGCCGCTTTAGGAGGCCTGGTGACGATTTCGGTATCCTCCAGAAGGACGTCCACAAAGTTGTCCATCAGCGTCAAGACCTCCACGCAATCCAATTGTTTCAGCGAAACCGGTAACGGGTCCATTTTAGCTCTTTTTTATTTATCAGGTTTGTTCGCTTCCGGCGGGTTTAGTCCGCCTCCGGCGGATTGTGCCCGTTATAGTAGGAAAAATATCTTATTTTTTCAACGGGCCTACGGGCTCAACCAAAGCATTAACGCATTTTAAGGAGGTTCATAACGAAATTATTGCGCTAAAAATAACGAGAACGAGTACGACGACGAGTACGAGCGTTTGAATATTGCCTAACCTCCTATTCGTCCTCGTGCTCCTCCTCGTCCTCGAAATTTATTATTTTGGAATACCTATGAAAAAAGCTTATTCTATCCCGCCGTCACATCAAATTCAACCATATACTAAATACACGCATTAAATAATCAAAAAGCCCCGCTTCCTAATCTGAGAAACAGGGTTTGTATTAGCGATGACTGCTTTCTGGATTGGGGTTGGCGTTTGATTGGTTACGCTTTAGCGGGGGTTGCGCTCCAGGGCGCACAGCATGGTATGGCTGTAACCGAAGTAACCGACTAACAGCAGGCCACCGTTATTTGTGTCCTGCCGCAGCCAGTAGCGAAAGGGTTTAAGGGAATCGACTGCCTCGGCATAGGCGAATGAGTCAAACAGGGCAAGTTCGCGAACTTCTGCGAAGCGCTCCCGGGCGATTTTAACGTTCAAATGAGCATACGGGTGTTGTCGCTGGTAGAAACTGAACCTCCCGTCAAAGACCACCTGTCCTTTTAGCTCATCGATCAACACACCAACAAATTGGGGAGCATCCGGATCGTAAGCCGGGCTGTTATGATAGCAGGTTCCAGAGTATACACTGGGAACCAGAAGCAAATCGAGCCCGGTACCGTCCTGAAATCGATTCCAGATTACCTGCTGGGCCGGACCGCAGAACGGATCAAGACACACATTGGTCGGCAACCCTTCCGCGTGACTTGCACGCAGAGGCACCCATAGAAAAAAGCACAGGAGAAGACCAAACTCCAGAGCCATCCATCCATGCCAGAAGACGCTGCCAGCCCTGCTTGCGGATTCCAGCAAAACCGGGCGTCGAGATCTGCTCATATCTCCATGGACCATCATTAAATGCTCCTTTTAGCAGCGATCGTTTATTGAGCGCATATTAAGCTAAACGGTACAGCGGTTTAAGAGACCGAAGCTGTAAAAGTGTCCGCTAAACGAAAATGAATAACATAAAAGTAATAAGGCAGGATTAATTGTCAAATCGATGTTGGCGTCAAACACGCATTGTCCGAAATTCGCTCGTCTAATATATGAACTATTTCTGCGCCGATGTAAAATCCGGAAGATAGCATCTGGTTCCAGGTTGAATCAGCAGATTATTTGCTCCCCGTTTCTATGTTATTTCTCCTCATAAAGAAAAAGTTCTGTCGCGGAAGATTTTAAACAAAGATTAAGGGCTTTCGGAATAAGGCTTGCCATAATGGTTGAGCGATACTTTTTCATAAGACAGAGTTTTTCTGGGATGGGCAGACTTGCTCTCATCCGGATAGCCGATTGCGATTATGGATTCCACCTTGATATGCGGCGGAAGATTCAGCACGCTGGCGATATACGCTTCGGCCGTTTGGGAATCGTTATGATTTCTCTCTCTGATTTGAATCCAGCAGCTCCCAAGGTCGAGCGCTGCTGCGGCCAGATGGATAAAAATAGACGCAATCGATGCATCTTCAATCCAAACGTCACTTATTTTTGGGTTGCCGCACACCACGATTCCCAGAACTGCATTTTTTAAAAAAGAGGCACCGTGCGGTTTTGAACGCGAAAGATTTTCCAGTAAGCCGGGATCATTTACGACGACAAACTCCCATGAATTTTGGCCCCGGGATGTCGGTGCCCGCAGGAAGGCTTCTACGATTGAATCGACTTTCGCGGACGGGATCGGTTTGTCCAGGTACTTGCGGATACTTCTGCGGTTTTGAGCGAGTTCTAGAAACATTTTTATCCTCCGAAATATAGGTTAGATGAAAAAGCCCAAAATTTAGGTACAATCATGATTATATTTTATGTTTGTCCAGGCAATCTAATTTAAAAGTAGGAATCCTCGATGTCAATACTTCCGCGGGGTATATTTCACTTTTTGTGCTTGCTTTTGAAGAAGGCACTCAAGTACTTAATATATGTCAAAGCAGGACTTGAATTGCATGTGAGTAAACGAAGGAGCTGATGTTATGGCTAAGATAATCCCTATCGACAATCAAGATCTGGAACAATGGAAGCAGGTGAATGCAGATGTGTTTGAAGAGGTACGCGATGAGGCGCTGAAAGAGATGATTAAAATGGTCTTAAATTTACACGAACTTGAGCATACAGGTGAGTGGCGTCAGGCACATCGGCGGCTTGATTTTTCGAAATCAACATTTGGCGACTATCTTCAATTATATGCGCGCTGGTCCCTTCCGGAATTTAGATTACTAGAGGAAGCGGTTTTTGAAAATTTTGATGAACTCAAGAGAAAGGGTCTGTATAGTGTGCTGATCCGGCTTAGAAAAGAGAAAGAAAGTAATTAGAGGGTGATAAATGACAGAAAAGCAATATACTGAACTGAGCAAGCGGGCCTTTGACCTGGGCTTTCGACAGGGATATGAGATTGCCAACCGAACCCCGATTGGTGAAAACACCGGCAAAGATGAGTTCACGAAGATTGTATTGGAGACCGCGATAAATTCCCTTGAGAGCACCGTATTTGAATCTATATCGGCCGAGCTTGATTTAATGAATGAAAAATACCCTGCATTCGACAGTTGGAAGTTTTTTTCCGATGGTGTTGTCCATGGCGCCGGCGAAAACTTTGCGGATAGAACCGGCAATGCGGAATAATGTAAAAATGTAGCGCCCCTCCTGCTCCCTGAGATTAACGATTTTCATTTATGTTGGTTTGCGAGTTTTTAATATATCGTCTTTTCTTGAGTCAATAAAATCACCGATCAAGCGCTGCCCCATTTACATAAAAAGGAAATAATGATAAACAGAAATTATATAAAAGGGGGACTGTGATGTCTATATTTTCACTAATTGGGATAATTTTATTGGTCTCTGCTTTAGTTCTTTTTGCTTATCAAGGCATATCAGCGTTTCTTGGTATGGGCACATCTGATGAATTTGATTATGAAAATGTCAGTTTTGCGGACATCCTGGATGAAGAAATTTTTAGCTGGATTGACAGCATTTCATCACCGTCTATTCAAAGCATAGCTGAAACCTTGATAAACGCGCCGATAGCCCTCTGGATGCTAAGTGTTGCGGTTTTATGTTTTTTAATTCACGCTTTTAGAGGTCCTTCGCATATAAGATAGTGCCGCAATGCAGCCGGCGGCTTCACGGCAATCCAACAAAATCAAGTCAAATCTTAGTTGGCGATTATCGTTTTTGAGTTAATCATTAACCCAGGTCCATACCTCTTTGCTATAGATCCTTTCTTAATTCCTAAATTTTGCATGAAAATAGATGAGAATCTTTTGGTTATTTAATTACAGCAGGTTCGTACAAGAATAGGGTACAATACATTTTACATAAAAATAAATCGGATGTTGATCTATTTTATTTCTCATCTATTTTCACCCTTCGGGCGAGCCGGAGGCTTTCATCGGTCCGCCTCCGGCGGATTATTAAGGGCGAAGCATAGTTCACTATAGCATCGCCCTGAAGTGCACTGCTTTGCTGCATGAAGCATCTGATTTTTTTAGTTTAAGGGGCTTCTCCTTGCCTATGGAAACCTCCGACTTGTCCGCCTCTGGAGGACTCGTGCAAATTTCAGGTAATAACTATAATGATTTCGAACACTGAAAAACTAACGGCGCCTCCCTTTTGCAATGATTCGTCCATGTAAAGATAGCGATTTTGAGATCATCTATTCCATAATCAATGATGCTGCGCGGGTGTACAAAGGTGTGATACCCGGGGATCGCTGGAAAGAACCCTATATGTCCAGAGATGAGCTGCAGCATCAAATCAAGGAAGGGGCGGTGTTTTGGGGATATGAAGAGGGTGGTGAATTGATCGGCGTAATGGGGATTCAGCATGTTCAGGATGTGAGCCTTATCCGGCATGCCTATGTACGCCCGGAGAAACAAAAACGGGGTATCGGACGAGAATTACTAGTCTATATTTGCAGCCAGACAGATCGTCCGATGTTGGTCGGCACCTGGGCCGGTGCGGTATGGGCAATTCAATTCTATGAAAAAAACGGCTTCAAAATAGTATCCCAACAGGAAAAGAACCGGTTGCTTGAAAAATATTGGTCGATTCCGGCACGCCAGGTCGAAACTTCGGTCGTGCTTGCAGACCGCAAATGGCTCGATCTTCATTGAAAAAGCTAAGCTTGTGCGAAGTTGTCTCTCTGGCGACTTCAGATTTTCACCTGCTGCTCGGTGCTGGCGCCGAGTTGACTCATTAGTCTAAACACGTCTCTTATACCGGAGCGTTGCACCAGTTTGCCGTCTTTGAATTTGTACACATAGATCCCGTCAAATTCTATTAGTTTGTCGGTTGGTTCGATGCCCATCAACTCGCCTTTGTGAGTGCCTATAAACGTCCAGACCAGAGCCACCTTATCACCTTCAGAAATCATATCCTTAATCGTGATGGCAAAATCGGGAAATGCATCTCTTACGCCGTTGACAGCATCCTTAAATCCTTCAGGGCCAACCGGAGTATCGCTGCCCGCCACACTGTCAACATAGTCCGGGGAAATCAGTTCATCTGCCAGGTTCAAATTGCCTGCGTTCCAAATTTCATGCACGATCCGCTGGACTATTGCCTTGTTTTCTTCTGACATAAATTGCCTCCTGCTGAAGAGTCACTTCTTAATCGTAAATAATCAAAAATCCCCACTCGCTTTTTGAGGAATGAATTTTTCGAATCCGATCCGGGGAAAGCTCGTTGTTAGGGTAACGTAATCGGCTGAACCATTTCTAGCATATCGTCTTTTCTTAAGTCAATAAACTTGGTGATTTTTCTGTCTTCCACTAATACCGAACCTTTCTTTGATAATGGATGTCCCCCGCGCAATCAATAAGATCGCGGGGGAGGGAGATTAATATTGACAGATACTACATTGTGGTATATTCATACATCACTCGAAGGTGACACAAGCTCCTATACGGCCCCTTCATTCAGTTTAGTGAATTGATGGTTTGAAGTTCTTGTTGATTCTATATCCGAATTTCGAATGCTGCGTCTTGATATATGGAGGTGAAGAATGGAAGCTGCTATTGACTATCGAAAATGCAAACGCTTTTACCATAATTCGACTATTTTGCTTGAGGATGAAAAATCGGGGTCTTTTTCTTATGGCAAAATAAACAATATGAGTGGCGATGGCATGTACTTTGAAACTGAATTTGCTTTCAAGCGCGGAACAAGAGTTAAATTCAGTCTTGATAATCCGCCTTTTAAATCCTGTCCCGATACATTCTGTGGAATAATAAAATGGTGCAAGGAGCTTGGTCAAGAGGATAACACTAATTATTCATACGGGCTAGGTGTAGAATTTTGCTAACCGCTGAGATCCAAAATAATTTTAACTTTGGATGTTTAATAAACAAAACTCCGTATCTCATTTCAAGAATGGGGGGTTTTTGCTTTATTCCATGGCCACCTATTGCTTTAGTTAACCCGATGATGTTTCCTCAATAAATCTTTACCCTGTTGAATCTTTTGCGGAAAAGGAGCAAAGTGGATTTCAGCGGGGCAAATAACATGCGTATTTACCGCGATGGACGTTATTTTTTTTCTATGTTAACCATAAACTGGACACACAATATATAGAGCAAATTCGTTGACAAATACCTATATATACGGTAAATTCGAACTACAACGGAATTACTTTCTCAGGAATAATTTGTTTTTTTAAAATAAATGCATGAAGGTAAAATAGACATTATGAGCTACATTTCCTGTCCAAAAAGCAAGGCTGAAAATAAAAAGCACATCGCGATCTGCGAGAAATGCCAGCACCGCAAATCCTGTTCGTCATACCTGAATTATCGGCAGCTTGAATTACCCTTAAAAACCTAAGGGGGTAGTTATGACGTATAAAATGGTCGTTGCAGAGGAACAAGAGTTTTACAGTGACCTTCGAGATGAACCCTGCATCCTGTGCGGGGATCCATACCTTTATGTTTTAGGAAGTTATACACCCGTGGAGCCCAAGCATTCCAAAAGCCGGAAAGAAAAAGCACCTGTTCTTTACTATACGTTGTGCAAGAAATGCTTTAATAAGGGAAGTATTCCGACTGCCCGTATAGAGGCGGCTTACAGAAATAAATTCAACAAAATGGCCGCTTGAGAAACTGTAGCGTATTTTCAAAATCTATATAAGAAACAAAAGAAACCCCATTTCCCATTCTGAGAAATGGGGTTTCTTTTGTTGGATCCATGACGAAAAGAATTTATGCGAGGAGTTCGGAACCTTTTTTTGATTACGGGCGCCCCCTTTTTGCTGCGCTATAACCACTGCTCGAAAGCAGAGATCATTCTGTTTGCGAAATCCTTTTTTTCTTCCGCAGACTTATCTTTAAATAATTTGTTTATCATTTTCGGCATCATGCGGGGCATCATATCTGAACAGGACATGCCCTGATCGTCCATCATCTTCCACATGTTCGGCATCATTTCTTCCATCATTTCCGGCATTTTCTCCATATCAAAGCTTCCCATCATGTTTGGCATCATCTGCATCATCATGGACATTTTATCGCCGTCCGTCATTTCTTCCAGCATCTTTGGCATCATTTTGTTCATCATACTCAACTTTTCATCAAGACTCATTCCCGCTAACATGTTCGGCATCATTTGATCCAGCATGTTTTCCTTTTCGTGCCCGCTCATCCCCTGTACCATTTTACCCATCATGGGTTGCATCATTTTCATCATGAAGTGCATAGTTGACCTCCTTTCCTGGTGCCTGGATTAGCATCCGCCCTTTTCTTTCTCCCGGCGTTATAATCGGTCGTCTCTTATTTTTAAAAAGGCGGCATCCCCATGATCATTCTGCCGAGCATGCTTTTTAACATCTCAGAGGGCGTAAAGTGCAGCGTAAGACCGCGTGCGTCTCGATAGTAACGCTCCAACGGCAACTCACGACTATACCCGGTTCCGCCATGCACCTGAAGCGCTTTATGCGCCACTTCGATGGCCATCTCCGTGGCGTGAAGCTTGGCCATATAAAGGGGCAGTGGCGAAGGGGGTTGCGGCCCATCCAATTGACAGGCGGCGGAATAGGTTAGCGCTCTGGCCGCAGCAAGAGAGGTGCTTGTCTCTGCAATCAAATATTGAACCCCTTGATGTTGACCGATGGGCTGGCCGGCCACTTCGCGTGTCTTTGCGTGCTCTACCGCGGCATCGACGGCTGCCTGGGCAATACCCAGAGAGATGGCTGCAGCTCCTACCATAGCTAACCCGGCGAACTTGGGCATCACTGCAAGATAACCGTTCTCTTCGCCCAATAAATTAGCTTTGGGAACCCGGCAGTCCTGGAAAATCAACTCCCCATCTGAGGCAGCCCGGAGACCCATGCAATCTTCCTTTTTCCCAAAGGTGAAGCCCGGCGCCTCTTTTTCGATGAAAAGCGCCGAGAGTTCGGGGGGTGCTTTCGCCTTGTCCAGGCGCAGTACGACGAGGTACACTTCTGCTTCTTCGGCTCCTGTAATAAAGATCTTAGTCCCGTTAACTGCGTATTCATCACCATTTGGGGTGGCCTTGGTCGCAATTGCGAAGGGAAAAGAACCGGAATTTGGTTCAGTTGCCGCAAAAGCGCCTAATCGATCCCCGGCAATCATAGCCGGCAAAAAACGGCCTTTCTGCTCATCATTGCCGGCAACAGCTAAAGCCCGTGCTACAATGTTGTGGGTAATGAAGACCAAAGCTGTGGAAGGACATGCCCTGGCAATGGCTTCAGTGGCCAAAACAAAAGAAAAATTGTCAGCGCCTGAACCCCCCATGGGCTTGGGAACGGTCATGCTTAAAAAACCGGCCTCGGCGAGCTTCTGTAATCCATCTTTAGGGAATGTCCCTTCTATATCTCGCTGGGCAGCCTTTGGTGCCAATTCCTTTTGAGCGATTTTAGTGGCCGTCTCCTGGATCATCTTTTGGTCGTCATTTAAATTTATGCTCATCTTTTCGACCTCCTTTCTATGTGCAAGATTTGTTATTTGTTACATATAGAAAATATCACCGAACGATTTTGTATTAAGCGATGTGCAGGAAACCATTTGCGCAATTAATGGTTCTGAACTTGATCGGTGATTAATTATTGGCCTGTTATAAGTTGCTTGAGAAGCTTACGTGAAAGGCAGTTGCGGATTCAGCGCATGAATTGAGCAGAATCAATGCAGGTATGCGATGGGGCTTGCCCGGTGAAATATTTATCCAGTTGAATGCCTGCCAAATGAAACCAATTAACTTAATAAACTCAAATAGCCTGCGCCATAGGCGGCATGGACGTCTCTCTTTTTCCGCTTAAGTCTGGAGGTCACTTTTCATCTGCTCAAATTCGTTTTTCGTGATTTCACCCTTGGCGTATCTCTTCTTCAGTATGTCCAGCGCCGTCCCGGATTCACTGTTTTCGGTGCTGCTTTCACTCGAGTCCTGCCAGGGGGGTATAGAGCCTCCTTTTCCAAACACTTTTAATTTGAACAGGACAAAAAATAAGATTATCATTATTAGCGGTATGATCCAAAAACCGCTCTCTAAGAAATTCTGCGGGCCCATTTTTAACCTCCTCCTGATTCTGGTTTCTGTTTGAATTACTCTACAACTCCCTGTAAAGTACTTTCCAGGTTAGCCGCACCGCTGCTCAGTATTTCTTTGGCAACCCCGGAAAACACTCCGCTCATCATTCCCAGATTCATGGACGCGATTTCAACCCGTCCGTCAGATGTTTCGTAGATACTGACTCCCATCGGCATCATGACCGACATTGATTTGCCGCTGTCATCTTTAAGAATTTCGTAACTCCCCTGCAGATCGCAGAGATATATTATTTTTACTTTAGTCGTGTTAGAAAGCCCGGCCTCTTGAAATTCCTTATCTAAATCTCTAATGTCGGAGACCTGCCAGCCGTTTTTCGGCGCTGCTTCCGCCACAGCAGAAACGGTCTCATCAAAACCCACTTTGCTTTTGTAAACCTTAAACATCAGTTGCTGCATCAAATTAGCCTGAGCGATTTTGTCGGCCAATTCTTTGAGCCTGTCCTGTTCCTCGATGGCCCGCTTGATAAATGCGATCACGTCATCGACGGTGACATCCTTGAGCATGTCGGTCATCATCTTTGGCATGAATTCATAGATATCTATGCCTTCCATCATCTGGGGCATCATGTTGATCATCATCTGCTCACGCTTTTTTTTGCTAACGGTTTTGATCATCATGTCCATCATCGTATCCATCACGCCCATTTTAACTCCCTCCTTTATGGGTTTAACCCGGAATTCGTTTACATTTTGGAAACAACCAGGAAGTCAGAATAATGCCACCTGATTTTTCAGCCCCTCTGTTCTTCTTCGGAGGACTCCGAGCCTTCGGCTCTGGCTATCGAGTCAGTCAGATGGGCGAGGAAAGCATTCTGGTCCTCCGTCGCCATCATGGGGGAAAGTGTTTGCACGCAGTGGGGCATGATCTCCATCATCATCCCCGAAATGAATTCCCTGACGGTCCCGTCGCGTTCCATAACTTGGGGCATTTGCTC
>Ga0255055_10001149_pt1 | contig 19922 bp, 14 predicted proteins | sample JV7_2_27_MG_FD_188633 | JGI IMG/M metagenome (GOLD analysis project Ga0255055, IMG submission 188633) | Seawater microbial communities from Jervis Inlet, British Columbia, Canada - JV7_2_27 | ecosystem: Environmental > Aquatic > Marine > Inlet | place: Canada: British Columbia | collected...
CGAATCGACCGCGCTCCGTGCGCCCGTAGAATCGCCTCGATCTCGGAGGCCTCACTCACGAGTGGCGCGTCATGCTGTCCGTCGACCTCAACGAGAAGCACAGCTCCTGCATCAGTGGGATAGCCCGCGGCGTAGATGGAAGCTTCGACCGCGGCGATGCAGTTGTGGTCCATCATCTCGAGTGCTGCCGGGACGATTCCGCTCTTGATGATGGCCGATACGGCCTCGCCGGCATCACGCAGGCCCGCAAAATCGGCAAGCAGTGTTCTCACAGCCGACGGTACGGGCGTCAAGCGGACGGTTGCGAGCGTGGCAACACCAAACATCCCCTCACTCCCAACGAACAGTCCGACGAGGTCCGGCCCCCACGGCTCTCCACCGGGAGACCCGAGGGTCGTGACCGTTCCGTCGGGCAGCACGACCTCCAGCTCCAGAATGTGATTGGTCGTGACGCCGTATTTCAGGCAGTGTGGTCCTCCGGCGTTCTCGGCGATATTGCCACCGATCGTGCACGCGGTCTGGCTGGACGGGTCGGGTGCATAGTGGAGCCCCGAGCGGCCGGCCTCGGTCGACAGCCGAACGTTGACCACCCCAGTCTCGACCACGGCACGTCGATTCGCGACATCGACCTCGAGGATGCGATTCAGTCGGGTGAGGGTGAGGAGAACTGCGTCCGAAGCGGCAATGGCCCCACCCGAGAGCCCGGTACCGGCCCCCCTCGCGACGACCGGGATTCGGTGTCCGTGGAGGAGCTTGATGACTGCGGCGACCTCATCTCGGGATCCAGGGAGCACGACGGCACCAGCATGGGTCCGCTTCGTGGGCGTGGCGTCACTGGCGTAGGTCTCTAGCTCAGCGGGGGCGGTGCGCACCCATTGGTCGCCGACGACCGCCGCCAGTTCCTCAAGGACCAGCCGCGAGATGGCACTCACGTCGTGATCCTTTCAGTCGGGCAGGGGAGGTGGTGCACGGTCGATGGCATGCGGAAAGATAAGAGGGTTGGAGGCGTGGAAAAGAAACGGGCCCGAGATTACTCCCGGACCCGCCCGATGCCCTCGCGGAATGGTTGGGCAGCTATGCCGCCACCCAGAAACCCTTCAGGGCCTCTCCGTGAGGACTCTCGCGCAGCTTCTCGAACGCTCGCTCACGGATCTGGCGGATTCGCTCGCGAGTAACGCCCATGATTTCGCCAATCTTCTCCAGAGTCATCCCCTCCGAGCCCTCCTCCAATCCATAGTACAGATAGAGGATCTTGCGCTCGCGTGGGGTCAAGTACCGTTCGAGGACCCCATCGATGAACTCCCGCATGAGGCGAGTATCCGTGGTCTCCTCGATCTCCCCACCCTCCTGGCCGGCGAAGCGCTCACCGAGGGTTGCGGCATCGCGGTCGGTGCGATCCACCGGGGCGTCCAGGGACATCTCCGCGGCCGTCATACGGCGCGCATTGCGCACGTTCTCGACGGTGTCACTCAGCGCACGTGCGATCTCATCATCAGTCGGTTCCCGACCCAGCTCCTGAGACAGGTAGGTTTCCGTCCTGGCCATTCGGATCAGGTGGCTGTTCTGATTCAGCGGGATCCTGACGCTCCGCGTCTGCTCAGCGAGTGCCTTCAGGACGGCCTGACGGACCCACCAGACTGCGTAGGAGATGAACTTCACCCCTTGCTCAGGGTCGAACTTCTTCACGGCCTTGAGAAGGCCCTCATTGCCGATGGCCACCAATTCCGAAAGATCGAGACCGTGCCCTTGGTACTTCTTCACGTAGGAGATCACGAATCTCAGGTTGGCTGTCACCAAACGCTCAGCGGCCTTCTGGTCCCCCCTGCGCGCCTTTCTCGCGAGCCTTCGCTCCTCCTCCGCGTTCCCAATCAGCGGGAGCTTTTGAATGTCCTGTAGGTATTGGTCAAACGCTGTCGATGCTGGAGAGCGAAAGAACCCCTTTGCCTTGGAACTTCGGAGTTGCGTCATACAGGCCCCGAGTTTGGGTGAATGGCCATCAGGGAGGGGCGAGCGGTCGGAGAGACCCGCCAAAATGACCGATTCAAAGCGCGCCGAATATAGGAAACGCGGGGACGTGAGTCAAGAAAAATCACTTTTCCACATCACAAATCCTTTAGCAACAAGTTGTTCGACGATTTGTCCACTTTGAGCGATCCACAGCATGTTGGGATCGTGTGGAGACAATCATCTAAGCAATTGATATGTAAAAGCTTAGCTGTGGTTTGTGCGCGATCTTCTGTGGAAAACGTGTTGATAGTGGAGGGGTCACACGATCTGAGCCAGAATGGACCTCAACTCGTCCTCGGGGATGCCGATCGTGCTGTTTCCGGAGTCGCGCACAGGCATGCTCCCGATGCTCGATGGGAGTGCAAACCTGACAGTCCTGTCGCGCACCTTCTTGTCACTCCGCATGACGTCGAGCATGCGGTCGATATCGAGGTCGGCCGGCGGTTCAATGGGCAGATGGAACGCCTCGAGTGCCTCTCGGATTCGGGATGCGGCGCCAGGCTCAGTGGCTCCGACATGCTCTCCCAGTTGTGCCTCGACGAACATGCCGACCGCCACGGCCTCCCCATGGAGTAGTTCGTATCCCAGGAGGGCCTCGATGGCGTGGGCGATGGTATGGCCGAAGTTGAGCATGGCGCGGCGGCCGTGTTCCCGCTCGTCCTCGGCGACTACGGAACTCTTGATTTCAACGCTTCGCTGAACGACCTCGGTGAGCACGGCGGGGTCCTTCTTGCGAATGGCGTCTTGCACATCGAGCGCGCGCTGGAAGTAGTCAGCGTCGGCGATGATCCCGTGCTTGAGAACTTCCGCCATCCCCGCGGCGACATGAACTGGGGGAAGAGTCCGAAGTGTGGCGACGTCGGCCAGTACGGCGCTCGGCTGGTGAAATGCCCCGACGAGGTTCTTGCCGAACTCAGTATCAACTCCCGTCTTGCCACCGACGGAGCTGTCGACCATCGCCAGAAGCGTCGTGGGTACCTGTACGTACCGCACTCCACGAAGAAAGGTGGCTGCCACGAACCCGGCGAGGTCACCTGTGACTCCGCCACCCACGGCCACGAGCAGCGTGTCACGGTCTAACTGGTGGCGCAGAAGCTGATCGGTGACGGTCGTCCAACTTTCGCGTGACTTGTTCCACTCGCCTGCCGGGAACGAGAACAACTCCGCATCCGATCGAGCTGCGATGGCAGCATGGACCCCCTCACCATACAGGGGTTCCACATGCGAGTCGGTGATAACGGCAAAGCGCGAGACGGGACCGCAGCGCTCGAGCTGGGCGACGACGTCGGTCAGCAAGCCATCGCCAATGACGACGTCGTAGCTCGACGGCCCGAGTGGAACGGGAACGACGGCGGGCGCTATAGCCGGACCTCCCCGTCGATGACGGTGACGGCCTTGCCCCCGACCCGAACGGCGGAGATCTCGCCGTTGGAGCCGACTGAGACCTGCACCTCGATCCAGCTCGGCCTGCCGATCTCGAGGCCCTGCTCCACGGCAACCGTTGCCGTTCCACTCCGTGGCTCAACAATGCCATGTCGCACGAGATAGGCGCCAAGGGCACCAGCGGCGCTTCCTGTCGCGGGATCCTCCGGGACACCCAATCCGGGAGCGAACATCCGGCAATGAACGGTCGCCGAGGGGGACTCGGTTTCCAGGGAGTAGCACATGGCGCAGTCCGTTCCCAGGCGGCGAAGGAAGTCCGCGAGTTCACTGCCCTTCCCACCGACTGGCAGCGCTGACAACTCCTTGAGTGAGCGGATGGGGATCATCAACTGCGGGAGTGCCGTTGAGACGACCTGCGGTGCATGACCCGGAGGAATGAGCGAGAGACCGCCACCCAACGCGGTTGCCAGACCCTCGATGTCCGCGACCTGCGTCCCGAACTCAGGTCGGGTCTGCGTCATCACGACGGTAGTGGGTGCCCCAGCTGTCACGTCGATCTCAACCGGCAGAACGCCGGCGCCGGTTTCCTGGGTGATCCGTATGCTACCGTTCTCTGGAAGATCCAGCCGGCCAAGCTCTGCCATGGTCCACCAGGTCCCGATCGTCGGGTGGCCGGCGAGCGGGATCTCTGCCGCAGGAGTGAAGAATCGTACGTGACGGGTGGCGTTCTCCGAGGGAAACACGAACGTGGTTTCGGAGAGGTTCATCTCGCGGGCGAGAGCCTGCATCTCCCGTGCGTCGAGTCCCTCGGCGTCGGGGAACACAGCAAGCGCATTCCCGGTGAGCGGCCGGTCGGTGAACACGTCGATTTGGTGGAAACAGTAGGTCCGCATGCTACCAGGTTTGGTCTGGCACTCCGGCCCGATGATTTGCCAATCGTGCCAGCGTGAACAGGAGATCGGACAGCCGATTCAGGTACCTGAGGATCTCACCTGGGACGGTCGATTCGAGGCTCAGCGCGACGACGCTTCGCTCAGCGCGTCGACACACGGTTCGAGCCAGGTGGAGAAAGGCGGCCTTGGTGGTTCCGCCTGGAAGGATGAACTGATTGAGCGAGGGAAGTCCACCCTCCATCTGGTCAATTGCTGCCTCGAGGGCGTCAATACGCTCATGGGGAACCACGGCTTTCTCGAGGGCCTTGGCCACGCGGTCCGGCTCGGGGCTTGCCAGGCGTCCTCCGATCGCGAACAGGTCACGCTGGATCTCCTGAATGAGGTCCTTTTCGAGATCTGGCGGCTCGGATGCGGCGACCAGTCCGAGAACCGCGTTCAGCTCGTCCACATGACCATACGCGTCCACGCGAGCATCGTTCTTGGGGACGCGCCTGCCTCCAAACAAGGAGGTTTCTCCTTCGTCACCGGTCCGCGTGTAGATCTTCATTGTGACGAGAAGCTAGGGCGTAGGTCTTCGAGCCGCCACCTCGGTATGCGAGTTGCGGCCGGGTTCTTACACGGCCGACGCATGGTTGATATCATCCATAACCGCACAACCCAAAGGAGATACCCGTGACCCAACCGGGTTCAGCAGAGTCACCGCTGCGGGTAGCTGTGGTCGGATCAGGACCAGCGGGATTCTACACGGCGGAACATCTGTTCAAGCGCGAGGGCCTTACAGTCACGGTGGACATGTTCGAGCGGCTCCCCATGCCGTTTGGCCTCGTTCGGTTCGGTGTTGCCCCTGATCATCAAAAGATCAAAGGCTCCACGAGAGCGTTCGAGCGCATAGCGTCCCGGCCAGAATTCCGGCTTTTCGGCAATGTCGACTTTGGCGTACACATCTCCCTTGAGGACCTCCAGCGGCACTATCACCTCATTTGCTTCGCTACGGGGGCGCAGACCGACCGCAGCCTCGGGATCCCGGGTGAGAACCTCATCGGGAGCCACCCTGCCACCGCGTTCGTGGCGTGGTACAACGGCCACCCTGACTACTGGGACTACGAGGTCGATCTCTCCGCCGAGCGGGTTGCCGTCGTCGGTGTCGGCAACGTGGCGGTGGACGTGGCGAGGATCTTTGCTCGAACACCCGAGGAGTTGGGGAGAACCGATATCGCCGACTATGCTCTCGAGGCGCTACGAGGGAGCAACGTGCGGGAAATCTACGTTCTCGGGCGACGGGGACCGGCGCAGGCGGCGTTCACCAATGCCGAGCTCAAGGAGCTTGGACAGCTCGAAGGGGCAGACCTTGTCATCCCCGCAAAGGACGCGGCGCTGGATGAGTTCAGCCAGCGGCAGGTTGATGAAAGCGATGACCGCACTGCTCGCAAGAAGGTGAACCTCATTCAAGAACTCGCCGGACATGAAGCGTTGGGGAAGGCAAAGAGACTGGTCCTGCGGTTCTTGGTATCTCCTGTCGAGCTCACTTCGAATGACGGATCCCGGGTCACGGGTATGCGCCTCGTGCGGAATGCACTCTTCCCGAGCGAGGACGGTTCACTGAGACCAAGGGCGACCGATGAGTTCGAGGAGATTCCGGTCGACTTGGTGTTTCGTTCTGTAGGCTACCGTGGCGTGGCGCTCTCTGGAGTCCCCTTTGACGAGCGCCGCGGACTCGTGCCGAATGAGGGAGGACGTGTCGTATCCTCCGAGAAGGACGGGACGGTCCCCGGTCTCTACGTTAGCGGTTGGGTCAAGCGTGGACCGAGCGGCATTATCGGAACCAACAAGCCTGATGCTGGTGCAACCGTCGAGTGCATGCTCCAAGATCTGGAGAGAGGTGCCGTGTTGGACCCGGACCACCCGGAACCGGATGCCATTGAGCGGTTGGTTCGCAAGCGCCAACCGGAGGCAATCTCCTACGGCGACTGGAGCAAGATCGACGCAATCGAGGTGGAGCGTGGGAAGGCCTCTGGACGTCCACGGGTGAAGTTCACGACCACGCGCGAGGCTCTCGAGGCCATCGGCTGATCCGTTCGTTCAGCGTCCTACTGCGACCACGATCGAATCGATCTTGGCGAGGATGGCGGAGTACGGCGCGACGTGGTTGTTGGCCATCACTGCGAATGTCAGCCGGGTCCCGCCTGGCTGCTCGATGTAGCCTGCCAGGGTGTTCACATGGGAAATGCTCCCAGTCTTCGCCACTACCCGACCCTCGAGTGGAGTTCCGAGAAAGCGGCGCTCCAGTGATCCCTTTTGGCCAGATCGGGCGAGGCCCCGCATGAATCCACCGTTGTTGGGGTGCTCGTGCATGTAGCTGAGCAGCTGAACGAACACGCGAGGGGTGAGCAGGTTGCCGCTCGAGAGGCCGGACGCGTCGCTCAGATAGAAGGCAGTGGTGTCGACTCCCACGGAATCCGTGAGGAAACGGCGCTCAGCTTCGAGGCCAGCACTCCAGGAGCCCTCGCCCCTGATTTGTTTGCCGAGCGTCTTGACCAACATTTCGGCAAACCAATTCTGGCTCGAGTTGAGGATCGGAAAGATCAGGTCGGGCAGGGACCGAGAATGGACTTCTGCGATCGGCTGCGCGGTGCGATATGCTTTGTACATCGTACTGTCGGTCGTCGACCGTGTCGGTCCAGCAATGCTCACCCCGTGGCGTGCCAGCGTGCTCCGCAGCGCCACGGCGAAGTAGTGATTCGGATCGGGAACCGCGAAGTACTCGGTGCGCTCACTCGCGTTGGCAGGCACCCCCCCCTCCGCCCAAATTTTGACCGTGCCGGGCTCGCGGAAGAAGTCGATGGTTCGCCGCTCTCCCTCAGGAAGGGTTCGGGTCCGGTTCTCAAAGAGCACGAAGCCGAGGTCTGGGTTGAAGGAGACCCGGACGGGGACATCCACGTTGGCGCCGGGTGCGTAGGTGACGTCAAGGCTGTTGTCATTGAAACCCAATGCCCCAACGGGGGCAGCGTACCACCAATTGAGGTCGTAGAACTCCCAGGCGGGGTGCACGAGCTGAGCATCGAAGTAGCTGCCGTCTCCGACGATAGCGCCCGTCACGTGGCGTACCCCCTTAGCAACGATGTCGGCCGCCAGTGCATCTATCTTGCTCCAAAGGGAATCACACGCGCCGACGGCAAGGGTGTCGAGGCCATAGCACCGAGCCGAGAACGTTGGATCGCCTCGACCGTAGACAACGAGATCACCGTCCAACACACCGCTGCGAACGTGGCCCGTAGCGTACACGCTGGTCGCAGCCGTGAAACTGGGGGGGAGCAACGCACTTGCTGCTGCACTTACTACTAGCTTGGTGGTGGATGCCGGTATGAAGAGCTGGTCCGCGTTGCGGCTGTAGATCTCGTGCCCGTCCTCGTCCATGATGAGGATGCCCCATTGGGCGCGATTGAACGGCGCTTCCTCGAGGAGCCTGTCGATGGTCTGAGCGCGTGGCATTTGCGCCTGGGTGACGGAACATGGGACCCCCGAGATCACGAAGAGGGCCAAGAGGGATACCCGGAAGGGGCGTATACAAGAGATATTCATCAGACTGATGCCTCGCAGGGGGAGCAGGTTGAGCAGCGGCAAGCTATTGGCTACCGATCACAACGTCAATTTCGAGACCTCGGCAGTGGCGTGCACTGCTCGGTTGTGTTCAGTGTGGTCCTGATCCACCGAATGCGGCTGGTCGTTCTGGTCTGCGGGATGCTCGTTGCGTTGGCGGGCAATCTCATGGGACAGACCCGCAGCGAGCGCGGCCTGATCGTCCGGCAGCTGTCCTTCAATGGTAACGAGAGCATCAGGGACGAGATACTGCGGAGTTCGATCGCGACATCACGTTCCAGCTTCTTCGCTCGTTCACCATTTGTTCGTTGGATCGGCTTCGGAGAAAAGCGGTATCTCAACGAGACGGAGTTGCAGCGGGATGTGCTTCGGATCGCCGCGCTGTATCGTCAGAGCGGGTTCATCGATGCGACGGTTGACACCGTGGTGCGACGAACCGACGTGGATGTCCACATCGACGTGACGATCGAGGAGGGAGCCCCGATTCAGGTCGCCTCCTTCGATGTCTCGGGTGCAGAGCATCTCCTGGATCCCCGAGATCTTGCACGCGCCCTTCCCCTTCAGCTGGATGAGCCGTTCAACCGACTGTTGATGATGGCCTCGGCTGACACGGTGCAGCTGCGACTGGCCGACATTGGCTACCCGTTCGCGGAGGTGTTCCAGAACTTTGACACTGATCGGCAGGAGCGTACCGCTGAGATCAGGTTCGAGGTCGATCCCGGACCGCGGGCGACCATAGGCGATATCGAAGTTTTCGGAACGGAGCGTGTCAGTGACAGGGTCGTCCGGAGAACGGTCTCGATAGAGTCCGGAAACCTCTTCCGCCAGCGCGATGTCTACCTCAGCCAACTCGATCTCTACCGTACACAGCTCTTCGACTATGTGAGCATCGGGCTGGCCGGCGGAGATGATGCGAGTGTGGAAGAGCAGACGGTTGATATGCAGGTGCGGGTGTCTGAAGGCCCCCGGTCGCGACTGCGCTTCGGTGGTGGATATGGAACGATCGACTGCTTCAGAGCTCTGGGCTCGTGGGCCCGACACAACTTTCTCGGTGGCGGCAGAGTCCTCGAACTCCGGACGCGACTCTCGCGGATCGGTGCTGGCTCGCCCACGGACTGGGGCTTTCAGAACTCGGTGTGCCCCCGTCTCGCCGACGAAGACCCCAATCGTCTGAAGCTGAACTACAACCTCACCGCGAGCTTTCACCAGCCCTATCTGTTCACGCGGCAGACAAGTGCAACGCTGGGACTCTTCGCCGAGCGTTACTCGGAGTTCCAGGCCTATCTGCGTGAGGCAGTTGGCGGTGATGTCGGTGTCACGTACCGGGTCAGGCGAGGGCTGCCGATCACGCTTGGCTATCAACTCTCCTACGGCAGTACACTGGCAGACCCAGCGATCTTCTGCACCTACCTGAATATTTGCAACGTCGAGGACACTCAGGTCTTCATGAGTCCCCTCGTACGAGCAACGCTCTCGCTCTCTGCGGTATACGAGCGGCGGAACTCCGCGCTCAATCCTTCGCAGGGAAGCTTGCTGGCAGCGGAGCTCCGGTGGGCATCGCCGGCTATCGGATCGGACACGTTGGTACAGTTCACCAAAGGCACGGTCGAGTATGCCCACTACCTCAGGATGACCAGGCGGAGCGTACTCAGCTTGCGAATCAAATTGGGCACGATCCTTCCTGCGGAATTGGGATTCGAGGGGCAGGAACTCCGGTACGTCCCCACCGAGGAACGGTTCTATGCCGGCGGTGCGAACACCGTCCGCGGGTACGGGCAGAACGAGCTCGGCCCGATTGTGCGGGTGATCGATACCGTCATAGTAACTGAGGAGCACCCGGACGGTCGCGCTCTGATCAGGACATCGGCCACCGGGGGCAACGACTTGATCATCGCCAACGCCGAGTTCCGTTTCCCGATCCCGGTGTTCTCGGACAAGTTGACAGGCGCTGCCTTCGTCGATGCCGGTCGGGTATTCGCGCGTGGCACCGAAATCCCAGTCTTCACTGGACTGCGGATCACGCCGGGAGTCGGCCTGCGAATCGGCTCGCCTCTTGGTCCAATCCGATTCGATGTAGCCTTCAACCCCTACCCCCCAGATCCGAGCCCACTGTACCGGAAGGAAGGTGGCGATCTCATACTCGTGAGGCCTGACTATCGTCCGGAGGACAGCTTCTTCAGGAGATTCAGACTGCATTTCTCTGTAGGGCAGGCATTCTGATGATCCGGAGGGTGCTTCCCGGTCTCGCGATCGTCACTGCATGGTTGGCAGCGACGGTACTGGGCATTTCGGGTGCGGCGTTCCGTACCCCCGCCGGACGCCGCGTGGTCGTGGATTGGGGCCTGCAGACTGCCAACAACTGGTTGCTGGGATCCCTCACCGTTGGTGAAGTTGGTGGGTCGTTCTTCCGAGGGCTCGAGATCCGCGACTTCGCGGTGCTCTCCGAGGACGGCTCTCCGGTTCTCTCAGCGGACCGGGTGGCAATCCGCTACGGGATCCGTGACCTGTTGCGCGGGCACATTGTGTTTGGGTCCCTCAGGCTTGAGGGACCGGAAATGCACCTGGTGCAAGACCAGTCAGGTGCACCGCTGAATCTCGTACAACTCATCCCGAAGGGTGAAGGGGACGGAGGGCCCGGGCCACTCGTCGCGTTTGGCGACGTCAACATCAGCGACGGCCGAGTGGTTGTCATGACGCCAGCGCCGACGGACGGTGGCGCAGTGTTCGAGCGAGTTGCCGGTCCGCACGTCGACCTCCAAGTCAGGCGATTCGAAGGACTCGAAGGTGAACTCGCGTACCTCCGTGTCGCGTCGCCCGAACCCGACTCTCCGATTCTCGCCGAATTCGACCGGTTGCGCGCGGAGATTACCGATCCCGCCCTGAGCCTGCAGGATCTGAGGGGAACGGTGCAGCTGTGGGGTGACTCGGTCAGGCTAGACCTGGCGGACGTCACGCTCCCTAACACAGATGGTGAGGTGGAGGGACTCGTTTGGTGGACCGACGGACCTCTCTTGTTCGATCTCCGCGGCCGGGCCTCTCCTGGGTTGATGGATGATATTCAGGGCCTGGTTCCTGGTCTCCCGGCAGGGCTCTCTGGGAACGCTCGCTTCACCGTCACGTCCCGAGGCGCGGAAGTCATTGCGTTTACGTGTCGCGAGCTCGACCTCCGTGGTAGGGAAGGCGGAGAGATGCGCGGGCAGCTCGGGATGGTGCTAGGCCCCGGTGATCGGTGGGCATTCACGGAAACTGACCTCGATTTCGTGCAGTTCGATCTCGAGTATTTCCGTGGCTTCTTGGACACCCTGCCATTCGTAGGCCGCCTCAGTGGTGATGTCGCCGCTGATGGCCCGGCGGAACTGCTGGCCCTCACCGTCGATGCCACGTTCTTCGATCACCTGGTTGATGATCGTCCGGTATCGTCAGTACTGGGGGAGGGGCGCGTGTCGCTCGTCGACGGAGATTTCATCTTCGAGCGCTTCACCGTCGAGCAGGCTGATATCGCGTTGGCATCGGTTCGACGGCTCGTGCCCTCCGTGATCGTGATGGGGCGTCTGTGGGCGGAGGGAACGCTCGATGGCTCCTGGCTCGATGCGACGTTTGAGGGTGATCTCCACTACACGGATCCGCCGTTGGCAGAGACTGCGGCTCGCGGCTGGTTACGGCTGGATTCGCGCGGGGACACGGTGGGCATGTGGGGGGAACTGACACTCGACTCGCTCCGGCTCGAGAGCTTCCACTCTAGCTTCGAGGCGTTCGATCTGCAGGGGGCTTGGGGTGGTGTGGTTCACCTCTCAGGATACATGGATTCGCTGTCGTTCGATGTCGCACTTGAAGGACCGGCTGGTGCGGTGAGTGGGGAAGGAGCGCTCTTTGCCCTCGAGCAGGCGAGAGGTGTTCACGGTGTCCGAGTGGAGGTCGTGAACCTCGACATGGCATCGCTGAGCCCGGCCCTGCCCGAGACTCGGCTCGATGGTCGACTCTCGGGGGCGGGTGGAGATCGCTCCGCAGTGGATTTCCAACTCGATGGAGAGGCCAGTCTGACTCGGTCTGTCGTCGAAGGAATCGGGATCGCACGCGCGAGTACTCGTTTCTCGGTGGACAACGCCCGGGTGGGGTTCGATTCCGTCCATATCCTGGGGTATGCGTTCGAAGTGAGCGCCGCCGGTGCCATCGCTCGCGATGGAGACGGCCAGGACACACTGACCTTCGTTGCAGTGGTTGATTCTGTCGGCGGGCTGGAGCCGCTACTCGCTGAATGGCTCGGATCTGTGGAGGCGTCAGAGGTTGCCTCACGGCCGTCGGGAACGGCGGGCGCATCCGGCCGTCTCGTAGGATCGCTCAGCGCATACCAGCTGTATGCGGACTTCGACCTCACCGAGGTTCGGAGAGGCGATCTGTATGTGTCACGTAGTGGTGGCACCGCAACCTGGGTGTCGGCCACAGAGACCTTGCGGCTGGATGGAAGTGCTGATTCCCTGAGATTCGGGCGCCTGGCACTAGGTGGAGTTCAGCTCCAACTCCATGGGCGCCCCGATTCCTTCCAGTGGTTCGGACGGTCGCGACACGGATTCGGTGCATGGCTTGGACGGGGCGAGTTGGTGTTGGACTCGTCCAGCATCGTCGCGATTGACACCCTGATGCTGAGCCTGGAGTCTGGTTTGTGGCTCGCTGATTCCAGAGCGGCTGTGGTGATGGACGACAGCGGTCTCACTTTCGTGGACGTGAACTTCCGGAATCAGCACGGGCCGGGACAAGTCTCCTTTGGCGGTCGGTGGCCGTTTGAAGGGGAGGGGCGACTCGATGGTTCAGTTGACGGCTTCACCGTTGCTGATGTGCTCGTACTGGCGCTCGAGAACCCGGACGTGGCGTCAGGTGAACTCAACGGAACTGTACGCTTGCGAGGGTCAGCTCGTGCACCGATCATCGAAGTCAACCTCGCCTTGCAGGACGGCAGGTACAGAGACTTCAGGACGCCCTACACGCAGGGCATCCTGCAGTACCGAGATAGAAGGCTGACCGGAGACGTCGAGCTCTGGCGGCTCAGCGAACAGATCCTGAAGGTCACAGCGGAACTACCGTTGGATCTGGCACTCAGTGGCGCAGATGGGCGGCGTCTGCCGGGTCCAATCAGTGTGCGGGCGCAGGCCGACAGTGCGGATTTGGCGCTATTCGAGGCCATCACTCCCGCTGTGGAAGATCTCGTCGGAACACTAGACGCCGATTTTGGCATAGAGGGTACTTGGGAGGATCCGGAGCTTGCTGGAGCCATCAGTGTCCGTGGTGGAGCGGCAACGCTTCCGGCGCTCGGTGTACGCCACGAGGAACTCAACGGGAGCCTGGTCCTTTCCGGTGATACGATCACGGTACGGGACCTCTCACTTCGAAGTGGGACCGGTACGGCGCGAGTCGAGGGATTTGTCCGGCTCGAGGAGCTCACCAGGCCGATCCTCAGCCTGGGGATCGTGGCACGCGACCTTGCCGCCCTCGACATTCCAGACTTTCTCACGCTCACGGTGAGCGGAGATGTTGATTTGAACGGGCCGATGTACGAGGCGTCGCTGACTGGACAGGGCACCGCCACGCGTGGAGTCCTTTACTTCGCCGACCTCTTGCGAAAGGACATCATCAATCTCGAGGACACCCTGTTCGCGGAATTCGTGGACACCTCGCTCATCCGCCAGCAGGGTCTCGGTGCCCAGGTACATAGCCGGTTCCTCGATAGTCTGCGTATTGACAGTCTTCGTCTGGAAATCGGGGATGAGTTCTGGATGCGTTCCCGTGACGCGAACGTTCAGCTGGGTGGGGCAGTGTTCGTGAACAAGGTCCGTGATGAATACCGGCTCACCGGGATCATGGAGGCACGTCGGGGGACATATCGGCTGCAGCTCGGATTCGGAAACAGCAGGGAGTTCACAGTTACCGGTGGGGAAATCCGGTATCTTGGTACCCCCGATCTCAACGCTGATCTGGATATAGACGCCGAGCACGAAGTCCGCACGACCCTAGGCGAAGATTTGAGAGTCTTTGTGAACATTGGAGGTACGCTGTACGATCCCCGGCTCTCGCTAACCAGTGAGATGGTTACTGCCTCGGGTGGGGGTCGGGGCCTTGCCCTGTCGGAGCCAGAAATCATAGGCTATCTCCTGTTCGGTGCTCCGACTTTGAGAGCTGGCGCGAGTCAGGGTGGTTTTGAGTCACGTCTCGTTACCCAACAGGTCTTTGGAGCATTGTCGGGGCAGATCGAGTACTCGCTGATCACGGACATGGGAGTTCCGCTGGATTATCTGCAAATCCGTCCGACCACGAGCCTGGGCGGGCTGTCCGGTTTTCAAGCTGCTTTTGGGAAGCAGTTCCAGGTGTTGGGCACGACGGCATTTCTGAGTGCGAGCCCGCACTTCTGTAGCCGGGAAGCATTCAGACTAGAAGGTGTCGGTGCCGGCCTCGAGTTTCGCCTCAACCGGCAATGGCTCGTGTCTGCGAGCGTTGATCCGCTGAGGAGCTGTGAGACCGGAACGACCTGGACAGCGACGAACTATCAGTTCGGCGCTGACCTGTTCTGGGAGAAGCGGTTCTAGTGGCCCGTGCACTGCTTATCCACAATCCCGTTGCGGCGCGAACAGCCCCGAAAGTGCTCGATACCATCAGCCGCGTGTTCGCCACAGAGGGTTGGGAATTGGAAGTCGCAGGTACCGATGCGCCGGGACACGCCGAGGACCTGGCACGGTCCCGGGCGGATGATGGAGTAGAACGAATCGTGGTGTACGGCGGTGATGGGACGACGATGCAAGCTGTGAAGGGTCTGGTCGGCAAGGATGTCCCCGTTGGACTTATTCCTGGAGGGACAGGCAACCTGCTGGCGGGGAATCTCCGTTTGCCCCGTACGGCGGCTGCGGCGGCTCGAGTCGCGGCCACAGGGGTACCGAAGCGTATCGATCTCGGGCTCATGCAGCTCGATGATGGAGACCACCACTTTGCGGTGGCATGCGGCGCTGGATTCGATGCCCAGCTGATGGGTGCGTCGGAAGAGGCCAAGCGTCGTTGGCGAATGGGCGCCTACGTTGCCCAGGGGTGGGACACCCTTGCTGACATCAAGGTGGTCTCTCACCGGATCACTGTTGACGGCAAGACCTTCGAGGCCGATGCGGGAATGGTCCTGGTCGCGAACTGCGGCGAGATCATTCCCCCATTCCTGCGTATTCGTGGAGGAATCGCGTACGATGACGGTGTGTTTGACATCGCAGTCGTCAACGCCAAGACTGCGGTTGAGATCATCGATGTGCTGTGGCAGATGCTGACAGGACAAGGTGAGAGCCATCATCGATTCGAATACGCTCGCGGCGAAGTTGTGACCGTTGAGACGGAAACACCCCAACCGGCCGAGCTGGATGGAGAAGTGGTAGGCACCACGCCGTTTACGGCGCGGATACAACCGGGTGCTATGAGCGTGGTCATGCCCAAGCCATAGCTGGGAGAAGAGGTCCATGAGTCAAGAAACTGACAGAATGGTGTGTCGAGCGTGTGGTAATGAAGAGCGCGCGTCCGAAGGATATCCATGCGATGGATGCGGCACGTTCATCTGTCTCATTTGCTCGATGCGCGGTGTCTCACTCTGCAAGGCCTGCCAAGCCAAGCAGGAGCAGCCAACCGACCGGGGCTGAGGATCGTGATCGAGCACCTGATCCTCTTCGACATTGATGGGACCCTCATCTGGACTGATGGTGCCGGACGCTCCGCCATTGGTGAAGCGTTGCTGGCCGAGATGGGCTCAACTGGCCCGATCGATGACTATCGGTTCGATGGCAAAACTGACCCGCAGATCGTTATCGAGCTCATGACTGCAGCTGGCCACCCGGATGCAGAGAGCCCAAAGCACATCGAGGCAGTCTGCCGTCGCTACCTTGACCTGCTGCGGCAGGAACTCGGCGAGCGGCAGGATGCGATTCGGGTGTATCCGGGCATAGAGAACCTGCTGCGGGCGTTGGAGGCGAGATCTGACACCGTGATTGGACTGCTCACCGGCAACCTCGAGGAAGGCGCACACCTGAAGCTCAGTGCGGCCAGAATCGATCCGGCACGCTTTCGCGTCGGCGCGTTCGGCTCCGATTCTGCCGTGCGGGGGGAACTTCCGGCAATCGCAGCAGCCCGCGCAGTGCCAATACTCGGGCGAGAGCTGAAGGGTGAGGCAATAGTCATCATTGGTGACACGCCAGCTGACATGACATGCGGCAACGGTGTGGGAGCGCGGGCCGTTGGTGTCGCGACAGGGCGTCACTCAGTCGCGGAGTTGCTCCAGGCTGGTGGAGATGCCGCATTCGAGGACCTGGCTGACACGGAATCCGTGCTCGACGCAGTGTATTCGTGACCAACGAGAAACTCCTCATTCCGCTGCGTGTTCCGGAGCTTGGCCCGTTCATGGGCAAAGTCGTCACTGGATCTGGAGCAATCCCCGGGGGACTCCAGCTGGATGCGTACCGTCACCGTCTAGCCACCAGGGTCTTCGAGGCGGCTGGGGAGGCCAGGCGATTGGCGGGCCGTGAGGAGCGGCAAGCAGCAGTGGGAGCCATCGGGCGTGCAGCCTGGCTCGAAGCGTGGGAGGAAGCGGTGAGGGGCGTCGCAACCCTAGTGGCCGAACGAGCGGCTCGGCGTCTCGATGCCGAAGCGCGAGCTGCCCGACTTCCCCGGCGGATGCGGAAACGCCTGCTTCCAGACGTGGGGGAACAACGCGCCATCGCAGCGCGACTCGGCTCGGCTGGCGCAGCGCTCGTTCCGGCCTTGGATCAGATCGAAGTCCGAGGAGAAGCAGCGCTACAGGCCACCGCACTTGAGCGGGAGGCCGTGGAGGTGTGGCAGGACGCGCTGCGTATGTCTGCTCGTCGATTGGAAGCTGCCTGGTTGGACCTCGAGGATGCTGCGGTGGCCGAGACTCTGCGATGGGCCCGCACCGCCAATAATGTCTCCCGCTGGCGCAAACCACTCTGGCCAGTTGCCGTTGTCACCCTGGCGGGACTCGCGTTTGCCGGGTGGCTCGGGTTGGTACTCGGAGGTCAGCTCCAGGCACCAGACTGGTTCTCGGGCATTTGGCAGCAGGTATTCGGGCAGTGAACGTCCTCGGCCTCGGACTAGACCTGGTTGCGGTGCCACGTGTCGAACGCCTACTCGCGAGACATGGTGACCGGGCAACAGAACGGCTACTCACCAGGAAGGAATGGGAGTACTGCGAGACCCGTGCTGCGCCTGCCATCCATGTGGCGGCACGGCTGGCGGCTAAGGAAGCTGCTTTCAAGGCGCTGGCCCAGGATGGGAGGGCCCAGACCATCGGCTGGCGTGAGATTGAGGTGGTTCGCGACGGAGGAGGGAGACCGAACCTCATACTGCACGGACAGGCCTCGGACGCCGCTGAAAGATTGGGAGCGCGTTCTTCTCTCGTGAGCTTGACACACGTGTCGACGCACGGCGCCGCCGTTGTCGTGCTTCTCGGATAGTCGGTGAGTGGCATGGCACGTCGAGCTCCGGACCCACCTGGAAGCGTAGGGGAGTCTTGCCACACCCCACCTTCAGAGCAAACATTGTGATGTCGTACTCCTAGGAGACCCTATCCGTCGCGACTTCTTGCCTCTTGTGCGCCGGGCCGTTGCCGAGCAGTACACGGTCGATCATGAAATTGCCCGCGGCGGCGCAGCACGGGTATTCCTTGCCCACGAGCTAGAGGGAAAGGCCGTAGCCCTCAAAGTCCTTCATCCCCAGCTCGCAGTTTCGGTCACAGCCGACCGCTTCCTACGAGAGATTTCCTTCCTCCGCGATATCGATCATCCACACATTGGGAAACTGTTGGATTTTGGCGAGAGCGAGTGGCTCATCTATTACGTATTGGAGCTGGTCGAGGGACCGAATCTCAGAGAGCATCTCAACCGCGTGACGCGGGCGTCCCTCTCAGACACGCTGGTCATTGCCCGACACCTCCTCGACGCGCTGGAGTACGCGCACGCTAAGCGGATCGTGCACCGTGACGTGAAGCCAGACAACATCGTGCTTTCCCCTGATGGCGCGGTCTTGCTGGATTTCGGCATTGCGCGGGCGATTGCCGAGTCCGGTACGGATCGCCTGACACGATCAGGCTTTGCCGTCGGCACTTCGGCCTACATGAGCCCGGAGCAAATCCAGGGGATTCCGGATATCGATGAGCGAAGCGATCTCTACTCGCTCGGTTGTGTGCTGTTTGAATGTGCGGCAGGCCGCCCACCATTTACGGCCCAACGCGAGGAACTCGTGCTTCGGATGCACCTGGATCACGAGGCGCCCGACGTGCGAAGCTTTCGGGAGGACATTCCTGAGGCGTTTGCTGCTGTGATCAACAGAGCTCTGAAGACCAACCGCGAGGAACGCTGGCAGTCGGCGGTGGATACGAAATCAGCCTTGCCGGCTGAGGAGCTGATGGACTAGGAACCTGCCTTCGGCCGCCCCTGGCCACCTTCAGGCTTCAGCGCCTCGATCGACTCCACTGTGACCTTCCCCTTCGATCCAAGTTGCCAGGTCAGGACGATTCCTATCGCGACCACCGCGAGTGCCGCTGCCTGAGCAAGTGTGAAAGGTCCGAGGAACCGGTCGTCCTTGGCGCGGATGAACTCAATGAGAAACCGTTCGGTCCCGGCCAACACGAGATAGAGGCCAAACAGCCACCCGGTGCCCCGCGGATGACTGCGCCAGCGCCAGAGCAGCCAGAACGCAAACAACATCAGCGCGGTCTCGTACAGCTGTGTGGGGTGTACCGCCAGGACCTCGAACGGTGCGGTGCCTGGTGGCACTTCGACGCCCCAGGCGCTGAGGTTCTGGGCTGTGGTGGGGGGTAGACCATTAGGGAATTTCAATCCCCAGGGCATCGAGGTCGGGATGCCGTAGTCGTCTTGGACCAAGAAGCAACCGACACGTCCAAGGGCATAGCCAACAGCCAGTCCGGGTGCTCCCAGATCCATCGTCAACTTGAGCGGGACCTTCAATCGCCATCCATTGAGAATGATTGCCAGCGCCCCCCCGATGAGGCCGCCGTACCAGACAAGTCCGCCACGGCTGAGGAGTGAGCCGAAGTCTTGATAGAGGAGCACGTACCAGATCTTGGCGCCGAGAAGCCCACCAATAACCCCAGCAACCACCATATCCCATGCGTACTGATCGTTCAGACCGAGTTCCCTCAACCGCTCCTGGATCACGAATCCAGCCATGAAGAAGCCGAGCATGACCATGATGCCAAAGCCTGTGATCTCGATGGGGCCGATCTGAAACACGAGGGGGTAGACGGTCATGACTCAGTTCTCTCTGGCGACGAGTTCGGGCATGAGGTCGAGACCGGGCCAAGCTAATCGAGGATCAGCGTCGAGGTAGAGGTCGCTCTGCGATCCCTTACTCAGGTGAAACCAGCCTGCCCGAGCGATCATTGCCGCATTGTCGGCATTGAGCCGCGGGCTGGCGACGGACACCGTGGCGAGTCCAGCGAGTCGCTCGCTGACCGCCCCAGCGAGTGTGCGGCTACATGCGACGCCACCGCCAAGAACGATGGTGCTACGACCGGTGCGGTGAACGGCTGCCTCGAGTTTGCTGGCGAGCACATCGAACACGGCGGCTTGGAATGAAGCCGCGAGGTCAGCCCGATCTCCGTCCAGATTCTGGGATGCGCGCACCGCGTGCAACACGGCGGTCTTGAGTCCACTGAACGAGAAGTCGAACCCGTCCCCGATCATTGGCCTCGGCAGGTCGAACCGGGCTGTCCCCTGTCTCGCGAGCTCCTCAATAGCGGGACCACCCGGGTACCCGAGTCCAAGCATGCTTGCCACTTTGTCGAACGCCTCGCCAGCTGCATCGTCGCGTGTCTGACCCATGAGGACGTAGCAGCCCCACCGCGGCACATCCAACAACAGGGTGTGCCCTCCGGAAACCACGAGTGCCGTGAACGGTGGCGAGAGGTCGGGATCCTCCAAGGTCGGTGCAAACAGGTGTCCCTCGAGATGGTGGACGCCGATCAGCCTCGTGTTCTGGGCGGCAGCAAGCGCC
>Ga0255055_10001150_pt1 | contig 19909 bp, 12 predicted proteins | sample JV7_2_27_MG_FD_188633 | JGI IMG/M metagenome (GOLD analysis project Ga0255055, IMG submission 188633) | Seawater microbial communities from Jervis Inlet, British Columbia, Canada - JV7_2_27 | ecosystem: Environmental > Aquatic > Marine > Inlet | place: Canada: British Columbia | collected...
CACCCTCGACCTTCTCGGCCTTGGTGGTAGACAGCAGCACGGGCAATGTGTTGCCAGTTTCGGAGTGTCCGGCGGCAAAGACCTCACCCGCCGCAGCCTCCTCGAGCAGCCAGTCGAGCGAGTTGTCGCCGGATTGGTGGATTCCCGATGCAACGCCGCACCAGTAGGTGTGCATGTTGATGCACAGCGCCGTAGCCGGCGCCCAGTACGCCAGCCGGCGAGTCTCCTGCATGATCTCTTCAAAGGTCAGGCCGAGGCCTCCCATCTCCTTGGGGATCGCCATTTTGAGGTACCCGGCCTCTTTGAGCTCGTCGAAGTCTTCCTGGCAAAATCGGTTCTCGCGATCATAGACGGGCGCCCTCTCGTGACATCGCTGCAGGATCTCCTCGGGAACGCTCCAGGTTTCGGTTTTGGACTTCTCCATTTCAGCCATCGTTGTCTCCTTCATCGTTGGTCGAGGCCAGAGGCCACTCAGGATCAGGTTCTCGTGGGTGACCGAATCACCCCCATCTGGATCGTAGCCAGAGAGCAAAACAACAACTCTCCGCGACTGTGGACAAACGGGCGATCCGTCCTCGGAATGTAGCGCGGGAGTGTAGCATCTCGAGTCGGGCTTGGGAATGCGAGCTGGCGCGTTTGAACATTCCGCTCTAGCGTGCGCTAGAATCGAGTCCAGAATCTGGACAAGGAGGGCTGTCCATGGTCCCGACAAGGTTGTCTGTGCCGGTGGTGGTCGCTGCTTTGGCTTTAGCTGGCTCGGTGTGGGCGGCACCGCCCTATCACGCGTTGGAGCTAGCCCCAGAGGGTACCGTCTACTTCGTCGATCTTCCCCGCAGTCGACTGCTGCGTTTGTACGGGAGCGAGCTGGTAGTGCTCTCCGGTCTCGAGGGTGTGCCTGGGGGGGATCATCTGCAGAACTTGGTCTGGACGCACTCGGGGGAGCTCTACCTGGGCGACAAGAAATCCGTTTGGAGGATCGGTGAGGACGGCACCGTGGAGGCGGCCACCCCACCGTCGGAGTTGAAATACCTTTTCGCTCGGCGCCCGGCGGACCTGGCGCCGGATGGATCGATCTATATGGCGCGCGACTTCCGGAAGCTCGAGCGGTCGCTACCCGGCGGTGACGCCCATCCGGTACCAGCCAACGACAGGATTGGTCGGATTGAGTCGATAACCGTGACGCCCCACGGCCAGATCTACTTCGGCAACAGGTCGGGACTCGTCAAGCTGAGCCCGGATGGAACGGTGAACATCCTGCTCGACAGCGATGGCAGTACGATTCTTGGCCTGGCCGCGGAGAACGATGACAGCGTGCTGCTGCTGCGGCTCGACAATGCCGGTAGCATCAACCTGGTGCGGATCGATTCGCAGGGCGAGTCCGAGGTGATTCTCAGTGCGGATCAGATCGCGGCGGCCACGGTCTCAGAGAGCGGGACCGAGGTGAGCCAGCAGTAGCTGGGGCTAAACTCCGGCTTCGCTGCTTTCCCAGTCGGAGAAGATGATCTGGTCTCCGTACTCCTGACGCTCCCTTTCGATCTTCTCGATGATCCGGTCACGGCGCTCGAGGATCGCCTTGAGCTGCCTATTGGTGATCAAACCGTCCAGAATCTCGGCCAGCTCCTCCTGGTCCAATTCCTGTAGCTGCTCATAAAGCGCCGAGGTCAGACGGGCCCTTTTGCTCGCAAACGACTCGGGCAGCTCCTTGTCCTGCCGAAAGGCTCGCGAGTGGTCGATCAGGTAGAGCTTGAAGGTGTCGTGATCGATCATCCAGTTCTCGGGTCGGCGATCCGTGTTGTAGATCAGGGCGTCGAAGAGTCGCATGATGGCTTTCTGCTGGGCCAGGTAACCCATCTGCGGACCGGTGGCTTTGGCTTCCAGCCGTTTCTCGGTCGACGCGTTGTCGATCCAGGCCACGAAGCACCCGTCAGTGCCTCGGACCGTGCGCAGGACCGCGACCGGCACCATGTTCATCCCCAACTGGCGATCCAGCCGATAGGCCGCAACCTCGTACATGTAGCTGTCGGAGAAGTTGAACTCGCTGCCGCCCCGTTCCAGCTGTGTCACCCCTCGGCGATGCTCATCCAGGAGCTTGAAGACGACGGAGCGCTCCTCGCCGTTGCACTCGATCTTGTAGCGCTCGGGGTTGGTAATACCGAACAGGTCGCCCTCCTTCTTCACGACCTTGCCCTGCTCGAGGCATTCTTCGATCACGGCATCGGGCTCATCGGAGATCTGTGCCAACGCACTGCCAGCCAGCAGGAAGCCCATGGCCACGGCCGCCAAGGTGATCAAGACGTTCACTCGGTGGCTCAAGACATCCTCCTTTCATGTGAGGACTAGTGACGAGCGGACGCTTTGATGCTAGCGCCCTTGTCGCCATACGTCGAGAGCCAACGCAGAGGACTCTCCGAGATGCGAGGGCAGGAACTAGAATAGGCGTATCGTTGGCTGGGAAGTTCAGAATGATCGGTGAGACGCTTGCCCACTACAAGATTCTCGAGCAGCTCGGCGCCGGTGGCATGGGCGAGGTCTACTTGGCCCAGGATTGCAAGCTCGAGCGAAGAGTCGCCCTGAAGGTCCTGCCCCCGGATCTGGCCTCGAGTGATGAGCGGCTCGAGCGTTTCGAGCGGGAAGCCAAGGCTTTGGCCGCCCTCGATCATCCCAATATTGTTCATATCTACTCGGTTGAGTCAGCAGTCATTCAGCTCCCAGCCGCCAGCTCCCAGCCGCCAGCAGCTGACAGCAGGCAGCCGGCAGCTGGCAGCCGGTTGGGCGGGCGGGTGGTTCATTTCATGACCATGCAGCTGGTCGAGGGCAAGCCGCTGTCGGAGGTGATCCCGGAGGGCGGCCTGGGATTGGACCATTTCCTGGAGATCTCCGCGCAGCTGGCCGACGCACTGGCGGCGGCTCACGACAAAGGTGTGACCCACCGAGATCTGAAGCCAGCGAACGTGATGGTGACCGATGCGGGGGAGGTCAAGGTGCTCGATTTTGGACTGGCCAAGCTGCAGCGTCAGGAGGCAGATCTCGGGGCGACACAGCGCCCTACCGAGCTCATGACCCAGGAGGGAATGATCGTCGGGACCGTGCCGTACATGGCCCCGGAGCAGGTGCAGGGCAAAGTGGCTGACGGGCGTTCGGACATCTTTTCGCTGGGCGTCATCTTCTACGAGATGGCAACCGGAGTCCGGCCGTTTGGGGGCGACACCGCGGCCGACCTGATCTCGTCGATCCTGAGGGATACCCCCAGCACGGTTTCCGAGCTCCAACCGGAGCTCCCACCCGAGCTCGGCCGCCTCGTGAGCCGCTGCCTCGAGAAGGATCCGCGACAGCGTTACCAGTCCTCTCTCGACCTCCACAACGAGCTGCGGGAGCTGACAGCAGAGCTGGCTAGCGCCGAGCTGACAGCTTCCAGCACCCGAGCGGCGGCGAGCGCTAGGAGCATCCGTTGGCTGATTCCGGCGCTTGGCGCCATGGTGATCATGCTGTTACTTGTCATGGCTCTGGTGCTGCGGGACCGGTGGGTGAGGCCGGGCACCGGGGCTCCGACCGAGCAGGTCACGTCGGCGGGGGCAGCCGTCGAGGTGAAGCTCGTGTCGAAGCGGATTTTGGTGGTGCCATTCGACAACCGGACGGGAGACCCGTCGCTCGACTCGGTGGGATTGATGGCGGCAGACTGGATTACCCAGGGTCTTGCCCATACCGAGCTGGTTCAGGCGGTTCCTTCGATGACGGCTCTGAGTGCCGATCGTTACGTTGATGACGAAAAAGGGAATCTCGAGCCTTTGGACCGAGTTAGGTTGCTAGCGGAGGGGACGGCGGCCGGCACGGTGGTCACCGGGGCTCTTTACAGACAAGGTGACGAGTTGCTGTTCAGCGCCGAGGTGTCGGACGCTGTGGCGGCGACCTTGGTGCAGAGCTTGCAACCCGTGCGCGCTCCGCTGGATGACCCTCTCTCGGCTGTCGAGGAATTGCGGGAGCGGGTGACGGCGGCAGTGGCCGCGCATCTCGACCCCCGGCTGGCCTCACTCGGCCGGCAGGGTGGATTGCCGAGCTTTCAGGCATACAGCGAATACGCTCGTGGTCTCGAGCTCTTTGTCCAGATGCAATTCGCTGAGGCGGCGGTGCATTGGGAGCGCGCAGCGGAGATGAATTCGGAGTTTCGCAACGCGCTCTTGCCGGCGGCGATGGCCTACTTGAACATGGGCGCCTATGCCAAGGCCGACGCGTTGGTCCAGGAGGTGGCCGCCTCGCGGGAATCCCTGTCGATCCTCGATCAGCTCTTTCTCGAGCGTCTGGAGGCCACGTTTCAGTACGACTACACCCGGGCACTGGGAGCGATGCGCCGATCGGCCGAGATCAATCCCCAAGGCCCGGGAGCCTTTGATGCCGCTGCCCTGGCGATGGCGGTCAACCGGCCCCGGGAGGGAGTCACCCGTCTGCTGGCCCTGGACCCGGAGCGGGGCTTTTTCAGGGGGTTTCTACCCTACGGGCACTATTTGACCGAGGCCTATCATCTGTTGGCTGACTACCCTGACGAGCTCGCAGCCGCTCGATCCGCCCGTGAGCGCTACTCCCTGGCCCTGGCTCCCCTCTACTGGCAGGCACGTGCCCTGGCCGGGTTGGGCGACGTCGAGGAGGTCGACCGACTGATCGAGGCTGTCGCTGCCGAGTCGCCTCGGGACGTCTCTCCGGGGTGGGTCATGCGCCGAACTGCCGCAGAGTTGCTCGTGCATGGACACGAGCACGCGTCTCGGCTGGTGGCGCAACGAGCTTTGGACTGGTACTCGCAGGTGCCGGAGGCACAGGCCTCGGACCCGCAAGTGCGCTGGGGAATCGCGTCGAGTCTGTTGATCCTTGGACGGTGGGAAGAGGCCGAGTCGGAGGTCCTCTCCTTGCACGAGCAAGATCCCGACAGGATCTCCTATCGCGGCTACCTGGGTGTAATCGCGGCCCGCCTTGGTGACCTCGAGTCGGCGCGCGAGCACGCGAGTTGGTTGCAGCAGCTGGACCGGCCCTATCTGTTTGGCATCGATGACTACTACCGGGCGGCCATCGCGGTGTGGACAGGCGACAATGAGCAAGCAGCTCGCCTACTTAGCGAGGCCATCACCAACGGCCTGCCGATCCATAGTTTTCAGGTCGATCCACACTCCGATTTCATCCTGCAGCCCCTACGGGGTTACCCGGCGTTCGAGAAGCTATTGGCGCCCAAGGGTTAGGAATCGAGGGCAGCCCGGATTTCCTCGTCGGGATCAGCGAGATACCTTTCCCGGTGAAACTCGGCGTCCGAGATGAGCTCTATCGCCCGGCCTGGCCCGGCGGCGTAGCCGATCGCTTCTCCCAGGCCATCGACAATGAGCAAGAACAGGATCGCGGGTAGAACCCTGGGTAGAAGGTCGAGTCGACCGATGCGATGGATCGCTCGGAGGACGCGGCAGGCCCTGACCAGCGGGATCAGAGGTGAGCCAACAAGATAGACCAGACGACGCCAGAGGTTCCACGGCCGCGCCCGATTCGCGGCAAACAGCCGGCCGCCGAGAAAACGCAACCAGACCGACGGCACGAACTGCGAGAAATTGAGGTGGTGCATGATGGCGCGGGGTTCGAGATAGAAGCGGTGTCCCGCGCCAGCCAGGTCCCACTGCATTGTGCTTTCGGCTTCCATCGTCTGTGGCAGTCGGTCGCCGTAGGCGCAGAGCACATCTCGTTTGTAGCTGCTGTTGTGCCCACCGATGTGATGCACCTCTCCGCCCTTGTGGGGAGCTGCCCACACACCGTACTCGATCAGGAAATTGGCCCAGGAGGTAGCGCTGCCAGGGTTGGCGTTGGCGAAAGCGGCCCCGACTCCGGTCCAGGGCCCGCGATGTCGCTCGATCAGAGCCTCGGCCCAGGTCGCGCCTGGGAGACAGTGATCTTCGGTGAACGCCACGAGTGGAGCCGAGGCCGCCTGCACACCGACGGCTCGCATTGCTGCGGTCGACGAGATCTCGGCACACTCGACGAGGGTGACGCCAGCGAATCCGGAGAGCTCGCCGTCCGGAATCTGTAAAGCGGAGCGCGATGGGGTGACCACCACGATCTCGAGGCTCTCACGCGCCGACTGCGCCCGCAGCGCCGCTGCGGTATGACGGAGTGTCTGGAAGTCGTCGGTGGTGATCATCACCACGGATATCGCGGCATCCTTCATGCGAGCGACAGGATAGCCAATTGGCCCCGCATGTCCTAATCTAAGCTCGCGAAGTCGGAATTCACCGCCAGGAGGAAGCTTGCGCCGGATTGCAGCGCTCGGGCTCATATCGGGGATGCTGGTGCTGGGATGTACCCAGTCCGAGGATCCTCTCTACGTCGATCCCGCCGAGCAGGACTTCTCTGAGAACCCCGAGCTGCTGGAGCGCATTCTCGACAGCCCCCACGGCTACCTGCGCTTCATCAACATTCCGTTCAGCCAGGAGGTCTGTCGTCGGTTTGGCGACAGCCTCGATGGCGTACCGCATTTCAACCTGCACGGCGACGCTCACGTGGAGCAGTACGCGGTCACCGATCTAGGCCGTGGGCTGACCGACTTCGACGACTCGTCTACCGGACCGGCCGTCATCGACCTGATTCGTCTGGCCGTCTCTCTCAGGCTGGCGAGCCAGATGCGGGGGTGGGATGCGCGAGCGGATGAGATTCTCGATCGGGTTATCCAGGGCTACCGCGAAGCTCTGGAGGACCCGGAAACCATAGCTCCGACTCCGACAGTGGCCGAGCGGTTGACGGCCGGATTCGAATACGACCGCGAGAAATACTTCGAATGGGTGGATTCCATCATCGAACCGGTGCCGCCAGAAGAAGCCGCGGCGCTGACCGTCGCCTTGGGGCCATACGTCGAGGCCATGGTGGCCGAGAGCTCGGATCTGGAGCCACGTTTCTTCGAGGTTGTCAGTTTAGGTGTTCTGCGCCTCGGGATCGGCAGTGCCCTCGATCGCAAGTATCTGGTTCGCATTCGTGGTCACTCGGATCACCAGGAAGACGACTTGATGCTGGAGCTCAAACAGGTTCGGGATCTAACCGGGATCGACTGTATCTCGGTGGGCCAAGGCACCGACCCTTTTCGGATTCTCGTCGGCCAATCCCGTATCGCTTATCAGCCCTACCGGTTGCTCGGGTACGTCCGCTTTCAGGGTCTGACGTTCTGGATCCATGCCTGGGTCGACAACTACGTCGAAGCCAGCATTCGCGAGACGTTTCAGTCACCCGAAGAGCTCGCCGAGGTGGCGTATGACATCGGCGTCCAGCTTGGCCGCGGGCACCCGAATCAGATCGCCTCACCGCTGGACCTGCAGCTGCGGCGTGAGCAGTTGCGTCTGCTCGAGCGGGACGAGGAACGAATCAAGGCCACCACCAAGAATCTCGCATTGGAAGTGACCGAGGCCTGGCAGCGATTCCGTACGGCTCAGGAGTGAGCACCGTTCCAGGTGTTGCGCGAGTGACGCGAGAGGAATATCCTGGACTTGCCACGGTTCAACCTGAAAAGGAGGGAGGTCAGAACAATGAAAAGAGCGTTGAGATTCGCAGTTCCCGCAGTTGTGGTCATCGCGATCCTACTCTCGGCTGTGCCCGCATCGGCCAAGGCGAAACCGCCGGCCAAGAGGTACTATGTGGCCCTTTTGATGGGCATGGAGGGTCCCTACTCGGTGGTTTCCGGGTGTATGAAGTTCACGAAATCGAACGTCAGCGTCCTGGGTGAAGGGGTATTCGGTCCCTGGGAAAGGGTGAGCCAAGACGGCAACCAGACGATTTTCACCTCCAACATGGCGACCACTATGGAGCTTTTTGGACAAGTGGTCCCGGTCACCATCGATGGGATAGCAACCACCGATGATACGGGTGACAAGAGCGCGATGGGTGGGGCCCTTAGCATGATCGTGGAAATGGCCGGCGTCACACAGAATGTCGCCATGGCCGGCCGAGAGGTCGCCACCAAGAGCAAGTGCAAGAAACTGGCGAAGAAGTTCAACAAGCTTTTCGACACGGCCAACGCATCTCTAGCGCGCGAATAGGCTCAGATCGCGTTTGATCGGTCAAAGTCTTTCCCACTACAAGATCTCCGGCAAGCTCGGAGCCGGGGGTATGGGTGAGGTCTACCGCGCCCATGACACCCGTCTCGACCGCGAGGTGGCACTCAAGGTGTTGCCCGCCGAGGTGGCCTCTGATCGGGAGCGTCTCGAGCGCTTCGAGCGCGAAGCCAAAGCCCTCGCCTCCCTCAACCATCCCAACATCGTTCATATCTACTCCGTAGAGTCGTCAGTCATTCAGCTACCAGCTACCAGCCCCCAGCCACCAGCAGGAAGCGGGCAGCCGGCAACCGGGGGGGAGGGAGGTGCCCTAAGGCCCTACGGCCCTACAGCCCTACAGCCTTCCACGATCCACTTCCTCACCATGGAGCTGGTCGAGGGAAAGGTGTTGACCGAGGTGATTCCGGCCGGCGGGATGGCTCTCGATCGGTTCTTCTCCATGGCCATCCCCATGGCCGATGCTCTGGCGACAGCGCACGAGAAGGGGATCGTGCACCGGGACCTGAAGCCGGCCAATGTCATGGTCAGTGCCGAGGGGCGGGTAAAAGTTCTGGATTTCGGTCTGGCCAAGCTGCTGGCGCCCGAGGCGAGCGCCGAAGGTGCCACGGCAGCTCCCACGGTGGGTCTAGAGACGGGTAGTGGTGTCGTCGTGGGTACGGTGGGATATATGTCACCGGAGCAGGTCCGGGGGGAGCCGGTGGACTCGCGCTCCGATGTGTTCGCATTGGGCCTGGTCCTCTTTCAAATGGTCACCGGGGTGCGTGCCTTCGAGGCGGACACATCGCCGGACATCATGTCGGCGATCCTGCGTGACACACCCAGCTCGGTGGACGCGATTCGGCCGGATATCCCCCGCCACCTGGCCAGGATCATCCGCCACTGTCTCGAGAAGGACCCCGAACGGCGCTATCAGTCCGCCAAAGATGTGCGCAATGAGCTCGAGGCTCTGGCGAAGGAGGTCGAGACCGAGGCGATCCTGGAGAGTCGCCCCGATCTGGTTGCCAAGAAGACGACCGGTGGGAAACTGCGGTGGGGAGTGATCGCGGTCGTCGCGGTCGCGGTGGCCCTCTCTGTCGCGGTGGCGTATCGGCTGGCACGGGTCGGAGTCGAGATGCCGCCCGCGGCGCCGGAAACAGAAATCCAATCCCTGGCTGTCCTCCCTTTTGACAACCTGATGAACGACCCGGAGCAAGACTATTTTGTCGCGGGGATGCACGAAGCGCTGATCACCGATCTATCCAAGATCACCGCGTTGCGGGTGATCTCACGGACCTCGGCGATGCGTTACAAGGAGTCCGACAAGTCGATTCCAGAGATCGCCCGGGAGCTGGATGTGGACGCGCTGATCGAAGGCTCGGTGCTGCGGGTGGAGGGTCAAGTGCGCATCACGGCGCAGCTGATCGATGGACGGACTGATGAGCACCTGTGGGCCGACAGCTACGACCGCGAGCTCGAGAACGTGCTGGCGCTGCTCAGTGACGTGGCCCAGGCGATCGCCGGTGAGATCGAGATCACGGTGACGCCGGAGCAACGGGCCAGGCTGGAAGCGACACCAGCGATCGATCCGGCGGCGCATGAGGCCTTTCTCAGAGGTCGCTACGCCTTCAACCGCTTCAGTGCCGACGGCTATTACCGGGCCATCGAGTTCTACCGCCAGGCGATCGAGATCCAGCCCGATTACGCCGAAGCCATCGGTAGTCTCGCCGGTGCCCATCTACTGATCGGCGGCTTTGGTATCGGGGACCGGCAGGAACATGAAGGCCTGACGAGACAGTACACCCTGAAAGCACTGGAGCTGGATGATCAACTCGCCCTGGGTCATGCTCTCGACGGTTGGATCAAGCTCTATTTCGATTGGGACTGGTCCGGCGCTGCGACAGCCTTTGAGCGGGCCCTGGAGTTGAATCCGTATGGCCTCTACGGCTGCCACGGCTACGGAGATTATCTGAGCGTAGTTGGACGAGCCGAGGAGGGTCTGGAGTACCTCCAGCGCGCTGCCCGCGCGGACCCGCTCTCGCCGATCGTCAACTCGCCGGTCGCGGGTCATCTCATCATGGTTCGTCGCTACGATGATGCGATCGAGAAATCCAATCAGTTGCTCGCGATCAACCCGGACTACCCGGCTGCCCGTTTATTGCTGGCCTGGGCGTACTGGCACAGAGGGGATCAGGAGCTGGCGCTGGAACAGCATCGACTCCGGTGGCAAGGCAACAGCGAGCTCTTGCAGGCGGTCGATCGCGGGTACGAAGAGGGAGGACCGACAGGAGCGCTCAAGGAGGTTGCGGGAGTCTTTGCCGTGTTGGCCGAGGAAGGTAAGGCCGGCCCTCGGACCGTCGCGGGTTACCTTGCCCGCGCCGGTGAGGTGGACGAGGCCTTCTATTGGCTGGAGCGGGCATACGAAGAGCGGATTCCCCAGTTGATGTTGCTCAAAGTGGAGCCGACCTGGGACCTCCTGCGCGACGATCCCCGCTTCGAGGACCTGGCGCGACGCATCGGAATTCCTGATTGAACTGTGTTAGCTTTGCAGCATCATCGGCCCCATACCGAGGAGGAGCCATGGCGAAGAGGATCTATGTGGGAAATCTGCCGTTCAGTGCCACCGAGGACGAGATTCGGGAACGATTCGCAGAGTTCGGCGAAGTCGAGTCAGTCAACCTGATCAACGATCGACACACCGGTCAACCGCGGGGTTTCGGCTTTGTTGAAATGGATGACGAGGCAGCGGCTAAGGCGATCTCGGCCCTCGACAGCACCGACTTTGGCGGTCGGACCCTGAGGGTGAGCGTCGCTCGGGAACGTGGCGGCGGTGGTCCACGCGGAGGTGGTGGACGCGACCGCTGGTAGGCTCCTTTCTCACCACGCCTGTTCGAGTTGGACTATATTGTCCAGCGAGGACAGGTTCCCATGACAGAGGCGCATCCAGACGCAGCCCAGAAGGGCGTGCGTAAGAACGGCTGGCGGCGGCTGATTCGGCGGCTGGGTGTGGATCTGCGCCCGGGCGAAGGACGGGCTGCGGCGGTGCTCTTCGTCTCCTTGTTCCTGCTGCTGACATTTCAGATCGCCACCAAGACGGTTCGACAATCCACCTTCATCAATTCCCTCGGGGCCACCAGGCTGCCGTTGGTGTACCTGCTGGTGGCCCTGTCGTCCTATCCGATTCTGCGCCTCTACAACCGATTCGTTGATCGGTTCCGAGTCGAGCAACTGCTCACCTTCACCTGTCTGGGGGTCGCTGGGATCATGGTGGCCTTCTGGGGACTCATGCGGCAGCCGTGGACCTGGGTGGCGGTGCTGTTCTACGTCTTCACCTCGATCGTCTACGGCATGTTGGCGAGTCAGTTCTGGCTCCTTGCCAACCATGTTTTCGATCCCCGCCAGGCCAAGAGGCTGTTCGGGTTCATCGGCGCCGGCGCCCTGTTGGGTGGAGTCCTCGGCGGGCAGATCGCCCGTTTGGCCAGCCGCTCGTTTGGCACCGGCGCGGTGCCGTTGGTAGCGGCCGTGCTGCTGGCGATCGTGGCGGGTCTGATGAGCCGAGCCCGTTTCCTGGGAGCCACCGAGGAACACGACCCTGGTGGGGGTGAGAGCAAGCTGGAGAAAGCCAAGGGCGGCTTCGAGATCCTGCGGCAGTCTCGACCGCTGCGGACGATCGCCGCCGTGGTCGTGCTGACCATCATGGTGGCCCAGATCGTCGACCTGCAGTTCAACTGGGCGGTGGAGCAGACCACCACGTCACTCGATCAACAGACTGCCTTCTACGGCAACTTCTTCAGTGTCATGGGCATCGTCGCCTTCATCTTCCAGTTGGTGTTTACGGCCAGGATTCACCGCACGCTGGGCATCGGTTATGCGCTGCGGGTGCTGCCGGTGACGATGGCGGTGGGGACCATTGCGCTCTTCTTGGCAGCGGGATTCCTGCCCGAGATGCTGGTGATGGCGGCGCTGATCCTGAAGATCGGCGAGAGTGGTCTGCGATACTCGCTGGATTCCTCGACCCGGGAGCTGCTGTTTCTGCCCGTGCCTTCTCGCCTGCGGGTCAAAGCCAAAGCCTTTATCGATGTCTTTATCCAGCGCGGCGCCAAGGGTCTGGCGGCACTGCTGTTGCTGCCGGTGACCTTCGGACTGATCACCGCGGTCGAGGCCGGCTGGATCTCGTTGGTGCTCATCGTCATCTGGATGGCGATCATCGTGGTGACGTCACGGGAATACGTGCGGGCGTTCAGGGAGGGTCTCAAGGGCCGGACCGTGGACTCGGATGTGCCGGTGGATCTGACCGATATGACGACGTTGGAGCTGCTGCTCGAGTCGCTGGGTAGCGCCGACCGCCGACAGGTTCTCCACGGTCTGGATCTGCTGGTCGCCAATGGACGCCGAGACCTGGTGCCCCCGCTGCTGCTCTACCACGACGCTCCGGAGGTGCGGCGTCGGACCCTGATGATCCTGGCGGAGGCCGGCAGGGTGGATGTAGTACCGCTGATCGAGCGTCGGCTGGGCGACGGCGACCCGGATGTGCGAGCCGAGGCAATCCGAGTCCTGGCGGGGATGCAGGGCAAGGAAATCCCCGAGCTGATGCTGCCCAAGCTCGACGACAGCGATCCCGGGATCCGCGCCGCGGCAGTGGCCTGTCTCGCCAATCACGGCGACGAAGAGATGGGAACCCAAGCCAATCAGGTTTTGCAGGGTTTGCTCACAGATGGTGACCCCAGGGTCCGCGGCGAGGCGGCCAAGGCCATCGGCGCCGTTCACGAACCCAGGTACCAGGAATATCTCATGCAGCTTTTGTACGACCCGAATCAGCAAGTCGTCCGGGAAGCCATCGCTGCGATTCGGCGCCGGGTCGCACGCGATGGGTTCAATCCCTTGTACGTGGCAACCCTCATCTCCTTGCTGCAGAACCGGCGGGTCAAGCACGAAGCGCGCGAGGCGTTGGTGGCCTTCGGCGAGCCGGCGATCCCGGCACTGGTTCATTTCATGAACGAGCCGGAGGAGCCCATATGGGTCCGACGCGCGCTGCCCAAGGCCATCGCCCGGGTCGGTACCCTGGCAGCGAGCAAGGCTCTGCTGGCGGGGTTGGAGAAGGGAGAGGATTCATTCCATCGTCGCAAGCTGGTGGAAGCCCTGGTGTCGATGAAGGACTCGCGATCGCTGTGGTTCCAGGAGTCGAAGGCGATCCAGCTCCAGATCTCCGAGGAGGCGCGAATCTACCTCGACCAGCTGGCGGCTCTTGAAAGCCTGGGTCTGAAAGACAAAGGAGCGCTGATGGGTGCCACGGTCAAATGGGACGGTGAGCGGGTACCGACGCTGTTGGATCAGCTGTTGGAAGAGCGAGCGGTCTACAGCCTGCGCAACCTCTTTGGCTTGCTGACGTTGCTCTATGGTGGAGAGCAGATCTGGCCTGCTTACGTGAGCTTGATCAGCGACAAGAAAATGCTGCGGGCCCGGGCCCTGGAGTTCCTCGACAACACTCTGGCGGCGGAAGTCCGGCGCGATGTGTTTGCCGCCATCGATGACTGCCCGCGGGCCGAAAAACTCGAACGGGCGCAGAAGCAATATGGAATCGTCGTCAGGTCGAAACGTGAGGTGTTGGGAGGATTCCTCGAGCCCAAGATGCGCGGGGACTCCGACGACACTACACTGGCCGCGGCGGCCCTCTACGCTGCGCATCAGGAGCAGGTTCCAGGGTTGGAAGACGAAATCCGCGGGTTGGCCGCAACGGCCGTCGATCCTTTCGTCAAGGAGACCGCAAACTGGCTGGTGAGCCGCCTTGACCTATAATCGGCCTCTGATTCATCAACGGAGGACAGGATGAGACCGGCCGACTTCGGACAGGCCGCACCGAGGGCAGGTGGCGGTACTTGGCGGCGATTTGCCAGCCGGCTCGGAATCGATGTGCGTCCCGGTGAAGGCCTGCCGGCGGTTCTGCTCTTTGTCTGTTTCTTTCTGTTTGTCACCTTCCAGTACGCGACCAAGAGCGTTCGTCAGGCGTCCTATGTCAAGGGCCTGGGGGCGGCCTACCTGCCACTGGTGTACCTGGCCGTAGCGGTCTTTTCGTATCCCATTCTGCGGCTTTACAGTCGCTTCGCCGATCGGGTCGAGCGGCACAACCTCATCACTGTGACCTGTGGAGTCACCGCTGCCAGCATGGTGGTTTTCTGGTGGCTCTTCCAGCCGGAGTTGCTGGCCTCCTGGAGGTGGATCCCGTTTGTGCTCTACGTCTGGATCTCCATCGCCTACGTGATGAATTACAGCCAGTTCTGGTCGTTCTCGAATCACGTCTTCGACCCGAGGCAGGCCAAGCGATTGTTTGGTTTTGTTGGTGCTGGCGGGCTGTTGGGCAGTGTGGCGGGAGGTCAGGTGGCACGGATCGTCAGCGATGTGGTGAACACGCGAACGACATTTCTGGTGGCGGCGGTCATTTTGGGCCTGGCGGCGATGGTGATTCACCTAATTCACAGATTCCACCATGTCGACGCCGATCGGGTCGCCGGCTCAGCCGGCCTGGCCGGGTTGGAAAAGGTCAAGGGGGGCTTCGAGATCATCAAGGGGTCGCGACAACTCCAGCTCATCGCTGCCGTCATGGTGCTGACAGTGGTGGTGGCGCAAGTGGTCGATATCCAGTTCAACTGGGTGGCCGAGACCCGTACGGAGTCGCTCGACGATGCGACCCGGTTCTTCGGCAACTTCTTCACCATCATGGGGCTCTCGGCTTTTCTGTTCCAACTGGCCTTCACCTCCAGGATCCACAAGGGGCTGGGAGTCGGTGTTGCCATGCGTATCCTGCCCGTCGCAATGGCCGTGGGAAGTGCTGCCGTGCTGTTTTCGTACCACCTGTTTCCCGTCGCCCTGCTGGGAACCGCACTGGCACTGAAAGTCGGCGAGAACGGGATCCGCTACTCTCTGGATCAGGCCACCCGCGAGCTCCTATTCCTGCCGGTGCCGTCGAAGGCTCGGATCAAGGCCAAGGCGTTTATCGACGTCTTTGTCCAACGGGGAGCCAAAGGACTGGCCGCTCTGCTCCTGCTGCCGGTCACCTTTGGACTGATCGTGCCACCCATCAAGGCCGGGTGGATCGCCTTCCCGCTGATTGCGGTCTGGCTGGTGGTGGCCGGTGTCGCCTATCGCGAGTATGTGCGGTCGTTTCGGGAGGGAATGAAGAAGCGCAACCTCGATGCGGAGATCCCGATCAATGTGTCCGACGTGACCACCCTCGATCTCCTGGTGCAGTCTCTTTTCAGCTCCGACGGCCGCCAAGTGTTGCAGAGCCTGGAGATTCTCGACTCCAACAACCGCAGCAACCTGGTGCCACCAATCCTGCTCTACCATGACGATCCGGAGATCAGGCACCGAACACTGATGGTCCTGGCCAAGGCCGGGCGGGTGGATGCAGTACCGCTGATCGAGCGGACCCTGGGTGATGAGGATCCAGAAGTGCGAGCGGAGGCCATCCAGGTCCTGGCCAAGCTCCACGGTGAGGACGCCTGCGAGCTGATGCTGCCGCGACTGAAGGAATCCGACTCTCCGGTCCGCGCGGCAGCCGTTGCTTGTCTTGCCAACCATGGCGACGAGACCATGGTGGAAGAGGCCACGGCGACGCTGGGGGATTTGCTCTCGGACGCCGATTCGACGGTTCGTTGCGACGCCGCCAAAGCCCTTGGCGCCATTCATGAACCCCGGTACCAGGAGCGACTGATCCAGCTGCTCTACGACCAAGATCCAAGCGTCGTGCGCGATGCTATCGGTGCCATCCACCGGCGAGTCGCACGCGATGGATTCAATCCGCTCTATGTGCCGACCCTGATCTCGCTGCTCCAGAACCGTCGCCTCAAGCATGAAGCGCGCGAGAGTCTGGTGGCCTTTGGTGAGCCGGCTCTACCGGCGCTGACCCATTTCATGACCGACGCCGATGAGCCGATCTGGGTCCGGCGGGCGCTGCCCATGACCATCGCCAAGATTGGCACCCTGGCGGCCGCCAACTCGCTGACCGAGCGGCTGGGCAAGGTAGAAGACGGCTTCCAGCGGCGTCAGCTGGTGGAAGCGCTGGGATCACTGCCCGATCAGATCCGTCACTCAGTCGATCCCAGAATCATCAACGAGCAGATCCACGCCGAGGCGAGGAGCTATTTGCGGACGCTGGTCGACCTCTACGGCCTCGGCTTCCTGGACAAGGGAAGGCTCGAGGGCCCCTGTGTGACGTGGGACAGTGAGATGCTCGAGCCCAGTCTGGTGGAGCGCCTGATTGCCGAACGACTCGACGGTCAACTGGAGAATCTCTTCGGTCTGCTCGCGGTGTCGCACCCGCCCCGGGATGTCTGGGCGGCCTACCGCAGCCTCATCAGTGGTCGCGCAGCGCTGCGCAATCACGCTCTGGAGTACTTGGATAACATCCTCGTTGGCGATATCCGGCGACATGTCTTTGCAGTGATCGGTGATCAGCCGCTGGAGGAGAAACTGAATGTAGCCGAAAGGCAGTTCGGGGCGGTGCCACGCTCGAAAGTGGAGACTCTCGATGCTCTCCTCGTCGAGCAGGCGGACAGCGAGTCGGATGGCAATCATCTGACGCTGGCAGCCCTCTACACCGTTCACGTGGATCGGATCACGGAGCTCTACTCACGGGTCGAGTCGCTGCTCCAGAGCGCCGTCGATCCCTTCGTCAGTGAGACCGCGGGTTGGGTTGCCGGCCGGCTGGGTCTGTCGGGGTCATAATTGGTATTCTTCCCCGCGGTGTGTAAGAGGAGGCTAGGCAGTGGCTGAGCTTGCCCGTATCGAAACCGTTGTTTTTCTGCAGAGCGTCGACCTCTTCTCCTACTGCAAGGCCGAAGAGGTCCTGCGCATCGCAGCCATCGCGCAGGAGCGGTCCTTTGAGGAAGGAGAGAAGATTTATGGTGTCAACGACCCCGCCGACGTCTTCTTCTGCGTCGTCCGTGGCATGGTGAAGGCCGACCGAGCCAACGGTGGAGCCCAGATCTTTCCGCCGCTCAGCACCTTTGGAGGGATCGACATCTTGCGGGGTCGGCTGCGCACGGACACGGCCGTGGCACAGACCCAGTGTCTGCTGCTGGCTATCGAGGCGGAAGACTTCTTCGACCTACTGTCCAACAACATCGACATCGTGAAGGCGCTGTTTCGGCATCTCATCGAGACGCTGCAACAGGGGGAAAACTAAAAGGGAGATCCGGATGTATCAGCGAACGCACCCACAACACCTCGTCTGGCTTCTAGCCATAGCTTTATTGATCGTTCCATTGTTCTGCTCCACCTCATCTATGGCCAGCGAGCAGGCCCCTGGCCGGGTCCTGGCCATTGGCGATATCCACGGCGAATACGCAGGTCTGGTGTCCATTCTCCGCGAAACCGGTCTGGTGGACGAACACAATCACTGGATCGGCGGCAACGCGACCCTCGTTCAGACGGGTGACTTCGTCGACCGGGGCGCCGGGGTGAGAGAAGTGATGGATCTCCTCATGAGGCTCCAAACGGAGGCAGCGGCAAAGGGCGGCAGAGTCGTCGTGCTGTTGGGCAACCACGAGGCCATGAATCTCATTCACGACTTCCAGGACGTGACGCCGGCTATCTTCGCCACCTATGCGGGTGAGGATGCGGAGCAGCTCTTGGAAGAGGCTTGGGGCGAGTGGGTGAAGTGGATCACCCGACTGGCGAGCTCCCGGGGCGGCGAGACACCCGACCTGACCAAGGAGAAGAAAGAGCGGTGGATGAAGGAGCATCCCCCGGGGTTTGTCGAGTATCAGCGGGCGATGAGCGCCGGCGGCCACTACGGCAAGTGGCTGCTCGGGCTTCCTGTCATGGTAAAGATCGGCGACACCATCTTCATGCACGCCGGGATCGGTCCCGACTATGCGCAGATGAGTGTCAAGGAGGTCAACGAGCTACACCGAAGCGAGTTCGAGGCCTTTATCGACAATCGGACCGCAATGGTGGACAGGGGGCTCATCCCGCCGTACTTCAATCTTTACGAAATCAACCAGGCCCTCGTCTATCAGGTGTCCAATCCGCCACTCAAGAAGTACCGAGATGCGAAGGACGCGAAGTTGGTCGTCAGGGCAGCAGAGGGTCTCAACCGGCTGCAGGGGATACTCATCGAGAACAGCCCCTTGTGGTATCGGGGTTACACCCTGCTCTCTGATCAGGAGCTTCTGGAGCACCTGGATGCGCTGGAGAAATCCTACGGCGCCCACCGGTTCGTTGTGGCTCACTCGCCGATGGAGACGGGCTCGATTGAGCAGCGCCTCTCCGGTCGTGTCTTCCTGATCGACACCGGGATGCTCAAGAGCTACTACCACGGCAGGGCCTCCGCCCTCGAAGTGGCTGATGGCCAGATCTCGGCCGTCTACGTGAATGAGAGGCGGGTGCTGGTGGAGAGCCCAGAGGAGGTGGTGCCGGCCAGCGCCGCATCAAATAACTCCGCGGCTCGTCAGCGGCTCTTGAACGTGCCGGCGGTCTACCGAGCCGGAGGCTCTGACCGGATGCTGCCGGCCGTCTATCCGGGCGAGGGTGACGATGAGCTGACGGTCCCATCCCGGGTCTGGAGAGATCCCGATCTCGAGCCGCTGCCATTCACTACAGCCGATCAGCTGCAGGAGTTTCTGCGCACGGCGAAGGTGGTCTCGCAAGTGGACATTCCCAAAGGCATCACCAAGCCGAAGAAGATCCTGCTGGAGCAAGGCGGTGTTCGCACCCATGCCAAGTTCAACTACGTCGACCGTTCCGGACAGCGGGAGAAGCTCACGGACGGTACCGTCGAGATGTACTTCTTGGACAGCTTCAAGGCCGATATGGCGACCTACGAGCTGAGTCGGCTCTTAGGGATGAACAATGTGCCACCGGCTGTGATCCGCAACATCGACGGTGAGGACGGGATCCTGCAGCTCTGGATCGAAGGCCTCACGAGCTACGAGCAGTGGCTCGAGGAGGGCGGCACCGGCACGCCATCAGCGCTCTACCTCAAGCGCCAGATTCGGGACATGCGGGTGTTCGATCTGCTGATCCGGAATATTGACCGCCACCAGGGCAATATCATGTGGGACCAGGACAACAGCCTCTGGTTGATCGACCACACCCGCAGCATGTCGCGCGACAGCAATCTTCGCGATCCGAAGAAGTTCGAGGGCTGCTCGCGGCCGCTGTACGAGGCCTTGAAGGCGCTCGATGAGAAGACCGTCACCGACGCAATTGGCCCGTATCTCAGCAAGTTCGAGATTAAGGCCCTGTTGAAACGTCGAGAGAAGCTCCACAAACTGATCGACTCCCAGATCAAGAAAGAGGGCGAGGACGAGGTGCTGTTCAACTACGGCGACATGCCCAAGGGTATGGTCATCACCTACGATGAGTCGGCAGCCTGAGCCGGCGCGGAAACTACTGTCCGCCTCCTTATGTAAACCCAATGGATGAGGGCGATGAAGGCGACCAGGATCGGATGGGCCCTGCTACTGGCAGTGCCAGCGCTCTGTGCCGCTCAGAACGCAGAAAGGGTGTTGCTGGGAGCTGACAAGCAACCGCTGCCCTTTACCCGCACAGACGAGATTCTGGATTTCATCGCCACCGCGCGGGAGGTTTCCTCCAAGGCTCTCTCTGTGGGCATCACCAAGGCCAGAAAGCTCCGATTGTCCAGGGATGGCGTGGAGCTCCATGTGGTGTTTCACCACATCAACCAGAGCGAGCATCAGGTGAAGCGCCTACCCAACGGCAACGTGGTGATGTATCTGCGCGACAGCTACACCAGCCAAATTGCGGCGTTCGAGGTCAGTCGGCTTCTCGGTATGACCGATGTCCCCCCGACGATCACGCGAGTGTCCGACGGTGAGGCCGGCTCGGCACAGCTCTGGATCGAAAAGGCG
>Ga0255055_10001152_pt1 | contig 19884 bp, 10 predicted proteins | sample JV7_2_27_MG_FD_188633 | JGI IMG/M metagenome (GOLD analysis project Ga0255055, IMG submission 188633) | Seawater microbial communities from Jervis Inlet, British Columbia, Canada - JV7_2_27 | ecosystem: Environmental > Aquatic > Marine > Inlet | place: Canada: British Columbia | collected...
CAACAACATCTTCAGTATTGCCGCTAAAGATATTATTTAAAAGTTCATTCGAATACCCTCTAATTAGATAAATCCCATTATAATTATTAGTAATTGTATTTAGTTCGATTATATTTAGATTGCTAAATTCTAAATATATTCCATAATGATTGGCGCTTATGTTGTTATTTGTAATGCTGTTACTATGACTCTGGTATAAATAAATACCATAATAAAAGTCGTGGTTTATTACTTCGTTTTCCATTATGTTATTATTACTGCCGTATTCTAAGAATATCCCTCTTCCGTTGTCTTTTACATTATTTTCTGAGATGGTATTATACGAACTATCCCATAACCCTATCCCAGATTCAAGATGGTTCTGTGCTGTATTTCCCGAAACAGTGTTATAGTAACTATAGAATAAATATATCCCGTAATAATCATTATTAGATGCGAAATTTCCTGAAACATTGTTATAATTACCCTCTACAGATATCCCACCATCACCATTGGAATTTGCATGATTTTCAAAAATATCGTTGTTATAACAATAATATAAATATATCCCCATATCCACGTTTAATTCCGCAGTATTTCCCATTATAGTGTTATAATCGCAATTACTTAACGATATCCCGTGAACAATGTTTTGATTTGCAGTGTTATTTAAAATTGTATTAGTATCACAATCCTCTAAATATATTCCACTAACATCGTTGTTATTTACTGTATTCTCCAAAATTGTGTTATTATAACCTCCTTCAAAATGGATCCCAAAATTATCGTTATTACTTGCAGTGTTTCCTGAAATAATATTGTGATAACTATATTCAAAGGATATCCCCAATCCACTGTTTTTTATAATATTCTCCGAGATAGTATTTGAATGACTACTATATGAACCTATTCCAGATCCAAAATGGCTAAAATCGATGGTGTTTTTTGAAACTTGATTAAAATCACTATCGAGTAAAAATAATCCATCCCAATAATTGTCATTTGCGGTGTTGTTAGTGATAACATTATTACCACCATTCTCAATAAATATACCATGGTCATTATTATTTGCAGTATTATTTGAAACTAGGTTATTGGAACTATATGATATATCCATCCCGTAAATATTATTGAAATTTACTGTATTATTGGAAATCGTATTATCATAACTTCCATCAATTAAAATGCCAAAATCGTTGTTATTATTTGCAGTATTATTTAAAATTGAGTTATAATTACTATTACTTAAGCTAATACCTCCTACTGAATTGTCAGATAAGTTATTTCTCGAAATTATATTAATATTACTATCAGCTAAGCCTATCCCGTTAATAACATTTTGATCTGCAAAGTTTCCTGTAATGTTGTTAAAATAACAATTCCATAAACCTATCCCATAAGCATCGTTGGAATTTAAAGTATTATTTATGATTGAGTTAGAATTACTATTCCCCATGCCAATACCTCCCAATGTATTGAAACTCCCATTATTTCTCGAAATTGTATTATTTGTACAGTTTAGTAAACCTATCCCTTGTTCACCATTAAAAGTTGCTGTATTATTTGAGATTGTATTAAATTTACCGTTTCCTAACCCAATTCCATAACCAATATTGAAATTTACAGTATTATTGAAAATAACATTATTATTACTACTATTACCTAAACCGATACCCCCTATGATATTAACAGTTACATTATTTCCTGATATTATATTTAAATTACTCCCAAGTAAACCAATCCCTACAAGGTTGTTGTTTGAAGCCTTGTTATTTATTATATTTGAATTATTAACATTCCATAAAGCTATTCCTGTAACATTTGCTTTCGAAACAGAACAATTATTAATTATGAAATATACGCTGGAATTTTGTATTAGAATACAAAAATCAAAATTGTTATTTACATCAATAGTTACATTTTCAATAACATAAGGATTGACTTGAGTCCCATTACCACCTCCAAACCATGGTTCTCCTTCGGCCCATGTCCAATTATTAGCTCCCGCATCATCAATTTCAATCGGGGATGTTAAATCCCAATAACTTGAGGTTTTTAAATTTTTTGCGTCTTTCGTTATTTCACTATCATTTATAGAACTAGTAGGGTTAAAATTGATATTATTTTGAGATAAACTAAAAAAAATTAACGTACAAATACCTATAAGAGATAGTAGAAAGACTTTATTTCTTTTAACATTCATATTTTCTCCCTTCTATGTCTTATATATTTGTTAGAATCGTATTTAAATCTAGTGATATTACCACCAAATCTTTTCTAAAGGGCTATAGATTAAGAAATTAGATTATTTAGTTAGATGTTTTATCTGAAATAAAAGAACTCGATTACGATAGGATCTTTAGGATTTAGAACTTTTTAGGTTTCCAATTAAAAATTAAGAACATTATTTATGTTTTATAAATGTGCCTTGAGAGTATTCTCTAAATGCTATTCTTAATTCTTCTTCAGTATTCATAACGATTGGGCCTCTCCATGCCACTGGCTCTCCTATCGGTTTACCAGATATCAAAAGGAATCTAACGGGCTTCTCTTTAGTTTTCACGATCACTTCATCTCCGTCTTTGTAAATTACTAGATTTTCAGCATTAACTAAAGTATGTTTACCTGGATCAAAAATTCCTTCTCCCTCAATGACATATGCAAAAATATTATGAGTATTATCTATTGAGTGTATAAATTCAGAATTTGGCTCTATGGAGACATCTAGATATTCTGGATCGGTTACAATATCTTGTACGGGCCCTCTGACACCATTTACTTCGCCACAAATTATTTTTACTTTCACGCTATCATTTACGATAACTTCGGGAATCTGTTCTTTTGTAATATCTCGATAGCGAGGATCCATCATTTTGTTAGATGTAGGAAGATTTGCCCACAATTGAAAGCCAGCTAGGACAGGATCATTAACATTTTTTTTCGGCATCTCTTGATGTATTATACCACTCCCCGCGGTCATCCACTGAACGTCACCAGCTCCAATAACTCCACTATTGTCCATACTATCTCCATGTTCTACTTGCCCATGAAGCATATAAGTAATCGTTTCTATTCCCCGATGGGGATGCCATGGAAATCCTGCTATATAATCGTTAGGATTATCTGAATGGAAATCATCTAACAATAAAAATGGATCTAATGAAGGATCAGCATACCCAAACGCTCGTTTCAACCTAACACCCGCTCCTTCCATTGTTGCTCTACTTTTTAGAGTTACTCTTACTTCTCGGATTTTTGACATTACTTATCTCTTCTGTTTAGTATTTATCTTGTTATACTAAGTGTATATATCTAAACTCAAGTAATAAAAAGTTTTTATTATAAATCATAATGTAATCTCATTTCAAATATTGAATTTATAAATTATAGCTTATAATAAATAAGAAAAGATTTGAGAAGATCGGTTCTTAAAAATTCGAAGTATTTACTAGTTCTTCTCTTCAGGTTCTGATGTCTCTTTTTCCGCTTCCTCTGTTTCATCTTGAGTTTCTTTTTCGGTTTCACTGGTGACAACTTCACTCTCTTTATCTTCTTGAGCGATTTTTTCTTCTAACTCTGCCTCTGGTTCTGGTTCTGGTTCTGGAGGCGCAGGTTCACGAGAAATAACTACTTTAGCGAATCTAAGTACATTCTTATCCATTTTCCAACCGTCTTGAATGATTTCTATAATCGAATTATTAGGAAGATCATCTCTTTCTAGAAAACTCAACGCTTCATGGTAATTATAGTCAAAAAGATCGTTTACTTTAACTTCAATTTGTTCTGCTTTATGAAACTTCAAAATGCTAATAAATTGGTCGTAAAATTGTTTTAAAATAGCTTTATTCTCGTCATCCTCATCCAGAGCCTTTTTAAAGGAATCATGCAAAGGTAGAAAAGATTTTAATGTATATCCTACGTATTCTTTTCTCAAATTTTGTCGATTTTTATTCCAGCGTTTTTGAGCGTTCTCAAATTCGGCTTGAAGCCTCATATGTTTATTTTTCCAACTTTCGCTTTCTTTTTGATGCTTTATGAGGAGTTCTTTATCTTTTTTATTGCTTTCTTTAAGAATATTATATTTCGAGATTAAATCATCAAGATCGAAGTATTCGAGTACTTTCTGTTCTTCACCTTCCAGAAGTTTAACATCTTGCTCTTCTTCTTTCTCTTTAGTTTCTCTTAACTCTCCTTCTTTAGTTTCAATACTTCCTTCTTTAAACGATTCCGCTTCATCCTTTTTTCTCGATTCGTCGCTCATTTTTTCTTTATCCTTTTTTTTTCGAGTCATTTTCGCAGACAATATCTATTCTATAAGATTTATTTAAAATTCGATTACACTTAATGCAAATAAATTGTCTAATTTAATGCGTTAGGGTAATTTTAGTAAACTATAATAAAATAAAATTTTTATCCTTTTTCGTGATTTATAGATCATTATAAGAAAAATTTAATTTTAAAGATGAATTATAATCATAATAGAATATACACAGAAAAAAATAGCTTAATCAAATGATTTTAGTGATTATTTATTATGAGCGAAGAAAGTAAACCAAAGAGAAAGGAAAAGATTATTGGAATCGATTTAGGGACGTCTAATAGCGCGTGTGCTGTTTTAAGCGGTACTGGACAACCAGAAATTATTCCTGCTGCCGAAGGACGAACCTTAGGAGGTAAGGCATTTCCATCGTATGTAGCATTTGATGAAAGTGGTAGAAAAATTGTGGGCGAGCCGGCTAGAAGACAAGCAGTATCAAATCCTGATGGGACAGTTACAGCAATTAAACGCAAGATGGGCCTCTCGTACAAGGCTAAAATAAAAGTTGGAGATGAATGGAAAGAATTCACTCCAGAAGAGATTTCTGCAATGATCCTAAAAAAGATAAAGAACGACGCGAGCGCGTATCTTGGTCAAGAAGTGAAAAAGGCTGTTATTACAGTACCTGCGTACTTTAACGACGCTCAGAGGACAGCAACTAAAAATGCAGGTGAGATAGCTGGCCTTGAAGTAGTACGGATGATTAATGAACCAACAGCCGCTTCCTTAGCCTACGGTCTCGATAGAGATACAAGAGGCAAACTCTTAAAAATATGCGTTTTAGATTTAGGAGGAGGAACCTTCGACATCACTATTATGGAGTATGGAGAAGGCGTCGTAGAAGTTATGTCTACAGCAGGAGATACTCAACTAGGAGGGACTGATATGGATAACGCCATTATTGATTGGGTAGTCGGGAACTTCCAAAAGAAAGAAGACATCGATCTTAAGGGAGATAGTAAAGCAATGATTAGAGTCAAAGATGCTGGCGAAAAAGCTAAAATCGAACTCTCCACTACATTAAGTACTCAAATTAATTTACCCTACATTACTCAAAAAGATGGAAATCCTGTTCACATAGAAGTTGAACTCACAAGAGCAAAATTGGAACAATTGATCGAGCCAACTCTAAGAAGACTGGATCCTCTAATGAAGAGAGCAATAAATGATGCCAAAGTATCTACTCAAGCGATTGATAAAATAATTTTAGTTGGTGGTCCTACGAGAATGCCTTCCGTTCAAAAGAGATTTAAAGATTTCTTTGGTAAAGAACCTGAACATTCTGTCGATCCTATGGAATGCGTGGCTATCGGGGCAGCGATTCAAGGAGGTATTATAGCAGGAGATGTTGATGATTTATTATTACTAGATGTTACTCCATTATCCTTAGGGGTAGAAACATTAGGTGGAGTATTTACAAAATTAATTGAAAGAAATTCTACAATTCCTACCGAAAAACAACAAATTTTTAGCACTGCTGCTGATAATCAACCAGCTGTCACAATTAATGTATTGCAAGGAGAGAGAGCAATGGCAAAAGATAATATTCCGTTGGGCATGTTTCACCTTACCGGTATCCCACCTGCGCCTCGAGGAATACCACAAATAGAAGTTAAATTCTCAATCGATGCAGACGGCATTGTTCATGTAACTGCAAAAGATTTAGGGACAGGTAAAGAAACAGGTATTACGGTTACAGGTGCGAAAGGCTTAACTCCTGAAGAAATCGAAGAGAAGGTAAAAAACGCAGAACAATTTGAAGAAGAAGACAAGAAAATCAAAGAATTAATCGAAGCTAAAAATAACGCAGACTCAATGATCTACCAAACCAAGAAATTGATGGAAGATAATAAAGATAAAATCGAAGAAAATGAGAAATCTACGATAGAAGCAGCTATGAAATCTCTTGAGGAGGATATTAAAACTGACGACCTTCAGAGAATTAAATTAGGTGTCGAAAACCTACAGAAGTCTATGCATACTTTTTCTGAAAGAATTTATTCGCAACAAGCGCAAGACCAATCCTATCAACAAGCAGCTCAACAAGCCCAACAAGCCGCAAGTGGAATGGGAGGTATGCCTCCTGGAGGGATGGGCGGAGCACCACCTGGTGATATGGGGGGTGCGGGTGCGGGTGGAGCATCATATAAAAAAGACAAAGATAAAAAGGATAAAGACAAAAAACGCGTCGTGGATGTAGATTGGGAAGAATCCGACGAATAATCTCCTGCTTTAATTTGAAATAATCCCATTTTATTTCTTTTTTTATATTTATAGTTTCTTGGAATATTTATTTTTTAAAAGTTTATATATCTCTTTATAGATAAGCCAATACCTAAAAAGATAAATTTCATAATTAATTCTAGCTAATAGAATTTAAACTTATAAGAGATCATAACGTGGCAATTAGATAATGAGTACGAATAAAAAACGAGATTACTACGAAGTATTAGGAGTAGAAAAGAATGCGAATGAGAACGACATTAAACTTGCTTATAGGCGTTTAGCAAGGAAGCTCCATCCAGATCTTAATAAAACTGATCCTAAAGCTAAGGAAAAGTTTATCGAACTTCAGGAGGCTTACGAAGTATTAAGCGACGCTAATAAGAGACATAACTACGACAGATACGGTTTTAGTGGCGTTGATGTAGATATGAGTAGTTTTATGAGAGGAGGAATCCCAGGTATTGACGAATTACTCAAATCTATTTTTGGAGGTGGTGGATCCTTTTTTGGAGGAGACGATTTTGGATTTGGCAGCATTTTTGGATCAAGAGGTAGGTCGAGATCAGCCCCACGCCGAGAAGTTGGACAAGACATCGAGGATTTTATCGGGATTTCATTTGAAGAAGCGATGTTTGGTTCGAAAAAGGATGTGGTCATTCAAAGATACACCCCTTGCGACGAGTGCGAGGGAACTGGAGCTGAGGATCCTTCAAGTATAAAGACATGTCCTCAGTGCGAAGGCGCAGGTAGGGTGAGAAAAATGACTCAATCTGGTTTCGGTACAATCATTCGTGAAGCTGAGTGCTATAATTGTAATGGAACTGGTAAAATAATTAAGAAAAAGTGCCAGGTATGTGATGGTAGAAAAGTAGTCGCTGAAACTAAGACTATTCACGTAAGCACTCCTCCCGGAATAGAAAATGGAGTCCATTTAAAAGTTCAAGGTGCAGGTCACATCCCATCTAGCAGAGCCATCCCAGGAGATCTCTATTTAGGCATAAAAATTGAAGATAACGAACACTTTATTCGCCGTGGAAACGATCTGTTTACTCCAATTAACATCGATATTGTTACAGCAATTTTAGGCGGCGAAATTAATGCTCCAACTTTAGATTATAAAAATGAAAAAATAATTGAAAAGGGATTAAAAATACCACCTGGAACCCAACATGGGACAGAATTTAGAATAAAAAATAGGGGTGCAAGTTATCTTCGCGGGAAGGGTAAAGGAGATCAATACTTAGTAGTTACTGTTGAAATTCCGAAAAAAGTTACAGAAGAACAGAGAAAATTATTAGAGAAATTTAAAGATTTAAATTAGCAGCAACTACTTGTTCTTAAGTCTTTTTTGATTGACAAGTGTGAGTTCAATAGCTTTTACTTCAGCTCTGGATTTAATTCTTGTGTTACGCTGCAAATGTTCTAAAATTTTTTTTTCATTATAACCCATATTATACAGTTGTTTAAAATTCTCAACTGCGTCTTCGTTGAGAAATATATACCGTGTATTCAGAAATACTATTAACCATTTTTTTTTTTTCTGATTTTTAGATAACGAGAATAGAATACTCCTAATATCCTCTAAAGGACGCTTCAATTTATTAGAAATTTCTTTGTCGCTTATAATTGGATATTCTCGAATTAATTTTAGAAGTCTTTTCTTAGAAGAGAGTGAAATTAAAAAAGGTATTAAGCATACAACGAAAAGTATACTTGCCAAGTATATACCTTCCAACCGATAATTTATATAGATAATTAGTATAATTCCTAACGCGATATAAAATATGCTTGCTTTAAGGTACCTAACAATTTTCGATATAGGAGTCACCTTGCGGTAGTTTTAATTAACGGAGATTTTAGTTTGTTCTGTGGCTTTTTATTCTCAGGAGCTCTAAGGTTTTGTATCGCATTTTCAATGGTTTCAAGTTTTATCGAATATTTTTCGAAGAGCTGGGTAAAACTGTTAATATCGATATCGTTATTCTCATATAAAATCTTTAATTGTTTTATAGTTCGACCGACACCTGCTTTGCTGTTTTTTAACTCTTCTATTTTATTGAAGTTTACTACAACATCAGCCATTAAATTCTTATAACGTAAATAAGCGTCAAAATTAAGATCTGTTTGTTTGTATATGGTTAAGTAACTAGTTGTTCTTGGAATAAATGGGGCAAGATTTTCAGGAACGATTATAAGTGGTTCTGGATCTTGAATCTCCAATGCTTCGCTATCGTCAATAATCTCCTTGTCGTTTTCTATAATATAATCATTTACTATTGATAAATTGTTTTTTATGCAATCTTTTTCAACAGGATTTAGAGATTCTTGTAACATGTCTTCCCATAAAGCTTCTGCTTTGTGGTAGTAATAGACTGCTTTCTTCTGTATTTTTTCTATTCTTCCCTCATTTATATCCTCAGGTAACAATATGAATAAGGATTTAGCGTTCAAATGGCACGCTCTGCCTATGTCATACAGATATTGAGCTTTATACTGATTTTCCTTGATTTTATCGTATCTCTTAACAAATGCTAATCGTTTGGTTAATGCGCTCAATCCTGCTGATAATTTCGATGCCATTGAATAATTTCTTTTATTTTCTTCACTTGTAGTAGCAAGAGCTTGAGCAAATATCCGAGATTCTTCAGAATTTAATTCAAGAGACTCAACAGATAATGAGGAACCTCTATCTTCCTGTCTAGTACATGCTGCACTGAAATATGCAGCAGTCTTATACATCTTACTACATTCTACCATAGCCACTATTGCGTTTTCCATTAAATCTTCTGCTTCGTATTTTTTAGAAAGAATTGAATGCGCTTGCGCTGAAACCCATAACACGCGCGAACACTCGAATATTAAATCCCAGATTTTAATCTCTTTTTTATCTAAAGGATCATAAAAAGTATTAGAAATATGTAGTTCTTTAAGGATTTTAATTTGGCTTTGGTTCTTATAATTTACATTTAGGATTTTTATATAATCTAAAATATTATTAAGCTCAGAAAAGGAGAACTCTTTATTTTTCCACAGTGCATCTTCTAAATTCTTAATTTTATAGTGTAAGAAACGAATTTTTTGCATTCGTTCTAAAGAGAAAAAGGTTTTCAGAATTGATGGACTGGGTGCTGGTTTTATTTTTCGACCTGTTTTCGTATCAATTCCATAACTGGCTCTCTTTGTCGACTTAACATTAATATTTTGCACTTTTTGAGAGCGTCCTTCACTTTTTGGAGTTTGTGTTTTAACAGGTAGTTTTTGAGGATATTCCTTAATTTTTAATTTTGGTGAAATAGAACCTTCTTTTAGGTTTGAATCTTTTGGAATTCTAATCTCACCCCTCCGTACAATGGGTACTAGTTCTACGAGATCTTCTTCTCTTTCTTTTATCCTCATACTCTCAAGATAATTACTTGCAATATCGATGTACCTTTTTGCATTCGATATTTCAATACCCTTTAGTCTAGAAATTTCTTCTACATTGGAAGAAGCTAGTTTCTTTATAGAATCTAAAGAAACTTTATGTTTTGTCGTTTCAAATAGCATTAGATCGCAAGCTCTCGTTTCTGCACGTGATTTTTCTTGAGGTTTATCTTTTCTAATAATATTTTGGATTCTTTCTCTTGTACTCATACTTTTTAGGTGCTTCTTAGCGAGTTCAATGTAAATTTTCGCGTTATTAACTCCAATACCATTTATATTAATTAAATCTTCTACAGAAGAAGAAGCAAGTTTTTCTATCGTAGTAATTCCTTTTAGCTTCATTCTTTCTGCATTTACTATACCGATCCCATTTGCTATTTGCATAATTGAGTGCATATTAATCACATAATATTGATTCAATACCTATATTATACTTATTCAATAGTTTATTTTAAACTTAACCATCCTTACGACAAATTTAGAATAAAGAAAAGATGTTTTGTTGTAACAAAAGGTAAATTAGTTGATAACAATCGGGGTAAAACTTAAGGTATCCTTCATTAAAAAAAGCTGAAATTTTAAATTCACTTAAAGATAACCAGAAACTTCAATTTTTTATACTACGATAATTTAATTTATATTTCAGATTTAGTTTCTTTTATTTGTTGTTTATTGATTTTACTTCTTTTCTCAGGATTTCTTACTTTGTCAATAACATTCTCGATTGTCACGAGTTTGGTTGAATATTTTTCAAAAAGATAAGTAAACTCGCTAACATCAATATCATTATTGTCGTACAAAACTTTCAATTGTTTCAATGTTCGGCCGATTCCTGCTTTCTTATTTTGTAATTCCTCCATTTTGTTATAATCAACCGAAATTTCTGAGAGTAAATCTTTATAACGCCTATAAGCAGAAAAATTAAGATCTCTTGGTTTGTATTGAGTTAAATAATTAGTAGTCCTTGGTAAAAATGGTGCTAAATTTTCTGGGACTATGATTATCGGCTCCGGATCTTGAAATTTCAATGCTTCATTTTCATTTATAATTTCAACGTCGTTTTCTATGATGTGCTCATTGACGATTAACAAATTAGCTTTTAAATTTTCCTTCTCATTATTTGAAAGTTTCTTTAAATTCTCTATCATGTATTCCCATGTTTCTTCTGATTTGTAAAAATAATAATTAGCTTTTTTCTGTAGATTTTCAATGTGTTCATTATTTTCCCCATCATCTGACAATAGAATTAAGGATTTGGCTTTCAAATGGCACGCTCTGCCTATATCATACTGATATTGAGCTTTTAAATGTTTTTCCTTTACTTCGTCATATTTTTTTAAAAAGTATAATCTTTTTGTTAATACGCTCAATCCTGCACATAGATTTGATGCCATGGATAGGTTTTGTTTTTGTTCTTCGCGTATAGTAGCGAGATTTTGAGCGAGAATCCGAGATTCCTCAGAATTTAGTTCAAGATCTCCAGCGGATAATGTAGTTCCCTTGTTTTCTTGGCGAGTACATGCCACACTAAAATATGCTGCAGCTTTATACATTTTACTACATTCTACCATCGCTACTATCGCATTTTTCAAAGAACCTTCAGATTCGAATTTCTTAGAAAGATAAGAGCATGCTTGTGCCGCTACCCATAATGCCCGTGTACATTCAAACATTAAATCCCATATTTCTATCTCTTTCTTTTCAAGAGGATCAAAAAAAGTCGGAGTAATTTCTAATTCTTTAAAGATTTTTATTTGACTCTGAGTTTTGTAATTAATATTTAAGATTTCTACATAATTTACAATAGAATCAAGATCGTGGAATACAAAATCTTCATTTTTACGCATTGCAACCTCTAAATGTTTAATCTTAAAATGGAAAAAACGAATCTTTTGTATTGTTTCTGGTGAGAAAAATGTTCTAAGTAACGGTTTGCCCTTTCTTGATTTTACTTCTTTAATTTTTGTACTATCTTTATACGTTATTTTTTGATCGATTTGCCTTAATTGTTGTTTTTTGGCCGTTATTTGATGTTTTTTGTCAGTTAATTGCTGTTTTTTGTTCTTTAATTGTTGCTTTTTGGCCTTTAATTGTTGCTTTTTGGCTGGTTGAGGTTCAATTTTAGAATTTATTTGATGAGATCCTATTTTTTTCACGGGCTTCACAGGCGTCAAATTCTTCTTTTTTTCAGCAAGATCTTTCTTTTTTGTTGATTTTTTAGTTGCTTTTTTTGTTGATTTCTTTGTTGACTTCTTTGTTGACTTTACATCTTCTACTCCTGTGGTGGCAATTTCTTCTTTTTTTAATGGTATTATAAAAGGTTTAATTGGTACTCCAAGCATATTTTTCTCAATAGTTAATTTCGGAACTTCTTCCGAAGTAGACGACTCTGGTTCACCCAAAAACTCTTCTAGGCTAAGATTCTCTTTTTTAATGGGTTTTTTCTTTTTTTCCACTACTTTTATATTATCATGATATTCTTGAACAATATCAAGACTCTTCTCAGAGAGTCTTGAAACATCAACTTTCTCTTTTGAGTTGGTTGAGAACGATCCTTTCTCTTCTTTAATAATATTTTCTACTGTTTCTTTCCCTTTATTGTTCTCAAGATAGACTCGGGCATTACTAATATATCTTCTTGCCGTAGCGTCCCCAATGCCATTAATTTTTAATAAATCTTCAACATTCGATGACGCTAATCTTTCTACTGAGGCTATCCCTTCCTCTTTCATTCTTTCTGCGGTTTTTTTTCCAATCCCATTAACCAACTGTATATCTAATGTCATAATTAATTCCTATAAATACGTCCCTTTTGGATATGGTACATTATTCAATTCTTTTTTTTAAACTTAATCAAATAATTACTGAAAAATTAACTTTTCAGTAATTCATTTCATAATCTGACCTGATAAGATCAGATTTTTTTTTTTACGATAATTATTCATGTGTGTTTTTTCAACCCTTTATTAACAGATTAATATTAATTTAAAATCAAGGTAGATTATTATTTAAATCTTTACTTTGTAGATAGGATTAATCCGTTTTTTAGATTAATCTAAATTAAGCCTGTAATAATTTTTACAATCAATAATAAAAATTAGTGTGTTAAATATCATATGAAATAGAGATTGTGAAAACAAATTAATTCTCCAATTATAGTGGGGACTTGATTACATTTCAATAAAATTTACACTTTAATTTTTAAAATTATTGAATTAAAACCTAAATAAAGAAGTTATAATTTAAATGAATTAAAATGTTTAAGAGAGAAATTTGAAAAAATAAAATAAAGCCTTTGAGACTTAAAAAAAAATCTAAAATATACAGAAGATTTTTATTTTTTTTAATATAGTTAATAATAAATTCACAATACATAAAATAACCAAACTTATATCCAAGTTTTAATTTAGTGATTAAAGATGTCAAATAAAGAGCTCAATCTTGAAAGCCTAATTCGAGAATATTTATCAGATGAGGGAATCTTAGAAAAAAAAATAGAGGGTTCTGACTTTGAGTTTGGATTTATAATTTCTTTTCCTCCAGGACCAAAAAAACAGAATATGAGTATCTATAAACCAAATAATAAAAATTGTGTATATATAACAATTCGAACCCAAATATCAGAAAAATATTCTAAACCGTTAAGCTCACCTAAGGGCAATAGAACTTTTCAATTTTTTAACCAAATAAGAAAATATTTTCTAATTAAGGAAGTTTATTTTAGAATAGATCCCCAAAATTTTACATTTGAAATACATGAGCAAATGTATCCTGATAGGGATGGATTTATTTCTAAAGATACTTTGTTTAAAGGAATTCAAAAAGTTTTTTACTGTTATGTATTCAGCCATATATTATTAGAGGAGCTTTCCTCAGGAAAAGACATGACATCCACAAAATTCGACACTAAATTTGATCTTTCATTATATTCATAATAATTAATATTTAATCTTTTTTGATACACGATTAAAAAAAAAATATAATAATTATTCAATTTGAAACCAAAATGTATTTTTCGTTATAAAATTTAAACCTTTCTGTGTGTACAAGAGGTTACCATAAACTTTATATATTAGTTAAGGTCTAGTATTAATTGGTGATGTATCCTAACATCAAACGTCTCGTAATAGAGACCAAAGGTAGTTATTCTAAAACTGTTATAGGGATTATAATTATTACATTAACCTTTTCAGTTGGACTCATTATTTTGGGAGTTTGGGAACCTGAGCAGAATGGTATTCAACAAGAGTATAGTAATATGCCATTCGTTCCGGAAAATAATTTTTCAGATGAGAGCTCTTCAGAACCATCGAGTTTTGAGGACCTGTCGGAAGAAATAAAATCTTCTTCGGAAACTACTGAAGAAGAATTTTCGGATGCTGTAATTTCTGGGTCATGGGACGTGCCTGTACTAGAAATGGGCGCTGTATGTGATCTCGATACCGAAGTTGGTACCCTAGAAATTATATGTGCAAATCTCCCAACAGATCCCTTACCACTTTGCATCGACCAAGCCTGGTTAGACCAATGGTATGTAGTGGCCGAATCATATGGTGGATATGAGTTCTTAGGTGGAGTTATGGTTATAAAACAAAAAGACATTCCTGATCAATACGTTCAAATTGTCAAATTAGCTGAAGTTTTCTGTCATCCTTATATGGAATATGTTATTGGATTCCAATTAATGGATCCTGATCATCCAATCGTGCTAGAAAGTAACCATGTCCCAAACATAATTGGAGACTGGTTCTGTGTTATACCTGATAAAGAATTAGATAAAAGGGTTGATTTGTGTTTCGTGACCACATGGACAGGTTGTTTCCAACCTGACCAAGAGTTCCTAGTAATACTGGCACACAAAACTGTGTCCCAGAAATTAATCCCCAACTCTCGATGAGAGTACATCGCCAGTTTAAAAGTAACAGTTGGAATGACTGCTACAATGGCAAGGCAACTTGCCATTTTTACTTCTTTTAACTTGAACTTATAATGTTGAATTCATTTTTTAAGTTTATATAAAATTTATAAGTAGTTTTTGAACACACAGATTCTTTTTATTGATTATAAAAATTATTACAGCTTTGCTTTAGAATAATCTAAAAAGCTTATTAATCCTATCTACAAAGTAAAGATTTAAATAATAATCTACCTTGATTTTAAATTACTATTAATCTATTAATAAAAAGGGTTGAAAAAAAACACATGAATAATTATCGTAAAAAAAAAATTCTGATTCTATCATTTCTTGGCATTTCATTATTCATTATAGCTGCTTTTATACAAAATGACATTAATATAATAAATAGAGATATCAAACTAGATGAAGATGTAAGTAATATAGGTCAGCTAAAGGTTTCGGGACACGAAAATCCAATTGAAATTAATGGAAGTGCGACGGGTGTTGGTGCACACAATTGGACTTGGGCTCAAGCACAACCATGGTGTAATGGAAGTGGCACTGAGAATGAACCTTATGTTATTGAAGATATCATTATAAATGGAGTAGGTTCAAATCAGTGTATAGGGATTTATGAGTCTAATGAATATTTTATCATTAGAAATTGTACATTCTACAATTCAAGAGGTACAGCAGCAACGGATTCGGGAATAAAATTATTAGAAGTTACTAATGGAAAAATACTAAATAGCTATTGTTTAAACAACACAGTTGGAATATACATGTTTGAAAGTAGCTATAACACAATAGCTGAAAACTCCTTATATAATAATACTTATTACGGAATACAATTATACGATAGCTCTAGTTATAATACGATTTCAGACAATACCATGAATAACAATTCTATTCATGGACTAGCTATTTCCACATCAGATTCTTTTAATAAGAGATGTACATATAACACAATCATCAAGAATAATTTAAGTTATAACGAGAATGCAGGAATCTTTTTACATTATAGTGACAATAACAACATCACGGAAAACATTGTAAGTTTTAACGAAGTAGAAGGAATGTTTATTAAATGGTCTAATGCAAATGATATTTATAAAAACTATTTTCTTAATAATACGCATCATGCAGAGGACGAAGAACATATTGCCTTCCCTTCCATAAATTCCTGGGATAATACCGTTATTGGAAACTATTGGGACAATCACTCAACAGGAGACGCAGATGGAGATGGAATTGATGATACTGCTTATATATATATCACTGGTGCACTTAATCCTGTGGATAATCTTCCGATTTATGGAAATCCATTCCATGATGGCGGTAAACTTCATATTGATGGAAATCAAGCAAGTGGAAATAAAAGTTGGATATGGAGTTCTACAAGAGCATGGTGTAGCGGTTCAGGTACTTCAGGTGACCCATATATTATTAGCGATTTGATAATTGATGCGGCGAATGACGGTAGTTGTATTTTAATCGGAAATTCGAGTGTCTACTTTAAAATAGAAGATTCTAAACTTTTAAATTCAGGATCAGATTCTATGGATGCAGGAATTAAATTAGATTCCGTTGATAATGCACTATTGAGTAGAAATAATTGTTCAAACAATCAATGTGGAATTTCTTTATATTTAAGTGATAATAACGATATTATAGAGAATACATTACATGAAAATTATTACGGAGTCTGTTTGAACGATAGTGATTCTAACACTATATCAGAAAACACTTTTGTTGATAATACGGAGTACGCTCTCGAAGAAAATAGTGTAGGTAATACATTTGTAAATAATTATTGTATACCTCCTTTAACATTAACTAATGTAACGTCCACGAATGCTAATGACACATATAGGTTTGGGGATACGATTGAAATTACAATTGAGTTTTCAGATATAGTATATGTAACAGGAACACCGCAACTTACTCTGGAGACAGGTGATAATGACGCAGTAGTTGATTACACTAGTGGAGATGCAACTAATATCATATCATTCAATTATACGGTCGCTTTGGACCATAATTCTACCGATCTTGATTATATTTCCACCAGCGCGTTGGATTTAAACAGTGGAACTATCAAAGGTATTGTTGGAAATAATGCTGATATAACGCTTCCTGTCCCAGGGAGTCCAGAATCTCTTGGTGGAAATAAAGATATAATTGTTGATGCTAGAACGCCATCTGTAAATGATGTTAGTTCTACTAAACCAGATATTACACCATATACTACAGGAGAAGTAATTGATATAACAGTAACCTTTTCAGAACCTGTATTTGTCACTGGTACTCCTACACTTACTTTAGAAACAAATAGTATTCCAGATGGGATAGCATATTACACTAGTGGTAACGAAACAGCTACTCTCACATTCACTTACACAGTAGCTTCAGGACATTATTCAAGCGATCTTGATTATGATAGTACAAATGCCCTAACTGGAATTATTAAAGATTCAGATGAATTAGTTGCTGATCTAACGCTTCCAGTACCTGGAACTGCAGGCTCTTTAGGAGACAATAAAGATCTCTTAATAGATACCATAGATCCCTCCTCACCGAGTGGATTAGCCGCTGTTCCATCCTCATGGACAAACACAGACGATTTTGATCTTTCCTGGTCAAATCCTGCAGATCTGTCTGGTATAGCTGGTGCATACTATAAATTGGATTCCGCTCCAACCTCAGATACAGACGGAACTTATCAGGCAGGTGCGGATATAACGTCAATTACCGGAATTACTGTAGGGTCTGATGGAGCTCATACCGTTTACGTTTGGTTAAGAGATGCAGCCGGAAATGTTGATTATACTACCTACGACACTGTGGTATTATCCTTAGATACAACGGATCCCATCTCTCCGGGCGGATTAGCTGCTGTTCCATCCTCATGGACAAACACAGACGATTTTGATCTTTCCTGGGCAAATCCTTCAGAAATGTCGGGTATAGCTGGTGCATACTATAAATTGGATTCTGCTCCGACCTCAGATACAGACGGAACTTATCAAGCAGGTTCGGGTATAACGTCAATTACCGGAATTACTGTGGGTTCTGATGGAACTCATACCGTTTACGTATGGTTAAGAGATGTTGCTGGAAATGTTGATTATACTACCTACGACACTGTAGTATTATCCTTAGATACAACGGATCCCTCCTCACCGAGTGGATTAGCTGCTGTTCCATCCTCTTGGACAAGCACAGACGATTTTGATCTTTCCTGGGTAAATCCTGCAGATCTATCTGGTATAGCTGGCGCATACTATAAATTGGATTCCGCTCCGACCTCAGATACAGACGGAACATATCAGGCAGGTGCAGGTATAACGTCAATTACCGGAATTACTGTAGGGTCTGATGGAGCTCATACCGTTTACGTATGGTTAAGAGATGCAGTTGGAAATGTTGATTATACTACCTATGACTCTGTAGTATTATCCTTAGATACAACGGATCCCATCTCACCGGGCGGATTAGCTGCTGTTCCATCCTCTTGGACAAACACAGACGATTTTGATCTTTCCTGGGCAAATCCTTCAGAAATGTCTGGTATAGCTGGCGCATACTATAAATTGGATTCCGCTCCAACCTCAGATACAGACGGAACTTATCAGGCAGGTGCGGATATAACGTCAATTATAGGAATTACTGTAGGGTCTGAAGGAACTCATAACATTTATGTATGGTTAAGAGATGAAGCTGGAAATGTTGATTATACTAATTATGTATCAACACAACTATATCTAGATATAACTGATCCTTCAGTACTGAATGTAAGCTCTTCCAATTCTGATGGAAGCTATGGCACAGGTGAGATCATTAACATAATGGTAACATTCTCGGAACCAGTGTTTGTAACGGGCATTCCCCAATTAATTCTAGAAACAGGCTCTACTGATGCTGTAATTTCTTATACCAGCGGTAACGAAACTGATACTCTTATATTCACCTACACAGTGATTATAGGACATAACTCTTCTGATCTTGACTATTTTTCTACTAATGCTTTAAGTGGAACTATTAAAGATTTCGTAGGAAATGATGCTGATAGAACACTAGCTTCCCCTGGGGCTTTAGGATCTCTTGGTTATAATAAAGATATTATAATAGAAACCACCCCACCAGATGTAACAAACATTAGTTCGAGTAAACCTGATGGTACTTATGGCACAGGTGAAATCATAGACATAATGGTAACATTCTCGGAACCGGTATTTGTAACTGGCATTCCCCAATTAACTCTAGAAACAGGCTCCATTGACGCTGTGATTAATTATGTTAGCGGAAGTGGAACAGATACGCTTACTTTTACATATACAGTAATTTCAGGACATACATCCTCCGATTTAGACTACGAATCTATGAACGCTTTATCATTAAACGGAGCAACAATTAGAGATTTAGCTGGAAATGGTGCCAATGTGACGCTTCCAACTCCTGGAAGCTTAGGATCACTTAGTGATAATAAAGATATCACATTAGAAACCATCTCTCCAACTATAACAAATGTTAGTTCGAGTAAACCTGATGGGACTTATGGAGCGGGAGAGATTATTAATATTACTATAACTTTCTCAGAGTCTGTATATGTCACTGGTACGCCACAATTAACTTTAGAAACAGGATCTGTTGATGCAATTATTGATTATACTAGTGGTAGCGGAACAAATACGCTTGTTTTTACTTATGTTGTTGCTTCAGGAGATATTTCCGGGGATCTAGGTTATGAATCTGTTAACGCTTTATCTTTAAATGGAGGATCGATCAAGGATTCTGTGGGAAATGATGCCGTTTTAATGCTTCCTACTCCTGGAACAGCTGATTCTCTTAGTTTTAACAAGAATCTTATTATCGACACAGTAGTAGAACAGGAACCGGATATTTTTATATGGATCGTAAGTATAGGAAGTGCAAGTGTTATAGGGGTTGCGGTAATCATAATTTTAGTTGTTAGGAAACGAAGAAAGGCTTAGAAATATAATTATTAATTAATTTTTTTTTTTTTTTTAATAAAAAATTA
>Ga0255055_10001153_pt1 | contig 19863 bp, 21 predicted proteins | sample JV7_2_27_MG_FD_188633 | JGI IMG/M metagenome (GOLD analysis project Ga0255055, IMG submission 188633) | Seawater microbial communities from Jervis Inlet, British Columbia, Canada - JV7_2_27 | ecosystem: Environmental > Aquatic > Marine > Inlet | place: Canada: British Columbia | collected...
ACATAAATAAAAGTATATGCGAAAAGACTTGCTTTACACAGTTAATTGTGTAATAATATGTGTAGGATAACATTATGCCATCAAATCTTGCAATCGATGACAAATTACTGGAGGAAGCCCAGCATATAGGCGGACACCGAACAAAGAAGGAGACCGTTAACACAGCACTCAAGGAATATATACAGCGAAAAAAGCAAAGAGAGATTATCCAGCTCTTTGGAAAAATCGACTACAGGGAAGACTACAATTATAAAGATACACGGTCGCGTACATGAACGTCCTTGTTGACACATCTGTCTGGTCTCTCGCCTTCAGAAGAAAGAGGGAGAAACTGAACAAACAGGAAGAGGGTGTCCTGAACCGACTCGGAGATCTCATAGAGGAAGTTCGTGTGGTTATCATCGGGCCGATACGGCAAGAGCTTCTCTCTGGTATTTCAAAGGAATCACAGTTTGAGTTACTTAGGGAAAGCCTCAGGGCCTTCGAAGATCTGCCGCTCACAACAGCGGACAATGAAGTTGCAGCAGGTTTTTTCAATACATGTAAGAAACAGGGGATACAGGGATCAACAATCGATTTTCTCATATGCTCAGCTGCATACAACAACCGTCTCGCACTATTCACACGTGACAAGGATTTTGCACGTTACGCACCACATACGGGAATACACCTCTTACAATGATTCTCTAAACCTTCATGCATTCCATAAGCGATTACCACCCGCGAATTCCGCAGAACGAGGGTTGCCCCAGCACCTGCTCTGCTCTATGCTCCTATTATCTTTCTGCCGTTCATGTAGGGGACAAGCACCTCTGGAATGATAATGGAGCCGTCCTCCTGCTGGAAGTTCTCCATGATGGCAATGATGAGTCTGGGGGATGCAACAGCCGTGTTGTTGAGGGTGAATGGAATGGCATTCCTGCCGTCCTTTTTCTTGTAGCGAATCTTTGAGCGGCGCGCCTGATAGTCGGCGAAGGAGGAACAGGAGTGTGTCTCGCCCCAGCCGCCTCGGCCGGGCATCCAGCACTCGATGTCGTGCTTCTTCACCTGGCCCATGCCCATCTCGCCGGTGCACACCTCAACGACGCGGTAGGGTATACCCAGGTCCTGCACGATCTGCTCGGCGTTTAAGAGAATCTCATCATGCAGCTCCGACATCTCCTGCCAATCATCCCTGCATATGATCACCTGCTCAACCTTCTGGAACTGATGCACCCTGTAGAGGCCGCGTACGTCCTTGCCGTAGCTTCCCGCTTCCCGGCGGAAACAGGTGGTGAGTCCTGTATACTTGACGGGCAGTTCATTCTCGGAGAGTATCTCATCGTAGTGATAGCTCACGAGTGTCACCTCGGATGTGCCGATGAGATAGAGCTCATCCCGCTCGATTGCGTATGACTCCTCCCTTCCCGTGGGGAAATAACCGGTCCCCACCATGGCCTCCTCACGCACGAACAGAGGGGTGATGAAGGGAGTGAAGCCCCGTTCATAGAGAAAATCCAGGGCATAGCGCATGATGGCGTTTTCAAGAAATACGGCCTCGTTTTTCAGGAAATAGCAGCGGCTGCCGGAAACCTTGGCACCCCGCTCCACATCAAAGAGGTCATGCTGCAGACCGAGATCCAGATGGTCCTTGGGTTTGAATGAGAACTGCGGGGAATCGCCGACCCTGCGGATCTCCACGTTGTCATCATCATCCTTGCCTTCGGGAACGTCATCCATGGGCGGGTTGGGCACTAAGAGAAGCAGCGCGTTTCGACGCTCGTCTATTTCGCGCATGCGCCCCTCGTCCTCCTTGATGGCCCGCGAGAACTCCTTAAGCTCGGCCTGAAGTGTGCTGCGTTCCGTTTCAGAGGCGGATTTCATGGCGCCGGACTTTTGGCCCAGCTCCTTGCGCCTGGAGTCAACCGATCCCTGCAACGAGCGGCGCATCTCATCGAGCTTCAGTATGGAGTCTATATCCACCTCGACTCGTTTCTTTCGAGCTCCCTCTTTAAAGCGACCAGGGTTTTCCCGCAGTTTCTTGATGTCTATCATCTACTCTCTCTTTTCTTCTTGACCAGGATTTCGTCTCCCACAGCAGCACCGTAATACTCAGCCGCATTGCCGCCATTGACGGCTATCTCGAGTCTGTCTCGCGAGCTCACCAGTGGTGCCGGTTTTCCTGCAGGCACATCGTCATAGGTATGCACCATGCTGCCCACGTGCATCATTTCGTCCTTTATCTTGATGTACACTTCGCCCCCCATGCCAAGAAGATGGCGATGTATATTTGTTATGATGTTGCCATAGCGATCGATGTATATGACCCGACCCGCAACGCTTCCCTCATCCACAACCGGTTCGGGAAGCTTGAGCTCAACCATCCCATCACGAGGCCTCCCCACATTGGATGCTGGAAATCCTAAGCTGAGATAGGCCGTCAGGGGTGCGAACAGATCGCGGCCGTGAAAGGTGCTGCTCGTCCCCTTTTCCAGAATGCGTGATATCACCCCATTGTCGTAAAAGCGGCTGCGAAGTTCGCCATACAGCCTGTCCGCATCGAGTGAAAAGATGACCTCCACACCGTCGTCACGAGATGCAGCGTAGAGCACGCCGTTGTCCGGCCCGATAAAGACGTATCGGGATGTCTGCACGATGATTATGTCACGCCCGGTTCCCACACCCGGATCGACCACCACGAGATGCAGGGCTTTGTCCGCGAAGTACTGGTATGAACCGGTGAGCAGGAATGACGCCTGCGCCACGTTGCCCGGTTCCACATCATGGGTTATGTCAATGACCCGTGTTTCAGGAGAAATCGCATCGATGACGCCCCTGACTTCACCCACATAGGGATCTGAGAGGCCGAAATCTGTGGTAAAGGTCGTCAAATTCACGTCCCTAATATAGCTAACCGTGAAATTGAAAATCAAACACTAATTCGAGAGGAAATAATTGGGTTTACCGGGGAAAGGCTGCCGGAGTATTTTGAAGGTGATGGGAAAGGAACCGATGAGCAGCAACAGACATAGAGAAAAGACACCCATTCATCTGTACATACCCGGGGGAGTGCTCCTGGAGGAGCATATGTGGAAGCGTGGGGAGCTTAAGGGTGAGGGAATCGATGCCCTGTGGATCGAGACAGGTGAAAGGGATGATCGAATTGCAGGCCCCGTAATTCCAAACAGGAGAGGGGCCGGCAGCATGCACGGTCTGCCCGTCATACACCGGCTGCAGTCTCAATCAGCTGTTGAACGTATAGCGGAGCTCCACCCTGCACATATTGCAATTGATCCCCGCTGGGCGGACCAGCTCATAAAGCATGGGGGCTCGGGCAGCATGAAGCACGTGCCCCTGTACCTTATTTCTCAGCCCCAGTCTACAGAGGGTTTGAAAGATGAGCTCGAGGTAATTGCCCTTTCAGTGGAAAAGCTCCGGCATGCAGGCTATGCAAGCCTCTTCAGCTGCGTACCGATTGCTCACAGCACTGCGCTCTACAGGGCATACCAATTTCTGAAGAGAGACCTCCAGTTGAAAACAATTGTGGGCATGACAGCCAATGGAGAGGAGAGTGACCTGCTTGTTCAGGGTGCCCTTCACATCGGAAGCCTCTTTTACGAAGGGTTTGCCGATGCGGTTTTACTCATGCCTCGAAGCCGCACCCCCTTTGACCGTCATGAGATCATGACCCTTCTTACCATTGCAAAGCGAACACTGGCACCTCTGGGCCGCTATCCCGTCGAATATACTGTCATATCCTGTCCCATGTGCGGCCGCTGCGAGATTGATATTCCCGGCCTGACCGAAGAGGTGGAGCGGCTGATGCACTCCATAGAAGCGGAGTATCGTGAAAAGGGGATGCCCCTGGAAAAGAGAGGGGGGATCACCGTTGCAGTCATGGGATGCAATGTAAACGGTCCCGGCGAGGCAAGGGGCGCAGACATCGGCATCGCGGGAGCAAGGGGCGGTTCGGGGACCATTTTTCTAAAGGGAAAGGTGCACGCGACACTTCCAGAAGGGGAGCTGCTCGACCGGTTTTCACAGCTTGTGCGAGGCCTCATAGATGAGAGAATGGGAACAGGCATATGATTTCACTTCTCACTCGAGCCCTATCTGGCTGAAAAACTCCTCTGATACCCGGTCAAAGCGCTCCTTCTCCGCCCTTATGCCCGACTCAACGTCCTCCGCGGCAGGTGCTTTCAGTGCAAAGTAGAATTTGATCTTTGGCTCCGTGCCCGAGGGGCGGGCCGATACCTTGATGCTGTTTGTGTAAAACTGGAGCACATTCGATTCGGGAAGACCGGTGAGAGGCTCCACTTCTCCATCCAGAGGGTAGTACACCTTCTGTTTCAGATAGTCCTTTATACAGTTGACCTGTTCATTGCCAATTGATTCTGGTGGGCTGCCGCGGAGGTCTTTCATCAGCTTCTGAATCTTCTCCGCTCCTTCTGCCCCCTTGAGCACGAAGGAACGCTGATACTCCTGGAATAGTCCATGGGTTTTGTACAGCGCATGGAGCATGTTGAGCACCGAGCCATGCTGTGAAATGGCGTACTTCACCATACACAGGGTGAGTAGACAGCCTATCACTCCATCCTTGTCCCGCACGAATGTGCCTGCCAGATACCCGTAGCTCTCCTCGAAGCCGAAGATGAAATCTCCCGTGCCACTGTTCTCAAACTCCCGCAGGAGCATGGCAATGAACTTGAACCCGGTGAGCACCTCCCATACGGTGACTCCAAACTCCCCTGCGATCTCATGCACCATTTCCGTGGAGACGATGGTGGATATAATGGCAGGTTTTTCAGGCATGAGTCCGGACTGTTTATAGGAATGGGCTAACACATAGGCCAGCAGGCAGCCGATCTGGTTTCCCGTTATTGCCACAAATTTACCCGATGCATCCGGCACCGCGAGTCCCATGCGATCGCAGTCGGGATCTGTGGCGAGCACGAGATCGGCCCCCTCCTTTTCTGCAAGCTCAATTGCACGCGCGAGCGTGACCGGGTCTTCAGGATTGGGTGATGGAGTGGTGGTAAAGTCTCCGTCCGGTTCACTCTGCTTCGGTTCACAGATCAACTCCACACCCTCTAACCCCTTCAACGCGTCGGGCACAAGGGTTATGCCTGTACCGTGCAGAGGTGTGTATACGGCCTTGATGCTTCGGCCAGACCCTGCTGAATATGCTGCCAATCCCTTCTCCACACCCTGCTGGAAGGCCCTGATCTGCTGTATGTAGACTGACTCAACCCTGTTGCCCCCGAGCACCTCTATGAGCCCCGTTTCCTTGCCCTTTTCGAAGTCGAGCCGCTTGATGCCCGTTGTCATGTCCACGCTGTCCACATGGTCTACGATCATCCTGTCTTCGGGCGAGATCACCTGGCCGCCGTCAGAACCGTAGACCTTGTAGCCGTTGTACTCCTTGGGATTGTGGCTTGCGGTGAGAACAATGCCCGCGTCGCAGCCGAGATGGCGCACCGTGAACGAGAGAAGCGGGGTGGGCCGCAGCTCCGGATAGATGTATACCCTGATACGGTTTGCCGCAAGCACCGAAGCCGCCTCTTCGGCAAAACGAGAAGAGTTGTTCCGGGAATCATAGGCAATGGCAACACTCAGGGAATCCTTTCCCTTCGAATTCGCAATGAGGAAATCGGCAAGCCCCTGCGTTGCACGCCCCACGGTGTAGATATTCATACGGTTGAAGCCTGCACCCATAATGCCGCGCATACCGCCCGTACCGAACTCCAGGGTTTTGTAGAACCGGTCTACAAGCTCCTTTTCATTCCCCTGCTCAATGAGCAGGGCTATCTCCTGCCGCGTATGCTCATCGAAGGGTTCACACGTCCACTCTTCGGCTCTGCGAAGGATCTCCTTGTCCATCAACCTTGCCCCTTTACGGAGTAGAGATATTCTATTCTGCCAAGACTATAGTATATACAGGTTTGAATATCAAGGTCAATTGAGACGGAATTCCCAATCAAAACTGCACTGCCACATTGGTGGAAGCAGCCCAAGCACCAGTACTTCCCACTACTGCAAATGAGCCGGACGAAGCTCCCTGTATGGACATCCTGTTGACAGCACCAACGCTAATGATGAACGTACCCGGTTGAATCATCGAGGAATCGACTTCCAGGGATGTTGTGCCGATGGGCAGCAGCTCCTGATAGGTGTTGCTGCTGTCCGAACCATCATAGATAGAGACCCATACGTGGGTTGCATTGTACGTGTTCGTGGTGATCTTCCAGCTCACCGTCAAAGAAGACAGACTCACCGTAGCACCGGTCGTTGGACTCAAACTGCCCACATCCGTGTCCGGCGTGACGGTGTCTGATCCTGTCAGTGTCCCATCGGCGGTGACTATGTTGAGAGCCACTTTTTCACCGGCATCGTGGAACAGAAAATCAGTAGACCTGTAGTACCCTCTAATCGGGTCCGCCTGATATGTCAGATTGACAGAGGCGGCGGTCGTTGTGTTGGTTGCGGTAATGGTTGCATCCTCCACATCTTCCCCAGTCACGGGATCAAACACACTTGAAAACCTCACAACGCCGCTTGTCAGATATACCTGGGGGAATGAGTAGTGGCCGACAACGGCAAGGCCGCCGCCGCCAACAGATGCACACGTGGTAAAGAGAAACGATGAAGCGGCTGCCAGTATGACTACCACTCCCAAACCGAATAGTTTTCTTTTCATATCCTCAGCCTCCCATATATTACCTTACTTATCTTATAGATTTTATAAGATAATAAACAAACAATGCCCTTTGACATTCCGGGAGTCAATAGAGAAGTAAAACCTGCATATGTACCAGTTAATCGAGAGTACCCGGCACAGACAGAGGAAGCACTCAACAGACAGAAAAAGCTCCCAATCGAAGTGATTGACAAATAGAGGCAGGGGTGTTAGATTAGCAAAAAATTCTCAATGAGGGAGCGCCATGAGGGCTGAAGAATTGAAGTATACGAAGGATCATGTGTGGGTACACACCGACGGTGACACGGCAACCCTTGGTATCTCCGATTACGCACAGCAGGAGCTGGGCGACATCGTATTCGTCGAGATGCCTGAAACCGGAAAGAAAATTGCCAAAGACGACAACTTTGGGACCATCGAATCGGTTAAATCAGTTTCAGATCTCATCTCACCAGTGGGCGGCGACATAACCGAAATCAACACGGTGCTCGAAGACACACCTGAAACCATCAACAGCGATCCCTTTGGCGAAGGCTGGATCGTCAAGATGAAAATGGACAACAGCGGTGATCTCGATGCGCTGATGGACCATGCCGCCTATGCAAAGTTTCTCGAGGAAGAAGCATAGGACCACGTGGGACGTTCGTTCTTTCAACGGAGTAGGCAGAGGGATGTTCTATGAGGAGACGATGTTTTCCTCGAGTCTCTCAATCTCACCTTTCAAAGTTATTGCCTTTTCATAATCCTCAAGGAATATAGCGATGAATTTCTGCCTGTAAAGGTCGATGAGCTGGTCTATATCCCCGTCAGGCCGATCGATGACGTTGATAATGCGGTCCAGATCGAAGCCCTTCATCTCGTGGTCGAAGTAGTGCTGTATTTCCCGGAGCTTCCCAACTTCCTCTATGATACGTTCTTTCTCCAACCCTTTTCGCACCATTTTACGCACACCCCGCATAAGCGAATCAGCCCGACCGATGAGCTGGGGAAGACTCATCATGCTCACGTTGACGCTGTTCTTCTGCTTGTAGGCGAGCAGATACTGCTGAAGTACACCATTGTACTTTTTGATCTGTTTCTTATAGAACTTGTAGATATCCTTTACTTCATCTGGAACCTTGATGTCTTCACCCCTGATGAGGTCTATTTTGTTGTCACGGACAAGGGAGAGAAGCTCTTCATGGTTCTCGATGAGCACGGGTGGGAAGTTCACCATGAGGGTTTCGTTCTTATACTGAAGTGGTGAAATCACGAAGTTTGACGCAACAATCTCCGCGTTTTCCAGCACCTCTGTTTTTCCCTCCAGACGCCAATAGATAATGGCATTCCCTGTGGGATTATCACTGTCACCGTATTCGAATATCATCCTATACGTAAGGTACTCTCCCATACAGAACGGAGCAAGGGGTTTGTGGCTCAAGGGATTTTGGGTGATGCATGAGCCCCGGATTCATCATTCGGAAATTGTGTTGTTCAGGATCTGATCGTAGGCACCCTGTATTTCGGTGAACTTGCTGGTGGCGAGTTGTATGAACTCCTCACCGAGGTGAGACACCTTATCGGGATGATACCTGGCGGCCAGTTCCCGGTAGGCCTTCAGAACCTCATCGCGAGAACTTCCCGGCTGCACACCCAGCACGGCATAGGGATTGCGTTCTCCGGATTGGGAGCGCATCCGGGCGTCGCCTTTCTTACTGTCGACAAAGGTTCGCCTGACCATCATGAAGTCATACTGCTCGATACCTAAGGAATGGGCAGCCTGCCCAATAAAGCCGTCCTCAGTGCTGTTGAGCCGCTGATCTGAGAGGGCAATCTCAAAACAGAGGCGAACGAGGAAGAGGCGTTCTTCATACACTGTCCTCGCCCTGATGTCCGAGCAGGTTTCCCCCAGATTGATATCCTGCCCTAGCGCCGCGCCGATGATGCGGTCTATGACGAACATCTGAGCTTCACCGTAGCCGAGCTGCTGCCTGAAGAATATCCTGATTCTGTCGAGCTCACCTCCTGTTGCTTCGCCATCTGAGCGTGCGGTTCCTACAAGCAGGTATACAAGGCTGGTGATAAAGGTGAGGTTTTCGTTGGACTGATTGACCCCTACTCCGTAGGGCCCTCCCCTGCTCCTGCCGGCCGGTGATCCATCATCGGAAACATCGACGAGATGTCCGATTGCCGTTCCAAGAAGCGCTCCGATGGGGCCCCCAAAGGAGAAGCCGAGGGCTGCACCGAAGAGCTTTCCCCTGTTGCGTCTCATAGTATTTTATTTCTTTTTCTCTTTGAGTTTGTCGATACTGTTCTGTACAAACCGCTTCACCACCTGACGGCTTCTCGGCTCAGAGTCATAGAACTCGATTGCATAACTCCTCTCCTCGTTGCCATGGCGAACCACTCGGCCTCTGATTGCCACCTGAGTCTCATCAAGACTGAACTTCACTTCGATGTTTGTTCCCTCCTTGATCTTCAGCTCATCGGTTTCGGATTCAATGGTGATGTACATGCCGCCTTCACTCAGGTCGATGAGGTACGAAGGGACAACACCGGTAACATCGGGAACAAACTTCGCCTTGTCAATACCCATTTTCAGGAGACCGCTGAGAGACATGAGATCCGATATGTTCTCCGCCGTGATGCGTGCCCCCTCCTCCTTGCGTACCGCCTTGACCGTACCGATGACCTCCTCCTTGGAGAAAATGGGAACAAGCACCAGAGACGTGTACCCTACCTGCAGTTTTTCGCGCACAATTTCCTTGAGCTCCTTAACTATTTTCTCCTTTGAGACGCCCTCGAGACGCAGATCGTTCACATAATAAGAATAGCTCACTATCTTGTCGGACGGTATGATGCGAGTATAGGACTGCATCTTTCTGCAGTCATCCACATAGAGCACCTTGCCTGACTTTCGCAGGAGTTGATGATCCCGCATGTCTATGTTTTCCTTGTTGAAGAGGACGATTTCGGCATGTGGTGAGATTTTCTTGGTCTCCGCTCCCACAAGCACAAATACCTTCTTGATGTCCACACTCTCACGCTGTACCTCCCAGTACAGCTTGGAATACTTGACAGGAATATCCTTTGAGGATATGTCCCCTATCTTTTTCTCAGGGTACTGCTTGTACACCAGGTTCGCAGCGAGGCGGGGACCCAGTTTCACACGTGGGTACCGTCGTTTACTCCTGCTTTCGAGAATGTCAGGAAATTCCAGGGCCAGGTTGGTTGCATCCTGATGCACTATTTTGCATTTTCCGAAGAGCTCAACGCCTGAGAAGACGAAGTTGAGGTAGACTGTGTCGAGTTCCTCGGACTTGTAATCCACATAAGAATCGGCTATCTTGACGACAAACACATCCTGTGTCGTGTCGACGATTTTCGCCACCTCAATGTAATGCGGGATGTGTACCTCGACCTCCCTGCCGTCGAGCCGGAGTATACCGATTATACGGCGTATGCGATCGGGGTTGGTGATCTCCTTTGAGCGTACGTCTGCCACGATAGTTCACCTCACAAGAATCAGTATACCATCTTTTTTGATATTCTCTATGAGAAAAGGCCTCTCCCTTCAAAGATTCAGGTTTTTAAACTTCCTGGTCTGATTTTCAATTGCCGGCTCAGTGGCAAGCCGCTCAATACTCGAGGCACCAAAAAATCCCACAACGCCTTCCGTATGCTCATAGATGAACTGAGCGTCTTCAGGTTCGGCGATGGGCCCACCATGACAGATGACCATGACCTCATCATTCACCACCTTTGCAGCATCGTGAATGGACTGTACCCGTTTCGCGGCATCTTCAAGGGAGATGGTGGTCTTCACCCCGATATCACCCTTGTTTGTGGTGTTCATGTGCGCAACGATGACATCGGCCCCCGCCTCTGTCATCTTCACTGCCTCCTCATCATCGAAGGCATAGGGACAGGTGAGCATGTCGAGATCATGGGCCATGGCTACCATATCGACCTCCAGCCCAAAGCTCATCCCCGTCTCCTCCAGCACGCGCCTGAAGTTCCCGTCTATCACCCCAACGGTGGGAAAGTTCTGTACACCATCGAATCCCATGCTTTTAAGCTCCTTCAGGAACACGTGCATGATGCGGAACGGATCGGTGCCGCACACCCCTGCAAGTACCGGGGTATGTTTAACGATGGGCAGAACCTCCCCCGCCATTTCCACAACGATGGCATTGGCGTCTCCATATGGCATGAGACCCGCTGCAGATCCTCGCCCCGCCATTCGGTAGCGGCCCGAATTGTAGATGATGATCAGATCAGCACCCCCGCGCTCGGCGAATTTGGCCGATATTCCTGTGCCCGCTCCACAACCGAGAAGCGGTCTCCCCTCGTCGAGTGATTTCTTCAACCTTGCCACAATGTGCTGCCTATTCATAAAAGGCATGGGGTTTTCTCCCTTCGCATATGTGCATCCGTAACTCTTTCACCATTAGTTGATGAAAACTCATCCCTGTCAAGTAGATTGCAGTGGACAGACGGTCACATTTGTATGAAATTCAATGAACAATTGAACGGGGAGGAATGCATGCTCATTCACAACGTCTACTTTGCCTTGAAAGACAGTTCCGACAAAGCGAGGCAGCATTTAATCGATGAGTGCTACACCTGTCTTTCCGGTATTTCCGGAATCAGATCTTTTTACAGCGGAGTACTCGCAGAAAAGAATAAACGTCCTGTAAACGATCTGGGCTTCAATGTAGGGCTTCATGTCGTGTTCGAAAGCCAGGAAGCGCATGACAACTATCAGACATCAGAGCTTCACAATGAGTTTGTGGAAAGAAACAGCGACAACTGGGAGAATGCCCGGGTTTTCGATACAACTGCCGCGGATCGTTCAGGTTGACCACAGAACGGACCGAACCGATACCCATGAAGAAACTGTTGTATAACGATGCAGACCATATTATCTTTGCCTATTCTGCATGCAGGTCAGGCCATGTTTCGTAAGCGAGATACACAAAAAAAACGCAAGAAGAGCAAACTTCGCGAGAACATTGAGGCGGTGGTATTTGCGCTTGTCATCGCCCTATTCATTAAAACATTCATTGTCGACGTATACAAGATTCCCACTGGTTCCATGATTCCCACTATTGAGGTGGGGGATTTCATCATAGCATCCAAATTCATTTATGGTGCCAAGATCCCCTTTACAAAGAAGCGTCTTCCCTCAATGCGCGATCCACGAAGGGGTGACATTATCATCTTTCTGGCACCATACTACGATCCACCCAATGTACTCGTACAGATGTTCACACCCATTGTGTACACACTGACACTCGGCTTCGTGAACATAGACCCGCAGCCAAAGTTCTATGTGAAGAGATGCGTCGGTCTGCCCGGAGATGAGATAGAGATCATCAACAAGATTGTCTATATCAACAGTAAACCCCTCGAAGGCTGGTGGCCTGAGTACCACGCAGACCCGGAAATCATACCTCCTGGCGACAGCCTCATGAATCACCGTGATTTTTACGGCCCCTTCATCGTACCTGATGAAAGCTATTTCATGATGGGTGACAACCGCGACCGATCCAATGACAGCCGGTTCTGGGGTTTCGTGGAACGGCACGAGATCTTCGGAAAGTCCCTGTTCAGATACTGGCCGCCGGGACGAATGGGTATTGTACGCTGATCATGGAAAGAGAAGCGTATAAACTCACCTCACCCGGGCAACAGCGTTTTCTTTATCGTCTGCAGAGAGCCCTGCCGGTAATGCCGCCATGACAAGCATCAGGCAACCTATATGGACCTTCCACATCTTTATTGTTTTCATGTTTCCCCCATGTCACACAGTACGTCTTCTGCTAAGTTCCCTATAGTGATATTTCATGGGTTTTGTTATCTTTGCATATGCAATTCTGCATCGAAGATGCATTTCAATCTCCTCAAGATAGGAGACAAACCGTCTAAATCTGGCAACAGAGAAATCCAGGGTTTCCAACACCCATTTTCTCATCGCATTGTTTTTCCATACCCGGATACCGTAATCCCTTACGAGCACAATGCAGCCCACACTCCACTCTACAGTTACAACCACACACTCTATGATCAGCAGCAGGAAACTCCTGAACATCCTCATACCTCCTGTTAAGAAGCCGGTATTTGATTATGCGTTCTTCGGGGAAACAGATCCGTAAACCTGACCGATGAGAGGGGAAACCCCTTCACATCCTGCAGTGCATCCAGATCTGAGCGGTAGAGCTGAGCCGCAACTCCCGGAAAGTTCTTAATCTCATTACTGATGCTCTTTCTCGTACCCACATTGATTGCCAGGTGCACGAAGGGATGGGCATAATCGGTCACACACCGCTTCGCTGTTGCGAACAGTTTCGTAAACTCCTGCACCGCCCACAGCCTTCCCGCATACAGTTCAAGTGGCGACATGCGCCGAGGCTTGAACACAACGGTATTGTGATCGTAGTATTGCCAGTTGTTCGTAATGAGCCGTCCCTCTTCCCTGAAATTTTGATAGGTTTTCGTTCCCGGATAGGGTGTGAGCACATTCAGTGAGGCCGAGCTCACCCTGTTTTTATTGAGAAAATCGAGCGTTTCCGGGAATACATCAATGGTGTCATCGTCGAATCCAAATATCATTGAGGCGTGAAAGTGTATGCCGAAGTCCTTCACCCTTTTGATCGCCTCCTCAACATGTTCAATATCCTTGGGCGATTTCCTCATGGCTTGAAGCTGAGACTTCGAGACACTCTCCAGGCCAAAGAACAGGCCTTTGCAGCCGCTCTCCGCAGCAAGACGCATCATCTCAGTTTCCTTCACAAAGGATATGGATGCCTGCCCGCCCCAACGTATGTTCAGGGGCTTGATGGCGTGAAAGAGCTCTTTGGCATATTTCGGATCACCGATAATGTTGTCATCGAGAAACAGGAGTGTCTTCCCTCCCGAGGCCTGTATATCCCGCACAACATTGGGAATGGGAACGTGGCGGATCTTCCTGCCGAAGACATCGTGTACACAGCAAAAATCACAGTTATAAGGACATCCCCGCGTGGACATAACCGGAACAACCCCGAAAAGCCTCTTCCTGGTTCCCCGTCTGTGTCTGATGTGTACATACTTCTCGAGCGAGGGAAAGGGTTTATGATACTTCTGCTGCGGTTTTCCCCTCTGAAAATCCTCGAGCACCTGTTCCCAGACGCCTTCGGCTTCACCAATTACCACTGAATCGGCATGACTCAGAGCCTCATCAGGCAAAATGGAAGGATGTACACCGCCCATGACAACCCTTTTGCCCCTCTTGCGGAACTCATCGGCAAGATAATAGGCCCGGGGAGCATTGGATGTCATGAAGCTTATGCCCACCAGATCGCATTCCGTATCGAGATCTATGTGTTCAATTTCCTCTTCGATCAATGTGACACGATGATGCGGCGGGGTAAGCCCCTCGAGCAAATTGAGCGCCAACTGCGGCATCATTATGCCCTTTGGTTTTTTTACATATGGATTCCTGGCGGGTGATACGAGAAGTATGTGCATATAGGTCCTTTCGGCTTGACGTTTGTGAGAAGGTTGTGATTGGAATCAATCCCGTTCCTAATGAAAAAGCCCCGATTTCTCGGGGCTTGTCCCGGATGATTCAAAGAGTTTTTACATTCGAGGCCTGTAATCCCCGAGGTCCCTCTTTTATTTCAAAAGTAACCTCTTGGTTTTCGGTCAATGTTTTAAAGCCCTCCGATACGATCTCTGAGAAGTGCACAAACACATCGTCGCCATCATCTCTGCTTATAAAGCCATAACCCTTCTGCTCGTTAAACCATTTTACTTTTCCCTCTGGCATGTAAACGAAATCCTCCATATATGTTTTTATCCTCGTGTACGAGAACACATAAAGATTACCTCTATTCATACCCATAGTCAATCTTATTCATGATAGAATGTCTTCAGTAGAATAGGGTGCACCAAAGGGGCAAAGGGAGGAAAAAATGAAGTTCGCAAACCAGATTGGCTGCTCGACGAACTGCTACCACGGCTTTGATCTCAAGACCGCTTTACGTGGTATTGCAGGTGCAGGTTTTCAGAACGTTGAGCTTGCCTCAGTGAGGGACTACACCGAACATGTCATGCCTGAGCAGATGAGCGAGAGGGACAGGGAGGATCTCAGAGTCACATTGAAGGATTACGGGCTGTCGCCCATGAGTATAAGCGGCCACTCAAATCTGGCCAGTCGTGAGGGCGTCGACAATTTCAAAAGGCGTGTGGACCTTGCGAAATGGTTTGGTGCGGCCGTGGTCAACACCGGTCCTGGAGAGGTGGAGAGCCCTGAGGGGAGGGAGGGCTTTTTCACCAACATACTCGAGATAGCTCAGTACGCTGACCAGGCCAAAGTCACGGTGGCTCTGGAGACGCACGGTGAGCTCATGGGTTCGGGAACGGCTGCCGCTTCAGTGATAGAACAGATCGATTCACCGTGGATTCGCATGAACTATGATACAGGGAACGTCATTTTCTATGGTGACGTCAACCCAAGAGAGGATATAGCGGCAGCAATTCCCTTCCTGGGACATATACATCTGAAGGACAAACGGGGAGGAAAAAAGGTCTGGGATTTTCCCCCTCTCGGAATGGGAGATGTGGATTTCCCGGGCATCTTCAACGCACTGGACAGGGCCCATTACAGGGGACCCATCAGTGTGGAAATCGAGGTGTCCGGCAAGGATTACATTCCTTCCTGGCTCGTGTCGGATGAAAAGGGAGAGATACTCTCGGAAGAGAAAGAAAGCCATGGACCGGAAATTGTTGATAGAGCTCTGGAAGAATCCTTGCACTATATTCAGTCTCTTCTCTCAACAGGTTAAAGAGAGAAGAAAGGTGGCAAGGGTATGAGAGACCTGCTTCTCGGCATAGACGTGGGCACCACTGGAACCAAGTCTGCCATATTCACCGCTGCGGGCTCACTGGTTTCGGTGGGCCAGTCAGATTACGGAACACAGCACGAGCACTCCGGGTGGGCGGAGCAGAACCCGGGCGACTGGTGGACAGCCGTGTGCAGAGCCACGCGCCAGGCAATATCGGAGGCTGGTGGAAGTCCCGAGAGAATCGCAGCCATCTCAGTCAGCTCGCAGGCACCGGCCATGCTTCCTTTGGATCAATATGGAAGGCCCATACGCCCGGCCCTTATCTGGATGGACAGGCGTGCGGAAGAGGAGTCGCAGGAACTGGCACAGAAGTGCGGAAAAGGCATGATCGAACAGGTAACGGGAAACCGCCCGGACCCATTCTATGTTGCGTCTAAAATACTCTGGTTTAAAAAACATGAACCCGAGAAGTTTGCAGAAACCCGACACTTCGTGCAGGTAAACGGGTACATCAATTATCTCTTAACCGGCTTTCACTCACAGGACACTGTACAGGCAGCGTTGCTGCAGCTTCAGGACTATGGGACAGGACAGTGGTCTGAAAGGCTCTGCAACCTATGCGGCGTAGACCCGTCCCTCTTTCCTCCCGTGTTTCCCGCACACTATCAGATTGGAGAGGTAACCGCCGATGCATCAGAGTCCACAGGGCTCTGCCAAGGCACCCCGGTTATGGCCGGTACTGCCGACGGCTCGGCAGCTGCTCTCGAAGCGGGCGCTGTATCTCCAGGTACTGCCGCAGAGATGACAGGCACATCAACCGTGCTTCTCATGCCCACAGGCAGGCCGGTGATAGAACCCGCATTCATTGCCATTCCCCACTGTGTGCCTGAAAGGTATCTGCTGCTCGGAGCCATGGCTGCATCTGGAGGGAGTCTCAAGTGGTTCAGGGATCAGTTTGGAACCTCCCCTTCAATGGAAGACCCCTCAGATTCAAGGGACCCCTATGACCTCCTCACTGAAGAGGCATCGGAGTGCAAACCGGGGTCCGATGGGGTTCTCTTTCTTCCCTACATGATGGGTGAACGGTCTCCCATCTGGCACACTAACGCCCGGGGTGTGTTTTACGGTCTTACCCTGTCAACAACGCGCGGGGCCATGATACGTGCCATACTCGAGGGGGTCTCTTTCGCCCTCCGCCACAACGTTGAGCATGCAGAGAAGGCGGGTATTGAGTTGGGAGAGCTCCGTTCTGTGGGAGGAGGCGCGCGAAGCGCTCTCTGGAATCAGATCAAGGCTGACGTGCTCGGTATACCCATACTGCTGCCCGAGACGTCTGTGGGCGCACCCTTTGGCGATGCCATACTGGCCGGCATGGGTGTCGGTATGTACACCGATGTGGAAGCGACTCTGCAGTCCATGGTCTCCATCAAGGCCCGTTTCGAACCACGGCAGGAGCGCCATGATCTATACAGGAAACTCTACGGGCTCTATCGCAGTCTCTATGAGGACCTCAGGGAGGGCTTCGATACTGCAGCAGATGCGCTGAGCAGTATGCTCTAGTGGGAAAGGAGTGTGAACTTTGCAGGAAGAGATAAGAGAGAACGTTGCGCTTGTAACCGGCGGGTCTCGGGGCATTGGCAGATCCATATGCCTGCACCTTGCATCCATGGGTGCAGCAGTTGTCATACACTACAACAGCAGCAAAGATGCGGCGTTGGAGGTTTCGGAGCTGATAAGAGAGAAGGGAGGTCATGAAGCCCTGGTTCAGGCCGATTTGAGCCAACCGGGAAGCGGCAGCAGGCTTTTGGATTCCGCAATGAATCTGCTTGGAAGCATCGATATACTCGTGAACAATGCCGGCATCATGACCGATTCACCGGTGAGCGGTATGACCGATGAGGTGTGGGAACATTCCCTGGCAGTAAACCTCAGCTCTGCATTCAGATGTGCACGGGCCGCCATACCCCATATGAAACGTACGGGGTGGGGACGCATCATCAACCTCACCTCACAGGCAGCCTACACCGGTTCATCGAACCATGCACACTATGCAGCGGCCAAGGCCGGTCTGCTTGGCTTCACCTACTCCCTGGCCAAGGAACTGGGCAGTTTCGGCATTACGGTAAACGCCGTTGCACCCGGGAGGATATACACCGACATGCTTGCCGAAACGTCTCAGGGGAGGGAGGAGGAGTGGCTCGCACAGACCCCCCTCGGCCGCTTCGGCAGCCCTGAAGAGGTGGCTTCGGCTGTGGGCTTTCTGGCTTCTGAAGGGGCCGGATATGTCACCGGAGCTGTCCTGCACGTAAACGGTGGTCTGGTCATGGGATGAGCAGAGGAGACAGCATCTCCCGGCTTTGAATTGTCACCCAGCGTTGCATTTATTTGGCTCCCGGGTTACAATGGCTCTCTGTTCGGACCGTGGACAGATGACACGCGCATACCATCAGTAAAGGAGCTATTCCCATGAGTACAAAGATTGCAATGATCGGAGCGGGCAGCGTTGTGTTCTGCAAGCTGTTGATGGCAGATATCATGGCCACCCCCGCACTGGAGGGAAGCGAGTTTGCCCTCATGAGCAGAACCATGCCAAAGCTCAAAAACATGGAGGAGTTTGCAAAGCGTATGCTCAAGGAGAACGGCATCAAGGGGGAGGTCTGGTCAACCCTCGACAGGCGTGAGGCCATCAAGGATGCCGACTTCGTGGTTGTCATGATTCAGGTGGGAGGCGTCGGCGCCTTCGAGCTCGACTACAAGATACCGCTGAAATACGGTATCGATCAGTGCGTGGGCGACACCATGGGCCCGGGAGGCATTTTCAGGGGACTCAGGACCATACCGGTTCTCATCGATATTGCACGGGACATGGAGGAGGTTGCAAAACCCGGCGCCATCATGCTTCAGTACTCAAACCCCATGGCGCTCAACTGTCTCGCCATAGGCAGGGCCACGTCCATCGCATTCACCGGTCTCTGCCACGGCATTCAGACCACACTGCAGGAGATCGCCACCTGGCTCAAGATTCCCAAGGAAGAGATCAACTACACCTGCGGCGGCACCAACCACCTCGACTGGTTTCTCACGCTCGAGCGTAACGGTAAAGACCTCTACCCCGAGCTCGTGAGGGTGTTCGAGAAACCCGAGTACTACAAGGCCGAAAAGGTGCGGGCCGAGATGTTCAGACAGTTCGGCTACTTCGCCACTGAAACAACGGGACACACAAGTGAATACGTACCCTATTTCCGGAAAAACCAGAAGGCCATGGACCTCTACTGCAACGAACCGGGATTCGGCGGCCAAAGCGGAGCCTACTACACCTGGTGCAAAACCGTTGCAGACAAGTACGCTGACAAGAACATGCTCGACTACGAATCCACGAAGATCGAGGGGCGAAGCATAGAGTACTGCTCCTACATTATGGAGGCAGTGGTCACCGACAATCCCTTCCGATTCATGGGGAATGTGCGAAACGACGGCTTTATAACGAATCTCCCCCAGGGAAGCTGCGTGGAGGTTCCCACCTTTGCGGACAAGACGGGACTTCATCCCTCTTCAATCGGGTACCTGCCGCCCCAGTGCGCCGCCCTGAACCGGACGCAGATCAACGTGCATGAACTTTCCACCGAGGCATCCCTGACAGGAGACCCCGAGCACATCGCGCACGCCATTGCCCTCGACCCGCTTTCAGCAGCGGTCTGTACGCTGAAGGAGATCAGAGAGATGGCCACAGAGATGCTCGAGGCGGAACGGGAATGGCTGCCGCAGTTCAAGGGAAAGAAGATCACGCAGAAGCCGACAATCTCCATTCCCAAGGGAACAGAGGCCATACATGCACCGCCCGACCCTGCACAGGCGATTCTCAAGCGCTTCATGAAACTGGCAGAGCAGGAAGTCGATTAATAGTGTGAATGGTCTTTCAGAGAAAAGGGGTTATTTTTACACATAGGCAGAACTTCTGAAATGGAAGTTCTGCCTTTTTCATTGATAGATGGGAAGTTATAGTCAGGCCTGATTTGCGGGTGGTTAACATTGAACATCATAAACGGGCATACAATACCACTATAATACAACGTACAATATATTAGATCACCGTCAAAGCTATTTCTACCCAGCCGCTTCTCTATCCATTACAAGTGATAAGATTTGGTTATTAAACGAAAAAATACTATTTGAGGCCTATATTTTTCACTCAATTAATTACTGTATTTATCATCGATAGCATTCTCCTGAAAATACCCCTTGCCCGCGATGAGTCGGCACTTTATTGTGGGAGAAATGAATCGAATAAAACGACGGAGTAAACAATGAATAGAATTTCAAAAAAAAGATGGATGGCAGCGGTATTACCACTGATCATCGCGGTTGCATTTACCGGAT
>Ga0255055_10001154_pt1 | contig 19861 bp, 18 predicted proteins | sample JV7_2_27_MG_FD_188633 | JGI IMG/M metagenome (GOLD analysis project Ga0255055, IMG submission 188633) | Seawater microbial communities from Jervis Inlet, British Columbia, Canada - JV7_2_27 | ecosystem: Environmental > Aquatic > Marine > Inlet | place: Canada: British Columbia | collected...
CCTTGCTTATTAAAATAAAAAAGGCCTCAAATCTGAGACCCATTTATTCTAATAAACCATTTCTGCTTTTTAATCGATTCTAAAAATACCTCCACTCTTCAAGGACAGATAATCTACGGACCTACAGCACCAAACGGAAATTTACGAAAGGCCTAAACGTCCTATCGCCTTCTTTAGGTTCGGAAACGTCTATCTCAAAGTTACATTCCATGATTAACCTCGGTTCTTGATAAATTATTTTTTAGGATGGGATCGAGAAAATCAATTATCATTTGATTTTCCAGTTGATCACCGATATTTAAAACTGAATTGTCAGCATAACAGTGGGGGAGTTTCTTACCCTTTCCGTGTAGATTTCTTCACGATTTTTCCCTGATTATCCATTACTCCAATAGTAGTGCCTTTGGTTACATCTAAGGCTTTATCAATCGCTGCCTTATTTGTTCCAGCGATATAAGATGGTCCACGATGACCACGGAGCTGACCTGGCGCATCTGTTACGGTTTCAGGTGTTTCAACCTCTACATTTCCTCTCTTGGATCTAATATCTACCCCTTCCCCGCTGTTGTAATCAGTCTTGAATTTTCTTGCAATTCGGTTTGCGGTAGTTTTGTGTGATCTGCTTTCAGTCATTTTAAATCTCCTTGTATTAAATTGCTGGGCTAAAAAGGACACGTTTTTTACGCAACTGGAACTTAGGCTTTTTCCAAATCAGGACGAAGAGGTTATAAGTGTTTGTCCACGCTTCAAATCTCGTATCAACTTTTTCACCGTTTCTATTTTTTAGCGATACTTCTCCCTCATAGACCTCTGATGAATCAACAGTGGGATCATCGAGCGGTTGAATGAATGGGTGATCAGAATAAAATTTTTCTGGCAGGGCCATTCCTCCGAACTCATCGATAAATTTTGCTGATGCGACTGGGTATAACAGTTGATAAGGCAGTTGCATGCTGCCATCATGCATCACTGTATAATTGCATTGTCGCATAACTAATAGGAAACATGAATTTGAATTTGTCTCAACATAATTCCAAAACGTTGAATGATATGATGTGCCGTAGTCCTGCTTTAATTTTCTTCCCGTACGCAATGAGAGTTCATATTCCTTGGCCTCTTTCTGAAATCGATCACATTGGAATAGCAACTTGGCACTTCCAAAGTTTGCTTCTTTTTCATACTGCCATTCGATATCAGGCCTTAAAGCTTCGTTGCTATCGGCAAAGTATTTATAGGTATCTACCTGCCAGGGAAGCATATCATGGCTGACTTCATGGAATGTAACAAAAGGTTTGCGTGATTCTGGAACATCAGGACTAATAATAACGGTTTTATCTCTAACATCTAAAATCCCAAGGATTTTACCGAGACCGGAAATTAGTGCGCGGCTTTTTTTCCGAAGATACGATTCTGCATAATCATCAAGATCAATTCCACCGCTCAATACTAATTCAGAACATTTCAGAATATCCTCCTTCGGAGTGGGGAGACGATCCCCCACATCCGCAGCACGGAGTAACCTTCGAGCATACTTCTCAATATCTCTCGCAGATTCGGGTTCTGTGTTTTTTAAGGGTATTCTGGCCATGTACTATTTCTTTTTCCGCTTATTTCTTATAAATTCGATATATTCAAGAACAGCTTCTTTTTCATCGTCCTTTAATTCGCTCAAGGCTTTGAATGCGACATCAGACATTATTTTTTTACTGACATTCTCTCCTTTTTGTTCTTTGATATAGCCTACTAATTTCATAAGGTCATTATAAGGTGTATCGTATACTTCAGCAAGTTTGTGCAAGATGTGTGGGGATGGTTCCTTTATTTTACCATTTTCAAGCTGACTGAGGTATGCATTCGAAACCCCTGATTTTCTCTCAACCTGCCGCAAAGACAAATTTTTAGCCGACCTTAAATTTTTAAGCACCTCCGATAGTATTGGCTTATCATGCATCTGCACTCCTTTCCATTTTTTTCGCTAAGGAAGGGGTGGGCTGGCTTCCACCCCAATGCTCAGCTAAGAAAAATTACTTTCTCTTATTTCTGACTTTAATGCGAAAAGCTTTTAAACCATATTGATGGGCATAAATGCGTTTTCCGCTTTTTGTCGTGATGTATTTAGTGTAAATATAATCGCCATCATCTTTCAATAAACAGCCCTCCCTTTCTCCAATAGCGGATTTCCTGTTGCCAAGGGAGCAAAGCTGTGTTATTTATATTATAATTTGATCATCTGCCAGCTCACAGCATGGCGGAACCCCTTTGACCTGCTACTGGGTAGATCAAAGGCAACAGCTAAGGCCGAATTGCAACTTCGGCTTTAGTTTTGGACAAGCCACTTAGCACTGCTTGCCCTATTTAGCATTAAGTATAGTGATCAATGCTTGATCTGTCAAGCATACTTACCAAAAAATATCCCCGCCTGATTTGTTCGGGCAGGGTTTTTATCTCAAAACTCAGAGATTCCTATCAATGCATGCTGGCAACCCAGATTTCCTAGACCATATCCGGTTTGAAAATATTATATCTGGTGGCTCATAAACTTTCTAAAAATGGGGACGTCCTTTAGTTTTTCAGTTTGCCGGCAGATATTTTTGGGTAAAAAGAGAGACATCCATTCCATATTTACATTTGGCTGGTTATTACTGATCGATAATAAGAGAAGTTTATTTAAACTGCTTGCCACGGTCCAGGTTGCGGTACTGGATGGCTTCGGAGATGTGGGTGGCGCTGAGATCCGTTGATTGCTCTAGGTCGGCAATCGTGCGGGCGATTTTTAAGATGCGATTGTAGGCCCGGGCGGACAGCCCCAGTTTGTCGATGGCGGATTCCAGCAGGCGGCAGGAGGCATCATCGACTCGGCAGTGTTTTTTGATGTGGCGGCTGCTCATTTGGGCATTGCAGAAAATTTTGGTGCGGGATAACCGTCCGGCCTGGATTTGACGGGCATCGGCCACCCGTTTGCGAATGATTTCAGAACCTTCCGCAACGTGGTCCTGCATCAGGTCTTTGTAAGGTACGGCCGGCACTTCCACATGCATATCGATGCGATCCAGCAACGGTCCGGAAATCTTGGAGCGGTAGCGACGGATCTGTTGATGGGTGCAGCGGCATTCGTGCTTGGCGTCTGAAAAGTAACCGCAGGGGCAGGGGTTCATGGCGGCCACCAGCATAAAATTGGACGGATATGTCAGCGTGGACCGGGCCCGGGAAATGGTCACCTTTAAATCCTCGATGGGCTGACGCAAAACTTCCAGGACGTGTTTTTTAAATTCGGGCAACTCATCTAAAAAAAGCACACCGTTATGGGCCAGACTCACCTCGCCGGGTCTGGGGATATGGCCGCCGCCGATTAAACCGGCATCGGATATGGTGTGATGGGGCGAGCGAAACGGCCTTGAAGTAACCAGGGCCTGACCGCCGGACAGCAGCCCGATGACGCTGAATATCTTGGTGGTCTGCATGGCTTCTTCAAAGCTGATGGGCGGCAGGATGGTCGGCAGGCGTTTGGCCAGCATGGTTTTTCCGGAACCGGGCGGACCGATCATGACCAGGTTATGACCACCGGCAGCTGCGATTTCCAGAGCGCGTTTGGCATGTTCCTGTCCCATAACTTCGGCATAATCGATTTCATAATGGCCGTCTGTTGAAAATAATTCTGAGATATCGGTATGTTCCGGCTCTATGCGTGAAAAGCCCCTTAAAAACCCCACAATCTGAGAGAGCGTTTTGGCCGGTAAAACAGCGATATCCTGGACCACCGATGCTTCGCGTCTATTGTCAAACGGCACGATTATGGCCGCATAACCGGCTTGTTTGGCCGCCAAAGCCATGGGTAGCGATCCTTTGACGGCTTTGACGCGGCCGTCCAGCGAAAGCTCCCCCAGTATCAAATATTCGGAAAGCGCGTCCTTCGGGATAATTCCAGTGGCCGCCAGAATACCCAGGGCGATGGGCAGGTCAAATCCGGTGCCTTCTTTTTTTATATCCGCCGGAGCCAGATTAACGGTGATTCTGTCGGCCGGAAACCGATAGCCGGAGTTGTTAACCGCCGATTTAACCCGCTCTTTGCTTTCTTTAACCGCGGTTTCCGGAAGCCCGACAGTGGTGAAGGTAGGCAGTCCGGAGGTGATGTCCACCTCCACTTCAACCTGATAGGCATCGATTCCCAAAACGGCACTGCTGAGGACTCGGGCGAGCAAGGCCTTCTCCTTTGTATTCGGTTGGTCGGTTTAGCCAAAAAATAGGCTATGGACTGCCGAGAGCTATAACAGATCCACGTTTTAGCGACAATCTTTTTATTGATCAAACCCTTGCAGGTAAAGACAAATCCCCCCAAAAGGTACTAAAATTACTTGCCATTTATAGAGGTTTCGGCTATTTAATAACCCGAAAGGTTGCCATACGGCTCGACCAAGATATACCGATTGAAATGCAGACTGTATTTCGACAGTTTTTTCTTTTTTCGCGACGTTATACTAACGGCTAAAAAGACAACAGGCTGAATCCAAGTTATCGGTTATTTTATCACATGATTTCGCTAATAAAACGGGCAAAAACCGTCGCCTTTCTGTTCATTCTTTTAGTTATTCCGAATGTTGCTCCAGCACAGGACGCCACCCTGACCAATATCACCGTCTCCAACACCCGTGATGACCTGCTGTTGTATTTAAATCTTGAAGGGGCCTTCAGGGAAGAGATGAAAAAGGCCATATTAAGTGGCGTGCCTTCTACATTTTTATACTTTGCCAAATTGAATCTTGTTCAAAATTTTTGGTTTGACAAAGATATCGCCGATATAGAGGTTACCCACACCATTACATACGATAATCTTAAAAAGGAGTTCACGGTTGAGCGCTCCTGGAAAGGGGACAATCCCGAAGTCACCAAATCATTTGCAGAGGCTAAAAAATGGATTACGGAAATCAATAGTTTAAAAATAATTCCATTAAACAGGCTGGAAAAAGACGAGCAATACCAACTCAGAGTTAAGGCTGAAGTCAGCAAAAAAACCCTCCCTCTATATCTGCACTACATCCTGTTTTTTGTATCTCTATGGGACTTTGAAACTGATTGGTATGCCATCGATTTCATATATTGATAACAGCCTGTCGGTTATCAACCCACCACGGATGTCATGATACGATCCAGACCTAAACAAAAATCTTCGCTCTCGGAAAAAGAGAGAAAAAGGCGCAAACGCGAATTCATTCTCATTGTTGTAATTCTGATCGTTGTTGCCCTGATGACCTTTGTTGAGAGCCGGGTCATCAATTTCGGAGCCGATATTGCCGTTTCCAACACGGTTTTGATGTTTATTTTGATCAACATCAATCTGCTGCTGCTCGTTTTAATGATCTACCTTGTTTTTCGAAACCTGGTGAAGCTCATCTATGATCGCAGACGAAATGTGCTGGGCTCGAAAATCCGGACCAAGCTTGTGATTGCCTTTGTATCGCTCACCCTTTTGCCGACCATCGTCTTATTTTTCTTTTCGATTAATTTTATTACCTCCAGTATTGAATTCTGGTTTAATGTGCCGGTCGAACAAGCACTCGAAAATTCGTTGTGGGTCGGTGGGCGGTTATATACCCGTGCCGAGGAGAACAACCGGTTTTTCCTGGAAAGGATATCATACCAGCTAAAGGCTAAGAATCTACTGGACCCCAAAAACCAGAAAGGCCTGTCACATTATATTCGAATTGTGCAAAGGGAATTTAATCTGGACGCGGTGGAGGTCTACACCTCGACGGCCGAGCGCCTGACCTTTGCTCTGGCGCCCAAACTCGAAAACGAATATTTTGGGATTATTTCCGCAGAGGATTTTCAGAAAGAATTACCATCAGACGGGTTCCGATCCATTTCGCAAACGATTCCAGCGGGTGAATTTGTCAAAACCATCGGAACCGTTCCGTTTGCGGTCCAGCCCGGGGAGGCCGTAGGCTTTGTGGTTGCCACGATTCTGATTGAGCCGGATCTTTCAGAAAACTTACAATTTATTCGCAAAGGCTTTGCCGAATACCAGCAAATCAAGCTGCTAAAAAAACCAATTCAGATTACGTATTATATATCGCTATCTATTGTGGCCCTGCTGGTTTTGTTTTGTGCGGTGTGGTTCGGGTTTTTTATGGCCAGATCGATCAGCCTTCCGATCAAGGAGTTGGCCGAAGGAACCCGCCGCGTGGCCGATGGTGATCTTGGCTATACTATCAATCCGATGGGTGATGATGAATTTGGGAGCCTGGTTGAATCCTTTAACCAAATGACAAAGGACCTTCGAACCAGCCGTGAACAACTGGAGCTTTCCGCCCGCATGCTCCGCAATCAAAATTTTGAAATCGAAGAAAAGCGGCAGTTCATGGAAATCGTACTCAAAAGTGTTTCTGCCGGTGTCGTTACTTTGAATGCCAGTGGCATCATTTCGACCATGAACAAATCGGCTGAAAAGATGCTCAATCTAAAATCCGAGCAAATATTGAACAAAAGTTTTAAGCAGCTGTTAACCGGCCAGTTTTTGGAACTGGCGAATGACATTATGGATAGCCTGTCTGTATCGCGTGGAGACACCATTGAATTGCCTCTAAAACTCACCATTGAAGGAAGACCGCGAAGTTTTCTGATTTCTGTAAATGCACTCAAAGACGACGCCGGACAACATATGGGAACGCTTATGGTGTTTGATGATCTAACCGAACTGGAAAAAGGCCAGCGTATGGCTGCCTGGCGTGAAGTTGCCCGTCGCATCGCCCATGAGGTTAAAAATCCGCTAACCCCCATCGCCCTTTCCGCCCAGCGGCTGAAAAGAAAATACGCTCAATTTGTAGATGATACGATTTTTGAAGAGTGCACCGAGACGATTATCAGTCAGGTGGAACTGATTCGCAATCTGGTGAATGAATTTTCTTCATTTGCCCGATTTCCAAGCGCAAATCCGGTGGCCTGTCATTTGATGCCGATCATTGAAGAAACTTTAGCGCTCTATCGCGAAGGCCACGCGGGCATCAGTTTTAAAATTAAAAATAGCAGCGATATTCCGATCCTTAACCTTGATCGGCAGCAGATGAAGCAGGCTCTGATAAACCTGATTGACAATGCTATTGGAGCCATTAAAGGTACCGGTAACATAGAGATCGATGTGGCCCATGATCCGATTTTAAAAAAAGTTCGTATGGAAATTGCCGATGACGGCCCGGGTATTTCCAATGAAGATAAGACCCGGTTGTTTCAGCCGAATTTTTCTACAAAAAAAGCTGGAATGGGTCTGGGGCTTACGATCGTAAACACCATTATTGCTGATCACAACGGAATGATTAATGTACAGGATAACACACCGCGCGGCGCTAAATTTGTCATTGAGTTGCCGGTGTGATTCGCTTGGGGCAGGGAGCAAGGTGCATGGTGTAAAATGAGCTTAATCGACATGTTGCATGCCCCGTGCCCCATGCGCCATGCCCGACAGGAATTAGAAGTTGTACTTTAGAACATAATTATAAAGTAAAAGCTTTCTGATTTGTAAGGAGCTAACGCAAATGTTTCCATCTGTTTTAATTGTTGATGATGAGCCGTCGATAGTTCAGTCTTTAAGCGGATTGCTTTCTGATGAGGGCTATAAGGTTTCAACTGCCATCAATGGGCATGCAGCCTTAAAAGTCATTGATTCGGATTCACCGGATCTAGTTTTACTTGACATCTGGATGCCGGGACTGGATGGGATTGAAACCCTAAAGGAGATCAAAAAATACAATCCCCACATTCAGGTCATCATCATCACCGGCCACGGAACAATCGAAACGGCGGTTAAGGCCACCAAACTGGGTGCTTTTGATTTGGTTGAAAAGCCGCTTTCCATTGATAAAATTATTTTAACCATTAACAATGCGTTGAATTTCAGACGTCTTGAAGAAGAAAACAAATATCTTCGTACCAAAACTCTGGAAAAAAATTCTATTGACGGAAATTCTGAAAGGACCCAGGAACTCAGAAAGAATATTGAAATTGCGGCTCCGTCGGATACATGGATACTCGTTAGCGGAGAAAACGGTACCGGCAAGGAGCTTGTGGCCCGTATGATCCACCAGTTAAGCCCCCGGGCGGAGAAACCGCTTATTGATGTCAGCTGTGCTGCGATACAGGATGAACATATCGAGAGCGAAATGTTCGGATATGAAAAGGGATCTTTTCCCGGGGCCACCGCCAAAAAAGTCGGTAAATTTGAATTGGCCGACAACGGGACGATATTTTTGGATGAAATCGGAGATATGAGCTTAAGTTCGCAGGCCAAAATTCTCCGAGTGCTCCAGGAACAAAAGATTCAGCGGGTTGGCGGAAGCCGACCGATTAATGTCAATGTAAGAATAATCGCTACCACAAATAAAAATCTCGAAAAAGAAATCGAAAGGGGCACGTTTAGAGAAGATCTGTATTATCGTTTAAATGTGATTCCAATTGGAGTTGCGCCATTAAGAGAACGAATTGAAGATCTTCCCATCCTGGCCGAAGTATTTTTAGAGGAGTTTGCCGTTCAGAATCGAAGCAAGCGCAAAGCAATGAGTCGGGCAGCAATCAGCATGTTGAGCAGTTATGCTTGGCCCGGCAATGTCAGAGAACTCAGAAATCTTGTAGAACGGCTGGCGATCATGGTCGGTAAGGATGTTATTGATGCGGCCGATATCCCGGATTCATATCAACCGGGCGCTTACAGTGAAGAGGCATATTCGACCGGCCCCCAGTGTATGAAGATAGACAATTTTAAAGAAGCCCGTAGATCGTTTGAAAAAGAATTTATAAAAAGAAAACTTTTGCAAAACGAGAACAATATTACCAAAACCGCCAAGTCGATTAAGGTGGGGCGGAGTTATCTTCACAAAAAAATCAAGAGCCTCAACTAGAAGCGGTCTTAAAAATGCATCTGACGCCCAAGGGCTGCGTTCTACCGCAAATTGAAATACTCACGTACTTCGTGTACGCTCCGTTTTCAATTCGCGGTACGCCTTCCCCTGAACCCTTATCCACTATTTTTGATATAGGTTTTACTTTCCATCTATCAATTGGAAACTCATTCATTTAAAAGGACGCCTAAAGTCTCAAGGTTGAGCCCGTTGCCTGCCGAAGGTCCTCTTTTAACAGGCACAACTGGCCAACCTAAAAAGGTGATCTACTATTTTTAAGACCGCTTCTGGTTTCCATTTCTAAATTGGAAACTTAATATTTTTAGAAGGCGTCAACGCGATGACGATCAGAATAATCGGGGGGGAGTTAAAGGGCAGAAAACTTGTTACGGTACCTGGCAGGCAAACCCGACCGACTGCTGATCGAGTGCGGGAATCCATGTTTAATATTCTTGGTGATAGAGTTCGAGGTGCATTGGTTTTGGATTTATTCGCCGGCACCGGGGCCATGGGTATCGAAGCCTTAAGCCGGGGAGCCGAATCCGTTTTATTTGCAGACAATGATAAAAGGGCTTTGACGGCATTAGAGAAAAATGTCAAAGAGTGTTCGCTTGAAAGCAGAGCTAAAATCATTAAATGGGACATATTAAGGAATCTAAATATTACTACCGCATTCCAGCACGAATTTAATCTCGTTTTTATAGACCCGCCCTACAATAAGAATATGATTCAGTCGACCCTGTCAAATCTTGACAAAAGCCAGTGCATTGAAAAGGGTGCCTGTGTTGCGATCGAACATTCAGCGCAGGAATCGATTCCAGAGAAAGATCAAAGATTTAAGATTTCCGACCAGCGGCGATATGGGAAAACGCTTGTCTCGTTTTTATTTTATATGCTATGAATTTATACTTTATAGTTCTGCTATGGATTGAATCTATGGCCAGGTGCACTATATAAATGAGAACTCTCAAAAAGGATTGATAAAAAATGCCAAAAGTTGCCATTTATCCCGGTTCATTTGATCCTGTTACCAACGGCCATATTGATATTGTTGAAAGAGGATTAAAGCTGTTTGATAAAATCATTGTTTCAATCCTTCATAATCCCAACAAAGAATATCTTTTTACCCTCGAAGAACGCCAGGAAATGCTTGAAGACAGCTTGAAGAAATTAAAAAATATTGAAATCGACAACTTTGATGGCCTGCTGGTGGACTATGCGGCCAGTCGAAAAGCCCATGCTATTCTTCGGGGGCTGCGCGCCATGTCTGATTTTGAGTATGAATTCCAGATGGCATTGATGAATCGGCGACTCAATCGTGAGGTTCAAACTGTGTTTCTGATGACCGGATTGCGGTGGATATTCACCAGTTCTTCGATTATCAAAGAAGCCGTTCAATTCGGCGGAAATATCGAAGGTATGGTTCCGTCATTGGTGCAAAAAAAGCTGATGGAGAAATTTGATATTACACCTGGCTCCGGGCAATCCGGGAAAAATTAAGTAGGGCCTCGATTGCTTTAAAACGCAACCGAGGTGTTAATTGTTAACCTGATGGATCTCTGGCAGCTTAATATATTTTGCAAAGTCATCGAACATAAGAGCTTTTCCAGGGCCGGGACGGCCGTGCATTTGTCTCAACCCACCATAAGCAGTCACATCAAAGATCTGGAAGACCATTTCGATTGTCGCTTAATTGATAGATTGTCCAAAGAAGCAGTTCCTACCAAAGCCGGTGAGCTGTTGTATGGATATGCGAAACGCATGTTGGCCTTGCGTGATGAAACCGAGACTGCTTTGGCGGAGTTCAAGGGTAAAATAAGAGGTCGCCTGGTTATCGGCGGCAGCACCATACCTGGAACTTATCTGATTCCACAACTGATCAGTGATTTTAAAAGGAAGTATCCGGATGTAATTGTTTCCTTAACTATTGGAGATAGCGAGAACATTATCGAAGGGATTTTGAGCGGAAGTTTGGAATTAGGAGTGGTTGGCGCCAAAACAGAAAACAAAAAAATTGCACAAAAGAAACTAATTGAAGATGAAATGCGTCTTATCATCCCGGCAAATCATCACTGGGCTGTTGAAAAACGCGTTTCTTTGGCAATGCTCCCTACAGAACCTTTTATCGTCCGCGAACAGGGCTCCGGAACGTTAAAATCGCTGCAGCAAAGCCTGGCGAATAAAGGTCATCATATCGAAGACTTGAAGATTGTAGCAGAATTAGGCAGCACCCAGGCAATTTGCCAGGGCATCAAGGCCGGCGCCGGCGTATCGATTCTTTCCACGCTGGCGGTATCTGAAGATCTTCAGGCGCAGAAATTAGTTGCCCTTGAAGTAGATGGTTTAAATCTGAAACGGAATTTTTATCTTACCTGGCACAAATACCGCAGCCCCTCACCCTTGTCTGAGGCCTTCTTACAATTTTTAGAGCAAAAGCTTTCAAGCAAATAGAAGATAAGATACAAAAAAGAGTGCCTAAAATGCCTAAAATGATCTAAAGTGCCTAAAGTTATGGTGTCGCTGCGCTCCATCTTTTTTATATTAAGATGATAGAATTCCTTAACTTTAGGCACTTTAGATCACTTCCAACTTTAGTTCACTTTTTTTCCCGGGCCAACCTTTCTATTATTAACACGATTATAAACCCGAGAATTGCGAGGCCAAGCGCGATCAGCACTTCGGTGTTTATCGTTTCCGGCATCATGTTGGAACCCCAAATCACATGCGTTTTTCCACGAATTATCTTCGTTTCAAGTAATTCCTTCCAAGGCCAGATTTTTGGCATGGATCCAACCATCAGGCCGGTTAAAAACGCCATTGTGAGCCGGTGGAATTTATTTAACACATAGCTCAGCAGTCTGGAAAAACTCAATAATCCGATCAGACATCCCAAACAGAATACGACAATGATGACGAGGTGCTGGGATAGAAAGGGATTTTTTAATGTGGCGGTAATAAATTCATATTTACCCAGAATGAGCAATATGAACGCACCACTTATACCCGGCAGGATCATGGCACAGATGGCGATGACCCCGCACAGAAAAATAAACCAGAGTGCATCGGGCGTTGCGACCGGTATCAAATTCACAATGTAAGCGGCGATAATGGTGCCGGCAACAAAGCTGATGCCCGTACGGCCGGACCAGTTTCGCACCCGTCTGCTGACCACCAAGATTGATGCCGCAATGAGACCAAAGAAAAGGCTCCAGGTGAAAACAGGATAATGATGCAGCAGATAGTTCATCAAGCGTGCAAGGCTGATGATGGCGGTGCCGATTCCCACAAACAGCGTTAGCAAAAAACGAACATGCACGTGTGCCAGGGCACCTTTCAGGTCGAGATTCAGTATTTTTTTGACCCAATTGACGTCTATCGATTTAAGAGCCAGAATCAGGTCCTCATAGATTCCGGTAATCAGAGCAATGGTTCCGCCAGAAACCCCGGGTATTACATCCGCTGACCCCATACACAGGCCTTTTAGCGACAATACACTGGCTTTTTTGAGAGAGGCCGGGCCCGGGCTGGCAAGAAATGCATCTTTCCAAGTCAATTGTTTTTTATCCTCCATAAATTCAAGCCGGATTAAGATTCAAGTTAAGGGCTTCGCCCCATTATTCCATGAGTGAGGCAAAAACTCATGCCTCAAAAAATATCCTTTATTTCCATTTAGTTGTAGAAATCCCGAATCATAATTTAGGCACTTTTAATTGCGATCTTTCCAGCCGTGGGCACCGATCAGCTTGACAAAACGGCAACCCCCTAAATTGGATTTGTGGATGCCGCTTTTATCTTTGGTCAACTTGATGAGCTCCTGGGAATGCTGGTTGCCTACCGGCGCCACCATGCGCCCCCCCTCAACAAGCTGTTCCAACATTTTTTCCGGAACTTCAGGAGCACCTGCCGTTACAATGATGGCATCAAAGGGGCCTTCAGCGTGCCAGCCAGAAGTGCCGTCACTGCATCGCATGACAATGCGATGATAATGTAGCTTATCAAGGAGCTTGCGGGTCTGAACATAAAGCGTGCGAATTCTTTCTATGGTGTACACCCGGTACACAATTTCCGCCAAAATGGCGGCCTGGTATCCGGAGCCAGTTCCAATTTCAAGAACCCGGTCATCGCTGTTAAGTTCTAAAGCCTGAGTCATTTCAGCTACAATATATGGCTGTGAGATGGTTTGCTGTTCACCGATGGGAAGCGGGTAATCTCCATAGGCTTGATCTCTAAGCGCTTCGCTTACAAATAAATGCCGCGGAACTTTGCGAAAGGCAGCCAGAACTTTAGGGTCTGTTATTCCGCGTGCCGCGATCTGTTGCTGGACCATTTTCTCCCGCTGGCGTTCGTATTTGATCGATTCCTTTTTCATATTCGTTTTTCTACCAAGTCAGCCGGGTCAGGTCAAGATTATCAAGCGGCCTGCATGATGATTTTTTTCCTAATAGTCGGCATCATGTTGGTATTGACTAGGTTGCCAATTTTAGACCCTTTCGAAAAAAGGCCTTGATCCTTTTAGAAAATATTACAATAATCAAAACATTAGGCCGAATACGATACGACATTTTTAGGATATGAAATGGTAGGTACCCGACATCTGATTTTCTCTCTTTCGATATCGATCCTGATCATTGCTGCAGGCACTGTCGGATATATGACGATTGAAGGCTGGCCGTTTGTCGATGCGCTTTATATGACGGTGATCACCATCTCCACGGTCGGCTTTAAGGAGGTGAATCAGGTTGGTGGTGGTGGCCGGATATTTACAATGTTTCTTGTTTTTTCCGGTGTCGGGTTCACCCTTTACGTTGCGGCGGCCGTCGTGCAGTTTATGGTCGAAGGTCGCATCCGAATCATTATGGGGAGGCGCAGATTGGATAAAAAGATAGACCGCTAAAAAAATCATTATATCGTTTGCGGATATGGACGTATCGGCAGGGTGCTTTGCCGGCACCTTAAAAGAGCAAAAATCGATGTTGCCGTTATCGAAAAAGATCCGGAACAGATCCCGGCGATGGATGCGGACGGCGTTCTTTATCTTGCCGGTGAAGCCACAGATGAAAACAATCTGAAAAAAGCCGGCATCGAGCGTGCCAAGGCGGTGGTTGCGGCTCTGGCCACAGATACCGACAATGTTTTTTTGGTATTAACTGCCAGACAGCTGGAACCTGAACTTTTAATTATGGGCCGGGCAAGTCAGGCAACGGCCAAAATCAAGTTGCGCGCCGCCGGTGCTAACTTTGTGGAATCTCCCTATGAAATGGGTGCGGTGAGCATGGCCAATCGAATTATCCGCCCAACGGTGACGTCATTTCTGGACCTGGCTTTTGCTCACAAACGCAAAGATATCCAGATGGAAGAAATTCCGGTCAGCAAGGCATCTGAGCTGGTGAATGTCCAATTGAAGGACTCCGGCATCCGTCAAAACTACAATCTTATCATCATCGCCATTAAAAAGTCGGATGGCGACATGCTGTTCAACCCCTCTTATGAGGCGGTCATTTCCCCCAATGACACGGTTATCGCCGTTGGCGAAGTTGACAATTTGCAGAAGCTTGAATGGGCGTTGAATCCCAAAATCGACGGGCAATAAAAGCGGTATTCAATAGAGCCTGATCAGGAGCGCTAAAAAGGGGAGGCCGACCGGGCTTCGTTTTTTTGTCGTTTTCCTGTCTCAGATTTTATATATCACGCGGTCTTCGGTGATAATAATATCGACATGCTTGTCGTGAGTTTCGATGGGAACCTGAGGGACGATTTGCTGTTCAAGGGCCAGGGCAACCTTGCGGGTGGTGATCGCCAGTCTGGGAATGAGTCGATCGTAGTATCCTTCTCCGGAACCGATGCGGCCGCCTTTCTCATCCAGAGCGATTGCTGGAATGATGGCAATGTCGATGCGATCAATCGGAACGACCTTGCAGCGGGTCTCATCCGGCTCCAGAATACCGCGTGGCCCTTCCTGTAAGTCTTTATCAAGGTTGTCTACTTTCAGCAGGTTCATGCCAAAGTTTTCAGTTTTAAAGGCCGGCAAAACAACAATCTTGCCGTAATCATATGTTCGTCTGAGGATATTTCCGGTTTGGACTTCACCGTTGTTGTGAACATACATTAGCGCAATTTTTGATTCCAGAAAGTTCGCAAAATCGAAAAGTCTGGTTTCGATGGCTCTCGTTTTTTCAGCGATTTCTTGGGACGGGAGTTCGGCAACTTTCTTTGCGATTTCTTCCCGAAGTTCACTTTTTTTGAGCTGAATTTCCTCCATATGATTTCTCCGTTAATCGATGGTTATTTTTTAAAATAAGGATTGGGCCTGCGAGGTTAATCGTCAAAATCGTTGACTATACAGCCCCAGCATGCTAATTGCGCCAGTATTTCGCGCATGCTTCTACCCCGCTGGCGGAAATTTCAACACGACCCGCAACCTTCTATTATAAGGGAAAAAATGCTGGAAATCAAGTTCGTCAGACAAAATTTAGACACCGTTCAAAAGGCTTTGGAAGCGCGCGGCCAAGCAGCAGATCTCGATACGTTTAAAACCTGTGACGATGAACGTAGAGCAATTTTACAGGAGCTTGAAGCCCTAAGACATGAGCGTAACGTCGTTTCCGATCAGATTGCCGATATGAAAAAGGCCGGGCAAGACGCCGAGGACATTGTGATCCGGATGCGCGATGTTTCATCAAAGATTAAGGAGATGGAAAAAACGCTAAGCGGAATCCAAGAAAAGCTCGACAGCATTCTTTTGGGATTGCCGAATATTCCCCATTCTTCGGTGCCGGTCGGCAAAGATGAATCGGAAAATCCGGTCATCAAAACGGTTGGAGAACCACCGAAGTTTAATTTCGACCCCAAGCCGCACTGGGAGGTCGGCTCTAATCTTGGTATTCTCGATTTTGAACGCGCCGCCAAAATTACGGGAGCACGATTTCCGCTTTACTTCGGGGCCGGTGCCAGATTGGAAAGAGCGCTGATTAATTTCATGCTCGATACGCATACACATTCCCATGGATATATAGAAACGTTGCCGCCCTTTATAGTGAATCGACAGTCCATGACGCATACCGGTCAACTGCCAAAATTTGAGGAGGATCTATTTAAACTTAAGGACTGGGATTACTACCTGATTCCGACGGCAGAAGTGCCGCTTACCAACATTCATCAGGATGAAATCCTGAATACAGAGCAATTGCCGATCTGTTATACGGCCTATACGCCCTGTTTCCGATCGGAGGCCGGTTCTTACGGAAAAGATACCCGCGGGCTCATCCGCCAGCACCAGTTCAATAAAGTTGAACTGGTAAAATTCAGCACACCGGAATCTTCTTATCTTGAGCTTGAAACCTTGTTGCAGAATGCTGAATCTATATTAGCGGAGCTTAAACTTCCATATCAAGTGATCGAACTGTGTACGGGTGACCTGGGGTTTTCAGCCGCCAAAACATTCGATCTCGAGGTCTGGATGCCTGCTCAAGGACGCTACCGGGAAATTTCATCTTGCAGCAATTTCGAAGATTTTCAAGCCCGGCGCGGTAATATCCGCTACAAGCGAAAAAGCAAAAAAGGCACCGAACTCATCCATACGTTAAACGGTTCAGGGCTTGCTGTCGGACGGTGTGTGGCGGCAATTTTGGAAAATTTTCAGCAGGCCGATGGCTGCGTTCTCATACCCGATGTGATTCAATCCTATATGGGGGGAATGGATATAATAAAACCGTGAAACTCGATGATTTACCCAGTGACATTCGTTCCGAAATCCTTCCGCAGCATGCCGGTCGGCTGATCTACCGCTGCCTGGACTGTGGCCATGAATTCGGCATTGAAGAGCTGATATATGTATGCCCGAATTGCGGCCAGGTCCTGTTAATCTATGATCTGAATTTTGAGCGCTTAACCCAGATTTCAGGCACAGCCTGGCGGCGTATATTTGACTATCGTAAGCTTTTGAACATTCCGGCTTTAAAAGGCATTTATCGGTATCACGAATTTATCGGCCCTGTGATTCCGCTGGATGCAGTGGTATACCTGGGTGAAGGTCATACCCCGGTGGTTGAAGCCAATCCCTTTTTACAGGAAAAGGTCGGCCGGCAGTTTTATTTTAAAAATGATGGTCAAAATCCCAGTGCTTCTTTTAAAGATCGTGGGATGGCCAGTGCTTTGAGTTATATAAACGCCATGGTTAAAAAGGGGAAGGTATCTGATGTCCTGGCCATCTGTGCTTCAACCGGTGACACTTCAGCCGCCGCCGCCCTATATGCGTCTTATCTGACACCGCATATTAAATCCGCGGTGCTGTTGCCCCACAAAAAGGTAACCCCCCAGCAGCTGTCCCAACCATTAGGCAGCGGTGCGAGGGTTTTTGAAATTGCGGGTGTATTTGATGACTGCATGAAGGTGGTCGAGGTGCTTTCGGAAGATTACAATGTGGCGCTTTTAAATTCAAAAAATGCCTGGCGGATCCTGGGGCAGGAGTCATATTGCTATGAAATTGCGCAGGATTTTGAATATGAGGTCTCGAATATGGCGGTGGTGGTGCCGATCGGCAATGCCGGCAATATCACCGCGGTGATGAGTGGATTTTTAAAATTTTTGGAAGCCGGCGTGATCAGCGGTTTGCCAAAAATTTTAGGGGTGCAATCCGAACATGCCAATCCGGTCTATCGCTATTATCTTGAACCGGACGCCAAAAAACGCAAGTTTAAACCCCTTACCGTAAAACCCAGCGTGGCGCAGGCCGCGATGATCGGCAATCCGGTCTCCATGCCCCGGGTGATTCATCTGGTGGAAAAATACAATCAACAGGCCGGCCGGCAGAGGGTTTTTTTTGTCGAGGTTAGCGAGCAGGCCATTATGGATTGGGAAATCACCGCCAACCGCAACGGACATATTGCCTGCACCCACGGGGGCGAGGCGCTGGCGGGATTGGTAGAGGCCAATCAGCGTGGGATAATGGCTAAAAATGATATCGCCGTTATAAAGTCCACCGCCCATGCACTTAAATTCGCGGGATTTCAAGAGATGTATTTTGAACAGCAGTTTCCGCCGGAGTTTAACATCAAGCCCGATTCGGATTTAATCAATGTGCCTGTGTATATTCAACCCCCGGGCCTTGAACACCTGCCGGCACCCGGTAAACCCTTAAGCGGTGATGATTTTAACGCCTTTGTGCGTCGCGTGTCTGAAGAGATTGCCGATATTCTGGATCTTAAAAAACGGTAAGGGGCGCCTTACGGATTGGTGGTGCATGTCATTTTACAGCATAATGAGACATTTTAATGGATTGAGGTAATAAATAATGAAAAGAAACTGGTTAATTTGCATTGGATGGTTTTTTTTAATGTTTGTCCTGGCTGCTTGCGCAGCAACGACAAATGCGAGAATTAAAAAAGAATCGCAGGCTTACAGGCGAGTTGGCGAAGCTTACCTGCAACAGGGCAATCTTGCGTTGGCCATGAAGGAATTTAAAAGGGCCGAAGCGAAATATGCGGATGATCATCTGCTGCAATATGACATGGGACTCGTATACTCATACAAAAAACAATATGATAAGGCAATTCTCAACTTTAAAAAAGCCCTGGAGCTGAAACCTGATTACGGAGAGGCCATCAACAGTCTGGGAAATGCGTATGCCGGCAAAGAGGACTGGGAGCAGGCCATTTTCTATTATAAAAAAGTCGTCACTGATGTTCTGTATGGCACCCCTTACTATGGGTACTCCGGCCTGGGTAATGCCTATTATTTTAAGGGCGACCTGGAACTTTCAGAAAAATATTATTTGGAAGCTCTAAAAGCAAAGCCTGGTTTTACCAGAGCGCTGCGGGGTCTGGCCCAAACCTATATTGTCATGGGCCGGATACCGGAGGCGGTGGCCAAGCTGGAAAAAGCGGTCCGTAAAGCCCCGGATTCGCCGGTGCTTCATTTTGAACTGGCCAAAGCCTATCAGCTGACACTGGAGTTTAAAAAGGCCTATAATTCTTATCGTAAAGTCGTCGAGTTGGCACCGGAGTCTTCGCTGGCGGACCAGGCGGAGAAGGGGGCCAGGGAGGTGAAGGCCTTATTCTAGAATCGGCTTTTAATCCCTATCTTTTTCCCGATAGCTGTGTTGCCCCGCCAGTGCTGGCGGGATCTCACATATTTTTTGTTAGAATGAAAAAAACGCAACTTGATATTTAACAAATAGTGGGAGTGGCTTCCAGCCACGATTTTTACGCGTTATAAAAAAACAAATCCGGTCTGAGCTATGCTCAATGACCGGATTTGTTTTTTTAAGCGCTATCTTCTGAGAGGCTAAATCAGGTTGTCAGTCTATTATATTACAAACGTTTTTGTTCCAGCTTCACAATACGGGGCGTTATAAAAATCAGCAATTCGTTTTTGTCGTCGGTTTCGGATTGAAATTTAAACAGCCAGCCCAGAACGCCCATCCTGCGTAAACCGGGGATTCCGCGTTCACTCCAGACGATCGTTGATTTCAGAATGCCGCCGATGACAATCGTATCTCCATCATCAACTAGAATTTCGGTTTCGGCTTCATTGGTTGATAATGCAGGCCCCTGAAGCGTCAGCTCCGCAACTTCATTCTTGGTGATAAAAATATTCATTGAAATCCGATTGTCCGGCGTCACGGAAGGGGTAACTTCTAATAATAGGTCAATATCCTTAAACCGCACCGTGGCATTACCGGAGGAATCGCGCTCTTCGTATGGGAATTCAAACCCCTGCTTGATTTTGGCCTTTTTGTTGTCCAGGGTCACAATTTTAGGTGAAGAAATGATGTTGGTTTTGCCTTCGAGCTCCGCGGCGGCCAGTTTTGCGTCCACGATGGAAAACGGGGTTCCGGAGGTTTTAAACAGGTGAAACGCAAGCTCTCCGGTACTTGCAAAGTTGGCGGGGATGTTGTCCGCCGTAAACGTGGTGGGACCGAATTCATAACTGGTCCCCGGAATGTCCATTGCACCGAGCGTGACCGTACCCCAGTCAAA
>Ga0255055_10001155_pt1 | contig 19829 bp, 14 predicted proteins | sample JV7_2_27_MG_FD_188633 | JGI IMG/M metagenome (GOLD analysis project Ga0255055, IMG submission 188633) | Seawater microbial communities from Jervis Inlet, British Columbia, Canada - JV7_2_27 | ecosystem: Environmental > Aquatic > Marine > Inlet | place: Canada: British Columbia | collected...
TGACGATATGAGCTAAGTCACGCTCGCGACCCGACTTCCGAACACAAGTTGCGTCGTGCCCCGCTTTCCCTGCGCTTGCGCCGCCGCGCCGGCGCCGTGCACCTTAGCCCACCGAACAGCCTGGACGCTCGGATCGGCCTCATACCCAAGGGAACCGCCCATGGACTGGCTCACCAGCCCGGAGATCTGGATAGCGCTGATCACCCTGACGGCGCTGGAGATCGTGCTCGGGATCGACAACATCATCTTCCTCTCGATCCTCGCGGCAAAGCTCCCCGCCCACCAGCAGCTGAAGGCCCGCCGCCTCGGCCTGCTCGGCGCGATGGTCATGCGCCTCGCTCTGCTGTTCTCGCTGGCGTGGATCATGCGGCTCACCGAGCCGCTGTTCACGGTGCTCGGGCAGGAGATCTCCGGACGCGACATCATCCTGCTGCTGGGCGGGTTGTTCCTCATCGCCAAGGCCACGCACGAGATCCACGACAAGCTGGAGGGCGAGGAGGGGCGGGTGAGCGACAAGGTGGCCGCATCGTTCGGGGGCGTGATCGTGCAGATCATGCTGCTCGACGCCGTGTTCTCGCTCGACTCCGTGATCACCGCCGTGGGCATGGTCAAGGAGTTGTGGGTGATGGCGACGGCGATCATCCTGGCGGTGATCGTGATGCTCTTCTCGGTGGAGGCCATCTCCAGCTTCGTGGAGCGGCACCCCACCGTGAAGGTACTGGCCCTGGCGTTCCTCGTGCTGATAGGGATGACGCTCGTGGCGGGCGCCTTCGGCCACGAGATACCGCGCGGCTACATCTACTTCGCGCTGGGGTTCTCGGTGTTCGTCGAGATGCTCAACGTCAGGGTGCGCCGCCGGGTGAAGCCAGTGGAGCTGAGGCAGCCGATCACCGAGGAGCACCAGGCGGCGCAGGCCTAGGCCTTGTAGCGCTCCAGCCCGGGTCGGGCATACGGCTCGACCCGGGCCCGGAAGGCGGCCAGCTCGCCGTCGCTCATGGGGACGAACTCCCGGGCCACGCGCGCATTGGTGTGCGCCAGCTCGGGCCGCTCCATCCCGACGACCGCCACGCTCACGGGCAGCGACCACACGTAGCGCAGGCACTCCTCGTGGCTGCACACGCCGGCCTCCAGCAGCGCGCCCTGCGCCGAGGTTTTCATCGCGATCACGCCGATGTCGCGCTCCACGAGACCCGGCAGCACCGTCCGCTCGAAGCTCGGCTGGAAGTGATCCGCCGGGTTGAGCGGCATCTGCATCACATCGAACCGGAAGCCGCGATCCCAGTACTCCAGGGCCCGGCGGTTGGCCTCGGGGCGGGCGTGGCCGGTGACGCCCACGAACCGCACGACGCCCCGCTCCTTCGCCTCGAGGATGTACTCCATGGCGCCGCCTGGTCGGAACGCGCGGTCCACGTCCTCGACTGTGCGCACGCTGTGCAGCTGCCACACGTCGAGGTAGTCGGTCCGGAGCCGTGCCAGGCTGCCCTCCAGGTGGCGCTCTGCGCTGGCTGCGCTGCGGGTCTCGAGCTCGAACGTCTTCGTCATGAGAACGACCTGGTCGCGCCGGCCTTCGAGCGCCGCGCCGATCCACTCCTCCGAGGTGCCGCGCTGGTAGCTCTCGGCGGTGTCGATGAACCGCAGGCCCTCGGCGAGAGCCGTGTCGAGCAGGCGCCGGGCGCTGGCCTCCGACCCGGCCCTTCCGACGTGGAACCCGCCGGGGGCCAGGATCGGGATTTCGAGGTCGGTGCGTCCCAGCCGCCTCGTGGGCAGAACTCCCGCCTGCACGGGGCCTCGCGCCGGGCCCGCTCGCGTCCCGACAGCGCCCACCGCCATTCCGGCGAGCGCTCCCAGGAAGCCGCGGCGATCCATCGTGTCCGCCATCGCGGTTCCTTCTGCTATGGGGCGCTTGGTCCCAGGATCACGGCATTCAGAAACAACCTGTTGGCGCCCCGGAAGTAGGCACGGTAGTTGACGTCCTCGGCGAACGCGATCACCCGACCGCGACCGACGCGCTCCTCGTAGGCGAACACGGCTCCACCGATACGCTCCAACGTCTCCGGCCAGGCATGGCCCGAGATCTTCGCCAACTCCCCGGTTGCTATGCTCGCCACCACACGGCGCCGCGTGGACGGCGGTCCCTCCGCCGGCAGCAACAGCCGATCCGAGTCAACCAGCACCGGGAGCTCGCCGCCCTCGTAGCCCGCCGCCATCCAGTATTGGCCGAGAGTCGCACGGAAGATTGCGCCGGGCACACCGAAGTGCTGCGCCTCCTCTCCTTCATCTGCCTCGTATGTCTCGTACCAGTCGCGCAGCTCGATCAACTCGAGCTGTTCGCGAGCGAACTGCGTGGAGGCGCCTATCGTGACGAGAGTGCCGCCGTCCCGCACCCACTGCTCGAGCCGCTCGACTCCCTGCTCGCCCAGCTCCTCACTCAGCCGGGCGCCCGGAGCGGCGGGGATGATCAGCACGTTGTAGTGCGCCAGCTCGGGACCGTCGAGCAGCCCCGTGCGCAGGACGGTGACCGGTATCTCGTACTGCCGGTCCAGCGTATACCATGCCCACCCGAACGAGTAGCCGAACACGGGCTCCTCGCCGAGTAGCGCGATCTTCGGCAGCCGGACGTTGAAGGTGTGGGCCCCCGATCCCAGCGAGGGATAACCGGGATCCCCATGTCCGCTATGCATCACGAGCACCTCGACACCGAAGCGCTCGGCCACTTCGCTCACCGCCTGATGCACCGTCTCGTCGTTCTGACCCACCCGCACGATGACCGACCCGCTCGGTATGGCTAGCCCACCGATCCGGCTCGGCACCGTCAGCACACCGACGCGGTACCCCTTCGCCCTGAGGTGATAAAGGCCTGAGAGCGCCGCGGCGGAACGGCCGTCGAGCACATAGGCGTAACCAGCCCGCGAAAGGTCCCACGTGGCCCGCTCCGCGTGCTGCGCCGGCTGTGCCTGGAGCGCCTTGCCATCCGTGCTGCTGTAGCCGCCCACATTGAACAGGAGCGGGAGCGACCACGCGGTCATGTCGTAGAAGCGCGCGCTCTCACCGCGTTCCACCCGCTCCCTGGCCTCTTCGACGAACTCGGGCGGGGCGGGGGTTTCGGGCTCCAGCAGCGTGCGGATCAGACGCACCGCCGGCTGAGCGGCATCCACCACGTACGTGCCGGCCGGGAACGTGCGGCGACCGATGGCCGCCCCGGTGCGGTCCCGCACACCGGAGAGCGAGGCCTCCTGGGTGAGCACCGACACCTCTATGTCGTTGCGCACGAGAAGATGCACCAGCTCCCGTACGAGCCCCGGGTCGCCCTCGGTGGTGATCAGGTAGCGCCGCACCCCCTGGCCGCCATCCTCCACCGCGGCCCGCTGCGACTCGTGGTAGTCGGTGAGAAGCTCCGTGCGATCGAGGGCCGCCGTCCGTGCCGCGGTCCACGCCGCCACGTAGTGCTGTTCCAGCGCGTCTGCCAGGGTCCTCACCGAACCATCGGGCCGCTCCATGGCGAGCCCGCGGGAGGAGCCCTGCTCGAACAGCATCGCCACCGCGCCCTGGTAGCCCCGGTTCGAGGTGTAGCCGGGGTAGAAGTAGTTGAACGACTCCCCGGTCATGTACTCGAAGCCCGCCGAGTCGAACGCCGCGGCGTAGGCGTTCCCGAACCGCTCGAACCAGCGCATTGCGAACTGCGGGAAGTAGGGGTTCGTCGGATCGGTCGGCGGGTCGAAGTAGAACTCGGTTCCCGAGCCCATCTCGTGCATGTCCACGGCCACCTGGGGCCGCCAGGCGGCCAGCGTCGGCATGCGCTCGCGCGTCTCGCGCTGCGTGTGCGCGAACCAGTCACGGTTGGTGTCGAAGTAGTAGTGTCCGGTGCGGAACTTCACGGCCTGCCACCGGTCGAAGTCGTTGGCCCAGTCCCTCGGATCGGGATTGGGTTTGCGACCGAGGTTCTCATGATTGAGGGTCGCGAACGCCTCCCGCCCATCGGGATTGAGCATGGGATCGATGAGAACCACGACGTTCCGCAGTACCTCCATCGTTGCGGGGTCGTCCTGGGTCGCGAGACGCTGCAGCAGCTTGAGCGCCGCCTCCGCACCGGAAATCTCGAACCCGTGAATGGAGCCGCCGAACCAGACCACCGCCGGCTGGTCCTGGATCAGGGCGCGGGCCTCCTCGGGGCTGATCCCCCGCGGATCAGCCAGCCGCCTCGACGCCTGCTGGATCGCCTCGAGCCGGGCGTGGTTCTCCGGCGCCGTCACGACGGCCAGCATCAACCGCCGCCCCTCCCAGCTCGTTCCCTGGTCCACGAGGGTCACCCTGGGGGAGGCCTCCGCCAGGCGCTGGAGGTACGTCACCATCTCGTGGTGCAGCGTGATCCGCTCACCGAAGTCGTGGCCGGTGACGTCACGGACGGTGGGAACCTGGGCCTGCGCAGTCGACGTTTCCGAGGCAAGCAACACCGACGCAAAAAGTAGGAATGGTACGAACGGCCTGTGCACCGAGGGACCTCCTGATCTGACGAAATTAACGTCCACTAGGTATCTTTAACGTGGTTAACTGTCGCTAGAGAGTCACGCTTACGACAGGTAGTTGTCAAACGGGGTGGAGGGTAAAGGAGGAGAGGAAGCATGTCGACGCTCAAGAATACACTGAAGAAGAAGATCGAGCAGCATCGCCCACGCACGACACGGCTGCTCAAGGAGTACGCGGGCACCAAGGTGGGCGAGGTCACTATCGGTCAGGCCATCGGCGGCGCCCGCGGCGTCAAGATGATGGTCACCGACATTTCCTATCTCGATCCGTTCGAGGGGATCCGCTTCCGCGGCAAGACGATCCCCGAGACGTTCGCGGCGCTGCCCAAGGTGCCCAATTCCGACTACCCCTATGTCGAGGCGTTCTGGTACTTCCTCCTGACGGGCGAGGTGCCGACCGAGAAGCAGACCCTCGAGGTGGTCGAGGACTTCAAGAAGCGTCGCGAGGTGCCCAAGTACGTGTACGACGTGCTCGAGAAGATGCCCAAGGACAGCCATCCGATGGCGCTGTTCTCGATGGCGATCCTCTCGATGCAGCAGGAGTCGAAGTTCGTCGCGCAGTACAACGAGGGCATGAACAAGATGGAGTACTGGGATCCGACGTACGAGGACTGCACCAATCTCCTCGCGAAGCTCCCCTCCATCGGTGCCTACATCTACCGCATGAAGTACAAGGACGGGAAGCAGATCAAGGCCGACAAGAAGCTCGACTGGGGCGGCAACTTCGCCCACCAGATGGGGCTCGACGCGCCGTACGACGACGTGGCACGGATGTACTTCATCCTCCACTCGGACCACGAGTCGGGCAACGTGTCGGCGCATACGACTCACCTCGTGGCCTCGGCGCTGTCGGACTGCTACTACTCGCTGTCCGCCGGTATCAACGGCCTCGCCGGTCCACTGCACGGCCTCGCCAACCAGGAGGTGCTGCGCTGGACCATGAACTTCCTGGAGAAGCTCGGGAAGGGTGACGACTACACCGAGGACGATGTGAAGAAGGCGCTGTGGGACACGCTGAACAGCGGCCAGGTGATTCCCGGCTACGGCCACGCCGTGCTGCGCAAGACCGACCCGCGCTACACGTCACAGCGGGAGTTCTGTCTCAAGCACTTGCCGGACTACCCCCTGTTCAAGCTGATCAGCATGATCTACAAGGTGACCCCGGACATCCTGGTGGAACAGGGCAAGGCCAAGAACCCGTGGCCCAACGTGGATGCCCAGTCCGGTGTCATCCAGTGGTACTACGGCGTCACCGAGTGGGACTTCTACACGGTGATGTTCGGCATCGGGCGCGCCATCGGCGTGCTGGCCAACATCACCTGGGACCGCGCGCTCGGGTACCCGATCGAGCGGCCCAAGTCGGTCACGACGACGATGCTGGAAGAGGTGGCCGGCGTCAGCTCGGCCGAGCTGGCGGGCAGCGCGAAGTAGCCGACCGCACTCCGGCAGCAAGACGCGACAGGGGCACCCATGTGGTGTCCCTGTTTCGTTCACATACCGGCCCGTCGCGCTCTCAATCGATTTCCCGCACCCGCCACTGCTCGTCCACCCACAGCGCAACCACAGGGACCTCCGGGAACCGCTCCCGAAGCAGGGGGAGAGCGGCGCGCAGCTGCTCCTGCTGCCTGTCCGCTGCCGCCGGGTTGCCGGCGCAGTCGTGGTGCGCGACCACGGCGAGGCCCTGGGACCGGTGATGCTCGATCGACAACGCCACGCGCTCGCTTATGCTCTGCACCGTCGCACTGTCCGTCGGCTCACACAGCGCCGCAGCGGGCCCGGCCTCCGTCACCACGTCCACGTACTCCACCTCGAAGCGCGCCCGCAGGTAGGAAATCACCGGGAGTTGGACCCTGCCGTCAATGCAGTTGATCGCCGTGCAGACCCCCGGGGGGTGACCGGGCCCGCTACTCACCGCTACTCACCGTCCTCCACCGCCAGCTCGAGTGACTTCACCAGCCCCGCATAGCGCTTCTCGATCGTGAACCCGTGACCGTAGAAGTACTCCGGACGGAAGAAGCCGGTCGTCACACGCTTCACGCCGGCCGCCCGCAGCCGGTTGAAGAAGTCGTTCATCAGCCCATCTGCCACCGCTTTGCGCCGGTACCCGTCCGCCACGACGATCTTCTCCAGATGCGCGCGGCGGCCACCCTCCTCGATCTCGTAGTAGATGCCGCCGATGATCTGCCCGCGCTCGTTGATGGCCACCAGGTAGCGATGCTCGGGACCGAAGCGCACCTCGAGCCGGGCCGAGAGAAAGAGACGGTGCAGGCGCTCCACTTCCTTGGGCACGAGCGCGTGCCGCACGCGGACCAGGTTGCCGTCGCTGTCCTCGATCGCAACCACTATTTCGCTCTGCGCTCCGCCGCCCGCATCGGCGCTCACGAAACCGACGGCGTCCTCGGGCCGCAGGTACGCGAACGGGATCCGGGCCAGGAAGTAGTCGTCGTCCTCGTCCGCGTCGAGCCGGTGGCGCAGGTCCGCCACCGCGGTCGCCAGGTCGCCGTTGCGAAGCTCGCCGGAACGCACCAGACCGATCAACTCGTCCAGTCCCTGCTGCAGCTCGTTGGAGCTGTCGCGGAATACGGTCTCGCGGAAGAAGCGCAGCCGCACCTCGGGGTACGTCCCGATCAGGTGGTCGAGCCCGTAGGTATCGTAGAACTCCTGTAGGGTCGCGGCCCTGGCCTGGGGCGTGGCGTCCTCGTTGAGCTCGGCCCAGCGACGGTAGCGCTTGGCGCCGAAGTAGAGCGGCCGCGGCAGGAACCCACGACGCCGCACCGTAAACAGGTATTCCTGGAGCGCGGAGCGCAGTTCCTCCGGAACGTCCGGCTCGCTCTCGAGCGCACGGTCGTAGGCGGCCAGACCGTCCTGTTCGCCCACCACCTCGAGCACCGACGAGAAGACCACGTCCCACCCCACCATGCCCTTGAGGTCGGCGTGCTCGTCCTCCACCGCATCCACGAACTCCTGCTTGAACGTCTGCACCATCGCCAGCAGACCCGTGTGGGGCCGCCGGTCCGAGAGCGAGACGATGCGCGAGCCTGTGTGGTAGTCGTGAGTGGGAAGCACGATATCGAACGGGCTCAGGTCGGCGATCTCGCAGCCCCGGCCGGTGCGGTCCCAGAAGTCCACGTATGCGCTGAGAGCGCTCCATGCGAGGAACGGCCAGAGCTGTTTCAGGCCCTCCTGCTGCGGGGCGCGCCGCTCGAGCCGCCGCATCTCACGGTCGAGAGTGTCGCCGGTGACATACTCCTCGCTCCACAGATCATGCTGCGGGATGTGCCCGCCGAAATCTTCCACCACCGGCTGGCGGTTCGCCGACTCACCGCACAGAATGAGCCAGTCTATCTCCTCACTGACCTGCTCAGGCGTCAGTTCGTCGTTGACGTTGGCTGCCACGTCGAAGCTGTCGTGCGCGCGGGTCTGGACGGTGATGCGATAGACCGACTTTCCGTGGCGCGCCCCCAGCAGACGGATCCAGATGCCGCCGGGCGGGATGTCGTTGAGGCGGATCATCGTGCCGCCATAGAACAGGAACACGGCCTCGCGCAGGAGCGGGGTCGTCTTGATGGCCGAGAGCAGCCTGCGCCGGTGCTCGGCGTCGGTAGACTCCTCGAAGACGATCACGTCCTCCCAGCGGTACTCCTGCCCGGTCTCCGTGTCCACTGCGATCTTCGAAGTCGGCCCCAGCCACTGCCGGAAACCGTTCTCCAGCGTGACGCGCGCGCCGGCGGCGTGCATCCGAACCGCCGGGTTGCGCGCGAACAGGCTCATTCGCACCAGGAAGGCGCGGATGCCGCGGAAGCTGATCGGGTGTGCCGCGCCGTAGTCCGCCAGAAAGCTCAGCAGCGATACCGCCAACTGGTGGGCGTCCTCGTCGTCCTCCTCCTCCATACAGGCACGCTCGGCAACCCGCGTGAAAGCCTCGATCTTGGGCTCCGGCAGAGTTCGCTCGCACAGGTACTCTGACGTCTCGCTGTCCAGCAGGCCGGGGTCGCGTGAGAAGTACGCATCGAGCGTGGCGCTGAAGTGCAGGTTACGCTCGGCCGGAACCAGCGTCTGGAAGGCGCGTCGCTTGACGTCGGGCGAGCTCACCATCGCCCCGCGCACCAACACGTAGCGCGCCGCCTCGCTCAGGGCCCCATCGTCACTCACCACGACACGCTCCAGCAAGCGGATCGCGCTCAGCGCCGCGTCCTCGTCGGCGGACGAGAGCAGGCGGGCCGCCGGGTCGAGCGCGGCGAAACTCCACTCCGTGTGCCGCAGCGCCTCATCGAGGTGCGACCTGTCCGCGGCGGTCCAGCGGTACGGCTCCGGCCGGCCATCCCACTCGACTCCCGCCTGCGCGCGTCCCGGCCTCTGGCGGGCCTTCATGTCCAGCGGCGCGAATTCCAGGAGTTGCTCGTTTCCCAGCCATAGCCGCGGCGTGGCAAGCAGGGCACCGAGGTTCAGTGAGGGACGCCCGGTCCGGTAGATGCACGAGCCCACCAGCATTCGCTTCTCGTCGAGTCGCCGCACGCGCAGCCTGGTCCCGAGTGAGGGAAGCGCTATCTCGTCGGTCCGGATCTCTGCGTCCTGCGCCGTGAGACCAAGTACCTGGAACAGCCAGTTGGGCAGCGTGAGCTCAACACCACCGACGGAGACGTGCGCTCGCCGGTAGAGGGAACTGATCTCATCATCGAAGTTCTCCACCACCGCCTTGCGCCGCGGCGTGCCCTTCGGGGTGAGCTCACCTTTCTCCGCATCGAGGTCGCGGTCGATGATAGCAAAGTCCACGATCCGCTCGAATGGCGCCACGAACTTGTTCACCGACGTAACGAGCGACCGGAAGTGGTCACGCACCTCCTGCTCCGGCATCGAGGAGAAGTCGAGGTCTTTGTACTCGGGGTTGGGATAGATCAGGAGCGTGTTGTACTCCTTGTGATCTCCCACCAGAAACGCCCGACCCACCGACTCGAATTCGCGGAACAGGTTCTCGATGCGCTGCGGCGCGATCGTCTGGCCCTTGATGTTCTTGTAGATCTCTTTCTTGCGGTCGACGAGCTGGATGTGTCCTCCATCGTCCATCCGCATCAGGTCTCCGCTGTGCAGCCAGCCCTCGTCGTCGAAGGAGGGTTCGCCGTCGGGCGGGTCGTGATACCCGATCATCACGTACGGACCGCGCATCAACAGCTCACCGTCGTCGGCCAGCTTGATCTCGATGCCGGGCAGCGCCGCCCCGAGCGAGTTCTCCTTGTACTCGCCCGGCGGCGTCATCGTGACTCCTCCCGTCGCCTCGCTCATCCCGAAGCCGCTCATCAGCTCGATGCCCTGCCGGTGGAAGAACCGGAAGATCTCGGGATCGAGGTAACCGGCGGCGGAGATCCCCCAGCGCAACCGACCACCCGTCAGCTCCTGCGTCACTTCCAGCAACTCCTCGTCGGATGCCTGCAACGGGTCGGCTCGGAGCGATATCGCCTCGTACAACTGGATCCACTTGCGCGGCACGCTGATGAACACGCTGGGGCGATAGCGCTGCATTCCCTCGATGAGCGCCTCCATCGACGGGTTGCTCAGGAAGCAGTACTTGGCACCCCAGAACACGCACCCCAGCACCTCCAGGTAGCGGCCGAACGTGTGGAACAGCGGCAGATAGGAGAGGAAGACGTCCTGATCTCCGATCTCGGGCAGGGCGAGCGCCCGCGAGAACCGCTTGGTTACGAGGTTGCGCTGGGAGAACTCGATGCCCTTGGGCATGCCGGTCGTTCCCGACGTGTACATGACCGTGGCGAGATCACCGATCCTCACCGCCTCCGAGCGCTCGGTCACGGCCTCGCCGGGCACGGACGAAGCGCGGCCCTCCAGCTCGTCGAGCGTCATGGCGTCGGGGCCGAGCCCCTCGATCGGATCCATGACCACTACGCGCCGCAGGTCCGGCAGCTCGCCGCGGTTCGCCTGGACCTTGTGCAGCTGGTCGCGGCCGGAGACGATGACCGTGCCGACCTTCGAGTGGCGCAGGATGTATCCGACGTCCGCTTCCGTGGAGTTGGCCGGCACCATGACGTTCATGAGACCCGTCGTGAGGCAGGCCAGGTCCAGCAACGCCATCTCGATGCGATTCTCCGACAGGATCCCGATTGGCGCTATGGCCTCGGGGTCGTCGAGCGAGAGCAGCGCGCGCGCATATGTCTCGACCCGTCTGGCAGCCTGTTGCCACGTGATGCGCCGGCTGCTCGTGGGGCCGGGGACCTCGAACAGGATCTGCGCACCGTATGTCTCCGCCCGCTGGCGGAACAGCGGCCCCAGCGTCAGATCGGATGCCTCGACCGCCGCGAGAATGCGATCGGTCCACGCCGGCACCTCACTGCGCTCGATGCGCACGAGCACCGTCGATCGACGCACCAGATCGAGCGCGTCCCAGGCCAACACCCGAATGTCGCGCTCGCCGGGCCGCGCCTCGAGCCGCTGCACGCAGCGCTGGAGCAGCAACTCCAACTGCCCGATCGGGACCTGCCCCAGCACCCCGGGCACGTGGCGCGCGCTGCGGACTGCCTGCACCGCGGCGCGATCGAGCTCGAGCGACTCTCCCGCAGCCGTCCCCGGGAGCGCGGCCTCCTCGAACGCGGCCACCACACGGGCTGCCGCCTCGTCGGCCTTGAGCGGAATCGTGGTCATCGCGCCTCTGACACCAATGTAAGCTGCTACAGGACCTTGAGGAGGGTGAGCATTACCCCAATTGATTGGGGATTCGGGGCCGAATGTCTAGGGTTGGGGGTGGACAGTTCGTGAAGCGGGTGGGCGGGGTCCACCGGAGCGAGGCTGCGGAGGTGGATCAGCGGCGAGGCCGGACTGTCACCGGAGCGAATGTCGGTACGCCGCGCAAGAGGAGCTCGCGATACATGGGGACCGTCGCGCGCGAACCGCAATTCGCGGAGGTGATAGACCGGTCGAGGCCGCTGGGGGCACACCTGCAGTTCGCGGAGGCGGAACCCACCCGGGAACGGAACGCGGGTTAGATTTGTCCCATGCACTCCCTCGAACCGATTCTCAGACCGAAGTCGATCGCCGTCATCGGCGCGTCCCGTCACCGAAACACCATCGGCTGGCAGATCCTCGACAACCTCCTTCGGGTTGGCTTCAACGGCCCCGTGTACCCGGTGAACCCGAAGGCATCCGCCATTCACTCGATCCCCGCATACAAGTCGATTGCCGACGTACCGGAACCCGTAGATCTGGCCGTCATAGTGGTCCCGAGCGAGCACGTCGCGCAGGTGACCCGGCAGTGCGTCGAGAAGGGCGTGAAGGGCCTCGTGGTGATCTCGGCCGGCTTCAAGGAGGTGGGCGGAGAGGGCATTGCGCGTGAACAGGAGCTCGTGGAGATCGTGCGCGAGGCCGGTGTGCGCCTGGTGGGACCCAACTGCCTCGGCGTGATCAACAACGATCCGGCCATTTCGATGAACGCCACCTTTGCGCCGGCACGGCCGCCGGTCGGTCCAGTGGGATTCGTCAGCCAGTCGGGCGCGATGGGAGCCAGCGTCCTGGACTATGCCGAGAGCCTAAACATCGGCATCTCGATGTTCGTCTCGAGCGGCAACAAGGCCGAAGTCAGCGGCAACGACGTCATCGAGTACTGGCGCGACGACCCGGGCATCCAGGTCGTGCTGATGTACCTGGAGAGTTTCGGCAACCCGAAGACTTTCGTGGAGCTGGGGCGCCAGATAACACAGCGCAAGCCGATCTGCATCGTGAAATCCGGGCGAACCGGAGCCGGGGCGCGCGCCGCAGCCTCCCACACGGGAGCCCTGGCCGGCACCGAGCTCGTCACCGAGGCCCTCATCAATCAGGCCGGAGCCCTCCGGGCCGAGACCGTCGAAGACCTGTTCGACCTCGCGATGTCGTTCGCCAACCAGCCGCTGCCGGCCGGCAACCGCGTGGCCATCGTGACGAACGCCGGCGGGCCCGGCATCATGGCGGCCGACGCATGCGAGGCCAACGGGCTCGACGTGGTCCACCTGGCTTCCGAAACGGAGGACCGCCTGCGCACGCGCCTTCCCGAGGAGGCGAGCGTCAAGAACCCGGTCGACCTGATTGCGAGTGCGAGCGCTGAGAACTACGAGTTCGCCCTGCAGTGCGTGCTCGACGACCCCAACGTGGACGCGGCGATCGCGGCCTTCGTGCCGCCGCTCGGAATTCAGACCAAGGACGTCGCCGCGGCCATCGTGCGCGTAAACGAGCAGCATCCCGAGAAGCCGCTCCTCGCCGTACTGATGGGACGCGAGGGCCTCCCCGCGGGACTGGCCGAGCTGCACGACGCCAGCATCCCGGCGTACATCTTCCCCGAGTCCGCGGCGCGCGCACTGGGCGCGATGTGGGAGTACCGCTGCATCGCCGGGCGGCGCACCGGACGCGTCATCGAGTTCGATGCTGACGATGGCGCGGTCGAGGCGATAATCGACTCGACCCTCGCCGACGGTCAGGCCAAGCTGAGCGAGCCGGATGCGATGCGAGTGCTGGAGGCATATGGCGTTCGCGTAGCGCCTTGGAAGTTCGTATCCAAGGACGGCCCGCGCAGCCTCGCTCCGGCGGTGGCGGAGGCGGCCGGTCACCTCGGGTTCCCGGTCGCGCTCAAGGTCGTGTCACCCGACGTCGTGCACAAGACAGACGTGGGTGGTGTGGCGTTGGGCCTCGAGAACAAGGCAGAGGTGGAGCGCGCAGTGAGGGCAATGGTAAAGCAGGTGATCGAGGGCCCTACCGAAGCCAAGAAGGGCCGCAGTAGGGCCAAGAAGTCCAAGCGCCCCAAGAAAGAACCGCGCATCGACGGCGTCATGGTGCAGCAGATGGCAAGAGGCGACCTGGAGACCATCGTGGGCCTCACCCGCGCACCGCGCGTCGGAGCCCTGATCATGTTCGGAATGGGCGGCATCTACGTCGAGGCCCTGCACGACGTGGTGTTGCGGCTCGCTCCCCTGCACGATGTGGACGCCGAGGAGATGATCCGCGAGGTAAAGTTGTTCCGGCTGCTCGAGGGTGTGCGGGGGCAGGCTCCGCGGGACCTCGACGCACTGGAGGAGGCAATACTGCGTATCTCACAGCTCGCCGAGCGGCATCCCCGCATCGAGGAGATGGACGTCAACCCGCTGATCTCGCTCGAGCAGGGCGCGATGGCCGTCGACGCCCGGGTCCAGGTCACGGCTGAACCGGAGGTGTGAGCCGCACATCGTCGGACCCTGCCAATGAGAAAGGCCGCGGCAACGAGCCGCGGCCTTTGCACATCCAGCGTGCGCCCGCGCTAGCGCGTGTACCGGCGCCGCGACCGGGGCCGCTCGTGCTGCCGCCGCTCCGTCGCGCGCCAGGCATAGGGCTCGAACCCTGCCGCTGCCTGCACCGCCGACTCGGGACCCGACACGACCGTGAGCTGATCCAGCCAGTAGGCTTGTTCGTCCCGCTTCGCGACCACCATCTCCCCGTAGTCCTCCTTCTTGTAGGCACGGTGATAGCGCATGTATATGCAGCAATCGTCTGCCCCGAGAATCTCGATCTTGCCGGTGCGGTGCGACATGGCAAATCTCGCCCGCTTGGCGAGTCCCGACACGTGCCGGTTGGCCTCCAGGAAGATCCACAGGCCCTCCATGATCGGCACCTCGTAAGCCTCGTTCCCCGCCACCGGCCGTCCCTGGAACACGTAGTACTGCGGACAGCCCATGAACGACAACTCACGGAACAGACTCGCGAACGTCGTCGGGCGGTCATTCACGCCGCGCACTATCGGGCACTGATTCACCGTCTTCGCACCGGCCTTGCGCAGCAACCGAACCGCCTCGCGTGCCTCCGGGGTGAGCTCCCGAGGGTGATCGAAGTGGTTCATGATGTAGATCTGCGTCTTGGCGTCGCTCTTCTCCTTGATCAACCGCAGGAGATCCGGATCGTCGAGGATCCGGTACGGGTTGAACGCGGCCATCTTGGAGCCGATCCGGATGATCCGCACGTGCGGCACTGCCGCTACGTCACTGATGATCGGCGCCAGCCGGCTCGTGGACATGATGAGGGGATCGCCACCCGTGAGGAGCACGTTGGTGATCTCCTCGTGTTCGGCGATGTACTTGAGGCCGGGCTGGTACGCCAGAGTCGCGTCGTCGTTGTCGTTCATGAACAGCCGCTTGCGGAAGCAGTAGCGGCAATACGCACCACACACCTCGTTGACCAGGAGTAGCGCGGTGTCAGTGTACTTGTGCTGGCACCCGCGCACCGGCGTGTAGCTCGCCTCGTTGCTGGCATCCAACTGCCCCCAGTCGTGCAACTCGCTCTCGAGCGGCACGACCAGACGCCGCAACGGATCGTTGGGGTCGTCCCAGTTGATGAGGTTCTGGTAGTAATCGTTGAGCCTGAAAACGTAGCGCTCTGCAACAGGCTCCAATCGACGACGCTCCTGCTCGGTGAGGCCGTCGAGCTTCGATAGGTGGGTGATGTAGCGTACCTTCATGCGCCCTCCTATGGAGCTCGGGTCTGGCACTGCATTCGGTCGTATGCTGTAGCCTTCCCTCGCGTCTGCATTTCAGTTACGTAAGCACTGTTGGAAATTAGCGGCCGGTGCACTCGCTGTGAAGGGAAACAAGCACGGCATTCGCTACGCCAAGCAATAGCAAGGACTTACAATTGCGCGTATTCGTAACCGGCGGCACAGGTTTCATCGGAACGCGGCTGGTTCGCGCCTTGGCCGAGCGCGGTGACGAGTGCGTGGTTCTGTCGCGCTCCGGCACTGACCAATGGGCCAACGCCAGGGTGGAGGTGCTGAAAGGGGACCCAACTCGGCCCGGTGAGTGGCAGTCACGGGTCGGCGATGCGGATGTGGTGGTGAACCTCGCGGGCAAGCGGCTGATCGAGCCGCCGCATCGCTGGACAGAAGCGCGCAAGCGGCAGTTGGTGCAAAGCCGCGTCGAGTCCACACGCCAGGTGGTTGCCGCGATCCGAGCAGCGAGTACTTCTCCTGCCGTACTCCTCAGCGCCTCGGCGATCGGGTACTACGGCGATAGCGCCGCCGAGGTGCTCGACGAATCGGCATCACCCGGCGATGACTTCCTCGCCAATCTCTCACTCAAGTGGGAGGAAGCGGCCCGCGAGGCGGAGGGCGTTACGCGCGTCGCGCTGCTTCGGACCGGGCTCGTGCTGGATCCCAAGGAAGGCGCCCTCGCCCCGCTGGTGCCACTATTCAAGCTGGGACTCGGTGGTCCGTGGGGTTCGGGCGAGCAGTGGTGGTCGTGGATCCACATCGCCGACGAGGTGGGGTTGATTCTGTTCGCGATCGACCGCGAACTCGCCGGCCCGATCAATCTCACTGCACCGGACCCCGTTACCGTGAACGCGTTTGCGAGAAGTCTGGGTGCGGCACTCAAGCGGCCCGCAATGCTTCGAGCACCGGCCTTCGCAATGCGGCTCGCACTCGGTGAGATGGCCGACGCCCTGCTCGGCTCGCAGCGCGTGGTCCCACAGCGCGCGCTCGATGCGGGATACGCGTTCCGCTTCCCGAGTCTCGCAGGTGCGCTCGCCGACCTGTTCCCATGAGCAAACGCGGCTCCGCACGCGGCCTCCTGCGCCGCTCTCTCTGGGCTGTTCTTGCGGTTCTGGCGCTCGCCGGACTCTGGTTCACTCGGGCAGGCACCCGCTGGCCCTCCATCTACTACATGACCGGCCCCTCGATGGAGCCGACCATCGCGGCGGAGGTGTACTTTCTGGCGTGGAGTCCGCCGGGCTCACTGGCGCGGGGGGACCTCGTGATCTTCCGCTACGTGGATGAGGACGGCGAGTTCCACGTGCTGCGCCGGTTGGCGGGACTGCCGGGGGACACCGTACTAATGGAAAGTGGCGCGGTCCTCATAAACGGCGAGCGCCAGGAGTGGCCTCATCAGATCATCAAGCCCGGCGCGTGGCGCTCCGAGCTCGCGATCACGCACGACCTGTTCAATTGGGGACCGTGGGTGGTGCCGCGCGATTCGGTCGTGCTGCTCGCCGACACGCGCGACATGGTGGGTTGGCCCGATAGCCGCTTCCTGGGATTCGTGCCGCGCGAGGACGTGATCGCTCGCGCGACCCGCACACTGCGCGGCCGGCGCCTGCGCTGAAGCCGACTAGCCGTCCTCCAGCACCGTCCAAGCCGATTCGCGCCTGTTCTCCATCGAGCGGCGATTCGACCTGGTGCGCCGCCTGCTGCTGCGCCGATCCTCCCCGCTGCGCCGCTCAGCCGCGCCGCGCGGTGCCAATCGAGCACGACGCTCTCCCTTGCGCCGTTCCTCCGCGGAGCGCCGGTCGCTTGCACGACGCCGTTCCATCCCCCCACGGCGCTCCACGTTCGGCGGGCGCTGCGGCTGGTCGAATCCGAACGGCTCGTCTCGCATTGATTGCTCCGGCTCGTCCATGGTCGGAAAGCCCCCTACGCTGGGAAACTACCGGCCACGGGACACTCCGCAAGGAGTCAGCTACCGGGCAGTCGCTTGACGTCCTTCTGGCCATGTCGCACGCCGAGGCCGATTCCGATCCCGAACGCGGCCGCCGTACCGACCGTGATGATCGGCAGCCACGCGAGCGGCGCCGCAACGAGAGCGGCCGCACCTCCGGCAATCAGTGGCATAATCGGTTTCTGCGCCGCATCGACGAAGCGCAGCTTGCGGCGCACGAAGTGACGGGTCTGCACGTAGCCCCAGATGCTCGCTGCTCCCGTGATACCGATCCATACGAGATCGAAGAGTTCCATTTGTCATGCCTCCTAATGTCTCACTACGAAACACTGCAGGTGGTAAGTTTCAGCCGCCCGGAGCCGCATTGTAACCGGTTGACTGATTGGGGGTTACGCGTACCAGCCCGGGAGAGACCTGTTCCTTCGGGAGCGTCCGTTGCAGTTTGTGGAGGACGGATAGGGATGCATCGAGGAGGTGGCGATGGCGTGGCTGGTGGCGGTTCTGGTGATTCTCCTTGTTCTTCTGGTGTCGGCGCTGATCGCCCTGTGGCTCATCGGCGAGCGCGGTCATCTCATGCTCCCTTCCACCCGCGCCGCGATGCTCGAGCGCGGTGGCGGCGGGAAACGCGGCTCCCTCTTCAACTCGCTGCACGGCTACGTGTACGGCCGCTGGATATTCCAGTACATCGACTTCTGCATCAACCGGCTGATGCCGCACGTCTCACCGCGGATCGGCCGGTGGTGGGCGGACCACTACCACGGGAAGATCGTCCCCACGGAACTCGCCTGCGCCATCATCACGCTGGACCACGACATCTCGCGGCGCGACCTGGAGCAGATCATCCCCTACCCCAAAGCGCGCGACATTCTGCTCAAGGGACCGCCGAGCGTGGCGCTCATGGAGTGTCCCTGCCGCCACGCGCGGGATAATCCGTGCTCACCGACTGACGTGTGCATGGTGGTCGGAGGCACGAACTTCGTCATCGAACACCATCCGCAGCGCACGCGCCGCGTGACTCAGCAGGAAGCCCTCGATCTCCTGCAAGCCGAGCACGAGCGCGGGCACGTCCACACCGCCTACTTCAAGGACGCCTGCGACAACCGGCTCTACGCCATCTGCAACTGCTGCAAGTGCTGCTGCGGCGGGCTCGAGGCCATGGTTAAGCATGGCGTGCCGATGGTAGCCTCGTCGGGCTACGTCGCGGAGGTGGACGAGGGGTTCTGCATCGCGTGCGGGGACTGCGCGGAGGCGTGCGCGTTCGAGGCGATCTCGGTGAACGGGACCTCAGTAGTAGAGTGGGAGAAGTGCATGGGCTGCGGAGTGTGCGAGGGACAGTGCGCCACCGAGGCCATCACCCTGGTGCGCGATGAGCGCAAGGGAATCCCGCTCGACGTCCGGGAGATAGGAATCGAGGCCGAGCTAGGTACAGGAGTCGTGCCAGTCGGCGTGCTGGACGACTGACAGCTGGAACCTCAGAAGTAGTATCTGGACCGGATGCCGAGTCCCGTCATGTTCAGGTTGTCTCCGTCAGCGAGGGGCGTGGTCTGCCACTGGAACTCCAGGCCGACCGTGAAATCCTCCGACCCCATGTAGGAAACTCCAAGGAACCCCATGTGGCTCTGGCCATCTGAGGTCTCCGACTTGTCGGTGAAGGTGCTGAACCTGTACCCCGCGCCGAAGCCGAGCGGAGCCTTCCCTATGGAGCGGAGGTTGATGTCCACGGTGCCACCCAGAGTCAGGTCCAGAGCAGTGTCTTCGACCTCCGAGTAGTCTTGGCCGAAACCCACCTCGCCCATGAAGGTGAGCCCCACCAGCCGGGCAGGCGCGTAGGCCAGGCGGAATCCGCCGCGCCCCTGGTACGCCCCGTGTTTGGAGCTGAGCCCGATGGAGTCGAGTGGGCCGCCCGACTCCACGCTGTCAATGATCTCCTCGACGAACCCGACTACGTTGAGCAGCGTGAGCCCGGAATAACGCAAGTCGAGGTTGGCCGAGCCCATGACTCTATTGGTCTCGAACAACCGAGCCAGTCCGCCGACCTCGAAACTCGTGATCACCGAGACGCCCTCGGAAATCGCGGCGGCGGTATTGGTGCCGACCCGGGCGCCGCCGGACGCGGATCCCTCCAGTGACAGCCAGCTTGCAACCTTCTGCCGGTACGCAAACTCGACGAGGACCCACGTCATCTGACCTTCGAGGTCTACGCCGCTGTCACCGTGGGTCGGGAGGCTCAGAATGCTGTAGCCGAAGGCGCTGGCCGCCCCCACGAGGGAGCGGAAGTGGGTCGCGATGAACGGGCCGTCGATCATGCTGTTGGGCACGAACGTGTGGCCCGCGATGGTCGGGTTTTGGCCCTGGGCCCGAATTTCCGCTGGGGCCGCAAGTACGGCTACCGCGGAAAGGCTCAGGAGCGTGGCGCGTAATCTCATGGTTCTCCCTCAGATGGCGCTGATCGGCGAGGTCGACAACAACTTTACAAGGTCACACGGGGATCGCGCCAAAGAAAGAGCCCGGCGATTGCCGGGCTTCCGATAGAGCCACCGGTCGGAAGTCCGTCATTGGGCTGCTCGGCGCCGCGGGCATCGGCGTGGTCATCGGGAGCACGATCCCGTGATCACGCGTTCCTTGAGCCCGCTCGGCGCAATCGCCTGCCGCGACCGCAGTTACGCGCGTTCGGCAGGGCATTTCGGCAGACCATTACCGGAGCTTCGGCACGGCTTACCCGAACTTCGGCACGGCTTACCGGAGCTTCGGCACGGCTTACCCGAGCTTCGGCACGGCTTACCCGAGCTTCGGCACGGCTTACCGGAGCTTCGGCACAGCTTACCGGAGCTGCGGCACGGCTTACCGGAGCTTCGGCACGGCTTACCGGAGCTGCGGCACG
>Ga0255055_10001156_pt1 | contig 19812 bp, 18 predicted proteins | sample JV7_2_27_MG_FD_188633 | JGI IMG/M metagenome (GOLD analysis project Ga0255055, IMG submission 188633) | Seawater microbial communities from Jervis Inlet, British Columbia, Canada - JV7_2_27 | ecosystem: Environmental > Aquatic > Marine > Inlet | place: Canada: British Columbia | collected...
TCTTCGCGTAGCCTCGAATTAAACCACACGCTCCGCTGCTTGTGCGGGCCCCCGTCAATTCCTTTGAGTTTTAACCTTGCGGTCGTAGTCCCCAGGCGGCAGACTTATCGCGTTAGCTGCGGCACTGACAGTGTTTAAACTGCCAACACCAAGTCTGCATCGTTTACAGCTAGGACTACCGGGGTGTCTAATCCCGTTTGCTACCCTAGCTTTCGCGTCTGAGCGTCAGGGTCAGCCCAGGAGGCCGCCTTCGCCACTGGTGTTCCTTCAGATATCTACGCATTTCACCGCTACACCTGAAATTCCACCTCCCTCTACTGCCCTCAAGTCAGGTAGTTTCGAACGGCCTCTCCCAGTTGAGCCGGGAGCTTTCACGTCCGACTTACCTAACCGCCTACACGCGCTTTACGCCCAGTAAATCCGGATAACGCTCGCCTCCTACGTTTTACCGCGGCTGCTGGCACGTAGTTAGCCGAGACTTATTCCTGGGGTACCGTCCTTCCTCTTCCCCCAGAAAAGCGCTTTACAACCCGAAGGCCTTCATCGCGCACGCGGCGTTGCTGCATCAGGCTTTCGCCCATTGTGCAATATTCCCTACTGCTGCCACCCGTAGGTGTCTGGTCCGTGTTTCAGTTCCAGTGTGGGGGACCACCCTCTCAGGTCCCCTACCCGTCATAGCCTTGGTAGGCCATTACCCTACCAACTAGCTGATGGGCCGCAGGCCCCTCCCAAAGCGGATTGCTCCTTTGTTCCATGGTCCTCTAACACCATGGAAAACATGGGGTATTAGCTCCAGTTTCCCGGAGTTGTCCCCCGCTTCGGGGCAGGTCACCTACGTGTTACTCACCCGTTCGCCACTAGGACACCTTCGTACGAATACAAAGGGCCTCGTTCGACTTGCATGTATTAGGCACGCCGCCAGCGTTCATCCTGAGCCAGGATCAAACTCTCCATAGAGATTTCACTACGTCCGAAGACGTAGAAGATCCATCATCGACCGGACTCAAGGTCTTTTTTCTGTCATCTTACTTACAGGGTTTCCTATCACTCTTCAGTTGTTAAGGTGCTTTTCATCGAGCGGACGAAATCCTACCATCCGCTACCATCAGTGTCAAGGGCATCCGGCGCAAAACGCCGATGTTCAACATCTCAACATCGACGAGGCTGGCCGATTTTTCAACCCGCCATTTGGCCTGTGCTGCACTTGACTATTCGGTTTTCCGAGTCTTCCTAAATATTAGGCGAGACCCTTTTCGATACTGGCTGTATTTTAAGCTCTCCGGTCTAGGATGTCAAGGGAAAGACCCCAAACAATCTGGGCTTTTCGCTGTCTTGCCTGCCTTTCGCATACCGTCTATCACGGGCACACAACTGTGCCGTACCCTATCCCTTGCATGTCGTTGGGACTAGTAACATGAACCCCAAACCAACCTTCCCCAGCGCTGCCGGCGCGATAGTAATCCTGGAAAACCTGTGTCTGGGCGCTGGAAAATATCGCGCTCTCTGGCGGAGCTTGGTTGCCATTATCCAGGAATCTGTAGAAGGTGACGGTCGTCGGACCGGTGGTGGTTATCGAGAATTCAACATCGAAGGTCACCGGAAAAACACAAGGCGAGATATTCATCGTGAGCGGGTCCATGACCACTTCAACAGCCGTCACGATGCTCAGCGGTGCGGGAAGTTTCGGCGCGAGAGCCAGCTCACCGGTGAGGATTATCTGCGCTAAAGGAATCCAGCACAGCTTACCCGCCCTCCGCGGGTTCTCGATCTGCAGCCATTCTCCAGATGTGTTCTGGGCGAGGACATCTACCTGCTCGCCCACCCTCAGCGCCCCTTCTAGCGAGTATCCTTCGCCAGGGCCAAATCGGCAGACCACATCCATATCATACGTCGATGCCCGCGGCGATGCAGGTATTTCCGTTGGCGTAACGGTTGGCACCTGAGTGTCTGCTGGCTTCACCGTGGGCGGAGAGGGTTTTGCAGTCTCTGTCTCCGCTGGAGAAACTTTGGTGGGGATGGGTGCCTGAGTATCGTCAGGAAGCGCAGTTGGTGTTGGTCTTGCCGTTGGAAGGTTGCAGCCCGACACGATGAGGGCTGCGACGATAGCGCTGATATAAAATATCCTTGTCCCGGAATTCATGATCTTCCTCCCCTGGAGAAAAGGAGTCTTCTAAACTCCTAAATCTCGGATCTCCCCTGAAGCGCCTGGGAAAGCGTCGTTATGTCCGCGTATTCGAGGTCACCCCCGGAGGGGAGACCACGCGCCAGCCGCGTGATGCGCACCTCATGCCCCTCCAAGTTTTGCTTGATATACATCGCCGTGGCTTCACCTTCCAGCGTCGGGTTGGTGGCGATAATCAATTCGTGAATTGTAGCTCCCTGAATACGCTGCATTAGTTCGGCGATGCGCAGGTCGTCGGGTCCAATTCCCTCGATCGGGGAGAGCGCTCCATGTAAAACATGGTAACGACCCGAGTACTCACCCGTACGCTCGAGGGCGAGCACATCGAGCGGTTCCTCTACTAAACATATCTTCGACGAGTCGCGGCCGGCGTCATTGCAGATCAGACAGGGATCGGCGTCGTTGCTTGTGATGTTGAAACAAAGCGAGCAGAAGCGGGTCTGAGTCCGCATCTCCTGCAGCGCTTCCGCCAATTCCAAGCTTTCCCCTTCTGGAGCACGCAGGAGGAAATAGGTCAGGCGCGAGGCTGTCTTCGGGCCAATGCCCGGCAGGCGCGCGAATGCCTCAATAAGCCGCTCAACCGGCTTAGGCGCCGCTGCTCTCACTCGCCTCCACCTAACGGTCCAAGACCGCCTGCTAGAGGACCAAGTTGCTCCGCGGCAAGAGCTTGGGATTCTTGGACCGCCTGATTTATGGCCAGGAGTATCAGATCCTGGACCATCTCAACGTCACCGGCTTCCAGAAGATTAGGATCGATTGTCACTTCTTTGCATTCCTGCGTCCCGCTCATCACAAGCCGCACAACGCCGCCGCCTGTTGTGACATCAACGGTCAGGTCCGCAAGATCCTCTTGTGCCTGAACGAGCTTCTCTTGAAGCTCCTGGACTTGCGCCATCATGTTTTTGCCAAAAGCGGAACTGCCTTTCCTTTTATCCATCTAATCCTCTCAATTTGATTCTCGTAGGTTTAATAGGAATCGTTCACAACCGAGGCGGTGACCAATTAGACATGCAGCGCTAAGCCTCCGGAGGCCACTTCTCCACCTCGACAACATGCGCACCCAATTCGCGAATTGCAGTCGAAACCATCCCGCCATCCTCCATTGGAGGAGGTTGATCGTCTGCGGGCTCTCCTGGTTTCCAAGACTCACTCAAGATGCAACGAAGGCCGATCTTTCCACCAAACACTTCTTCCAGAGCGCTGACAGCGATTTGCAGGTTGTGATCCTTCTCCATCTTGTCACGGAGAAGATCGCTTCCGAAACCAATAATGAGTACGCCCTTCTCAAGGCTAAATGGGCGGCAGGAATTCATCAAAGCCTGGACGCGTGGATCGTGGCGTCGGGCGGCTTGAAGTACCTCCTTCCAACGGCTGACAACGATCTCAAAGTTCAGCTTTCCATCAATCGGCCCGGGAACCGGGCTGGATTTCCGCTCGCTGCTTTCTTCACCAAGCTCCGGCTTCGGCGTCTCTGGATTACCTTCCGTCTTTGCAGTCGGGCGGTGTTTTTGTTCTGCCTTTGGGGGCGTCTTCACTTCTGGGTTGCTGCCCTTCGTCTCCCCTGCCTCAACGAAAGCTAATTCAAGCGGCAGTGAGGTCTGCCAGGTGGTCTTCCGCTCCGCTGCTGCTTGATTGAAGGCGCGGATCCCTACGAGCAGCCGCTCAAGCTGTATCCCCTCCGCCTGGGTACGCATCTCTGCCCGGTTCTCAGATGTGGCTTCAACTAACTTTTCATTCCCCATCTTGATGAGCAGCAGCCCGCGTAAATACTCTACGACCTGGCGAGCGAATTGTCTTGGGTCCGCCCCGCCATCGAGTGTTGCGTTGATCAGACTCAGGCCCTCGCCGATGTTACCTGCAACCAAAGCGGCCGCAACCCCTCGAACCGCTTCGCTGGCCGCGGTGCCCAGCACAATCTCCGCGTAATCTAAGGTCACTTTCTCGCCCGTTGAAGCGAGTTGATCGAGCAGAGAGATCGCGTCCCGCAAGCTGCCCGTCGCCTGTCTGGCGATTAATTCTAGCGCCGATTCCTCTACGTTGAACTCTTCCTCCTCAATCTTGGGGCGGAGATAGTCAATGATGGTCGCAACCGGTAGCTGCCGGAACTCATGTCGTTGGCAGCGCGAGAGAACTGTCGCTGGTATCTTGTGTACCTCTGTTGTAGCCAGAATGAAGATGGCATGCTCCGGGGGTTCTTCTAGAGTTTTTAACAGGGCATTGAAGGCCGCTGTTGAGAGCATGTGGACCTCATCGATGATGTAAATCTTAAAACGCCCCCGGTTAGGGGAAAAGTTGATTTTTTCTCTCAGATCACGGACATCATCCACGCTGGTGTTTGATGCGGCGTCGATCTCAATCAAATCGAGAAAGCTCCCCTGTGCTACCTCTATGCAAATTTCACACTCCGCGCACGGACGGTCGGCGGGTGAGTCCGCTAGACAGTTTACCGCTTTTGCGAGGAGACGAGCGGTCGTGGTTTTTCCAGTACCTCGTGGTCCCGCGAACAAGTACGCGTGGGCGACGCGGTCTCCACGCACCGCGTTCCGAAGCGTTCGAATGATGTGCTCCTGTCCGACGACTTCTTCCCAACGCTGGGGTCGCCACTTGCGATAAAAAGCGTGAGTCATTGTCAGCCCTCGTAAATATTGGGGGTATTGTTCCAAATGTCCGGGTTAATCCTGGGCTCGATAAACCAATCCGTCCGCGAACTCAAGCTGGATGCGAGTTTAGCAGACGCAATTCCACGGCGCAAGATACTCACCGGAATTAGGTTTCATTGAAAGGGAAGGATGTTATAATTTTTACAGATAAGTACATTCTGGAGGGTGTGATGACACTGCCGCGTGGTTGGGAATTAATCATCATCTTAATCATTATCGTCCTAATCTTTGGCCCTGGTCGCCTAAGCAAAATCGCCGGTGAAATTGGTCAGGGGATTAAAGAGTTCCGGACAGGGATTCAAGATGACGAAAATGAAGACAAGCCATCAGAGGAAGATGATACAGCTGACGGAGCCTGATATCTCCAGATTCACCAAATAATCAAGACCGGCCGAATGGCCGGTCTTTTTTAAGTAATTCCTCGTACGTTTCCTCAAACTACCCACAAAAACATTCCATCATGGATGCTGTTGGACGAATAAGTTAATTCGCGGGGACTTTAAAGGAGGATACTTGTTCGCCGCTCACATTGCGAAGATAGATCACCTTGCCCGGGGTCCATACGGCCTGGTCAAGCCCCCAGTAAAGATCAATCGTGGTGTTAGTCCCTGCTCTGGTGTGGACGTCCACCGCCCCGGTACTGTAAAAAGTGAAATCCGGGAAGTCGAACGTGTTCCCATCACCATCGTCTAGAGTCCAGCCGGCCATTGAGACTTCATTCCCAGTGTTGAGGAGACGAACAGACTCCGTCTCCAAGTCCCCGGCGCCGACGATGCCGTTGATCACAACTTGCTGAACTGCAGCTGCAGCAGGGGTTTGCGTTGCTTCTGGATATCGGGTTTCACTGGCGCTTGGCGTCACCGCCGCCCCCTCAATTTCAGGGATAATCAGCACTTGTCCCACCGAGAGTTCGTTGGGGTCCTGCAATCGATTGGCGGCCATAAGCTCTTCCATCGAAATATCGAACTCTTCGGCGATATTAGAAATTGTGTCCCCTGCTCTAACAGTGTAGGTGCTTGGCGTTGGGGAGGGAGGCTTCGTCGCCGTCAGCGTAGGGACAGCGCTGGCAACATGCGCGATCACATCGACGGTCGCCGTCGGCGTCACAAGTTCAGGAGGGGATCTGCGATCCCATAGATTGAGCACGATGAGGACAGTGATCGCGGAAACGAGGACATTAGCACCCAGATAAAGGAGATACTGCCTCCATGTAGCTCGCCGTACGCTTCCCATGGCCGCGCATGATAGCACAGCTTACCGCGAAAGGGAATTGCCTCCCGTGGAGTCATGGCAGTAGAATGAACCCGCTGCATCGGTCGGAAAGAAATTCGGCACGACCTTGGAAATTGGGGGAGAGGAAATTCGCCCTTAACAGTTGCGCGGAGAGACATAATCCCACTACTTAGTTCAAATCCTATGAGGGGAGCCTGAGTGCCCTACATTATCGACGGTCATAACTTAATCGCTGCACTGCCCGACATCGATCTTTCGGATTTGGATGATGAAATGAAACTCACCAAGCTGCTGCAGGGTTTCTGTTCCCGGACCAAACGCCGGGCTACAATTTATTTCGACCGCGGCGTCCCAGGTGGAGAGCCCTCGATCAAGAGCGGGATGGTGACTGTCAGATTCGTCCGCCTCCCGCGAACTGCGGACGACGCCATTCGAGCTCACTTGCTCAAGCTTGGCAAAGAAGCGCCGAACTGGACGATCATCTCCTCCGATCGTGAAGTACGCTCTGGGGCGAGTAGAGCTGGGGCATCCGTGCTCCATAGCGATGAGTTCGCCCAGATGATCTCCACGGGCACAAAAACCTCCGGTGAAAGCGAGAAACCCCTGGACGCTCTGAGTGATATAGATCTCGAAGAATGGGAGAGGCTATTTAAAGATCGAGATCAGGGCTCATCCTGAGGACTCATCGATTATTAATGTAATTGAGACCCGATTAGGGTAATATTTGCGCAGGACACGCCCGCTTGCTGGTTTTGTGTTGGTTGAAGGGTTTGTCTCAGGGGATCCTCCCAACTGGAAATGTGCCTCCCCGTGCATTTCCAGTGGAGACCCCGATCATTGTAGAACGTCCGGAGGATACCCATGAATCCGGCGTTCTTTTTTATTAATTTGTAATAATTACTCAAGCTCCTCGAGGCACCGGCATCCCCTCGGTGTCTCTACCCATTCTCTGCGTCTAAAAGGGGAGCTTCGTCGGGTTGGCCTGATGGACAGAGCGACGAAGGAACTCACCCAGCCATCGTGATCATTTGGGCACCACCGAGATTCTCCATTCCCTAAGGTCGCGCAATGACATGCCCGAATAATTTTGAATATGGTCCGATCCGAATTCTCATCACCACTACATGTGTGCCTCAAATAAAAAGAGAGCCTCGCAAGGGGAGGCCCTCTTTTGGATATGTTTACCAGATTATTAAATCAGGAGGCAGTTGGAGGTCGAGCCGGGAAGTATGCCGCGGCGCACGTGATATTATCTGGGCCGCCCGCAGCGTTGGCCTCGGCGACCAAAGCATCGCATGCCTGCTGTGGGTTGCCCAACCGCAGTACGATATCCCGGATGTCATCATCGGAGACAACACCCCAAAGTCCATCCGAGCAAAGCAACAGATATCCATCAGAAGGTATGGCATGGGTGGCCACGTCAACCTTCACGTCAATTGCCTTCCCCATCGAGTTCCAGAGAACGTTTCGCTGCGGGTGTGTGAGCGCTTCCTCTTCTGAAATCGTCCCGGTATCGACTAATTCTTGAACCAGAGAATGATCACGGGTAAGCTGTTGGATGTCATCTGCTGTTATGAAGTAGGCGCGTGTGTCGCCGACGTGACCGATCGTCACGTGATCGCCCACCGCAAGCGCGATTGTTAATGTTGAAGCGCCGCCTTCCACGCGGGACCTAACCTCCCGGTTCGCCTGTTGGATCGCTAACCGGATGAGATCCTCCATGGAGCCGGTGTGATCCTCGGGTTCCAGGGCAAGAAGATCGAGGATCGCCCCGCGGGTCATGCTGGATGCTAATGTGCGCACCGAAATCGCACTGGCCTCTGCGCCATGTTCTTGCCCCCCCAGCCCATCGGCAACACAAAGTAATCCGAAATCCGGGGGTTCTTCATCGCCATCCGCGCTTCCAAAGATCAAGAGCAGAGAGTCTTCATTTTCCTTTTTCTCGATACCGATCGATTGCGCCGCTCCCGTTGTGATATGACGACGTGGCTCCTCAAAGAAAGGGAATGGGACCTTTTCGGGATCTAACGGCGCGGTGGAAGCCTGGTCTGGCGGTGGAGCGGTTTTCTTGCCGAACAGTCGTCGGATGAATTCCATGGGGTATGTCTTTCCTCAATATAGAAGTGCTCAATTCTACATGGGCGAGGGGCCATCGGCAAGCATTAGATCAGTCCTACTTGCCTTCTACATGCCCTTTGATTATTCGACATGGCTCCACTTGGCGATCGTTTCATTTGCGAGCATCGGGCAGGTTGAGCCCATTGTATCAAGCGGCGCAAGGAAGATAGCTTTTTATTCAGGGTATTACGGGGCGGCCAATGGCTTAAACTGGGGGGACTCAAAACTTCTCCTGATTTCTGCCAACCCAATATTTGGCTGCACCTTGTTTGCTCGCTGATGGACCCGGCACGGCTGCGGACCTATTGTTCCGGAAGGATGACCAGGATGATCGCGAGAGAACTTAATAAAACCTGCCCCTGACTGCTTGGCGCCAGTCGGGGCAGGCACTGAGGATGGGATCGCTTTCTTAGTTCAAAGGTGTGTGTTAAAAATCCCGATCTCGCATAAACATCATCCTTACTTCACGATCCTCATCCCATATCATCCTCGAAAAAAGGAATACCGATATGGAGGAACAAGATCAAGGAAGCAGCTCATAAATAATGGTCACTTGCACTCCGATGGTTGTCTGACCTGGGCTAATAATACTTGGCACGCCGGCGCCTACTCCACCTCCACCAATTCCAACATCGCCTTTCAAACCGTAACTATAGGTGGGTCCCAGCGCTCCGGCTGAACCTTCCCCTACGGAGAGGGGCTTGCCGAGTGTCATACCCAAACCCTGGGCTAGTTTCTCGGCTCGATCGCGAACATCGGCAATTGCGTTACCTCGCGCCTCGGCTTCTAAGGCAGCCGTGTCATCGATTGTGAAGTTGATGCCCGAGATGTTCGTTGCCCCAGCATCCAGTCCAACAGCGATTAGTTCCCCCATTCTATGAACTTCCCGTACCGTGATTGCCAGGTTGATATCAACCCGGTATCTTGTTTCGCCGGTTGGAATCCCGGTTTGATGGTCATATACCTCTTCGCTCCAAACACTGTAATTCGTGGTTAGGACGTCATTCGAACTCACTCCCTGTGCCACGACAGCGTTCGTAATCCTCTCGATTGTCGCATTGGCTTCATTAATCGCTTTGCCGATATCCGCATCGACGATCGAAACACCTAGCTGGGCACTCGCCAAATCGGGTGTCCCCTCAGCCTGTCCGTAACCAGTCACCGAGACTGTCAGTCTTTCTTCGGTCAGTCCTGTCCCATTGGCTGATCCGCACCCAGCTACCAGCAGCATCATGACCAGTATGATCGGGACTATCTTGATTGACTTTAAGAGTGTCGTTTGTCTTTTCATCGTAATTCTCTCCTTAGTTGTATATTCGCCTTTTTAGTATCGAGTGATGTATGCACCAATCTCGAATATGCTTAACTCAGTATGTATATCTTTTTTGTCTTCATAATTTACTCCTCAAGGATAAAGGACGCGAGAACTTGTGTGTACAATTGCTTGTTGTCTTCATTGTCTACATCCAGCATGCTGATCCGCAATAGCACGCCATTGTGAATGAAGTAGATTTCTTCAAATGATGGAGCCATTGGCGATTGCGGGCTTTGGAGTCTTACGGCTGGGACACCGTTTATTTCCATATTCGGCTCATCCGGTATCTCTGCGAACATTTCCTGGAACCCTTCTTTGACCCAACTGGCCAGCTCCGTGCCTTGAGGTGGGTGATACACCGGCGTGTCATAATGAGAGACAAAAAACGTAGCCAGTGATAGTTGGTCGGTCTTCCCCAAGAATGCCTGCATAAATACTTCGTCGGGGTTTTCGCCATTCAAGAAACATAGACATTCTTGCCGTCTTTCTTCTGGTGGCTTTTGCTTGCAGTCCGACGGCATTGGCCCAAAAAAACATTCGGATGGGTACGCAAATGAATATCCATATTCGTCATTTGAGTACGTTTCCAAATCCCGAGTTGCCGCCGACGTTCCACCACATGCGCTGACAAATATACCGCCCAGTATGGGCATCAACCCAAATATCGACAATTTCTTCTTAATCATTTCAATACTCCTTTTCATGTTCGTTGCGGGCAGAAGTACTAGTTCCATTATTTTGATGATCTGCTTTCGAACCTATTGGGTCTTGTCTGGTAGACCCTTCTCTTCTTATTTTTGATGTTCATCTCACGTGAACTGTCTATGAATGTGCTGCACAAGTCACTCATAACTATTAAGCATCATCATTAATCGATCTGGCGAATCTCCCTTGCTAACGAAATCGTCAGCGCCGGCATTCAAAGCTGCTTTTCGCCAATTGGGCTGTCCACCCAGGACTAACACTTTCATCTGTGGGTAATCTTCTTTTAGCGAAGATATTGTCCTGCCATTGTTTTCTTGCGAAAGTTCCCATTCGAGTAATATCAAGTCAGGCAATGTCTCCCGGATTTTTGATGTCAGTGACTCGTCGTCTGCAACCTCAGCCACAATGGTATGCCCTGTGGCTTGTTCAATGAGCAGCCTCAGTGCAAAACGGGTCCGCGACCGTTTGTCTGCCACAAGGATTAGCATTTTATACTCCTCGACATCATTGTTTCTGCGGCCTCGAATTGTCTCTAGTATAGAGAGATGCATCGCTTGGCACATCGAATAGATGAGCGATCTTAGAGTTGACCAGATAGGGAGTCTTATTATGGGTCAAGTGGTCAGGGTCGGAAGAGGGCAGTCGAATATTCCCGTATTGTTCCGGATAAGTAGATTCAACTTATGCCAACTTTCTGGGATGCGAAAGGTCCAGCGTTAGATGGAATAATTCCCTGATTTCTCAGGCACGTGGAGAGCATGAAGCAATCGCCTTTGAAGGGTCTCGCTTCGTGCTATTCGACAAGATTATTCTTCAGTGCGAGGGCTACTGCTTCAGTGCGGCTTGAGGCGCCAAGCTTGGAGAGGATCGCTCGGACGTGATGCTTGACGGTTGAGCGGCTGATAACCAGCTGTTCAGCAATCTCCGGGTTATTTAACCCCGTGACCATTAATTCGAGCACTTCCCGCTCGCGAGGTGTGAGGTCAAAACCCAGCTCCGGGGGTTTGGTTGTCGCGTGGATAAGGGCTTGTGCGGCTTCGGGGGCCAGCGTCGGCCGGCCCGCGTGTGCGTTGCGGATCGCGTCACCAAGCTCCTGTGCAGAAATATTCTTCAATAGATAACCAATGGCACCTGCTTGGATCGCGCGCTGAACAAGATCTTCATCTTTGTAACTGGTAAGTGCAATGACCTGGATATCCGGACAGGATTTCCGAATCGCGCTCGTTGCTTCAGCGCCATCCATCCCGTCCATCACTAAATCCATGAGCACTACGTCCGGTTTTACTTTCCCGCACATCAAAACCGCATCTTCACCGCTGGACGCTTCACCGGCCAGTTCGAGGTCGTCGTAAGCAAGCAAAAAATCGGCCAGACCGCTGCGAACCACGGCGTGATCGTCGACCAACATCACTCGAATCTTTTCCTTGTCATTCATAGCTTCCTCATCTTTCTACCAAGGCGAGCGCTGCTTTTTCGCGGTAGCTATACCTGTCGGTTAGAACTTATGGGTATTAATGGTTCAGCATGAGTAGGCCTGATTATTGTAGCGCATTGTTTACAACATCCACGTAAGTATGATGCGCGCGCCCTCGTTCTGCCCACTCTCAATTACCAGTTCGGCGCCAATTGATTCCGCTCTTTCACGCATAATCCCCAGACCCAAATGATCCGGTGGTACTGAGCCAATGTCAAAACCAACCCCATCATCTTCGATCGTAAGCTCGACCTTTTGTTCCTCACATCGAAGACGTATTGCTGCCCGGGTCGCCTTGGAGTGTTTCGCTACATTATTCAACGCCTCCTGTGCGATCCGATATAGGACAACTTTCGCTTCGGGATTAAAGTCGCATTCTCCAACAACCTGAAGATCTACTGGTACCCGTGCGCGTCCGGTTGTCGATTCAGCCAACTGCCGCATCAGTTCAGCGAGATCCGCTTCTGCGATGGCAGCAGGTCGCAATTCGAAAAGCAGCGTGCGCATCTCGGCAAGCGCCCCCTTAGTTAATTCGCGCAAGATCTCAAGCCGGCTGAGGCCAACCTCGGGATCTTGCTCCCACAGTCGGGGTATTACCTCCGCGATAATACTAGCAGAAAACAGCGTCTGAGTTACCGCGTCGTGCAAATCACGGGCGAGACGCTGACGCTCCTCAAAAACTGCGGCTTGCTGTGCCTGGTCCTGCAGCTGAGCCTGCTCGATGGCGATTGCGGCACGCTGCGCCAGCGCCGTAAACAGCCGCTGCTCTTCCGCTCCAAAACCCCTCGGCTCCAGGTAGTCCACGTTAAAGACGCCATAGATTGAGTCCTCGATCTTTATGGGGATGTGCATGAAAGATTGGATCCCCTCCGCGTCGGTGATCCACCTGGATACCTTCGGTTCATCACGCACGTTGTGAACAATAGCGGGGAGTCCCGTCGATAAGACCCAACCAACCGTGCCCTCATCTGCGGAAGACTGCATTTGCACAAGGGTCTCCGGTTTTAGACCCTTTGCGGCTCGTGGGATTAATTTTTCCGCTTGATCATCCCAAAAATACAACGATCCCTTATCAGCGTGGAGGATCTCAACGGCAATATCCACAAGCGCCTGGAAAACCTGGTCCACTTCGAGGTGTCGGAACAATTCTTCATCGGCACGATACAAGGCATCCAGCTCTTGTCTTCGTTGTTCGATCTCCCGCGTCCTTTCTTGGACAATGCCTTCAAGGTATCTGCTTCGGGCTTCGCTTGTGCGAACCCGCAATCGTAAAACACCGAACCCCAACCCTAATACACCGAATATCGCGATAACTCGAAACCAAAGCGTCTCCCAATATGGAGGCGCCACAGCAATGTGCGCCGCAACTCCTTCCTCATTCCAGGCACCATCGCTATTGGATCCCTTTACCCGGAATACATAATCGCCGCCATCGAGATTTGTGTAGCTCACATAGCGCCGAGTCCCGGCTTCGATCCAATCCTCTTCGAGTCCCTCGAGCATATATGCATAGCGGTTGCTATCGGGCGCATTGAAATCAAGGGCTGAGAAATCAAAAGCAATGAAGTTCTCACGATAGGAAAGCTCAATTCGTTCATCAGGGAGAAGATCCTGGCGAACAGGCTCATTGAACTTATAGAATGTCGTGATCACGATGGGGGGGACATAGGGATTCATCTGGATATCAGCGGGGTAGAAAGCATTGAATCCGCGAATGCCGCCGAAGAACATCTCTCCGCTCTCGCTCGTAAAGTGCGCACCGACGTTGAACTCATTGTCCTGTAAGCCATCGCGAACGTCGTAATTCTGAAAAGTTCCAGATCCTGGGTCAAATCTCGACAATCCCCGATTCGTGCTCATCCATAGGTGCCCATCTGCATCAACTTCGATCCCGTAACTCGTATCGTTGGGAAGACCATCGTCCTCCGTGAAGTGTTCGAAGATCCCAGATGAGCGATCGAAGCGGTCCAACCCCCCTCCCCACGTACCGATCCACATGAAGCCCTCGGGATCTTCATAGAAGGAAAAAATGGAGTTCGAATGAAGACTATTCGGATCTTGGGCATCATGCTGATAGCGAATGAACTGCCCGCTATCTGGATCCAGAACACTGATGCCATTCAATGTCCCAACCCAAACGGCGCCGAGATGATCCTCATATAGCGCCCAAACACGATCGTCGCCCAGGCTGAGAGGGTCGTCGGGGCGATTCTGGTAGCGGGTAAATTCCCCGGTAAATGGATCCAGCCGATTGAGACCATCGTATCGCGTGCCAACCCAAATTGCGCCCGACCTGCTCGGCAGTAGGACGTTTACCCGGTCTCCGCTCAAGCTGCTCGGGTCTTCAGTATCATGGGTGAATGCTGTAAAGCGATTCGTTCGAGTATCGAGACGATTTAACCCACCTGCCGTCCCGATCCACAATATGCCTGGGGTATCTTCGAGGATCGCGCGCACATCATCGCTGAGCAGGCTATTAGCTTCGGCCTCATCATGGCGATAAATGACGAGCCTATCCACCGCTCGATCGAGCATATTGAGACCTCCGTTAAAGGTCCCAATCCAGAGTCTCCCAGACGAATCCTCTGTTATCGACCAAATCATATTGTCGCTCAGGCTGTTCGGGAGGTTCGGTCGGTGCTGGTAAAGCCGGAACCGTTCGCTTGAACGATTATATTTATTCAGCCCCCCTCCGTATGTCCCGAACCACATCACACCAGATCGATCCTCATAGATCGACCAGACAACACTGCTGCCCAGGCTGTTCGGGTCAAATGGGTCATGGCGGTAGTGCAGGAAATCGAACTGCCCTCTTGTGGAGGATAAACTTTTGAGTGATAGGAAATCCAAACCATTTTGCGTGCCTATCCATAGGTTCCCGAGGTGGTCCCGGTATATCGCTCGCACGCGGTTATGGCTCAGGCTTTTAGCATCTTGCGGGTCATGCTGAAAGTTTAGAATATCTCCACTTTTTGGATCGAAGCGGTAAATCCCGCCTTCTTCTGTGCCGATCCAGAGGTGACCCTGCTCACCCTCGCAGATTGCCGATACATCGTTGATGGGTGTGCTTTTTGGATTGGTATCTTCTTGTCCGAAATGGATAAATTCTTCCTCTGTCTGATCGAATCGATCCAAGCCCGCGTGAGTTCCAAGCCATAAATTCCCTGCTGAATCCTCAAAGATCACACGTACCGCATTCTCACTTAATGAAGATGGATCCCCGTCATCGTGCCGGTAGTGGGTGAAGGTTTCCGTTGCCCGATCCAGCCCGTTCAATCCACCTTCTTCGGTTCCGACCCATAGGGTTCCCTGATGATCTTCATATATGCCGATGACCCACTCACCTTGAAGGCTGAAGGGATCGTTCGCATTGCCGGTGTAATGAATGAATGATCCTGTCGCCGGATCGTACCGGTCGAGGCCGCTGCGCGTACCCACCCAGAGATCTCCTTGTCGATCTACATAGATTACGGAGACAAAGCTATCAACAAGCGAGGCGGGGTCTTCGGGGTCATGTTCATATACTGTGAAGTTATAGCCATCATATTTGTTCAGCCCATCCTCAGTTCCCAACCAAAGGAATCCCCTCCCATCCTGGGTGATGGTGAGGACCGCGTTCTGAGAAAGGCCATCCTCTACCGTGAGGCGGTCAAAGCGGCTGGTGCTGGATTGCGCTGTAACTCGGAGAGGAAACAGGAGTAATCCAAATAATGCGAAAGCCAGGAATAGAGTTATTCGTTTCTTGTTCATAGCAGGCTCTCTGTATAGAGATGTTCTTCATTGTTAATGCGGTTCAGGGATAAACGAACAATGGCGCGGTTTCTCTCGTATTTAGTATATGCCCTGAAATCCTGCGGCGCTATCCACATTGCCTGACCGTACTTCTGCACAAGCCGAGGAACATTCCGTAAACGGGACGTCCCTCCGAGAAATCTCTCGTTGACCTTGAAGAAACTGCTCGCATTCAAAGGTGTAGTCCCTTCCCCGGGTGATTTCTCCCCATGGTCCATCATTTGTTTCTCATAGATCTTATCCTCTCCTCCTTTATTAACCATCCCCCAATGGCTCAGTAGTCAACCTGTCCAGGTGGACCATCTAAGAACCCATCCCTTGGTTCTCATGAATTTGGGTCAACGGCAGGGTGTAACCACCCGTGTTCCCCCTTAGGCTATAGGCGCACTGAAATTCACACACTGGAGGAAACCATGGGCGCAGTACAGGCAACATCCATACTGATCCAGATTGGCGGAGGAGCATTCATGCTCGGCCTCTTATATGGTCTTCAAGCGCTCATGAATGGGTCTGACCCCGAGGGAAGAGAAGAGATGGAACGAATGAACGCGGCCCGTCGTCTGGTTCAACAGGAGCAGGTGGCTGCATTAAAAAGAAAGAATATCGAGGGCGCACCGCTTTTCTCATCTGACTTCGAGTTTATTGAAAAGGCGCTCATGAAGCATGATCGAACAAAAGTGGGCGGGAATTCTATACCGAAAGCCCTGGATCAAAGCTTCAGTTCTGAAATAGGTGAAACATGTCAACCCGGAATATTGGCAGAAACATATCTGCAATGGGATCGATTGGTAATGACGCTAAACGAGGAGAGTGTGCGATGAATGAGAATTTGAACACTGAAAAACAGCAGCATAATCGACGGCTCTTAATCTCCAAACGCAATCCGCTGGTCGCGTGGTTGGGGCTGATGGGTCTTATCTTTTTCCTTACAGCGTGCAATTTCCGGAGTGAGGACGAGTTCACACGTGAGCCTCCTCTTCCCACGGTAACTCCTGTGGGGATCGCCTCGATCGAAGGGATGATCTGGCACGATCTATGTGCCAACACCAGCGGCGAAGAAGAACTACCCGCAGGGTGCGTTCTCAACGAAACCACGGGGGGATTGATCGCCAACGGCCTTCTGGAAACTGGGGAGCCGGGCCTTCCCGATGTGAACATCGAACTGGGCTTTGGTCCATGCCCGTCGTTTGGCTTGGCCGAGATGACGACGGATTATGGAGGCAGGTACTCCTTCCAGGGTTTACTGCCCGGAGAGTATTGTGTTTCCGCCAACTTCGGAGAGAGCCATTTGCCCTCCTCCGTGGAACCGGGTATTTGGACGAATCCCGCGAGCGGCATGCATATGCTCACGCTTGGGTCTGGAGAAATCCGGGAAGACGTAAACTTCGGTTGGGATTTTCTCAACAGTCCTGCCTCGCCAACTCAGGAACCGGCACCCGAATCCACACCGGTATCGAGCTGCATCAATTCAGTCGAATTTATCAAGGATGTGACCATCCCTGATGAGACGCGGATCGATAACGGCGACGGGTTCACCAAGACCTGGCGCTTGCGCAACAGCGGAGATTGCACCTGGACGCGTGATTATGATTTGATCTTCCTTTCCGGGTACAGGATGGACGGCTCCGCCGTAAATCCCCTGCCCGGCATCGTCGAGCCAGGTCAGATTGTTGATCTAACCGTCGATCTCGAGGCGCCGGATGATTACGGGACGTATTGGGGGTACTGGATACTGCGCAACGCGCGCGGCGGCATCTTCGGTCTGGGCAACGATGCGAATTTACCCTTCTGGGTGAAGATCGTTGTTGAACCGGATATTTCCGAGTGGCGCGGTGAGTATTTCGATAACCGAAAGCTCGAGGGAGATCCGGAGCTCATAAGAAACGATGAGGAGATCGACTTCAACTGGAAATTCAAGTCGCCCTCATCAAGTTTGCCCATCAATAACTTCTCCGCTCGTTGGACCCGCAGTCTGAAATTCGACGCGGCGACGTACCGTTTCTCCATCCGTGTGGACGATGGCGTTCGCCTGTGGGTGGACAATCACCTGGTGGTCGACGAGTGGGATGACGGATCCGTTCGCACCGTAGTTGTTGACCTGGAGATGGCCAAGGGGAAACACGATCTAAAACTGGAATTCTTCGAACGTGAGGGCGAGGCGCGCATTCACTTCAACGTCGAGAAGATCTCGGTTCAGAATGACACAAAATGGACCGCTGCCTACTGGTTCAACCGGACGATGGACAGCAAGTGGGCAGTAGTGAAGACCGTTGACAAGATCGATTTCGATTGGGGATCGAATTCTCCGGCGCTCGGCATACCCGAAGATGATTTTTCGGCTCGCTGGAGCCGAGTCGTGGACTTCAAACCCGGGACATACCGCTTGTATGCACGCGCCGATGACGGCATTCGCGTTGAAATCGATGGCGAGCGCATTATCGACGAGTGGCACTCGAGCAACGCCAGCGAAACGCACACCGCCGAGATTGCACTTTCGGGCTCTCACAGTGTGGAAGTTGAATACTTTGAGCGCGGGGGAGCAGCGAAGGTGGTGTTCTGGTGGGAGTTCATCGAGCCGGTAAATCAACCACCGACGGCAACTTCTGACGCCTTTGAGACGATGGCAAATGAAGTGCTCATCGTCCCCGCGCCGGGCGTGCTGGGTAATGATGAAGACCCTGATGGGGACACGATCACGGCATCGCTGAGCGGCGCCCCCTCCAATGGGAGCGTGACCCTGGATGCTGACGGATCCTTTGTCTATCTCCCGGATCCGGACTTCTCTGGTGAGGATCACTTCAAATACATAGCGACAGATGGTTCTGACAGCTCTGAAGTCGCGACCGTGACCGTATCCGTGATCCTGCCGAACAGCGCTCCAGTCGCCAATGATGACAGCTTTCAACTAGAGGAAGACCAGGCTCTGGAAATTTCTGCACCCGGCGTCTTGGAGAATGATAGCGACACAGAAGGACAACCCATCACAGCGGTCCTGGTGAGTGATGTAAGCCATGGAAGCCTCATTCTCACTGAGGACGGTTCTTTCACTTACACCCCGGACCCGAACTATAGCGGGATGGACAGCTTCACCTACCAGGTAAGCGACGGGGACTTGTCCTCGAATCCTGCTGCAGTTTCAATCGATGTGGCGCCCGTGAATGATATTCCCCTGGCTTTCAACGATATGGGGCAAGGGGAAGAGGGGGACGTCATCGAGGTTGAAGTGCTGGCAAATGACGAGGGCATGGGCGACAATCCTATCAGCGTTGAGGTGGAGACTTCCCCGGAAAATGGAGTTGTGGAAGTGGTGGGGAACCTCATTCGCTTCACCGCCGCCGCTGGCTTCGTAGGTGAAGACAGTTTTACTTACAAGGCGACGGATGTAGATGGGGAGACATCGAGTGCGGTGGTTAGTGTCTCCATCACCGCCGCCTCACCTGCAAGTGAGGGTGGAAGCGTAGAGTAAGCGGAACATCAAATGCGTGAAAATGAAAAAGGGCTCGGCGTGGATGCCGAGCCCTTTTTGGTTCACTTGAATCGCTATATGTGCCCTGTAGAATTAGATCCTGCGACCAAGCGGGATATAGTTTTAATCATCGCGATTTGGGAATACTTGTTCTTGACCTTAGCGGCTATCCTGATATCGGCCGATAGGTCTTCCCCAACTCAATGGTCGGTTCTCCCAGAGCGAGGCTGCACTGCTGGGTACCGTCCGTGACGGTCAATCACGACCGCTGCTTAAAGGCGTCGGTAAGTGCGGGAGAAAAGCCGCCCAGCATACCCACAAGCACCGCTAATTTCAACGAGGTGAGCCATGTCAGGTCTGCGATAATCAGACCCTGGGCAACCGCTCCGGGGAATAGGTCGGGAACGACCCACGCCCACACGATCTTGAACAGGACCAACGCAATAACAAACATTATAGCAACTTGGATGAGGCCGCTGATCGCCACTGTCACCCAATTCGTCACCTTTTTTTCTACTTCTTTTGCCATCTGTTGTTCAAATTCCTTTCTTGACTCGTCCATTGCACTATTCTCCTTTTTGACTATTCCGCGTTTGTCATTATTCCTGCTTAATGATAATCCTGATCCTAACTCACTTGCTGGATCAGTTTTTGGGAGGCAGGTCTATAAATCCACTAATATTTTATATCAATATTCGGCGGGAGACACATCGGACAAATCATGGGTTTTGAACTACAGAAAAAGGGGCTGTCCCAAAAGGGCAGCCCCATTCGCGTTTAAAAAGGAAATCACTAGAATGGGAGACATGAAAAAGAAGAAAAGTCCACACGTTGTCTTCAAGCCGTATACGATGGGGCAACTGCAGC
>Ga0255055_10001157_pt1 | contig 19794 bp, 45 predicted proteins | sample JV7_2_27_MG_FD_188633 | JGI IMG/M metagenome (GOLD analysis project Ga0255055, IMG submission 188633) | Seawater microbial communities from Jervis Inlet, British Columbia, Canada - JV7_2_27 | ecosystem: Environmental > Aquatic > Marine > Inlet | place: Canada: British Columbia | collected...
TCGTAGAGCTTCACGTCTAAGGTGGGCCTAGCGGGCCTGATGACCTCCCCACTTGGTTGATTCTTGTACGCTTGCGAGTTCACCACAGTCTGGATGTGGAAGATGGGTATTCCGTTGTGAGTGGTGACTCCTAGGTATCTACAGCTCAGGTCCCCATCGTTGTACGGCTCCTTGGGCCATGGCAGGATGGCATCTGAGAACACGGAGGTGATGTAGAACGGCATCATCCTGTCGTCTTTAGGGTTCACATGGAACGCGTAGCCCATCACCTTGGGTAACTTGCCCAATCCAGAAGTCACTCCACTCAGTGGGTGCTCAATCTGCAGAACCTCCAGGAACACGTTGTCCATGGGGAGCACTATCTTCAGTAGGTGGGGTTGATTCTTCTTCACCTCAGCCTGGGTGATGTCCGGGATGTAGACCCGGAACTCTCGTTCTAGCATCAGGTTTCGCATCGTCGTCATTTGCCAACCGATCCACATGAGTCCGTCTTCACGAACCAGCCATAGTTCATCGCCATGGGTATATTCCCAGCATCATTCTTGGGAAAGGTGAGCATCAGATGCAGCCTCTCTTTGTCCTTAGTCAAGGCCAATCGCCTAGGCTCTCGGTCTCCATGGTCATCCAAACAGAAAGCGACACGGTAGAAAGCCTGCTCCATTGAGCTGGAGCCCTTCTGCAAACCGGGGAAGAACCCACAGTCGCTCTCCTCGAGCACCTCACCCTTGTGCCAGATAGCCATGTGGTAGGGATAGGGCAGACCCCACCGCTCCTGCGACTTCTTGGCCCACTCCTGCGAGCGCAAGACCAGGCACATACCATCCCCGGACTTGTACATCTGAAAGTCTGGGAGCTTGTCCATAGGGCTTCCCGTGCCCCCATGGGCCGGCTTGGGAGCTGCTGAAGCGCTTGAGATAGGCAGTGGTGCACTGGCCGAAGCTGAAGCTGCAGTGTCTCCTCCCGCAGTATCTCTGCCCCACTTGATGGCAACCGCCAGAAGGGCCGCACCGACAAGCAACAGAAAGAAGCCTACAACCACCAAGGTCGGAACGCGTTCCTCTTCTCTCATCCTCTCCTCCAATAGCGTGCTCTCCAGAAGTGGGCCGCCGATGATGGGGCACTCACGACAGCCTCAGCACAACCCTAGGGCGGCCGAACACACCGAGGAACCCCAAGACATCCCTGGGGCCGGCGCTGACTGAACGTGGAGGGACTCGGGCTGCGCAACCCGCCTGGCGTCAGATGCCAGGTAAGTCCGCCCGCAACACAGGTGCTGCTTCACCCACCGCTGACATCGACGGTCCCTTCTGGAGAGCACAGAGTATCTGTACCTGGAAGCCTACCCAGGGTCAATTGTTCGGGGTATGAACCCTGGAACCCTTGTCCCCGGCCTGCGACACTAATTGACGCAATCAGGGGATAACACTGCCGACATGCCTAGGAAGAACAACGGAAGGCTACCCTGCCCCTACTGTGGAATGAAAGTCCTTGACCATCGAGGGCTAGCTATCCATCAGGCCAAGAACCCACACTGCCGAAAGCGTGCAGCCATCCACCGACGGTGGGACGAGGGCTGGATGCGTATGCCCCAAGGCGCTTGGTACTTCGATAAGGCCAAGGAGTTTGACATCGAGACCACCACCGACCGCTACGACAGACAGTATGTGCCCATGTGGTTGGTGGCCCTGTGTCAACGCAACGGCAAGTACGCTGGGAAGCCAGACTTCGGGCGTCGTCGCACCAACCGCCTCGTCGTGAATGACCCCAAGCTGGCGGAAGAGATAGAGCGCGTGATTCACAACCCCAACAAACAGAAGGCGCTCGCCTCAGCCTTCAAGATACAGCAGAACAAGAAGCCCGGTGTCATGTTCTGGGATAAGGAAAAGGCCAAACAGAAGTACACTACCCCACGTGGAGAGGACCCACAGCGACACGAGGAATCTCCCCACTCCAACGGAGATAACAGTAGTGAAGGAGGTTCCAATGTGTGAAAAGTGTGATGCGATTGCCCACAAGCTGGGCCTACGAGACTCCCTCCAGCTCGAGCAGATCATCATGGTCGACTTGCTCAAGAAGGCTGAGACTCACCGCCAGGACGCAGAGAGCCAACTGAACGAGGAAGAGCGCCAGTGCAGACTGGAGAGCAATGACAAGTATGCTGCCCTCCACATGGTGGACAAGTGCATCATCAACGCCCTAGTCAGGGTTCTGGTCACGTACTCCGTCTCCCACTGTCTGGATATGCTCACGGTGAGCGCCATACTGAGTCGTGAGTTCATCTCAACGCTGAAGACAACTCAGAGGAACACCGACCTCAACTTCAGCTAGGAGGAGACGATGAAGGCCGGGCTACACACCCGCTCTTCATCTAGCCCCAGAATAGTTGGTCGGTAATGCTCCCTCTGCATGGCCACTCTGAAGATGGCCAGCAAACCCAGGATGACGAACAGCATGAGCAAGAAGGAACCAATGGCAACCGAACCAGTACGCTCAGCCAGGGCATCATCCTCAGCCCTGTCCTCCTCCGTCTCCAGCTCGAAGGTCAGTGCCAGCGACGGACTAGGTACCTGCGGTAGTTCATGACGTTCTGGGTGTGCGTCGGGACTTTCACATCCCTCCACCGACCCTTCCTGTCTTTCCGCATGTTGCACCATACGCCCTTCCTTCCTCGGCTGTTGTTGTAGCCCCCGTAGGAGCTCAACCACCTAGCAAATAGAGCTGGCTGACCTGTACGATCCCGACACATCTTCCGGTTGGCTGTAATCATCGAGGCTGTGACCTTGAGATTGGAAGCCCCGTCCATCAGCATGCCGATGTACGCCTGGCATTTCGGTGACTCGAGCTTGCCATCCTTGCAGTCACGATGCCAAATGACGTTGATTTGCCCAAGGCCCACCGAGTACTCGAGCGGTAGGTTGACGTGTACCAACCTCGGATTGCATCTCGACTCGAACCTCACGATGGAGATCTCAGTGTAGGGGCAGAAGTATCGCTCGGTGGCCTGTTTACGCACCACTTGTGACCACAGCTTGGCTCGAGCATTACTGAGCGCTGGGCAAGCATCCTGGAACGCCTTCTGAATCCTCCAGGTGGACCTAGTGAGCGTCACGGAGGGCCGGGATATGACGAGCAGCGCGCAGATGGTTGCGGCTACCAGGAAAACGGAGCGGTATCGCACTAAGACTGTTGCCCGTTACCGTGCAGCGGCACGACCTTCGCTGGCGGCTTGTTGGCGATACGCTTGATGTCCTTCTCGTATTGCTCGAGTCGATACCTAGCTGCCTCGTTGCAACCAATCTTCACCCACCGGCGGAGCTGGACTGTCGCATTACGCCGGGCGTCACGAATCTGCTGCTCGAAGGCCAGAATGTAGGACTCGTGCTCCTGCAACATGAGGTCAGCACATTCCTGACAGTACACCTTCACGGTCTTGGTGGACTGCTTGACCTTGTAGCGAGCTGGAGCTCCAAACCAACGATGGATGAGGTCCTTGATGCCTTCACTCTGAACAATGAGGAAGGGGCGCTGGGTAGCCCGAGAGAAACCGTCTCTACAGGTGATACACAACCTGTGGCCGTACTTGTCGTGAGTACTACTGCCAGTCGGTTCGCTGGTACAAGTACCCACCTGCTCGCTCTTCGGTTCCTTCGCAGCCTGCTGTTGAGCTTCACGCTCCTCCAGCTCCCTCTGCTGACGCTCGGCTTCCGCCCGCACACTCTCACGAGACTTGAACGTGAGGATGTACCAGCCTACTAGGGCCGCCAGAGCCAGGCAGGCCACTGTAATCCCAATCAGTTCTCCATGCGTGAGGTCCATGTGTGCACCCTTTCTCGAGCAGTGTGCTCCCCAGTGAATCAAGTACCACAAGCACGGGGAGGGACGTCAAGTAGCCGAGCATGGAGGGATTGTACCAGCAACCAGAAGTCCACGTGATTCAAGCGGTTACAACCCACCCTTCGATAAGTTGTTCGGCCACTCGGTTGTGCAAATAGTCTAGCCTCCCCGAGATAAGGGTTGGGCTGACTACAACAATCAAGTTTGGTGAAAGAAGGAGAGAAGCATGGAGAGACCTATTGGTGCCAGACACGCCTACATAGTCACCTGCATTGAGCAGCTAGAGCAGGACAAGACCCCCAAACAGATGTGTGAGACCCTCGAGAACAGTGGGGGCGAGGCAGCCAAGGTGATGCAAGAAAGCATCAACACAGGAATGATCGACTCGGACAACTTCTCTGGGGGTGCCGAGCACATCGTGTTCGCCTGCAGTCTAGACGACAGAACCAAGCGAATCATGCATCTGCGTCTAGTCTACGAGTATCTGAGTAGTGACCTGCAAAGGCAGCTGCGTCACTTCCTAGGCGCCGGAGCCCCAGCTCCCTCTATTGACCTAACCAATGATGCTGCACAGACCAACCTGTCCACACAGCAGGAGGCACAAGCTCCGGGTGTATCACAGCAGGTCATGCCGCAACAGGCCATGGTGCAGCAGCAGGTCGTACCGCAGCAAACCATGATGCAGCAGACTCAGCCGGCTGGAATTCAAGCTGTGCCGAATGTCCAACAAGCACTGGTGACCTCCAACATAGAAGAAAGCATACGTCGTGTAATCGGCGAGCTCTACGAAAAGCACATGCTCGACGCTACAGCGAGGAGTGCAGCAACAGGAGTATGGGACCCATCAAGCCTATTCCCGCTTATCGAGTGGCTGATGCAGTTCGTAGTAGGCAACCAGTATCTCATCGTCCCGACCTTGAGGTTGAAGTCTGGAAACTATCAACACATCGTTCATGCGTATTACAACGACCGGTTCATCGACAAGCTTCCTCCAGGCATCGCTCGTGGTGGTAGCTACAAACGCGTGAACTCCTACGAGATTTGGGTCCGACTACTGAATGCAGTGGTAGGAGACCGTCTCGTCTACAAGTACAAGACGAGGGTAGGCATCGACAACAAGACGATGGTGACCCACCAGACGATCTCGCTGACGGTAGGGGCAGACTGGAAACTCTATCGTTTCAGGTAGAGTGACATCCGACGTGGCATCACCAAGGAGGGTCATTCTTCGGAACGGCCCTTCTTTTAGCTACAAGAACAGCCTCCTCCACGAGATAACAACTGTGAAGGAGGTGACTGTGAAAACACATGAGAAGGATACTTGGAAACACCTGGACCCCGATGGTCTAGGTATCCACGAAAGTGAAGTAGATGCCTTGCGAGCTGACTTCCGCAGAGCAGGTATGCCCATCCTCTACATCGACGTGGATGAGAACATGGCCATCGGAATCAGCGAGGCTCCAGAAGAAGTGGCTGAAACACTGGAGGTGAATCAGCTGGTGCAGTACATCTGTGACGAACCGCCTCTAGTTCAACCGCCCCCGCTTCCTGAACTCGTCAGAGCACACCAGTGCATCCAGCAGGCCATGGAAGAGCTCGAGGGCATCCAATGAGCAGGTGGGTGGCAACCGTTGCCACCAGGGCCCCTGAGAGGGGGCCCAAACCTAGCTACCGAAACTCGGACCTGAACTTCCCCTCGAGTTTCCGATGGGCTGGTACACCTACCCCGAACCGGTAGAAATCAGGGTACTCGGTAGATGTGTACCTAGATCCTCCGCAAGCCAGGTGAATTCCCTTGCGGAACGTCAGGTGTACCTCAGCACTCTTCTTAATGTGTAGGTGTTCACCCTACATAAACAGTGTGGCATCTCCACATCTCTTCATGTCCCCATCTCTACTCTGAGCGGTACATCTCACCTCTTTCAGCCAGATGTACCCTGGCTGCGACGTAGGTCGTCGCACCAAGGCTGACCAACCCCTGGCCCTGCGTTCGGACAAACGGACAAACGGACAAGCGGTTGAGCAGCGTTGGGAAGTACACATGCAGAACCACAGCATGAATCACACTGGTTCGTGAACACGTACCCAATAGAAGTGCCCGGCCCGCGTTCCAGTTTCTGACAACTAGCCTCAGTACTCCAGGTACACATGCGCTCGCGCAGGGTTTCACTCGTATCGTGCGCGGCTCTGGGTACACCTCGGCTCGACTCCCTACAAGAACGGCCAAAGCTCGGCCCTAAGGGTACATCTGCCCTGCTTCAGCTCAGGTGTACTGGAAGGCTCCACTACATGTACCCACGGGCCGGAATGAAAACTACCCTTGCAAGTACACATCGAAGCCCGCTCGGGGATAACAACTGTGGAAGGAGAAGAAGGCATGAAGAACATGCCCGACGAGCTGAAGCAGGTGGTCGGGAGGATTGGGGTCCTCATCTCGCAGAAGGAGGCGGTCATCAAGAACGAGATGGCCACGAGAGGGCTGACGGTGAAGAACGCCGTGGGTATCTACACCGAGACCGACGAGGAAATTCTCTTCATCATCGTCGACACCAACGATGAGAGCGGAACTGAAGCGGTATCCAAATGCTTCAGGGATGCAGACCTGAAAGAGTTTCAGAACATGCTCAAGCGAGACCCGGCTGGCTTCCTGAGAGTGTATGCCATGGTGAGCCTTGGGAAGAGGACACTCAATGCCTCCCTACGGGTGGGCATCAGCGATACGCCCCTGGCGTAGAAAGAAGAGTCCGATGAAGAAGATAGCGATGCTCGTTCTACTGGTAGGCTGTAGTTCCAGCACCACCAGAGAACCGGAAGAGCTGCTGGTGGAAGCTGTTGGTGGCTCATCCGACGATGCGCCAGTAGCCACAGGTGGAACCACCAACACCGATGAGCAATCGGCAGGCACAGGTGGGGAAACCGTAGAAGATGGAGGCGCCAGCGGTGCTGCAACGACCATCAGTGGAGCATCCGGCACCTCTGGTACTACAGGAGATACTGGGGCCGGTGCTGGAGGTAGCGCCGGTACAGCTGGAGAGGCTACCGGAGGAGGTAACGCTGGTGGTGCAGCCGGTGAACTCATCGAGGCGACTGGCGGCACCGGTGGTATAGATGCACCCACAACCTACTGGGATTGTCAGAACGGCGGGAACTACTGCAACTGTGAACTCACGACTATTCAACCACTGAACAGCTCCTGTGGAGACTACCCTTTCAGCTGCTGCTTCCGGTGGGGCTACACCGAGCTAGACGAGTTCTGCGCCTGTGGTGGAGCCAATGATTGTGAGGATTACGCAAGCAGGTATGGTGGAACAATCGTTCCCTACTGCCCATCATGAACAAGGAAGGAGCAAGTGATGGAGGAACTAACAGCTCACGAAACAGAGCAGGCACGCCTAGAAGTAACTCGCTTTCTTAACGAGGCACGCACCACTATCGAAGCTGAGATGAGGAGTAGGAAGCTAACGGTAAACAACTGCATCCTCTCCTACGTGAGAAACAGTACTGGCACCGAGTTCTTCAGGCTCTTCAACATCGATACTGACCCAGACGGAGCCGTCAAGAAGATGTCAATCGTCTTGGATGAAGAGGGACTGGAAGTATTTCGGGAGTACATCAAGCAGAAACCAGATGGTCTCATAAGGGTATTCGCCATCATCCTCAAGAAGGACAGTGTGATGTGTGCAAGGATTGGTGTGTCCTTCACTGGGAAGCCTCTGAACTGAGCTACCAGGAGGAGCGGCCTGCGCGCTTCTTCCTAGCTACAAGAGTGTTGACAAAGGGTCGGAGGTGGCTCTACCTTGTACGAAATGAGCCGGCGGTGGATGGCCCCGACTCCTCACCCAAGGAGAGCGTCATGCAGAACATCCACGTCAGCCGCTACCAGAACATCGCCGGGTATCTTGGCAGCATCGCGCCTGAGGACCGCAGCTGGATTGTCTTCGTCGACAAAGATGGCGAGGCCACTTTCTGGCGCCGCTTCCAGGCCGAGACCGAGGACGGCAAGACCGTACACTGCTACGCCGATGCTGAATTGCCCACCGGGCTCTTCGTCCGTGAAGAGGAGGGAGGAGCCATAGAGGGAGGTACCCCAACCGGAACCGAGAAGAGTCTTGAGCGGGATAGTCTCACCTTCAAAGTCTTCCCTGCCCACGAACTCGGTCAGCACAACGCGCATCACACAAGGCGTGAGGGTGATGAGGGCCGATTCGATAAGAACCCTGAAGACGGGTTTCTCGCCATGCTCGACCAACGCAAGATTGCCTGCTGGGGCAAGACCGAACACGAGGCTACCACCAGCCTCATCAACTACGTCGTTCGGCTCTGTGTAGCTGGCTGCCTTGACGACACTGGTAGCTCAAAGCCAGGTGGTAATCCAAGACGTTACCGTGCAGCCTTCGGCAAGCCCAAAGAGTAGCTACGGAACTACCATCCCAGGAAGAGTGTCGTTGTACTCAGGGATGTCGATGTCCTCCTGCGGGTTCACCTCTTCTGCTATGAACCCGAAGTCCACATCGTCGTACTGAGCGATGAGCGTGTCCTGCACCACCGCCTCATCCGTCTGTCGGTTGTCCTTGCGGATGGGCAAGTCCATGCGGTCCACTTCTCTGATGGCTACCTGCACAGCGCCAGCGTAGCTGGACTCATCCATGGAGAGCCCGAAGAAGGTGACGAAGTCAGCCGAAGCGAGTACATCCGAGGCTCGGTCAGCCCCCTCCTCCTGGTAGCTGTTGAGCAATGTGTCCACCTCGGGCACCACTGAGGCATCGTAGGTACTCAAACTGGTCCTGAGGCTCGTTAGAGTGGCGCTCAGCTCCCCCAGGAGCAGTACTGCATCATTCACCTGAGCCAAAGAGGGATTGGTATTCGCCACTAGGGGGTTCAGGACCGCGTCCAGCTTGCGGAAGTACCACAAGAGGTCGTTGTTCTTGAGTGCGAGCCATGTCTCCACCGCCTCGGAGAGCTCAGCGTAGTTGTTCTTCTGCATCCGACGGATGCGAGCGAATGGTACAGCCGTCCCCACGGTGAAGTTGAGTACCGCCTGGTTCACTGGGACCTCAGGAGAGATACGGATGAGCTTGTTGTCCTCCTCGAGGCTCAAAATGGTCGCCATGAAGTCTGGCGTGGCGTAGTTGTTGTTGTAGAGCTCGAGCTGGTCGCCCACACTGATGTCAATTGGCCACTCTGGGAGCTGAAACCATACTGTGGTACCCCATGCCTTCTTCAGAGCCGTGAAGAACGTGTCGGAGAGGTCATCGTCACCACTCACGACCTCCACGGAGCTGTCCAGACCCGTGGAAAGGCTCTCGAATGAGCTTCGGTACTGCCCAAGCCTCACTGAGACAAGAAGAATGGGTTGCCCACCCTCCCCGAGGTAGTCCGAGATGGGTCTGACGAGTATGAGGTCGAGTGGAGTAGCTCCAACCTGGTCCACATCGTAGACTCCGTCCGATACTGACGCCTCCTCAATGACGAGCGTGGGTTCTGAGGGCACGAAGATGGTCTCACCCGTCTCCAGAAACACCGAGTAGGGGATTGGGGTCGGCAGAGCATCAGAAACATCGAAGTCAGCTACCACAGTGGTCCCCACCACCGATGTGACCAACCCGTAGAGGTTCACATCAGCCTCGTGCGGGGTCTCTCTGACCACCAGGGTCTCTCCAACAACGATTTCATCCTCCTGGAGGCCAGGAACGGTGAAAGTAGTACTGCCACCACCTGTGGACTCTACTGTGGCGCTGCCACGGAAGTTGTACAAGACCACTTTGGTTGGGTCGGAGGGTTCAGTACGCCCCTTACCCAAGTACACCGTTACAACGAACTCGTGGCTGGCCCTAGCTTGAGCTGAACCACCTGAGGAAGCCGTGGGGGAGATGTTCAGGCTGTCTGTGACCGCTGAAGCCTTGGTTCTACGAGCTACTAGACGTGTGCCCGTGTTGATTCCGATGCTCAGCAGGCTGTCCGCCTCGAGGTCACTGAGAATGTACACCTCCCGGTCGTCCAGCGCCTGTTGTAGCTCCGGCGTGGTCAAGAACAAGTAGTAGATGAGGCTGGTGGGCGAACCAAACTCCACCACGATATCAGTCTCCGTGGGTATAGACCCCGATGGATAGACCACGTCACACCATACGACCGTCGCAGAAGGTACGTTTCCTACCTCCAAGAGCGTTCCATCAGCAGAAGAGCTGGAATCCTTGATGAGAATGTAGTCCCCCATCACCACACCGAAATCGTCCCACTCTTGCCCACCCATGATCTCTAGCTTCCACACCGATGGAAGAATCGGGACTATCACCTCGCTGATGTTCACTACAGTACTACCCTTCTGAGGTAAGAACTGCAGCTCTGCTTTCCAGCCTTGTACATCTGGGTCGGGAAAAGTGCTGAAGTTACCGTTGAGCTCGCTCACCAGCTTCCATACCTCGTGAGTGCCTGGAGTGATGAGTACAGCACCACTACCCCCGCCCTCAAGCTGCATCGTCCAGGTGTTGCGGGATGCATCTATGATGTAGGGGTCGCTGGTAGTCCGCAGTACATCCAAACGGGGAACGAAGCTGCCTTGGGGTTGTAGCCCCAGGCTCGTGACACCATCCACTACTACATTGAGTTGGTGCTTGGTGTTGTAGATAGAGTAGGGACCGTACTTGTCTGCCTCCAGTTTGGCTGGAACAGCTGGGTGCGAAGCGTCTGCAAAAGGACCGCCCTCTCCATCTAGTACAATGAATGTCCCTATCGGGTTGAGGCTACCGAAGCCTTCTACTGCAGCTCGAGCAGCTAGTATGTCCAGTACTACATCCCGGATGACGCTGAGCCGTTCGGTGTCACTGAGAGCATTGAGCTCATCCAGCCGAGCTTGTAACGCGTCCCGGGCATTGGTGATGATGTTGTAGGACTGCCGAGCCGGCAGCTGGAGAGATCCGTAGCTAGAAAGAGCGCCCTGGATGAGCGCTGCCTTCCCCAACACACCCTCGTGCTTCTCCCGGAGGTCCATCGACAGCTGCTTGAGCTTCCCCCTAGCTTCTTGAGGTGTGCTGACGATGAAACCCCCGCTCTTCACATTCCGCCCACTGTCGTTGAGAAAGCGGGCGGTGTTACGCTTGAAGCGTTTGAACGCTGGGAGTTGCCGGATGTCCTCGAAGCCCCCATCCCGATTGCCCGCCGCATTACTAAGAGCGTCAAGGGCGACTCGCGCATTCTCGAGCGGGCTGAGCTTGGTGATGGGCAGTACATTCCGTCCGCAGGCACGTACTTGGTCGATGAGGGTATCGATGGAGCTGATTTCAGCTACCAGGAGGGCATCGAGGCGGTTGGAGGCGAGCTTGACGACGTAGAAGGGGGCGGCCTGGTTGGATGTGAAGACCCCGGCGGCAGCATCCTGGAGGTCGGTGAAGGTAACGTCTAGGCGTCTGGTGCCTAGCGAGTCATATTCAAACCTCACATCTCTACGGATGAGGGACTCTACTGCCTGGTCTAATTCTGCCTGGGTGTAGTCAGCCATTCTGGTGCTCCACGCCCGCCTTGGTGATGCGGTACTCGAGTCTTCTACCAGTCCTAATCTTCTGCAGCCAACCCTTGGCGAGCATCCTCTTCAGGGTACTACAAGCCCAAGCTGAAGCCTTGTTGTAGGGACGCCCACCCACCTCCATACCTACCTCGGTAGGAGTAGCTGCTGTCCTACCAGTGGTTCTTGTCCTGAGCATGTTCAGGTAAGCAAGAATGCTGTCCTGCTTGAAGCTAGCCATCACTGGTTTCTCACTTCAAGAGCTCCATGGCAATGCCGAATAGTAGGAAGGCCACAACGAAGGCCCCTACCCATATGGCCCGGCGCTGGAAGTTGTACTTCGCCTGTGCTTCGTCAGCCATTTCACACCCCAGCTACGGGTTCGTACATGCGCAGTTCGTAGAGCGGGTCGGTGCTTCTTCTCGCAGTCCCAGCCTTCACGCATTCTTCGAGTCGCTTGTTTTTACCCCTACCCTCGAAGTACTTGACCCAGCCTTCCACAGGTACGTAGTGACGATTCACTCGGAACCCCTGTGGGAACATTAGGCCGCCGGGTTTGCGGTGCGTGACCTTCGTGAAGGTAAACCAGCCACATGGGCTGGGGTTTCCCCACTCCATATTGAAGATGGGGTCGGCCTTGATTCGTTCAGCCATTCGGTTTCCACTCCTTGGCAGCCTGCCTAACCTGCTTGAGCAGCTCCAGCGTCCTGTACAGGTTCTTCATGAAGGGATGACCCTCTGTCTTACGGCACACCTCGAGTTTAGACTCGTAGTATGCAATTTCATTGTCGATGTACTGCCTGGTCTCAACTGCGTCAGCCATTCTTCATCCACTCCCGATGCTTTTTGTCGCACTCCTCATGAAAGTAGTGCTTGACGTGGGCGCAATCGATGACTGGTTTGGTGCCACCCTTCTTCCCACACCACGGACAGGTAGTACTGATGGCCAGGCATTTCACGCCCTCCAGGTTGATGCTACTGACTTCTTCAGCCATTCTTCTTCTCCAAAAGCTCAACCGCAGCGGACACGGGCATGAACTGCACATCTCCTTGAGGGTTCGGGTTGACGTGGAGCTCACCACGATACACCGAGGCAACCACCTCGGTAATCTGACATGGGTCTTGCTTCGTGCGCAGTAGAGTCCGCCGACCCATATACTGGTCCACGTGATACTTCCACACGTTAGCCATCCTTCTTCTCGAGCTTGAAGATGAGAACCTCGTCTGTACCATCCTGGTGGACCACTAGGTGATCGTCCTGCAGCTCGACGAGCGTAATGGCGAAGCCGATGTTGCGGTCGGGGTCGGTGAACATGTCGAGCAGCTCGTTCAAAGCCTTGTGTCTACGCAGATATTGCCAGCCACGGTTATCGTCATCGTTGAACCACACCGTGAACCTGAGCCCACGGTAGTAGACCTGGCCACCTGCACCACTGGGGTGGTTCGCCCGAGCGATGGGTGCGTAGTACTTTTCAGTCATCCTTCTCCTCCTCTGGGATGGGCAGCTTCTTATCCGGGTCGACCCACTCCACAGTAGCGTACGGCAGCTTCAAAAACCTCTCGGCGTGCTCTTTCGCTGACCCGAACAGGATGAACTTTGCTTTCGCCTTGGGTCCCTTGTTAGCATCCGCGCTGAACTCAAAGTGCTGCAGCAGCCCTACCGACTCGCCATCCACGTTCACATGGGTGACACCATTCTCGTTCACCTCAATCGTTAGCTTGTTCATCCTTCTTCAACTCCTCTGAAATGGGGTAGTCTGCATGCGCCTGCAGGATTGCTTGGCCCGCATGGTTGAATCTGCGCTCACCTAGTGCCTCGTGGTCCCAGAAACCATGTATACGCCAGCGGTCTTGGTCCAGTATCCGCTTCAAGTACAGGATGGGCAGTAGCTTGGCTACCAACGGCTCCCCGTACTGCTTGTCAGCCATGCATTTCACTCCTTGAACAGTCCGGGTGTGGTAGTGGGAACCTGCGCATGTCGTGGTAGTCCTCCCCGTACAACCTCAAGCCCTCCATGAAACTAGTCCAGCCTTCGTAGGGGGCTCGGTCCATGGAAAAGCTGAACCTGTGGGGTCCACCTACGGTCACCTTAGTGTTGTAGTTGAAACCATCGGACCACATGCCCTGCCGAATGGTGATGGTGGGGGCACCCTGGTGTAGTCCGAACTGGTTGAGCTCAGGCATCATTCATCTCCAGGCTCAGGATGGCACCGGGATGTAGCTCCCAACGCGCCTTCCCCTCCTTGACCAGCTTCTCAGCCTCCTTACGGGTGTGCCCCTTGTAGTCGTAGCCCATAATCATCGTGGCCACTTCTTCGGTAGCGGCGAAGGCTACAAGTCTGTTGTCAGGCATGGCTTCAGCTTACCAAGAACTGGGCCCGGTGTTTAGGGCAGAGTCCTACCTGGCCATTGTTGGGGTCGCCAATCACTCTTCCGCTAGGGCCACGGAGTACGAATCGGTCCTTACCCGCTTGGGTGAGGTCTCTGAGCTCTGTCATCTTGCCCTCCTTCCCACACTTCCTGACTACGCAGCCCCACTTGGGGTTGTTCGGGTTGTATCCCTTGGGTAGATCAGCCATCACTACCTCGTGTGCATCACGCAGCACTCGCACATGACGTACCTGTAGAGATCGGGTACGCGCTTACCTGGTTTGGGGTTCCTGGGCCAGTCGTGAGTCCGTCCACATGTGCACTTGAAGCGGCGAGAGCCAGTAGCATTGTGGTGTACATCCGGCTTCTTTGGCTTAACCATCCTTCTTGCTCCTCCTCACGTAGTCCTTGATGACGACGTTGTCTGATGCCTCTAGCTCCTCGGCGATCTCCGCAGCCATTTGCCTGTCAGTCTGCAGCGCTATGTCCTCAGCAGACTGCTTCTCAGAGCTCTTGTGCCTGGGCAGTACGTGGAGATCTTTGCGCACTTGCACCTTACCCATGAACTCGGGCTCCCCTGCTACATAGACCATCCCTGGCTCGATCTCCTGGATGACATCCACGCCTGGTCTGCTCTTGGGCTTGACGTCCTCGAAGTTGAGCGGGAGGTACTTCCTGGGTATCTTGGTAGCTGCCACGACCTTGTTGTGGAAGTCGGGGTCGAAGCCACCGGCGTCGTACACACGCGCAACGCCATCCTCACAGTGGATACAGGGCTCGGAGTCTCCCGGCTGATAGGGGTCCTCGGCCTTCTCTACGTGGTGGCAGGACTTGCAATGCCAGACCTTGTCAGCACACTGCTCGTGCGTCAGTTTATCCGTGGTGCTCATCGTACTCCGTGGGCTCATCGTCCCCACTACTGTCGAAGGGCTCCTCGAACGGGTCGAAGTCATCCTCGTCTGGGTAGTCCAAGACGCTCGGTAGTGGCTTGTTGGGACAACCCATCTCATGAGTAGCCACTCCGTTGATGACCAGCGCCTCACACTGGCTACAACGAACACGGATGGTGTCCTCACCCTCGTCAGCACTGCACTCGTCGAAGCCCTGCCTCTCGAGCTCTTGAAGTCTCTCTTGTTCAGTCATCCTCTTTCCTCAAATGCTTGCTGGCCGCATCGAGTACCCTACTGACCCTTTTCAGGGTGGAGTTGCTGTTGTTGTACTCCTCCCGATTCAAGTCTCGTATGTAAGCCGATGCGTATCGGCATACGTTGGACGTGCCCTCTGGTGTCTCGAGCTTCTGCTCAAGTAGTACGTCTGCACTTACCTTGAAGTCGACCGGGCACTTCTCTAGTAGCCCTTCCACTCCTGGGTCGTTCTGGTCACACATCAGTTCTGCCTCTTGTCGTGGACCTCAAGGGTCTTGGGGTCAACATACGACTCGCTGAGCCTCTTGTTCAGCTCCTTAATCACTCTGTCACGACCTGCGTTGCCTATGAAGTGACACTCAGTCAGTTCGTTGAGGAACGAACGGTACTGCGTAGTGTAAAACTCAACGTCCCTCTCGGCTCTGTCCAACGCAGACTCCCAATTCTCCTTGTCAATCCTGCGGAACTCCCTCTCCAGACGTAGGTCAGAGCGGGTATACTCCAACGCGTTCCTCGAGAAGAGCCACCCGAACAAGATGCCGATAACTGTACCGATTATCAGACCCACTGAGAGCAGAATCTCAGGGTCGGTTGTCTCAATCCACTCCTTCAGCATCCTTCACCTTCTCCCCAACTGCCGCCCAGTAGAACACCATGTCCTTGGGCGGGCTGTAGCTGTAGACGGTCATGCCCAAGTGCGGTGGGGTGCACTCTGGCATCTCCTTACAACACTCGATGCAGAAGCTGTCTTGGTTCTGATTGGGCTCAGTGAACTCCGTGAGCCCATGCTTTCGACACTCGTGCTTGTCCATTCTCTACTCCGTGATGTCGATGTGGCCCATGATGAGCAGGTTGTCCAAGCCGTAGACCTGGTGTTGTCCACATGCCTCGCACTTGTACTTCTCAGCGTCGGGCTCCACGGGGGTGGCATCTACGCCACAGGCCACGCAGTAGCCTAAGCCACCCTCGTCGCCCTCCCTGTACTCCTCCTCCGTCATGGAGAAGGTATGAGGCTTGTTCTCTGGTGGCTTACTAGGCCGTAGATGCTTTGGGAAAGCGTCCCAGCTCATCGGTTTCTCATTCATCCTGGCTCCCACTTGGATTCGGTAGAGGTAGATCCGACGCAGACACTACAGGCTTTGCAGGTTGCATCGTTCTCCCTCAGTGGCGCTCGCACACAGGAGTTGCAGTCGTCCTCCATCTGAATGATGTAACCCAGAGTCGCCCTGCGCTGCTCAAGGACTTTGCCAATGTTGATGTCGACCAGATACTTTGCCAGTCTATCCAACCCCTCATTGAAGCTCCCAGGGGTAAAGCGGAGACCTTCAGGGTCAGCAGTACTGTCCCACAGGCCAGCAAACCCCAGTACCTCATCAGTCTCCTCGTCCACGTTCACTGAGAGAGCTAACCCCAGAGGATGCAGAACCTTGCGGTTGAGCTCGAACAGCAACCCAGTCTTGTACAAGTACCTGGCCGCTTCCTTGGACGAACCACCACCGATGTACTTCACTTCAGCCATCTCTCACTTTCTCCTTACCTCATGAAATAGGTTAGCTGGAGCCTGTTTGTCCAGCGGTGTTCTTGTAAGCCGACGGATGCGCGCTCGCAAGCCATCGGTGTTGACGCCCTTCTCCCGCAGGAAGCGGAACCAGGAGCTCATCGTCATGTCCTGCTTGGCTGAATTGCAGCCTATACAACAGGTGATGGAGTTCTCCGGCTTGTTGTTCCCTCCCCGGTACCGTGCCCGTACGTGGTCGAGGGTGAGCTTGACTCCATGCTCAACCCCCTTGCCGCAGTACACACAACGGTAGCCATCTCGGTAGTAGACGGCCTTGCGAATGTCGGGCCGCATCCAGCTACTGCTTGGACCGCCTCTCCTCGCCATCCTTTTTCCTCTCATGCATGAGCCCGCACGTACAATCACGACGAGCTCTCCACGCTCTGTATTTCGTGTGGGCTACCTCTACTAGGACAGTGAAGGATATCCCACAGGCGAAGCCCAGCCAGAACACCCAGTCTTGGTCAGTCATGATGCTCCGTCATTCCTGGGTCGCATGTGCTGTTCAGTTCCAACTTCTCCCGTACCTGATCTTCTAAGCCCCTGGGCAGGGGAGTGAGGTGCAGCTTGAGCTCAGACTCAGTGCAGATGACTGTATTCTCCAGGTTCTCACCCCACTGCACTGTGACCAAGGGGCCTACCTTGTCGATTCTGCACTTCATCGCAGGAACCTCGCGCCAGGACAGTACACACGAACCTGCTTCTTGGCAGCCTTACGGTCAGCAGCTCGAAGCACAAAGTCGATCTCTCCAGCACCGTCAGCACACCAGTACAAGGGTTCCCCAAACCCGTAGTAGGTTCCATTGGGGTCATACCCACCGGAGTTCAACCGGACGCGTCGTAGCGTCAACTTCGACTCATCGTACTTGCCAACGACGTTTGAGCGCCCCAACGCTGCTCCGCGCTTGGGGTCACCACACCAACCCTTGGGGTCGTTCGTCGAATAGGATGGTTTCACATCTCCACCGTGAACTTGATGAACTCCGCCGGCTTCTCCATCTGGAGCTCGGTGTGTCCATTCCTGGTATTGACCCTGGCCTTCACAACACCCGGCCACGGATTCATGAGCGTCACAGTCTCAGGGAGGTCCTTGTAGCCCTTCAGGGCCTCAGTCATCTGCCGGCGGATGATGAGCTCCCGCTCGTCGATGAGCTTGCCAGTCTCCTGATAGCGCTCTTGGTACAAGCGCACGTCTCCATGCCGCTCGCACACCCCATCCTTCAAGTAGAAACAGCAGCGCCCCACCGGTCGGTCGTCCCCCGTCCTTTCCCTGATTGGACAGTTGTTTGGTAAGATTGGCTCAGCCATCCGGTAACCTCCCTCGTCTGTAGTCTTCGTAGGTCTCGTCGAAGTCCTCAATGGCCTGTCGTAAGTCAGCCATCTCGATATCTTCATGCATCTCCGCAATCTCGGCGTCCTCTTCAGCCAGGGCCGAGAGCTCGTCGTCTACGTCGTTCTCGTAGTCCTGTAGACCCTGGTCCTTCCACTGCTGGCTGTTAGGCATTCTTCACCTTCAGTAGTATGTGGTGCTGCCTGAGAGGACACTCCTTAGCCACGCCCTCGTCTGGACAGAGTATGGGCTCACCTCCAGCTTGCTCTTGCTCCTTGTCCGTCTGTAGCCCACACAGTCGATTATCCAACCAGTACTTCTCCAGGTCGAAGAACTGACACGGGCAATCCTTGCAGTCCGAGATGGTGAACTCTCGATGAGTGATGGTCTGTCGTATTTCAGTCGCCATCTTTCTTCCTCATCTCTACGATGAGCACGTCCCCATCCTTCACATCCTTCGGGAGGAGCACGTCGGGGATTGTGTAGTACTCCACGCACGGACCCTTGCTCAGGTCATTGGGCTCGTGAGCTGGTATCTCCGCCCCGAACCAACGCATCTGCTTGTGTACATGGTCGGGTTGCCCCACTGTGATCTCGAACGTAGCATGAGTCTCTACTGCAGGCTGCACAAACCCAGCCCTCTTCGCCATGTTCTTGGTAGCCCCAAGAGTCACCTCCAAGAACTCCAACATGAAACCGACTTCGTGCTTCCTGAACTCCCCAGTCTTGACGAGGTCGTTCAGGTCATGGAATATCCGCTCCATCCGGTCGTAGGTCTCAGTCATCTTCCTCCTCTGGGTCGCTGAACGTCGCTTGTACCTCGGTTCTGAACACGGGTGGTGAAGTGGGCACGATGGGGTCAGCGTTGCAGATGTCGTCCACAATCATCTCGTGCGGTGTACGCCCGGCGAGCATCTTCTCGGTGCGCCTGTTCTGCTCCTCGGAGAACACCGGGAGGACGAGTGGTGTAGGCTTCTCAGCAAACGTCTCCCTAAGTCTGTCCCTTACGTACGTACCTCCGTACTGAGCTAGCGGGTACTTCTCGTTCAGCTTCAGTTGAGAGAGCAGAGCCCGCTCAACTATCGGCGTACCGTACTTCTTAGGCATCCCACACCTTCCAAACGTTGCGCAGATTGACGTGTGCTCCCTCTCGGTACATCCGTACCATGCGTCTACAGCTCTTGCACACGCTTTGGATCTGACCGTACTGCTCTGCCAGCTTTCTACACAGCTTCAGGTGCTCGCAGTCTTTCCCTTTGCATATAGAATGCTCAGGTGGCTCTGACCACGTGGCCAGCTCCAGTGCTTCCATGTTGCCCCCTCCTGTAGATCATACGTGGTGCTCCTGGGCTAGAAGTCCCACCTCTACAATGCTGTCGTAGGTGCGTGGTCGCTTGCCGTACTTCGCATCCCACTTCACACCAATTGCAATGTGTTTAGCGCAAGGCAGGCACAAGATGGCTTCTACTTTGGACCTGTTCTTCTTACACACCGCTCTCACTCTCCGCTTCCTCCCCGGCTTGGGGCAGCGGATGCACTTCCCCCGCTTGGTTGATACTACTTCGATGGTGACAACAGGCTCTTCAGCCATCAGGTTCCCTTCCTGAGTTCACTCTTGCCAGCAGGAGTGATGAGGAGCTTCTTTCCCCACCTTTGACAGCTCCCCTGGTGGACCTTCAACAACCCCCGAGCGGCTAACTTGTTCACTAGCGCCTTCTCCTGAGGGGTGAGGCTTGCATGCCTCCTTGCACTACTCTGAAGTGAGCGGAGCAGCTTCTCATCCCTAGAGCCTAGCATCAGCCCACCCTGGTCATGCACCTACTACTGCTCGAGCAGCAGCGATTACGCTCCTTGGGTGGTGGCGGAGGCGGCTGAGACTCCCTCGGTGAGGTCCTCAGCAGCTTGCCGTTCTCTCTGACCGCCTCCCTATTCAACCTCGCCCTGCGTTCTAGTAGAGTCTCAGGAGGCAACAGGGGATTGGGTTTTGGGCGCTCCTGCACGTAGAAGACGATGTTGCTGCTAGTAGTCGTACAGCAACACGGGCAGGAGTGGTTGCAG
>Ga0255055_10001158_pt1 | contig 19786 bp, 14 predicted proteins | sample JV7_2_27_MG_FD_188633 | JGI IMG/M metagenome (GOLD analysis project Ga0255055, IMG submission 188633) | Seawater microbial communities from Jervis Inlet, British Columbia, Canada - JV7_2_27 | ecosystem: Environmental > Aquatic > Marine > Inlet | place: Canada: British Columbia | collected...
TGGGCTTGTTGGGGCTCATCGATCAGCTGTACCAATTGCGGGGCCTGCTGATCATCGATAATGGCCATTGTGCCTGGCCGCTTTTTGACAATCAACCCGTCGACACCGCATTGATTGAAATATGGCACATCGTTCCGCAAAGGCCTAGATTTTTTTCAAAAAAAAATAATATAGCGGTTGTCATGTTTATAATAATTTCAGTCCGTTACACATTATATTTTCTCCTGTTAGAAAATCTGGCAAACGGAACATATTTATGACAACCGCTATAGACGTATTTATATGGGACATTATTGAGTGAAGGTCAAGGGGTAGGTGGAAAGTAGGAACAAAAATTTTTAAATCCGATCAAATCATTCGTCTTTTGCGCTTTGTTCTCCGAAGGCATCGATAAATTTTTTAAGAGACCGGCTGGCTTTCTTGTCAGGTTCAAAAAACTGAATGCCCACCTCGTACTTCCCCTCATTGTTTGTGCGGGTGTGCACCGGACGTCCTTTGATATCGACCAGATCTTCCTCTAACCCTAAGGTCAGCGTGACGATGTGGGTTTTATCGATGGGGAAATGGGTTTCCAGTAAGATGCCGGATTCGGATACATTTAAAGTCCTTCCCATCCCCTGTTTGACAATTTTGTCATTTTCATCAAGACATACGTATGAAAGGTTTAAAGAGCTAATTCGAGCGTGTTTTCTTTTCTCTTGTGTTGCCATTGTCCTCACTTAATTTTCATTTAGCTGTATCTTGAATTTATTATTCCCTATAAATGTTTTTTTTGATACTCGCAGGTCACTAAGGTGGTTACTGAAATACAGGTCGCCAGATGTTCGATTATATTTTTAAGTGTGGACGAAAGTCCCTCATGCTCAGACTGCAGCTTTTCGGCATTAACGGCTGCTAATTTGAGATCATCCGATGAAAAAACTGAAGCGGAATAGGGTTCATGGCCCATGTCTATAAACGGAATCCGGCCGAAAAAATCCCCTTTCTTCAGATGCGCAAGCGGCACATAACCGTTTTCGGTATTACGCGCAATGAACGCCTCCCCTTCTTTAATTGTGAATAGCCGTTCCTCGTTCTGCCCCTGCTTGATGAGCTGTTTTTTGCCCTCTATAAAACCGTTTAAATCTTTATCTTGCTCGTTGACTTTTACAGCCATGTCGATTATTTGCCGCAATCTATAATCAATGCTGATTATCATGTTCTTAAAATCGGCGGAAACATTGGCCAGTTCATTGGCAAGAAGTTGTGAATCCAGCATCCCCAATTGTACGTTTCCCACGGACTTGACGGTTGCACTGCGCACTTTGCCACCGGATAGTAAGGATCCTATGCTGCCTAAAAACGCGCCATCTCCGATTCTCAACAATTTTAAAGGACCATTAGAGGCTTGCTTAACGATCTCGGCGGTGCCTTCCAGAATGACCCAAATCCAATTACCATGATTGCCTTCCTGCACGATCTCATCACCGTCATAAAATCCCTCTTCATCGACAATATATGAATAATCGACTAAAGGACCCTTAATTAATGGGAATTTCCCGGATATGACAGGAGATTCGGGTTGCTTTTTTGGCGCGGTGGTCTGTCCCAGTTTTTCGATTTTGCCCTCATCCAGCAGCCGGAGGCCATCCAGTATGATTTCCATTCGGCTTTTGGTGATCGTTTTCTCACAAGTGACATCTTCCTCAGTAAATTCAAATTCGCCCTGGGTCCAACCAAATAATGCAAAAACGGCATCCAATCCGGACAGCGACCCGTTGGTAGCGTTTATGGGATTGCCTTTATCCAGATACACGAGACCCGGCTGCGTTGCATCGCTGCCGTTGATGCGCAACACACCGGAGCTGCCGTTGGTACCGAGCAGATTTAATAATTCGCCTAAATTAAGAAAGTTCAGGCTTCCTGATAAATCGCTATTCTTATTCATGAATGATGGCTAAATTTTCAAATCAGGTCGTAACATATGATAATTTATACGATAAACCAATTATAACACGAAAACATTCTAATTTAATAATTAAATTAAATTATTGCCTAACTTAACTCCTTCTGGACCGCTTGCATCACAAGCTTCAGGCAGCCATGTAGGGTCTTGCCGACCCCTCCCCCCTTTAAGGCACTGCTGGGGAAAAATGGAACTTTCAATTGTCGATTGAGGTCGTGCTTCATTTTTTCTAGCGGCATGATGGGAACATTTTCTCCATCAAGATCTCTTTTGTTAAACTGCATTACCAGCGGCACCGTAAAGATGCTGAGACCGTAATCTCTGAGGTTTTGTTGCAAATCTTTTAGAGCAAGTAAATTTTTTTCACGCCGGACTTCCAGCGAATCGGCAACAAATATAACACCATCGGCGCCTCTTAACACCAGTTTTCGGGTGGAACTATATCGGACCTGTCCTGGAACCGTGTATAATTGAACGCGAAGATCGCAGCCTCGCACTTTACCCAGATCCAGAGGAAGAAAATCAAAAAATAAGGTTCGATCGCCATCCGTATTGATGGAGACCATTTCTCCCATTACTTGATTTTTAAAGCTCTTGTAGATATATTCGAGATTCGTTGTTTTACCACATCGCCCTGGACCGTAGTATACGATTTTGCATTCAATCTGTCTTTTTTTTAGATTAACGATAGCCATATGGTTTAGGTCTTCGCGATATAGGGTTCTTCGATATTACTATCGGATCAGGGCCGCATTTTCTTTAGAAATAGAATATTTACTCATATCAAATAAAAAATTCGATTGGAACCGAAACAATACATTTTTGTCAGAAAAGGCTATTTTGTCAATCCAAAAAAAGCCCAAATTTGCGTGAAGTAATTATAATTTATCCTATTTTTGTGCTTTCTGTCAATATTTGAGAACTAGATAAATAGGCAAGTTAATCATCAAAACGGAAGGAGTGGTTTATGGACAAAAAAGTAACCGTTATTGGGGCCGGACATGTCGGTGCCACCGCTGCTCAGCGATTAGCCGAAAAAGAGCTGTGCGATGTCGTCTTAATCGACATTATTGAAGGTGTTCCCCAGGGCAAGGCCCTTGATCTGGCCGAGGCGGCGCCTATTGAAAAACATGACGCCCATCTTACAGGTGCCAATGTCTATGATGCTTCAGCGGACTCCGACATTGTTATTATTACCGCGGGCATACCGCGAAAACCGGGAATGAGCCGCGATGATCTCATCAGCACCAATGCCGGCATTGTAAAAGCAGTGACCCAGCAGATTGCGGCGTTATCACCGAATTCAATTCTTATTATTGTCAGCAATCCGCTGGATGCCATGTGTCATGTCGCTTATGAATCAAGCGGTTTCTCCAAAAAAAGGGTTATTGGAATGGCGGGAGTTTTGGATTCAGCGAGGTTTCGGGCATTTATATCAATGGAACTGAAGGTTTCCGTAGAAAACACCCACGCTTTTGTTCTCGGCGGACACGGCGATACAATGGTTCCCTTACCGCGGTACTCAACCGTCGCCGGAATTCCCATCACCGAATTGATGTCTGAAGATCGAATTGAGGCTCTGGTCGACCGCACCCGCAATGGCGGAGCTGAAATTGTTGGTTTGTTAAAAACCGGCAGCGCGTACTACGCACCGGCTTCTGCTGCGGTTGAAATGGCTGAATCGATTTTAAAAGACAAAAAGAAAATTTTACCCTGTGCCGTATATCTTGAAGGCGAATACGGAATAAACGATCTGTTTATTGGTGTTCCGGTTAAGCTGGGTGTCAGTGGTGCTGAAGAGGTCATTGAGATTACCTTAACCAAGGAAGAAAATGCCGCTTTGCAGAAATCTGCGGCCGCAGTTCAAGAACTTAAAGAAGTTCTGAAAAAGCTGGGGTACTAGCTTGTATAAGGTTTCAGGTGTCGGGTGTCAGGTGTCAGCTAACAGATGACGGAAGACAGAAAACAGAAGTCAGATAGAGTAGCTTCATTCTCCAGCTTTTACCATCTGTCTTCTGTCGTCTGACCTCTGTCCTCTGACATTCGAAAACTGACACCTGCTTTTACCTGCTCGATTGGGAATTTAAATAGTTGTGCACGGTTTCGGCTACCGGGCGATTTATTCCGGGAAGCGCATTAAGTTCATCGATATTTGCTTCCCGCATTTTTTTGATGCTTTTGAAGTGCTGCAGCAGAATCGCTTTTCTTTTTTTACCGATTCCCGGGATCGCATCCAGTTCAGATTGCAGAGAAGTCTTTATTCGACGTTTGCGGTGAAATGTAATTGCAAAGCGATGGGCTTCGTCTCTGATGCGCTGTAAGAAAAGTAGAAGATCCGCGTCTTTGCCGAAAATTATGGGATTGGTCCTGCGCGGTTTAAATATTTTATCGTGAATTTCACCTTTTTTTTCATCTTTTTTGGCAATCGCAATAATTTCAAACTGGCCCTCAAGACTTAATTCCCTGATGACGGCTAACGCAATGTTCAGATGCCCTTTGCCGCCGTCGACCATTAAAAGATCCGGAATCGGTTCGGACCCCTCTTGTGGGTTGAATTTCCCAAGCCGCCGGTTTAGCACTTCAGACATGTAGGCATAGTCGTCCGGCTCGTTCACGGCTTTGATTTTAAACTTGCGGTACGCCGATTTTTGGGCTTTGCCTTTTTCAAATACCACCATACTGGCGACGGGTTCAGCCCCCGATATATTGGAGTTGTCAAAACATTCAATTCGTTCCGGGAGTCTGGATAATTTAAGCTTTTTTTGTAGCCGTAAAAGCAACTTCATTTCAGCGGTTCGTGCGGCGATCAAACCTTGAAGCTCGTTTTCAGCATTGTGGACTGCCATGCCCATCAGCTTTGCTTTTTCCCCTCTTTTCGGATTTAAAATTTTTACTTTTTTCCCCTTAACTGCTCTGAACCATTCTTCAATAAGTTTCGTGTCTTGCATCTCAATTGAGACCAAAATTTCTTTGGGTAGGAAAACTGCTTTTTCGTAATATTGTCGGATAAAGGTACCCAAAGCATCCTCGTCCTTAGACAAAGTTTCTTCAAAACTGAATTGCCGCGTGCCTTTTAGAAAACCGCCCATGACGTTCAAAACGGTAACCAATGCAACCCTTTTTGCTCTGGCAATCGCAAACACATCTCGATCTTGAAAATCGGTAGTGACGACAATTTGCTTCTCGATCGTGCGTTCCAGGGAAAATACTTTGTCTCTAAGCTGGGCGGCTTTTTCAAATTCCTGGGCCTGGGCCGCAGCATCCATTTGGGTTTTAATCTTGGCAACAAGATCCGTGGTGCGGCCCTTAAGGAACATAATGGCTTCGTTTACCTGCTCTTGATACACCCTTGGATCGACATCCAGGCAACAGGGCGCCAGGCATCCTTCCATCTGGCAATGCAGGCATGGGCGCGTCCGGGTTTTAAAATCCTTGGCGCGGCATTTTCGCAATTTAAAGGTTTTATTTATGGTTTTAAGGGTCTCGCGGACCGCGTGGGCGGAGGTAAAAGGACCAAAGTAGATCGCATCGTCTTCTCCGATTTTACGCACAATGGAAAAACTGGGAAAATTTTCTTTTGGATCTAAACGCAGGGAAGGATAGCGTTTGTCATCTTTTAAAACAACATTGTACCGGGGTCGGTGGCGCTTAATCAGATTGGACTCCAAAATCAGCGCCTCTTTTTCATTGCCGGTAATAATCGTATCGAAATCACTGATTTTCTTGACAAGCACACCGGTCTTCATATCGATGTGACCGGTATTTTTAAAATAGGCCGCCAAACGTTTTCTCAGGTCGCGCGCTTTGCCGATATAGATGATTATACCTTGCGCATCTTTTAATCGATACACACCGGGCTCATGGGTTGTGCGCGCTAATTTGTCCGCCAGACCCTGTGCTGGCTCTGCACTTGGATTTTGTTTTTTCATATTTAAAACTAAAGGGGAAGTGCCTAAAATGCCTAAATTGAGCTAAAGTGCCTAAAGTTATAGTGTCGCAACGCTCCATCTTTTGTAAAATAGACAGAATGCCTTAACTTTAGTCACTTTAGATCACTTCTCACTTTAGTGCACTTGCTATGCGAGCTAAGGAAGATAGCTATAGAATAAGACACTAACGGATCAAAGACGGAATTTATGTTTAAACTTCTAATACAATAAACTTCTTCAACGCCTTAATCTGATCTCGAAGCTCTGCTGCGCGCTCGAATTCCAGCGCTTTCGCCGCTGCCCGCATTTCGGTTTCCAAAGATCTAATCACTGCATCCATATCGTCCAGTGATTTGTATTTAGTAAAATCTTCCGCCACTTCATATATCGGTTCGGCTTCATCTTTTTTCCCGAAATCAAAAACCTGGGTTACCTCTTTGCGAATGGTTTCCGGGGTGATATTGTGCTGCTGGTTGTAAGCGTGCTGTATTTTTCGGCGCCGCTGGGTCTCGTCCATAGCTTGTTGCATTGAACGCGTAACAGTGTCTGCATACAGCAGCACCGTTCCTCGCACGTTTCTGGCAGCCCGCCCGGATGTTTGGATGAGAGATCGGGTCGAACGCAGAAAACCTTCTTTATCGGCATCGAGAATAGCTACCAATGAAACTTCGGGTATATCCAAGCCTTCTCGCAACAGATTGATACCCACCAGAACATCAAATTTCCCCATGCGGAGGTCTCGAATAATATCCATACGTTCGAGCGTCTTAATGTCGGAATGCAGATAGCGAACACGAATGCCGAGATCAGAATAATATTCGGTAAGGTCTTCTGCCATTCGTTTGGTTAAGGTCGTCACCAGAATCCGTTCGTTACGTTTTTGGCGCAGTAAAATTTCTTCATAAAGATTGTCCACCTGATTTTCAGCACGGCGAATTTCCACTTTCGGATCAATTAATCCGGTGGGCCGGACAACAAGTTCAACAAGTGCATCCTTGGATTTAGAAAGCTCGTAGTCGGCCGGCGTAGCAGAGACATAGACGACCTGGGATATTCGCACCTGGGTTTCCTCAAATTTAAGCGGACGGTTATCCAGGGCTGAAGGCATACGGAATCCATATTCGACCAAGGTCTCTTTACGAGACCGATCGCCTTTATACATGCCTCGAAGCTGAGGGATGGCAATGTGACTTTCGTCAATGATCAATAGATAATCCTTTGGAAAATAACTTAGCAGGGTTGGCGGGGGTTCGCCGGGTTTTCTTCCGGTTAGATGCCGAGAATAGTTTTCGATGCCATGGCAGTAGCCCAGTTCCTGCATCATTTCCATGTCAAAATTGGTCCGTTCTTCGATGCGCTGGGCTTCAATTAATTTGTTTTCGTTTCGAAAATATTCGATGCGCCCTTTCAACTCATCCTTAATGGTATCGATGGCATTTTTGCGGGTTATTCTGGAAGTTACGTAATGACTTGCTGGAAAAATGGTGGCCCGTTTCAAGTGCTTGAGCACTTTTCCCCTCAGGGCATCAATTAAAGCGATACTTTCAATTTGATCGCCAAAAAAATCCAGGCGAATCGCCCGATCTTCTTCGTAGGCCGGGAAAATTTCCACCCGATCGCCCCGCACCCGAAAGACCCCCCGGTAAAAGTCAACATCATTGCGCTCATAGTGCATTGAAATCAGGTCGAACAGGAGTTTGTCCCTGAAAAGTTCCATGTCGATCTCGACATTCACCCGCATGGATAGATAATCTTCCGGTGCGCCCAATCCAAAAATACAGGAAACACTGGCCACAACCACAATATCTTTGCGAGACAGCACCGACCGGGTAGCAGAATGACGCAGTTTGTCGATCATGTCATTGATGGATGAATCTTTTTGGATATATGTGTCCGTGGACGGGATATAGGCTTCAGGTTGATAATAATCATAGTAGCTTACAAAATACTCCACAGCATTCTCGGGAAATAACTGCTTAAACTCGTTATAAAGTTGGGCTGCCAGAGTTTTATTCGGCGCCAGCACCAGCGTCGGTTTTCCGATCCTGGCAATAACGTGGGCCATGGTAAATGTTTTGCCCGAGCCGGTAACGCCCAGCAGCACATTGTCTCGATGTCCATCGCGGATATTCCGGCTTAACGCCTCGATGGCCTGAGGTTGGTCGCCGTTCGGTTCAAAATTAGAAACGAGTTTGAAAGTATTCATAATTGCCGTTCTTTATTGGTTGTTTTCAAACCGGGTGGTTGTTGACTCAATCAGAGCCACGCACATTGCACTAATGCCCTCCCCTTTTCCGATCACTCCCAAACCTTCGGTGGTTGTAGCTTTTATATTGATTCCATCCGGCGCAATATTCATTGCTTTTGCAATTGAGGTTTGCATCTCGTTTCGATGGGATCCTAATTTAGGTGCTTCTGCAAATATGATCGAATCAAGATTTATGATGCGAAATCCTTTTTCAGCCAACTTGCGACAGGTTTTGGATAGCAGTTTTAAACTGGATATATCTTTATACTGCGGATCCGTGTCCGGAAAGTGCAGCCCGATATCGCCCAAGCCGGCTGCTCCCAGTAACGCATCACAGATTGCATGCACCAGAACATCTGCATCTGAATGACCCAGCAACCCTTTTCCGTGCGCAATGGGCACACCGCCTAATATCAGTGGACGCCCTTTCACCAATCGGTGAATGTCATATCCGATTCCAACTCGCATCATTTACTCCTTTGGGTTCATATACGCTCTTTTTTTGTTGATCGCCACGTTAAATAAAAATTGTTTAAGAATTCGCGAGATTTGCCGATGGAGGTAAAGTCGGGGACGTGATTAATTTGATTTTGATCACCGTGGTGTTGATGTTTTTAGGTGACTATGTACTTTTACTGGAATAATCTTTAGATTCTTCTATCGGTTCTATCGCTGTTTGTTCAGGCTGCGTTTCGATAGATTCGATGAGCCCGGATGATAACAGAGAATAGAGAATTTTGTAGCCCGAGTATTCGTCAAAGCCGCCATCCAGGATTATCTGTTTGATTGAGCGTTGGCCATCGATTAAACTCAAAATTTTCAATTCGGCTGAACTTAGAGTGATTTCATCCTGGTCGCTGACCTTGCCCGTGATGCGGTAGGTCAGCATATCGTTTGGAATATGTTTTTTTAAGATAGATATTTCGTCGATTCGGCGGGCTGCCTCTAAAAGCAGACCCACTACGTTGATCTTGGCGACAATCATGCCCTTCAAATTAAGAGCCGCGTCGTTATATTCAAATTCGCCATTATCCCATAAAAAGAGATTGAATATCATGTGTTCGATTTGTTGGTGGATAATTTCTTTAAGATTTTGGGAGGTGAGAATGCCTTTCTCGAGGAGAATTTTTCCCAGGGCTTTTTTTTCGGCCTTGCCTTTCTTTAAGGCCTCCTGAAGCTGTTCCTGTGAAATAATGTCTTTGCTTATCAGAAAATGTCCCAATCGATCCTTGTTCTGCGATCCGGTCGCATATATGATTTCCCCATCTTTTAGATAAATTCGGATTTCTTTATTTTCATTTCTGACCTTCAACACACCGGTCTTTTGATCATCACTTAAAAGCTGAAAAATACTGTTAAGGTTAAATGTTTCAAAATTACCTTTAAGCGGCATGCGTTTCAGGCCCTTTCCTCTGGATTTTATTCTCACTGAGAGAGATATGCGTCGCAATCAGCTGTTTGATTGGTTGTTTTCAAACCGGGTGGCCGCTGACTCGGATATCGATGACCGAATTGCCCGAATCTTAACATTTAATCTTATCGGTCAACGCAATTCTTGTCAACGATCCGTAATACTTGACCTGCTGCCTCTAACACGTATATTGTTAACCGCATAATGTTTTTTTTTAAGCGATTGCCTGCGTTGAAGAATTCGCAAAGGTTCTTGGAATCGCGCCCGGTTTTATAATTAAATCCAAAAGAGGAAATCAAATGAATATCCGAGCATTACTGGCTGGTATAAAAAATATGGACAAAACCGGCATCAATGAGGCCGAAGCCAAAACGCTTCTTAAAGAATTTGGCGTGCCTGTTGTGCCGGAAATGGTAGTAGCGGATTACCAGGAAGCCATCTCAGCCGCCAATGAGTTGGGCTATCCGGTGGTGGTTAAGGGTCTGGGTTCCGCACTGGCCCACAAAACGGAAAAGGGATTGGTACATTTAAATCTCAGCAATCCGCAGGATATTCAAAATGCAGTGGAAGCCATCATAGCAGCGGCCGGCGATGATCTGGCGGGACTTCTGATTCAGCCGTTTATACAGGGAAAAAGAGAACTGGTGGCAGGGTTGTTTCGCGACCCGCAATTTGGGCCGGTTGTCATGTTTGGCATCGGTGGTGTGTTCACCGAAGCTTTATCAGACGTTACCTTTCGAGTGGCTCCTATAACCCAAACCGATGCGGCCGATATGCTAACGGAAATAAGGGCAACGGCATTTCTGGGGAAGTACCGGGGGGAAGAAGCCATTAACCGCAAACAGATCATTCAAACTCTCAGTGGGCTTTCACGTATCGGAGTTGAACTTCCGGAAGTTGCTGAGATTGATATCAACCCGTTGTTGGCTTCATCTGATGGCCGACTCTGGGCAGTGGACGCTCTGATTGTTCCCGGTGAGGCACCTGTGGATCAGCAGTTACCACCCCCCGTTGCTCCGGGTGCCATTGCTGCCATATTTTACCCTAAATCCATCGCATTTATAGGCGCTTCGGCCCAGATGGGTAAATGGGGACATATGCTCATGTCGAATACAATCAGCGGCGGGTACGAAGGAAACATATTTCTGGTTAACCCGAATGCGGATTCCATCGCAGGGCGCAAAGTGTATCGATCCGTTACAGATATACCCGAGCCGGTTGATCTGGCCGTCGTGACGATTCCCGCACCCGGAGTTTTGGACCTGATACCCCAGTTAAAAGAAAAAGGCATCCGCAACATGCTTCTGATCACATCCGGTTTTGCTGAAACCGGCAATGCGGGTAAAAAAATGGAAGCAACCCTGGTGCGCGCTGCCCGCAAAGCAGGGATTTTGATTCTGGGGCCGAATACAATGGGTATCTGTAATCCACATGTCAATTTTTATTGTACGGGTTTTCCGACCAAGCCCAAAGCAGGATCAACCACCATGATTTCTCAATCCGGCAACATGGGCGTTCAGCTGCTGGCATTTGCCGAACAACAGGGCATTGGAATTCGAGGATTTTGCGGCTCCGGCAATGAAGCCATGATGAGCATCGAAGACTATCTGGACGGGCTTGAAGTCGATACGCTAACCCGCACGGTAATGTTATATGTGGAAAGTGTTAAAAACGGGCGGCGATTTTTTGAAGGTGCCCGTCGCGTCGGAAAAAAGAAACCGATCGTGCTTTTGAAGGGGGGTCAAAGTCAGGCGGGAAACCGGGCAGCGGCCAGCCACACCGGGGCCCTAACCTCTGATACACGGATATTTGATACGGTCTGTCGCCAGGCAGGTATCGTTAAAGTCGGCCAACCCATGGAGTTGCTCGATTTGGGCGCCGCTTTTTCATCCCTGCCCCTGCCAAGAGGAAATCGTGCGGCCATTATGACCCTGGGGGGCGGTTGGGGAGTGGTTACGGCCGATTTATGCTCACAATTTGACCTCGATGTTCCTGAATTATCTACGCAAATTATAAACGACATCGATAAAATACTACCGCCTTACTGGAGCCGCTCCAATCCCATTGATTTGGTAGGCGAACGTGACCCTTCGATACCCAGAGACGTACTGGAATTATTGCTAAAGTGGGATGGTTGTGATGCGGTAATCAATCTGGGGACTGTGGGGCGTCAGAAGGTCCTAAAAAACCTGGGAGAATCGGTTTTAAAGGCAGACCCGACCTATTCATCGGAATTCATTAAACAAATTCACCGGGATTTTAAAAAATTTGAAAAAGATCATATCGCCCAAATTGTTGGCTTGATGGAACAATATAACAAACCGGTTTACGGGGTCAGTATGTTACCCGATGAAAAACATCAGACCGTATATCCAATTAAAAAATCCGCGTTCAAGGGTGTATTTTTTCCAACACCCGAGCGTGCGGTAGGTGCATTTGCTAAAATGGTGCAGTATCAAAAATTTTTGAGCCGCGAGGAATAGCTTATGGCAAAAAACTTAAACTACCAATTCGATTTTGAAATCGGATATCTTGTCAAAAGCCCCTGTCTGCAATGTCAGCAAAGGCAGGCGTTTCCACAATGCGCGGATACGTGCAGCTTGCTGGATCAAATACATGCTGTTCTGGCGGAAGCCGTATCCTGTACCCAGCGGGCGTAATTTCCTTATAGAAAACAGAGGACAGAATACAGAAGACAGATGTCGGAAGACAGATGACAGCGGAAAGAAGAACGAAGGCGCATATAATAAAGCCAGACTTTATCTACTTTTAGTCCTGACTTTTATTTGAGCCATCAGAATTGAAAGGCAAGTTAAGACTTCGATTGACAACATGAAGCATGACTACCTGCCCCGCCTCCACACCGGGCTGCTGCAAATCGCGGCGAATCTGCTCCACAGAAACGTTCGTATCAGTGGACACCGATCTTTTCTCCTGCCACATAACTAATGAGTGATTGGAATTTTTCTATTATATTGTGTGAGTTCGGTCTTCTATCATCTTTCGCCTGTATTCTGTGTTCTGTCCTCTGACATCTGTTTCTTGACACCCCACAATGCATCGCGCAGGCCTGACATGCGCTCTATTTTTCGGGCAACGGCACTGCGGATAATCGAACGATTTCCCCAAATGTGAATTTTCTTCCGGGCACGGGTCAGGGCCGTGTAGATAAGTTCACGGGTTAAAATAGAAAAATCTTGGTCCGGCAGTATGAAAAGCACTTCATCAAATTCGGAGCCCTGGCTTTTATGAATCGTCATAGCAAAGACAGTTTCGTGTTCCGGAAGCTGGTAGGTCTGGAAACGGCGAACACCTCCGGTATCTTCCGGGAAGTACACAAACGGTTCCCTGTCTTTGGAATCGGCTTCCGGCATGGTGATACCGATGTCACCATTGAATAATCCAAGTTGGTAATTGTTGCGGGTAATCAACACGGGCCGGCCGGCATACCATGGGTTTTCCGCCAGGGGATCCAACTGTATCAAATTCTGCCGGCTCAATACCTGTTCCGCCAGTTTATTGATGGCTCGAACCCCCAGTGGACCGATATTTAGAGCACACAATATTTTAAAACGCCTCAGTCGGTGCAGCGCCTCTGCGGGGTCCGTGGTTTTAAGATAGGACTGATAACCGGAGAGAATCTGTTGCGACAATGCCTTGATCAGACCTTCGTCGGCTTTCAATTGCTGCCAGTTGAGGGATTTTTCATCGGGGTTGTCGAGCATGGCAAATACCATCTCAACGTTTGCTCGGTTTACGGCCCGGCTTAACCCGCCGATGCCGCTGCCGGCTGCAAAACGGTAGCTTTTTTGTAGTACGATGATGGAGTCCTGCAGTCTGGATCCCTCATCAGATGCTGGAACCACCTGGTCGACAGCTTCTCCGGTTAATTCTTTGATACGATCCATAAAGGAAACCGAAAAACCGTGCATCACATCTCGGTCGCAGATATCCCCCAGAACCGAACCTGCCTCGACTGAAGCCAGTTGGTCCTTGTCACCGATTAAAATCAAACGCGCATTTTCGGGGACCGCTTGAAATAGTTTGGTCATCAAGGCCAGATCGACCATTGAGGCTTCATCGACGACAACCACATCCGCCATTAAAGGATTATCGAGATCGTGGCGGAAATATGGGGACCCTGTTATGGGTTTGAGCATCCGATGAATGGTGGATACTTCTGAAGGAATCGCCGCTTTTACCGAATCATCGCAATTCATGCGGTCCTTGGCCGGTTCAAGAGACTCCTTTAATCTGGCGGCGGCTTTGCCGGTGGGCGCTGCCAGATAAATTTGAAGCATCTGTCCGGGCACCTGCTCCAGTAAAAGTGCCAAAACCTGGGTGACGGTAAATGTTTTTCCGGTCCCCGGCCCGCCGGTGATAACGCTAAAATGCCTTAAGCTGGCGACCGCTGCAGCAATTTTTTGCCAGTTAATCCCCTGCCCTTCGATTCTTGGAAACAACCGATCCAGACTACTTTTTAGTCGCTGAAAATCCAGGTCTTCAATATTTTTGCGGATTCTTCTATCAATCGAATTTGAAAGTGTATTTTCATAATCCCAGTATCGATACAGATAGAGGCGGTTTTTAGCATCCAGGATTAATGGGCAGATCTCACCCGGTCGGCCAACAACCGGACTGGCTGTCAGTTTTTCAAGCCAGACATCAAGTTCAGGGCATTCGATGGGCTTCTTGAAGTGCTTCGTACCGGTGAGCAGATTACCGGCGGCCGTGTCGAGGTTCAGGCAGATATCGCCGGTACCGGTCGCATGGCTAACCAGGGCAGCGGCCAAAAATATATCCGGATCATCATCCGGCGAAAAGCCGGTGATAAATTGTGCAAAATGAATATCGATCTCGGACAGCAGGCCCTTTTTAAGGAGACTTTTTACTGTATTCTTATCAATCATTTGGAATTTAAGATTTTATATTAGAAATATATTATGTAATAATATGCGGTTAATTGTTATAATTAATGTATAACTTAAACTTTTAAAAAGCCTGGAATCAGTGCTTTTCCCAAAGCATTGATGAGTGCGGCGTTCGGAAGGTCATGAAAAATTCCGTAATGCGGGCCGCGACGGCTGTCGACTCCTCTGATAAATATATAGAAGACACCGCCAAAATCAGATTCATATCGAAACCCGGGGTGACGCAGGCGCAGATATTGGGATAGCGCCAGCACATATAGATGGTACTGCAGGATGTAGTAATTTTCCTGCATCGCGTATCCAAGCGCTTCCTGTCGATAGTCTTCAAGCTTCGGACCCAGAAAGTTGGATTTCCAATCCACCAGATAGAATTGATTCTGGTGCCCAAAAACCAGGTCCATATAACCTTTCATGAAACCAGCGGTGGGACTGAAGATCAATTTTTGCAGCCGGCCTGGAAAATCCCCGATACCCTCTATGCTGTCATATCGTTTGAAAATGGTTCGCAATTTTTGGGGAGTAATCGCATTGATCGGAAAGTAAAATTCCATCTCGTTGATTCGGTTTTCGAAAGCAATTGAAGATAGGACCAACTCCGGTTGGGTCGCTTTCAGAGAAACGTTCAGTACATGGGAAATCGTCTCAGAAATGATACCCTGCCAGGCGCTGTCAAAGCCATAGGCCTGGAGTGAGCTTTGAACCGGGCTGCTTAATGCTTGAGACGAACTGGATGTGTAATCCAGATGCTCAAATAGGTCATGAAAAAAATTTCCGGTGTGCGAACCTTTCGGAAACATAAAAATATCAGCGCGCTTACCGGGTTCCTGGGGTTGGATCCAATCTTCGGTGGTATCCGTTAGATGTTTGAACAGATTGGCAAAGGCATCTCGGTCTGGAAGATCAATGTCGGAAATCCGCTTTGAGACCAGCGACGAATAGCTTGAAATCTTCCAGGTGTGGTCAATTTTACCTGAAAATTTTCGACAGGCCAATGCCTCAGCGCTGTCCGGCGGTTCAAAAAAGTTGCGATCCGAAGGCTCTGGCAAGGAAACAACCTCAATGCATCCCTGTGATTTTTTTACCAGTCGTTTTAAATCGTCAACCCGATTTTCATCTGATTTTCCGCCAACGTGTTTCTTCAATCCGGCAACTATATCTTCAGTTCGGTAATCGGTTTGAAGGCCCTCGGAGGTGTGCAGCAGATAAGCAAGGGCTGAAGAATCAGCGGTATTGATGCGTCCCCAGGCAACATAGCATTTCGATTTTGCACGCGTCAGCGCGACATATAACAGCCGGATATTTTCGGCCAGCAGTTCATTCTGCGCGTGTATGATATTCAAGGCCCGGGAATCCGAGCCCAGATCCAGTGTCAGGCGCTGGTCACCATCGTGTTTATCGGGTTGATGAAAAAGAATCTCGTTGTCTTTTAAAAATGAACCCTCCCATCCATAGGGGCAAAACACCACCGGGTATTCAAGGCCCTTGCTCTTATGAATGGTCACAATTTTTACAGCCCTTTCATCACTCTCCAATCGCAGCTGATGTTCTTCAAGACGCGGCGATTGAGGGTCGCGTTGCTCTGCCAGCCGCTTTAAAACACCGGCAATGCCTAAATTCCTCTGCGTGGATTCTTGATGAAGGATCTCAGCCAGGTGGAGCACGTTGGTTAACCGGCGTTCACCATCCGGAAAGGACAAAAGACGTTGCCTGATCTTTTCCCGGGCCAACATCATTTGGAACATGCGCATAAATCCGGATCGTTGCCACACCCGAAAATATTCTCGAATTCGTGACAGTCGATTTTCCCACTGCCGGGCGTCGCGTTGCAAAGATAGAAGATCTTCGCCCTTGGCACCCATCATATCCATTGTCAGGGCAGCTCTGAGATAGCCCATGTTATCCGGCTCAGCAATACTGAGCAAAACTTTTTCAATCTCCATGGCTTCATGGGAGTCAAAGATATTGCCGGTGCTGTAAAGAACCGATGGAAGGCCTCTGGCGGATAACCGGGCTTTTACAAGCTTGGCCTGTCGGTTTGTTCGAACCAGAACAGCAATATCACCCGGCAGCCAGGGTTCGGATTCTGCGGTTACAATTCGGCAGATCTCTTCAGCCACCGCTCCGGCAATCAATCCTTCGGCTTCGGTTTTATTGATGGGTTTATGCTGATCTGAATGGGCCCTGGAATCCAAATGCCATAGTATCAAAGGTGTTTTGTTTGCTTTCGAAGCAATTGAATGTTTATATCCCGAGCTTGCATTTTCAAAGGGAATCTCTTCAAAAAGAAACGGATTTTTCACATTTGAAAAAATAGTATTAACGGCATTGATCAGAAGCGGTTCAGACCGCCAGTTTTCGGTGAGCGTAAATTTCGCCTCGGCATGCCGAGCGGCTTTTATGTAAGAAAAAATGTCCGCCCCGCGGAAGCTGTAAATTGCCTGTTTAGGGTCACCGATCATAAACAGCAGGTTGTCTTTGGCTGAAAAAAGTCTTGAGAAGATTTCATATTGAACACTGTCCGTATCCTGAAATTCATCTACCAGAGCGGCTTTGTATCTTTGGCGGATAGCTTCCGCAAGCGGGTTACCCTTTTGCGCCGTCAGTGCCTTTTTTACAAGAACAAGCAAATCATCGAAAAATTGAATGTTTTTTGCAGCCTTTCTCTCCATTAGTTCTGACGATGCGTAAGCAAACAACTGGGTTTTAAGGTAAACAAGGTAGTTTTCCATTTCGGCTTCCAGATCGGCTGCTTGGCGGTATACTTCATCACAGGCGACGAAAAAATCATGTGAGGGGGGTGGCTGGTTTTTTCTGACGGCCCTGTTTAATTGATGGGTCGTAAATTTTCCAAAATTCTTAAAAAGCGGAAAGCCCGTACTGTTCGGTACCACATATTTATCCATGTCATCGACCATGGATGATATTTTAATATCCCTTTTTGTCATACCGGCGGCATTTTCAACGGGTTTCAGGCTGCCGTATTGGGTGCCGCTCAACGCCGGGTCTTGCAAGGCTTGCATTACAGTTTTACGTGCATCGGGCCATTGATCTTTTAAACGTTTAAAAACTGTGCGGTAAGCAGGGATATTTTTCAAAAGCGGCTTGCTGATCTCCGGAACAATTTTCATTTCGGCAGCTCTTAATTTGCTCAGAAGCCGCCAGAAATAACCGGGCCCTTTAATCTTCTGAGTAAAATAGCTGATAAATTCCAGCGGTGCGTTGTAAAAATTTTTTCGCCAGAAATCTTCGGCAACTTCCCGGATCCATTCGGTCTGTTCGGTTATAAGCTCTGTGTCGAACAAATTTGCGGTTTCAAATGCATGTTCATAAAGAATTCGGGCGCAGAATCCGTGAATGGTAAAAATGGGCGCTTTGTCAAATTCAACCAGCGCATCATGTATCAAATCAATGGCGGCACCATGATCCGTTTGGCGTTTGAGCAGATCCATTAGCAAATCGTCCTTGCTGGCTCCTCTGCGAAATGCTTTTTCAGCCTGCAGCAATTTGACCCGAATCCGATCTCGCAACTCTTCAGTAGCCGCTTTGGTAAATGTTACGACCAGAATCTGATCGATCAGGAGCCGTTTTTCCAGGATCAATCTTAAAAACAACCCTTCAATGGTGTAAGTTTTGCCCGTACCGGCACTGGCTTCAATCAGATTGATGCCTTCCAGGGGAGTATTTATTAGATCGAGGGGTTTCAAGTTAGATATACCTTTAATTTCTAGAAACCGGCGTTGGTTGCTTCTTGAAGGTTTCAGGTGTCGGGTGGCAGGTGTCAGTTTCCGGATGTCAGAGGACAGAGGTCAGACGACAGAAGACAGATGGTAAAAGCTGGAGAATGAAGCTACCCTATATGACTTCTGTTTTCTGTCTTCCGTCATCTGTTAGCTGACACCTGACACCTGAACACTGAAACCTAAATTCTGTTTAGCCTGTATATAAACGCCAGCACCTCCGCCACGGCACGATACAACTCCGGGGGAATTTCAGTTTCCAGATCGAGAGCTTCCAGTACCTGTACCAAATTTTTATCTTCATGCAGGGGAACGTTATGGGCCCGGGCAGCTTCAACAATTTTCTCAGCGATAAAGCCCCTGCCTTTGGCTGTGATTTTGGGCGCCGCGTCTTTGTCTTTGTTATATTTAAGCGCTACGGCTTTGGATTTATTTTTCATCATTAAATCCTTAGATCGATCTGTTTATCACTGCCAAGATCTAAATCTTCTCGATGGAAATCCTGAATTTTTTTCTCTGAAACAACTGTTTTTAAAATTAAATAGTCAAATAAAGGATCCAATTGACCGCTGATCTCGTCAAGGTGTTCTTCAAATTTTATCTTGCGGGTATCATCATTAACAAAAAAAGTGATCGATAACTCTTTTTTTATAAGAAAAAAATCCGCACGGACTTCTCCGATTTTGTCCATATCCAGCAACAACGAAATCTTAAAACCGTTCTTTGGTCCATTTTTTTTCTTCTTGGGAAAATAGAATTTTAATTTGGCTTTTTGCTGATTTTCTTTTAAGGGAAGCGCGAAAGAAAAAACATTGTACGGATCCGGCAATTCATGCTTGTGGGCTGCCCGGGTTTGTTGATTGAATATATCAGCCAGCAGCATATCCAGGCTGCCTTTAAAGCGCGAGAGGTTTTTGGTATTTAGGAGTTTAGCGCTTAAATCCGGAGCTTCCAGATATGCTTTGAGCATGAAAAGGACCGGCTTCAAATCTTTTGTCAGGATCTTATTTATCTCCGCTGCCCGAATCAGTTCTTTGGTTGATTCGCCTTCACCCTCAGGACGTTGAGCAAATTTATTAATGATGTCGGCAAACTTTTTTTCAAAGAAAAACCCCGCGTTTTCAACATATGATTTGAGAAATGGTAGCCACTTTGCCATGGGTTTGCTTAAATCAATTGATTCAAAATGAGTATTCAGAGCCGCCAATGCTCGGGTGATATGCTTCGGAGGCTGCTGGTTATCAGGAAGGCTTAGAATTTGACGGGCAGTTTGCTTAATGTCGGACTGAATTCTGTTAAATACATCAAAGGAAAGGATTTCTAGCCGGCTGAACACATTTTTGCGCGCGGAAGTATTTTGGGAATCGGGATCTATCAGTTGCAGACGAAGATGTCCGTCGGTGTCGGTGACTTTTACGAGTAGTTCGGCGCCTGGTTTAACGGGAAATTTTACTTCAGCCAGAGCACGAAATTTTCCAAGATCAACTAAAACGCGTTGGTCATCTTTGACTTCGATAATTTTTAAGTTAAAGACATCACCGGGCTTGACGATCTCCTGGATCCATACGGATCGGTTCAGCCGGGG